>ENA-ORXR01004629-ORXR01004629.1-marine-metagenome-genome-assembly--contig:-NODE-4629-length-11385-cov-9.287407_pt1 | contig 11385 bp, 4 predicted proteins | sample MGYA00237866_ERZ511479 | MGnify/ENA metagenome assembly ERZ511479 | reverse complement strand
CCCCCCGCCCCCGCGGTGCGGTCTCCCCCGTGGGTAGACGGCGGCCGCCGCCCCCCCACCCGCGGCTGGCACCCGCCACCGCCGCCCGCCCGCTGCCGGCGGGGTGCGGGCGGCTGGCGGGGCGGGGCGGAGCGGGCGGGGCGGCCGGGGCGGCGGCGGGGGGCGGGGGGGGGCGTGTAGCCGCGTGGGGGGGGGGGGGGGGGGGGGGCCCGGGGGGGGGGGGGGGCCCCCCCCCCCCCGCCGCCGCCGCCGCCGCCGCCGCCGGCGGGGCACCCCGAGCGGCTGCCCCCCGCCGCGCCCCGTCCCCCTCCCGCCAGCTGCGCGCGGCGGGTGGCGGGGGCGGCGGCACACTGGGATGCGGGCGCGTCCCCCCCCCCGCGCCCCGCCGCGGCGGCGCGTGCCGCGCGCCGTCCCGGGGCGCGCGCCGCGGCGGGCGGGCCCCGGCCGGGGTGCGGGCGGGCCCGGCGCGGCGGCGGTGCTCGGGGCGGCGGGGTGGCCGGGTGCAGGGCCCGGCTGTGCGGCGGCGGCGCCCGGCGGCGGCGGCGGCGCGGCGGCAGTGGCGGCGGCGCGGCGCCAGCAGCGGCGCCAGCCGGGGCGGGGGTTGGGCGGTGGGGGTGGCAGCCGGCGTGGCGTGCGCGCGGCGCGGCCGGCGCCGCGGCGGCGCCCCGCCGCGGCGCTGCCAGGCGCTCGGGGCGGGGGGTGGGCGGCCGCCCCCCGCGCGCGCCCGCCGGCAGTGGCAGCATGTGCCTGCACCGGCCGCACCGGCCGCCACCCGCCCGCCTGCGCCGCCTCCCACACGGCTTTGGGTGCCGGCGCCGGCCGGCACTCGTCGCGGCTGCCACCTCCCCCACGACGCCACCCCTCTCTCCCGAAGACCTGGTTCATCATGGGCGCCCGCCACGCCCTTGCCGTGGCGGTTGACGTACTTGATGCCGCCGCGGCGTCTGCTTTGGCCGCGCCAATACATTGCTGGCGGCAGGGGCGGTTGGGGCGGCGGTGTATGGGCCCGCGGCGACGGCATCACAGTCGGCCACCTGCTGCGTGGTGCCCTTGGGCTGCCCCGCCGGGCAATTCATGTGCGCGCACTGCCAAGGGGCCATTCTCCGGCCGAGGCCTCGCCGAGGGATGGCCGGCGTGGGGGCCGCGGGAGGGTCGTGAGGGCAGGGGCGAGGGCGAGGGCGGGGTGCAGGCGAGGGAGGGGGCGGGGTGCAGGGGAGGGGGCGGGGGCCCATCACTGCCGGGCAGCGCTGCCGGTTTGGGCAACATGCCGGTCTTGGGGGATCGTGTATGGCCGTACGCCACGGCAGTGCCGCGCTCCGGTCCAGGCGTGCATCAAGGCGTGTATGTCGACGGCGTGCACGCAGTGGGTGGCGCGCAAGCTTATGGGGACGGTGACCGGTATCTGCTCGACGACGACGGCAACGCTAGGGCCGTGCCCCGCCCCCCGAGAGCGGACGTTTGATACCGATGGGCGAGGCGCTGGCAGTGGCCGAGATGAATTTAACGTTGGGCGCATGCCCTTGACGGGCGCAGAAAGGAAGGACAAGAGGGTCGCCGCGAAAAAAATGAACAGCCAACAACCATCATCTCAAGAGATGAGTTGGCCTAATAAAACCTGACCGGTCAAAGTCCCCCACGCAACACGCCCGCGCGAGACAGCGCAAACGGCGACCGCACGTGGCGGAGCCGGGAGGTGACGCAGCGCGCACCCACCGCCGTCCAGGAGAAAACACCTGCTACAATCGTCCACAAATACACAGGCTGCGTCAATAGCCCAGGCAGCGGACCCAGCGGCGCGAACGACCGTCGCGCCCGCGATGCCAGAGTCCAGACCCTTCAGCTTGGTCACAAAATTGCCGCCGTCCACGTCCCACACCCGCACTGTCTTGTCCCGAGACCCCGACACCAACCGCCGGCCGCCGCGGCCTGCGCCGCCGTCAACCACCGCCAAGCAGGTCACCCAGAAAGTGTGGCCCTCCAGCACAGTCGCGCACTTGCCGCCGTCCACATCCCACACCCGCACTGTCTTGTCCTTAGACCCCGACACCAACCGACCGCCGCCGCCGCCTGCGCCGCCGTCCACCACAGCCAAGCAGGTCACCGACCCGGTGTGACCCTTCAGCACCGTCACACACTTGCCGCCGTCCACATCCCACACCCGCACAGTCTTGTCGTCAGACCCCGACACCAACCGCCCGCCGCCGCCGCCTGCGCCACCGTCAACAACCGCTAAGCAGGTCACCCAGTCGGTGTGACCCCTCAGAACTCTCGCGCACTTGCCGCGGTCCACGTCCCACACCCGCACAGTGTTGTCCAAAGACCCCGACACCAACCGCCCGCCGCCGCCGCCTGCGCCGCCGTCTAACACCGCTAAGCAGATGACCGCTTTCGTGTGCCCTTCCAGCACGGCCACACGTGACCCGCTCTGCGTGTCCCAGACTTCGATATGGCCGCGACCCAGGCCAACAAACAGCAAAGGCTCACCGCTTGCGTTGACGTTGCTGCACGTGCTTCTCACCTCGTCGCTGCAGCCAAGCACACGACGCTCCTGGGGCAGCCCCATGCGAGACGCTCCGTACAGCTCGACAGCTGGTTTGTTCAGGTAGGACCGTGCAGTCTTGCACAGGTAGTCCAGCAGAGGCGCCGCTGCATCGCCACTGGCGACAGACTGCCGCGACGCAAAACGCTCCATCACCTCCCACGCGGCCTGCTGCAAGCGCGCCGGGGATGACAAAGGAAGCCCCGTCATCGCCCCCTCCACCACAGTAGCCAGGCGGTCCAGCACGTCCCCCCCCACCCCTCCGCGGCACATGTAGTAGAGACGGCCGTCTGCGCGGTAGACGCCACAAGCGCCACCGCCCACCTTCACCCGCCACGCGATGAATCGCCAGTGAAACAACAGGACGCCCAGCTCGTCACGGGTACCGGCGCCGCCTGCATAAAGCAACCGAGGAAGCGCGTGCTCCGCAAAGCTGTCTGACAACAGCTCCCACACGGCCCGCACGGCCACGCACTTGGTTCCCACACGCATCATAGTCCCAGCAGCATCGATGCCGCTGCGGGCACAGATGTTGGCAACCAGCGTGACATGGACTCGCTCCCGCTGGGCACGGTCCATCACGCCAGGGTCCGCTAGGAACTCAACAACCAGATCGTGCAATGCCAGGCAGAGGGAGTCGCCGCCCTCGTCACCTTGCAGCGTCACCAAAGACCGGTCCCGCAGCATCTTGGCAATCAGCACCACGTGCCCCTCGTCCTCTCCCCACAACGCCACCAGGGCCGACAGCGGCAGCTGCTCCTTGGGCCGCACCACACAGAGAGCCTTGAAGCGCCCGCGCCAGAGCTCTTGCTCATCCACGTCCGCCCCCAGCGCCTTGTAGCTCGCAGAAAGGCAGGCCCGCAAGGACAGGTCGTAATTGTTGTCGGGGTGGAGACACGTCGACAAGAGGATATCGCGCTGACAACGGACAGACATGACGGCAGGGGCCCACCCGAGGCTGAGGACCAGCGAGCCCATGACGGCCAGCGCCAGCGCCAGCCCACCGCACAAGGACACGGCCTCTTGCACAAGCCCGTCCGTCCTGTCCGCCTGCGTCACGCCACCAGCCTCGGCGTGCGCCGACAGCACGCCTGACGCCGCCGCTCCTTGGAGGACGTCCACTGAAACGGGCTCAGACATGCCGGCCCGTGTGGCAATGTCCAGCTGGCGCGTCGAAATCAGCAAACACGAGCCCGTCGCCGCACCCATAGCTTTGATGAACTTGGCCGCCCACTGGTGCTCCCACACGTCATCGACAATGACAAGGCACGATTTGGCCTCCAGCACCGTACGCAGGCGCCCGACCGCCACGTCCAAGTCGTTGGCCAATACGGCATCGCCTGACAGGGCCGTCGCCAAGTCGCACACCCGCTGCGTCACGTCCGCAGCGCAAACCTCCGATGACAGCTGCACCCAGTGGACGCCGTCAGGGAACCGGTCCTGACCAGCCGCCTCCGTGGCAATCCGGTGTGCGACGAGCAGGCAGGAGAGCGTCTTCCCCACCCCTCCCATCCCGCGCACCCCGACCGCCGCGCACGTCGTCGAGTCCGCTTTGATCACGGCAGCGAATAGCCGCGCTGCAGGCAGCGCACGGTCCTCCCAGTTGATGTAGACGTTGGGAGGCAGCGGCGGGAGCTCCTTCTGCGCAGCCTCTAGCGCGATCGCACGCGGCCCGGCCGCGCTGACCTCCTGCCGCGTCACCTCAGCAGAAGCCGTGATGGCCTGCTGCGTCACCTCTGCAGAAGCGATGACGACCTGCCGCGTCTGCTCAGCGGACGAAATGACGGCCTGCTGCGTCTGATGAGTGGCGTCGATGGCCCCGCGATGCAGCGCCAGCAGACAAAGTTGCAAAATTTCGTCGGCACGGCGCCGACAATGGGAGAGTTGCACCCGGAAGTCGTCCCCCACCACTACGACCCGGAACACAGAGGAAGCGGCCCCCCGTACCCGTGCCCGGCGCGACCGCACAAGGTGATGCAGCTCCCCGAAAATCACCTCCATGTCCGCCACCAGGCCGCCTAGCCCGTTTATCAGGCCCTGCACGCGCCCATCGTCTGGTAAATCTCGAAGAGCAGGAAGGAGGTGGTCCCGCAGTATGACACACAGGTCGTTCAGGTCTGCGGACACATCGAGTGCCGCCCCAGCCACCGACTGCATAGCCGCAAGAAAGCGCAGCAAAACGCCCAGCCCCGCAAAGGCCACCCCCACTACAGGCCCAGCGGCAACGGCAACGTCGTGCGCCGCCTCCCGAGTCAATGCCGTCGCCATGCCCGCCACGCCCGCCAGCACGTCATTGCCGAGCACACAACGCGCGCCGCCGTGCACGGCAGCCACCGCGGCCAGCCAACTTGGTCCTGCCGGCTCGGCACCCACCACGCCAACGCCACTGGCGCTCCCCCCACCCGCCATCCCCACGTGGCGTGACCACACGACGGCCAGCGGGGCCGAACGCATCCGCAGCTGCCGCTCCCACGCCAACGCGTCCACCTTGGACCCGGCACAAAAGCACAGCGGGGGGCGCGTGTCCGCCGTCACCTTGAGCTCCAGCACCCACCGCCCGTTGAACCCACGGACATTCTCGTCCGCGGGGGCGCAATAAGTGCGCACGGAAAAAGAGGGACGCGGGCCCGGCTCGTCCCGCCTAAGGGGGAAGAAGCGATAGTGGGTGTCGGGCCGGCTCAAGAGCGGCAGGTCCTCTGGGACGGGCGCCGTGCAGGCCACGATGCCCACCGGCGCCGGCACATAGTGCAAACCGCAGTGCACCCACACCCGCACCGGCACAAACTTGGGCGTGCGTGCCATGCCGACTGGGGCCTTGTACAGCTGCAGGATCCCCCCACACGGCCGCATCAGGTCCCGCCACGCGCCCTCGTCCCCCGCGGCCGGCAGGCCATAGTCACCCGCCGACGGCGCGGCCGCGGGAGCAGACATGCCCCCCCCGCCCAAGGCAGGAGCCCCGCCAGCGTCTGCAGGAAGCCTCTGTACAGCAACGGGCGGTGCCACCCCCCCCCCTACCAACCGCAATGGCAGCAAGCACAAACGGCAACGCCAGGGCGCCCCGGTCGCGCACGGCCCAAAAAGCGACGACGGCCCGCGGTCCTCGACGCGGCCACCCACCCAAACTCACCGCGCGCACCCCACGCGTGGGCCTATATGAGCACCGCCGCCGTGCACGGCGGCGGTGCTCATATAGGCACACACACCCGCGGCCCGCCCGCCACGCGCAGCGCACACAAGCACAGTGTGTGTGCGCGAGGAGGGGGGGTCACCCCCCAGCGGACAGTCGCTGGCCCCCACGCCACCGCCCCAACTCGGCGTCACCAAGGGCGCTCGCTGGTTGCCACCACCGCCGTGCGCGCCCACACACCCCCAGCCCAGACCACTGGGCCCGCCATCCGGCTGGTAGTCCCATGCCGCACACAGCAAGGAGGGGGGACCTTATTGCCGGGTCAGACGTCCGCCCCCCCCCTGAGCACGAAAAAACACTCCCAAGAGTCTTACCTGTTTTCGAGCACATCGTCAGAAAGGACTGGATTGCCATCCAATCCCCATCATGACCCATCAATCCCCATCGGCCCATCGAAATTGGCCCTTGATGGGGGCCCTTGATGGGGGCATCAAACCCATCGGTTGATGGGCTTTCTACATCGAGCGCCGATGGGCAGCGACCCATCGCAGGCAGAGCTCGATTTGTGACAACCGACCACCGCAGATAGAACTGCAATCTGATTGGTTAACGATGAATGAGCACCAGAGGTCTGCCCATTTCAAGTCACGGCGCATCGATCAACTGGTGCGGCCTCCGTCATCAGCCCTTCTCTGTCGTAGCCGCACTCGCGGGGAACGCGGACGGGGAGAAGAGCCGGTGGCGAAAGCCCTGGCGAGACGGCTGGACCGGTGAAGGGACTCCTGGGGGAGGCGACTGCTCCACATGCAGTGAGTACGGCACTGTTTTACTTGACGGGGAAGGCACACCGGGGCTGTGTCCAAAAGGGCAAGCCACACCAGACGGCCGCGGCAGAGACGATGAGAGAATAGGGTATGCAAGTAAAGGACATTGTACTGAGCCTACTAGAACGGAAAAAATGTGTTCAGAAAGAACAACATCTCGCGGTGCTCCTTCACAGGGGCAGAGAGGCGGGGTGGGACGGCCCGCAGCCCGCGCCGAGCCGCCAGGTCGGCAAAGTCTGGCACGACGTGCACAGCCCGCTGCACATCCGCCAGCTTAACGCACCGCAGCGAGGCGTCCGTATCCTCCTCCCCAAAAGCCCACCGCAGACGAAGGCAGCCCCTGGCAGCCAGCGGGCACCCAGGTCTGGGGTCGACGGGCTCCATCTCACGGACGAGTACGACGTCCCCGTCGGGCATCCGGACGATGGCGCGGGCCTCACCGACGCAGAGCCCGCCGACAACGCTTTCACCGACCTTGTACAAGAGTGCATCGAACCACGGCCTGCCATAGTACGAGGGCACCGCATGGAGCAGCTGGTCCCGCACAGACCCGCAGTCAAAGCGCGCGGCGATCCGCACAAAGCTCAGCGTCGGCACCGACGCCGAGCCAGGCAAGCCCAGCACCTCGGCAGCTGCCGCCAGGCCGGGGGTCTTGGCCAGCTCTTCTACCCTAACTCGGGGGAGGTGATCGACCCTGGCCGACGCACCGGGTCCAGCAGCCGCAGCAGCCACAGGGGGGGGGGGGCGTGCCTGCCAGGAGCTACGACGAAGTCCGTCAAGCGGGCGGGGGGAACGGGCAACGACCTGTCCGGCGCCGCATCACCAGTCGCGGCCACGTTGGCGACGGCAGCGGGAGGCTGCCCACCTTGGGCGGCGCCCGCGGTGGAAACTTGGGCCGAGAGCGTTGGTGGGAGCTTTCCCTGCGGGTCCGCGGTTGCAAGGGGGTGTGCTGAGAGGAGCTCCCTTGAACCCTGAGCGTGGCGCACCACTTGCTCGGTGAAGGTGTCAAACCGCTTGTTGGTGCGGCCGTAAAACACCTTATCCGCTTTGTGGTACGTCTCGTTGCCTGAAGTGTTGCCGTTGCGCAGGTTGCCGTGCAGGCGCACGGCGCCGAGAATGTGCCGCAGGAGTTTGTGCACCTTCGTGCTAAAAATGTGCCCGAGGATTGGCGTCAGGTAGTCCGTCACGAACGTGGCCGCCTGCTTATCGATGGACTCAGCAACATCAAGCGTCATCGTTGGGGGAGAGCGCGCTCCCCACTCCCCGCGAATGCGTGCGTGGAGCACAGCGTACTCGGCAAAGAGCGCCGTGACGGCGTCTTGAATGGGCGTCTCGCCCCACTTGGCCTGGTAGGCCGCCCAGTCATACTTAAACGTTCCGTCCAGCTCCAGGTCCTCGTCGTCAGAAGAGTAGTCCTCAGCGTCAGCAGCTGGGGCCCTCCCGTTACCACCAGCCCCGCGCCGACGCTTGTTGGTCGCCTTATTTTGTCTCCCACCTGCCGTAACGCCACTCCGTACGGGGCGCACACCCCTAACCGATGGTAAACTCGGCCTGCTATGGCCGTGGGCGGTCGCCGACTGCGTGCCTTCCGCACCTCCCGGGTCGACAGAAACAGCCGGTCTGGGCGCGACCAGCGGGGGGGACGACGCGCGGCCAAAGGCCGCAGATGCCACGTGGGGCAGCAAGGACACCGCGCGGCGTTGCTGCGCTCCGGTAAAGGTCGCCTGCTTTTCTTTCGGAGAGATGAAATATCTGCGGGGATAAAGAAAGCCGCAGGGGGGACAAGCGAGGGGCAGGTGCAACGAAAGCTGGATGGCACGCATAGCGCTCGGCGGCAAGGTCAGTCAAGGCACGAGGAACGGCGCAGCGACTATGCTTGCAGCTACCGCCCCCGAGCGTCAAACATTGGCACACAAGCGCGATGCGCAACTTACCCAGGGGAGACGGCATGTGCTTGGCTGCGGCGGCCCAAGTGCTCAAGCCGCCGGCGAGTGGCTCGGACGATGGCCAGCACGGAGCCTCCTTGCGGAGTCGAGCCGGCACACATGTACGGAAATATCCTCATGAGGCGACGTGACATCATTTGCGTGACGCCCAAGTCGAGCACCTGCGGCCAGGCATAGGAATGGCGACCAAACAGTAGAGTCAGCCATGAGTCAGAATCTGCAGCAGTACAGGTGTGTGCCAAGATATCCCTGAAGGGTATCACTACCCTCAGACTGCTACGGGAGAGCCGGATAACGTACGTGCAACGCATCAAACCCGATCATCTTGTAGAGTAGGTGGGGTGCAGTACCCAAGCCGGCCATCGCGCCCAGGACAGGAACAGAGCTATGGCCACTCTCCACCTTCTCTAGCGCGAGCCGGCGGGAAGCCTGGCGCCCGTAGCGTCTGTGTGCCGCGGCCTCCAGGTGCCTCTCCAGCGCACGCAGAACGTTGCGGTCCTCCATCTCCATCGGTTGCACCGACGCCAAATCCTCCCGCGTCGTGGTGCAAAGTGAGCACGGGTGCTTGCACATTCCCGCCTTCAGACAGAGCACGGCACGTTCCTCCGGCTCGTCGCAGAGGTACAGAAGCAACCGCACGAATGCGCGCACAGTGCCCCCCCTCCCGTCGGGAACGCTCACCCCAAAGTTGCTCGCTGCAATGCTGGACCGGAAAGCCATGTACAGTACGCGTTGGAGCACAGCGCTGCGCCGCAGTCGCCCACGCTCCTTGCTCGCTTCCTCCTGCAGTGTTTTCACAACGGGCACATATGCAACGGTAAACCAGTGCGGCGCACCGCTCAAATTCACCAGGCGGACGCGGAGAGGGTACAGCTTGTGGGCTGCCAACAGAGAGTACGTCCCGGCACATGAAGCAGGTAGGAGCGAGAGGACTGTTAGGGCTGGATTCGCACCGCCTGCATGACCGCCAGACCTCGACCGCACGCGCGGCCGTGTACACTCACGCACCCCTCCGCCACGCACAGAATTCGGACTCACCTCCACTCCACGACATTTGGCTGCTATCCGAGAAGCCGTGCAGCCCAAGCACACAGTTCTTGGGACCGATCATCCCTGGGGGATTAACCTCGCGTTCGCACTGGCGAAAGGCATCACCATCCATCGGACACTCTCGCCGGCGCGTAGGGGGCGCAGGTCCGTTGCGGCCGCTCCATAGGCGCACCTGCCTTTTGCCATGCATCAGAGCCAGTACGAGCTCGAGCACGGGGCGGAAGTACGCCTTGTACCTCACGCCGTCCTCCATTAAGACGCACTTGCGCCACCCAGCTTTGAGGACGGCGTCGTCTATGTCATCCTGAATGGCCTGAGTAAAAGAGTTGGGGGATGGGAAGGAGTCCCGCAGGCCGCGTGCCTGCCCGGCGTCGACGGGCATGTCGGGGTAGGTGCCGTCCCAAATATCAAGCAACTTGTAGAGATCGAGCTGCTCCGCCTGCGTCAGTCCACCTTTGCCCGTCGTCAGGACAAAGCGGCGAAGAGCGCGGAGTTTGTAAGAGCCAAACATACCCGGGCACGCGTTTTTGCGCCGCGCCGTGAGCGGCACAGACCGCTGCCAGTCACGCAGGTCCTCGTAGAGGGTGCGGATGTGCGCGGAATTCGACGTGTAGGTGTACTCGATGGCGGGGGGCGCAGTGAAGGTTGCTGAGGTCCGTCGTCGCTTCGCCCGCCGTGGCGGTATCGGCGTGCGCGAGTACTTGAGGAGCGACGCAATATCCGCCTCCACGGCGGCACGGACGGAAGGGTCGCCGACATATCCGAACGCACCATCGTCATCGACGGCCGCGCGAACGCGTGGAGCGGCTGGAACGGTAGCGGAATTTGAGGGGCCGTCGCTGTCTCCTTGAGGAGCGGTCGAACCGCCGACGGCAGGAGCTTGGCCAGCGCCGTCCTCTACGGCACCGCCACCGCTCCTAACACCGCCCTCACTCCCACCCACGTCCGCAAAATCGCCTCCCCGGCTGCAGACCCCCCTGCGGCATCCATGTCCTCTCGCTTGGCCACCCGGATCGCCCACAGCGCCCAAAGGGATGCGCCCAGTCGCGGCGCCACGAGTTGCCAATTGACGAGTAGCCGCACGAGCCGTGCTGCGAGGAGCCTGGGCTGTCAGTGCCGCTCGACTCCGGGCTCTGTCCCGCGCACCGCTATGCTTGGCGGCATAGTGGCAGGCTAGCCCGGTGCGGGAGGCGGTGCGGAAAGAGGGGCAGATAGCGCAGACGAGGTAGTGTGTTGTCGGTGGGACATCCGACATGGCAGCCTGTACAAAAAGACAGAGATCCGTGCGCGCAGCCAGGAGGGGAAAGTACACGAGCAAAGACAGTGGTCAGCTTCTCTGTGGCCTCGCGGACTACGGGCGTCCCGCCAATCAAAGCAAATGGTCACATAGTCACTCCCACCACTGCCCGCCAGATGGCACAAGCGCACCGAGGTTGATAGACAAGACGGGGAAAGGTCGTCTAGCTCCTCCACGGCGCACAGGGTGAAGCCTGACTGCAGGCCCGGGCACACTGAAGGCGCGGCGGTCACGCTCGGTGCCGCTCCGACGACACAGACGTCTAACTCAAGAGGGGCATGGTTCCAGCGGCCCTAGCCCTTGCACCGGTGCGCGTGGCGCAGAGGGGCGGCGCCGGAAAGTGGGGGCATTGGCAGTGAGTACTCGCATTCCTCCGCAAAAGGCCTCCCGCAGCATCTCAGATGGTACAGCCAGGCACTCATACCCATCGCGTGAGGGCCACGGACTAATACCCATACGGCATACTGACCAAGGTGGACCAAACGCAAACCGCGCGACAGGCCTACCCAACGTGGGCATGGCAGCATCGGGGCTGATAGGGCAACGGGGGTGAGTCACAGTTAGGGGGCACGCCCGAGCAAGAGCGCTGCAGCGAGTCGAAA
>ENA-ORXR01004628-ORXR01004628.1-marine-metagenome-genome-assembly--contig:-NODE-4628-length-11392-cov-4.361290_pt1 | contig 11392 bp, 11 predicted proteins | sample MGYA00237866_ERZ511479 | MGnify/ENA metagenome assembly ERZ511479 | reverse complement strand
AAGGCTGGAAAACAATTTTTAAGTTAAAATTATTAGCCAATTACATATTACAAAAAATTAAGTTGAAGCGTATGAGCAAAGCGGTCTAAAACCCGAAGGGCGTCCGTCCATCGTCCTATTTCCAAAAAGAAATCCCGAATCTTTGCAAGCAAAAATTCGGGATGACTTATGTTATTTAAAAGTTGCTTATTTCACTTCAAAAGTAACTTTAAGGTTTACTCTAAATTCAGTAACCTTGTTGCGAGAAACCACAACGCTTTGGCTTTGAACATAAGCAGACTTAATTCCTTTTACAGATTTTGAAGCTTTGTTGATCGCATTCTTGGTTGCATCTTCCCAACTCTTTGTTGAGTTTGCCATAATTTCGACTACTTTCATTATTGCCATAGTAATAGATAGGTTTGTAAGGAGGATATCAAATTGTTTATCTCCTATTAGTTAATAAATGATTCAAGAATATTTTTCAATTATAAACAAATAACCTTCAATAAACAAATGTATAGTTGAAAAAAGTCATCCGCAATAAACGTTTAAAAGAATCCAACCGTACTGACAACGGAGTTTCTATTTCATCGCGATTTCTTTGACTTTTGCATACAGTGTTTTTTCGTCACCCGGTCGATATTTGCGTTTGTGGTAAACAATAGTTCCGTCTTTATCGAAGATGAATGTTTGTGGTAAGCCGTTCAATCCACCTGGCATCACTTTTCTGAACTCACGATTGGTATCGTGGTAGGTTTCCCACTGCCATTCATTCTTGTTTGTCATTTCGACGAATCGAGGAAAGTTTTTTTGGAAGTCCGTAGAAATTGCGACCAGGTTGAAATCTGTTTCATCCTGCCAGGCATTAAATTCTTTTTTAATGGCAGCCATCTCCATGCGGCAGGGCCCACAAGTCGTTAACCAAAATAGAACGATCGTTGGCTTACCATTCTTTTTGAAAATATCTGCGGAATTTGTCTCGGTTCCATCAGCGGTTTTCAATGCAATATCAAAAGGAAAATCAGCAACCATATTACTCGGTTGTCGTGAGCGGTCTACAATGACATTCGGTTTTGACTTGGGTACTGGAACACTATCTTTATTGGCGGTAGCCTGAGCCAGTCGAACGTTGTCAGAAGGGCTTTGGTTGACTTCTGCGGCTGGTTTTTCCTGGCCTGCACAGGCCATTAAAAAAAAGCAGCAAGTTGCGAGGTAAAACATAATTTTTTTCATGAACGGAGTATTTTTTAGACGTTATTACTGGGCTTAGTAATCCGGATGCTTCGCGTGCGGCTTACCAATCCCTTAGTTATTAATTTATTTTAGGTTGTCGATTGCTTTTTGAGCCCGATCAAATTTAGGCTAAAGATTTAGCGCTTGTTGATAATCGTTTTTGGCAGCAGCCCTTTCTCCCCTCAACTCGTGGACCGTTCCTCTGTAGAAATAAGCCATTACGTTAGTCGGCTCCATTTTGATAGCCAGATCAAATTGTTTGAAGGCCGTCTGAACCGAATCCATTTCAAGGCTTGCGAGTCCCGACCTATAATAAGCATCTGCATGCTGAGGATGCATTCTATGTATTCGACTGTACGCATTGATTGCTTCATCCAACTGACCACGTGAATGGTAGTATACTGCCTTACCGGTCAGTGCATCGATATGTGTACTATCAATTTCAAGTGCATTATTATAATACTGAATTGCCATTTCACTATCCTTTTTATCAAAAAGCTCGCCGAGGTAAATCCAGCCTTCTATAAGGTCGGAGTTGATCGCTACTGCTTTTTGGAAACTACCAATAGCTCGCTCAGGATCATTCATATCATAAAAATTGCGGCCCATCATAAAGTAGGCTTCACTCTCCTGTGGATTAATAGTCAGAATTTGATTGACTGTTTTTAAAGATGGCGAATTTTGTTTTAAAATGTATTGAAATTCCGATAGCTTCAGTAGGGTAGGAATTCGCTCAGGAGCCAAAGCCGCTGCCCGTTCCATGGTTTTGATCGCCAAATCAGATTTATAATAATCCAGATAGACATCTGCCAAAACATGGTGGTATTCAATATTGGTAGAGTCATATCGTAAAGCAACCGCCAGATCAGCAATCGCTTCATCAAATCCCTGAACCTGATAATAGGCTCCTGCTCGAGCAGCATATAAAGTCGGGTCATCAGGGTTGTCAAGTATTTGTTTTGTCAAATTGTCGATGGTCGGATTGCCGGTTGTAGGAATTCCCTGTTCAGATGTATTGCTATCTACACTGTCATTTTTGCATCCTAAAAACAAGAACACGCCTAACAAAAGAATCCAGCTAAAGTATAATCTGTTGCTCATAAATAATCTAATATTTTTGTCACCTTCTATTTGACAGCCTATCAAAAAAGGCGATGATTTGATATCAAGCTCAAATTTAGGGCTTTTTTACTTAAGTCGAGGCTTGTTTGCTCATTCAAAGTGGTCATTTACAAAACGAAACCAGCACTTAAATAATATAAGGTGATTAAAATTATTGATTGAATGAGTTTTGAATGATTGAATTTTGAATGGCCTGCGACCGCGAACTACTACGCTACTAGAGATTTATTCAAAATTTCAACTAATTTAGGTTAGCGAATAATTAAAGAAGAGTATACTATTAAATTAATTCAAATAAGCTTATTTAAATACCTCTACTCATTTATCTTTGCAAAAAAAGGATATGACAATTGCAATAGTAGCCCACGATGGCAAGAAACCGGAGATGGTTGGCTTTATCAAGGACCACCTTGATTTACTTAAGAGTCAAAAGATAACCTTGGTGGCCACCGGGACAACTGGAACTCACGTACAAAATGCAGGTCTGGAAGTAACTCGAATGGAGAGTGGACCTTATGGTGGAGACGCTCAAATTGCCAGCCGGCTGGTGGAAGGTGAAATAAATATGGTGATCTTCTTTCGGGATCCTCTGGGTAAGCATCCTCACGAAGTGGATGTAAACATGCTCATGCGCTTATGTGATGTGCATAATGTGCCATTGGCTACGAATCTGGCGGCGGCTACTTTGTTTTTTGACTCGCTTAAGGACGCGGCTGGATAGTATCGCTATGGTCGTATGGCAGCAAGGTCGTCCATAACGCTACCGTCACCATCCTGATCCAAAAACTTGCCGATAAGACCCATTTCTTGATGCTTATTAGTTTCAGATTTTACTGATTTAGAAAGGAAATCAGCGATACCAGCACCGTCTAAGTTGTTCGCTTTTTTCTGACGACCCAGCATACCCATAATCATAGGAGCCATAGTCATCATAAGACTACCCGTTTTATCACCACCTAAACCACTCATCTTGCTGATCATTTCGATTGCATTACTCTGCTTACCGCCTAATACGTGCTTGAGGATGCCCATACCGTTGGCAGCTCTTGACTGCTGTGGCGCTACAGATCCGCCGATTAATCCACTAAGATTATCGAGAATACTACCATCGTGGTCATTGTCCAAAGCGTTAGCTAATTGAGAAGCGCCATCAGGAGTAGCTGCATTTTTAGCCATTGCAGCCATAAGGGTAGAAAGAATACCTTTAGCTGCTATTTCAGTTTGCTGCTTATCAGCACCACCTAGTTGTTGACTCAATTGGTCTACCATGCCGTTTGAAAGTTGACCTTGAAGTAGGTCCATTAAATTATCCATTTTACTAATTTAAATAATTGAAGAAATATTGTTTAAAGGCGGAAAGTAGAAAATGTAACTTACAGTAAAGACTTAGTACACTGTAATATAAATTCATTGACATTTTGAATGCTTCTTTTTCGCGATTACTTCACCAATGTTTTCTTAAATAGCTAAGGCTATTCTCAAAAAAATTGGTTCATACTCACAAAAAATAACCTATTCAAAATATCAAGCAACTTAGATTACAGTGTACTTAGTTTTTTTATATTCTACTTTTGTTTATTTTATGACTGCGTTTTGTTATTAAAGTAACGATTACACCTACTTCATTAGAAAATTTCTACCAATGAACTACAAATATACTTGATTTACTCGTGATTTACTATGATATTGAAAATAGCCTAATATTTGCATGTTATATATATCCCAACGAGTAAATACGGCTTTCTATTATTCCTTAATTACAACACGATCTCCTGAATATCCCGGCCGATGTATAAATATAAGCAAATAATTTTCTTCATTTTATGGGCATTTATAGCTCAGGCTCAAAATCTACATACGCCTACTGAAGTTCAAAATATCATTGGTAAGTCTCAACGCGTATACGTATTTGACACCCTAATAAATACGCCTAAAGCCGAAATCCATCCTATTATAACAAAAGAATCTCAATTTTCAATAAAATTACAGGAGAATTCTGTAGACCTCCCCACCTTCAAGTTGGCAAGGAAAGAACGTAAAAAGTTGAAAAAAGCAAACAACGATTTTGCTACTGGCAAACTACAAAAGGCACTTGAGAATTACATAAAAATTTACAACTCAACTCAGGCAATCGTACTACATCCAAGGCTGGCTTATTGCTATGAAAAATTAGGCCAATTAGAACAGGCACTCCTTTATTATAACAAAATAGTGCCGACTGCGCAATCTGATGCCGATATTCATTATACCATAGCTCGAATCAACTATGAGCTTAGCAATAAAGAAACTGCACTTCACCATATTCATCTGGCGCATTTATTTGATAGAAATAATTCCGCTTATTTAGATGCTATGATCCAATACTACAATGACAAAGGCGCTCAATATCACAAATGGACTTTTGACCCCATTTATCAATTAGAAGCATCTACTGATAGCAGTCACATTCATATTAAGTCACAGGCTTCGCCCTGGGAAGCTTACGCCGCCTGCAAAGCCATATGGGTATTTGAACCTGGCTATAAAAAACAAATGAAGTTTCTCTCTTCGGTTGATGTAAGCATCATTGAAGAAAAAGAGTGTCTTTTGAACGCATTGATCAATTTCGAAAATATGGTTGATTCTAAAGACCAATACCCGCTACTAACCGTTTTGAAGAAAGCGCTATCCGAAAAAAGGATAGACGATTATATTCTCTATGAAATATCCGCTCGAAAATATCCTTCAATTATACGACAATTATCCGCAAAGCGGCTGGAACAACTCGTCGACTATATCGTAACTTATAGAATAATGCAGCCAGTTAATTAATCAGAGATGCTTAAGTACTTTGCGTTAATTTTGAATATTAAATAGCTTATTAGTTTATTTGTAGTGAGAAAACTTTAAACCTCTTGATTTGAAGGAAAATACGAACGATAAACAGGCCATTAATCCGAGCGCATCTTTTAGTTCCAATATCTTAAATGCCGCTCAACAGCACGTACTGAATTTGTTTAATCAACAGTACGACACTCGCCTATTGTACCATAGCTACCAACGTACCAACAACATTGTTGAACAGGTAAATACACTTGGCAAGGCACTCCTTATGAAAGATGCTGTGTTGGAAATCAGTAGTCTCGCAGGATGGTTTCATGCGGTTGGGTATTTGTTTGATTACGACGATCCAGTCAAAATTAGTGTCGAACAGGCGAAAAGTTTTCTAAACGGCCAACGCTATTCTTCCGATAAGCTCAATAAGGTACTTGCCGCAATTAACGCCACCAATGATTCCATCAAGCCAATTACACAAGAGGAACAATTACTAAGTGATGCAATCAATGCCATCAACACAACCGATCGATTTTTTGAGGATCGACCTTTACTTCGGTTAGAATGGGAGTTTTTGCAAAATCGAAAACTATCAGGCTACGAATGGAATCAAATACAATTGCAAGCTTTACTCAATACCCGCTTTTACACCTCGCATGGCAAGCTAACTTATGAATCTATCGTTGGTCAAAACATTGGAAGTCAAAAACAGCGAGTTGAAAAAAACAAGTTGAATCAACTTCAATTTGTAGATGGAAAGGAAGGTGAGGTTAGAAAATTTCAACGACTTGGCCGTAAAGGTTCTGATAGTGCTATGCAGACATTTTTCAGAACCAATTATCGCAACCATATCAACCTAAGTGCTATCGCCGACAACAAGGCCAACATCATGATCAGTGTCAATGCGATTCTGATTTCAGTGATCATATCTATTTTATCTTATCGAAACATTTCACAAACTCAACCGATGGTATTATTACCAGTGGTGATCTTTTTGGTGACTGGTTTGAGTTCCCTTATATGTGCCGTCCTTTCTATCCGACCTAAAGTAACCTCCGTCAATCAGGGGCCGGTCAAATTGGAGGAAGCCAAAAAGAACGTTGTTTTTTTTGGTAACTTTATCAACCTTGATCTCGAACAATTTGAAGCCGCCATGGACGCAGTGCTTCGTGATGGGGAGTTGCTTTATGGTAACATGACGCGGGATCTTTACTTCCTTGGAAAGGTGCTGGACAAGAAGTATCGCTTCCTTACCATGTCTTACAATATCTTTATGGTTGGTTTTGTGGCTACGGTGCTTACTTTTCTTTTTGCTTTGTTTAGCTAGTTACTCACTTAATTTTGAATGCGAGAATTTTGAATGATTGAATATTACGCGACCGCGAGTTACCACGCTACAAGGCCATTCAATCATTCAAAATTCCAGCATTCAATCATTCAAATCTCCATCCGCCACTTTCCGTCAACCAATCGCACTTTCGCAACCTTAGATTTAGAATCAGGCAAGCCTGCCATTGATCTCAAGCTAACTTCTGCGGTTTCTGAATCGAACCATTTCGCGGTGTAAGGTCGGTAGGCTTCCATTTCTTCTTCCCAAATAACTTTAAGCCCACTATCCGTAAATCCAAGTACCTGAATTCCGTTTTTTGTTTTTCCGCCAGGTTCATCTGCATTGGTCACGATCATGTGCTGGCCACTTGGAGCAATTTTAGGAAAGCCCCAGATTGTCCGTTCCCGACCTGACTTATCATTGATCAATATGAATTGGTAGCCATCCATCTTCTTAACTCGAACGACGTAGCTACTCATTTTGGGGTAGTAATAAAAATAATCGTAGACTTTATATTCTCCTTCGCTACTTGTATTGTCATTCAGAATTTTATAATTACCGCTTAAGAGGCGCAACTTCAACATCCCCTCTTCTTTGTTCACCATCTTATCATTCTTATTCATTTGCTTCATCTGTTCAGCAAGAAAGCAGGATTCAAATCGATCGTCTCTTCCCGCTTTTAAGAAATCGTAGCATTTGTCATATGGAGTAGGCGATTGGTCTACTTTGGGAGCATAGAATTTGACGCCGCCGCCATATACCCATCCTATTTTTCCATCGCTTGTTTTTACCTTGAGCCAGGGTTCATCAAAGGCTACTCCTCGTAGAGTGATTTTTTGAGTAAAGTCAGACTTTTCTTTTAAGTAAATCAATGGATCGCCTGCTGAAAGTTCTTTGATCACCCCACTCTTCGTATCTGGTAATTCACGCATTCTGAGTCGATCTACCCAGGTATATATTCTAGTGGCCTCTACCGGATCAGTATTTGACTGATCAATAGAGTCTTGATAAAGTTGATTCGTTTCATCACTTTCGCTGGAGTTTGTATCTTTACAAGCCCAAAGGCCGAGAATTATCACGATCAATAAGGTCACCTTTTTTGTTTGCATGGGTAGTAGTATTTAAAGGTATGTCTTTTGGAATTATTTGCCAAAGTTAACATTATGAATTAACATAATATAACTAAGAGACGTTTAAAAATGATTTCGCGGCTAGGTTTAATCCATAAAAATTTCTACTTTTCCCGTCAAGCATTGACATATTTTTCGAGAACTGAGCGTTGAATTGATGCCTGATATAAAGAAAAGATTCTTTTGAAAACAAAACAAGTAATTTATCGAATTGCTTTGCCTCAGTAAATTTATTGAATGATGCTTAAAAAAATATTCTTCTTATCGGTATTCCTTAGTTTAGTTTTCCTTGCCGAAGCACAGACTTCTAAGCAGGAGCTTTACATCAAACGATACAAAAAAATTGCGATTAGCGAGATGGAACGAGCTGGAGTTCCTGCAAGTATCAAACTAGCGCAGGGCATTCTGGAATCCAACTCTGGTAAAAGTACTCTTGCCCGAAAAGCTAATAACCATTTTGGTATGAAGTGTGGTTCTGTATGGAGCGGAAAAGAATACTACAAAGAAGACGATGATTATGATGAGAATGGCAAGTTAATTAAATCCTGTTTTAGAGTTTACAGCAATGCCGACGAATGCTATATCGCCCATAGTAACTTCCTCTCCGACCCTCGCAAGCGATATCGTTATGGATTTCTTTTTGACCTCGACATCAAAGATTATGTTGCCTGGGCAAGAGGTCTCAAAACAGCAGGCTACGCCACCAATCCCGCTTATGCTGATAAATTGATTGGAGTCATCGAAAGCTACAATCTCGATCAATATGATAATATGACTTCTGACAATCCGAGTGGCGGTACCATCATTGATAGCAAAGGCATTGTCAAAATTAATAGTGTAAAAGTAGTAACTGCCGGCGAAGGAGAAACACCTTTCGATATCGGACTCGCCACGGAGACTCCCACTAAATGCATTTTAAAATATAACGAAGCGCTTACCAATTCCACTCAGGTGATTAAAGAAAATACCCGAGTATTTTTACAAAAGAAAAGAAGCGGATATCGCGGCAAACAAAAATATCATTCAATGAAGGAAGGGGAAACCTTATATGATCTTTCCCAGCGATATGGCATCAGCTTAAAAAAACTTAGAAAACGTAATCGAGTCAACGCAGATGAGGAGCCAGCCAAAGGACAAAAAGTTAAGTTGCGCGGTTTTAAAGTCTTTAAAAAGAACAAACCCAGAGTAGTGGCTAAAAGTATAGAAGACGATTTTATAGATGAAACCGAAGACCCAGAAGACGATGAAATAGATTTCTCTGAAGAAGTCATTGATACTGATGATTCAGAAGATTTTGATACTTTTGAAGACGAAATAAAACCAGAGGAAGAAATAGAAGAAGAACAGCAAAGCGGACCAATTTATCATATCATCAAAAGAGGTGAAACCCTATTTGGTATTGCACGCCGATATGAAACAAGCGTGGACACGATAATGGGCTTAAACAATATGCAAAATAGCACGGTCAGTATTGGGCAACGATTGCGCGTAAAATAACCATACAACAAACTTAAACAATGAAAAAAATAACTTACACTCTTATCATTTTCCTTTTTGCAATCACTGCTCATCAAGCGCAGGATACTGGTGGCTTTGTCTTTGGTATAAAAGGCGGTCCTAGTGTCGGTTTTCAAAAATGGGATAACTTTGAAAGAGATCCATTATTTGCAACGCATGTAGTTGGATTTATTGAATCACTTCCTGTTGAAGGGAAGTTTGCGGTATTTGTTCAGGCAGGATACCATGTGCGCGGATCTGCCATTCGTAATCGTCTTACCTATAATACAAGTACAGGTGACCCAGTTAGACCACCAACCAGAAAATTCAAATTTAAAAATCTTGCACTGGCTCTTGGTGGCAAGCAATTAAAACCCTTAGGTGCTAATAGCTCCTGGTACTATATGTTTGGTATCAGAGGTGAATATACCATTGGTACTAACTTGTCGGAATATGAAGACGCTAATACTTTTTTTGGCCTTCCCGTTTACCCTGCTGATGATGAGAACGATTGGGTCCGAAACATTAACTACGGTATGATCCTGGGTGGCGGCATTGACTTTAATCTTTCGGAGCACATCGGGATGATACTTGAACTTTCTGTTAGTCCTGATTTTTCAAATCAATACAGACAAGACCCTTTTCCCAATGCAGTCGATTTACAGGGGAACCCCAGACCTATTGAAGAACGCATTATTCGAAACAATACAATTGAACTCTCTATCGGCTTTCGTTTCAATCGAGTTGTGGAGTATATCGATTAGCAGCACAATACAGATTCATATCGAAAATTGAACGCCCAGAGCTTGTAAAAACTCTGGGCGTTCAATTTAATTTCCCTTTCCCCTACAAGTCCTGCACTCAAATTCTATCAAAGAATATAAACACTAAAAAGAATAACGTAAAAATACGTTATAAAACGTAAAAAATAGTTGCTTGGCTAGCTTTTTCGTTATATCTTTGATCATAATGAAAAAAATCCTTCATAATATATTCCTTTTTTTGGCGCTTAGTTTATCCGCACAGGATTCCATTAAGCTCCAAACAATCACCTATGATGTTGCTAGCGAGTATCAAAAAGCAATTGAATATCTGGGCGCTTTCCAATACCAAAAAGCATTAGACCATATATATGAATGCCACCGAACCGACCCTGGCAACCTCGATTATTTGTCAAAACTTGCCTGGTGTTATCAAAAACTGGGCAATTACAGTGAATCAAAAATCTACTATAATAAACTACTTCAAACCAGTCCGGGCAACGTCAGCGCCATGAGTAACCTGGGACTGATTTACGAAAAGGAACTCAACTACCACAAGGCCAAAGACTACTACCGACAGCTTTTAGAAATCGATACCACCAATAGTTATTACTACAAGATCAACGCCTATAATGCTATGAAGATTGATCAGCAAATGGAGGGTATCGTCTTTTTCAATAAAGCGCATCAACTCAATCCCAATGACCTGATCGTCATCGATGAACTCGCCAATTTGTATTTTGATTTAGGTGCTACCGAATACGCACTTACCTTTACACAAAAAGGATTGGCACTAGCTCCCGACAACTTGCGTTTTCTCTACTCCGATGCCAGAGTGCATAACAAGTTGGATAGTTTTTCTACTGTTGTTCAGCAATTAGAACATGCACTAAGTTTGGGGGATACGCTTGGTTACTACCAAACAATGCTGTCCGTATCCTACATTCATTTGGATAGTCTGGATAAGGCTGCCTTTCATCTGGAGCAATTAGTTGCACTCGACAAAGCCAGTGAGCACACACACCATTATCTCTCCATTATCTATGATAAAAAAGAGGATAGTGAGCAAAGCATGTATCACCTGGAAAAAGCCATTGAAAAAGCTATTTCTCCAAAAACTAGTCTTTACTATGCCGAGCTAGCCGCACATCACGAAAAGCAAAAGACGTACAAAGACGCCATCTTTTTTTATGCAGAAGCTTATCAGCATTCACAAAAAGATGTCTATCTTTTTCATCAGGCAAGAAATACTGATTTTTATTTTAAGGATAAAAAAATGGCTTTGCGTTTATACAAAAAGTATCTGGCAACCGGCCATGCAAAATATAGAGAATACACGACTAAACGGGTTAGTGAGTTGAAGGCTATTATTCATCAAACGGGTGGGTAATGATTAATTATTAGCGATTAATGATTAATACCTTCGAACGTGTTATCGAACGCGAACCTACCTGTACTGCCGACAAGGCAGGCAGAGATTAGTAAGCTGCATCAATCTGGCAAGCTTGACAGGCGCGAAGCCC
>ENA-ORXR01004627-ORXR01004627.1-marine-metagenome-genome-assembly--contig:-NODE-4627-length-11392-cov-9.962793_pt1 | contig 11392 bp, 6 predicted proteins | sample MGYA00237866_ERZ511479 | MGnify/ENA metagenome assembly ERZ511479 | reverse complement strand
GGCTGTCACGGCGAGCGCCGCCGCCGCGCGGTCGGCGGCGGCGGCCGCCGCCGCCGCGGCCATTGACGCTGCCGCCGCCGTTTCGCAAGCGGTGGTGGAGGCGCCACACTTTTCCACCCCCCCCCCCGCGCCCGCTTTGTCGTGGTGCTTCCCCGCCCCCCCGCGCCTCGTGGCGGTGGGCGACGTGCACGGCGACGCGGTGGCGCTGCGCGCGGCGCTCGACGCGGCGGGGTTGCTCTCGCCGACGGGCGGGTGGGCGGGCGGGGAGACGGTGTTGGTGCAGTTGGGGGACGTGCTCGACCGGTGGTCGGAGGAGCGCGAGGCGCTGTCGATGCTGTTTCGGTTGCAAGACGAGGCGCCCGCCGCGGGGGGGGCCGTCCACTTGTTGATGGTGCGTTGGCGTGGGGGCTCCTGTTGGGATGTCGTGGCCCGTGCTTGTCCTGGCGTTGTCGGTGTGCTGTTCATTTTTGGCCGGTGGCGGGGACGTCAGTGTGCTTGAGAGAAAAGACGACTGGGGTTGTTTGTATTGGTGGCGGCCGCTCGTGTTTTGGCGTTGTCCCTCACACATTCCTAACATCTCCCCATCCCTGTTTTCTTACCCTTCCTGTCGTTGTCGTTTGGTCGCACCTTGCCTCTTCCCCTGCCACCCGCGCTCCCCCCCAACAGGGCAACCACGAGTTGTTATCCAGCATGGGCGCTATCCACTACGCCGCCGGCTCCAACCCCCGCCAAGCCGAACACTATGGATTGTCCTTTGAGGCGCTCAATTTTGCGGGCCCCCTCCTCCCTCCCCCCTCCGGCTGGGCGCCCTGGTCCGCCGCCGACTTGTGGCGCACCGTCGAGGCCGAGGCCGAAGAAATCGTCACGTCCTTCCCCGAGTGGGCGGCGGCGGCCCCCCCCCGGCTCGCGCGGCGGCAAGCCGCCCTCACCGCGGGCTCCCCACTGATGCGGGAGCTCAGCCGCCGCCTCTGCGCCGCCGTCGTTGTCGGCGGCGTTGCCTTTGTGCACGCGCACCTCGACGGCCGCCTCTTTGCTCCGCAGTGGACGGCAATGGGGGAGCCCGACCGGCGGGACGCGGCCGACGCGGCGCTCGTCCGCCTCAACGCTGCGGCGGTGGCGGCGCTGTCGGGCGACGGCCCCCTCGACGCGGCCGACGCGGCGGGGCGGTTGCTCGACCCGGTCGTGTGGGAGCGGATGTGGGCCGAGCGGCCGCCGTCGGCGCGGGCCGAGTACCACCTCGACGCGCTGCTGCGGTCGCTCGACGCGTCGTCGCTGGTCATTGGCCACACCATCCAGGATGGGGGCATCACGCCCCGCTATGGCGGCCGCGTGTGGTGTGTGGACGTTGGCATGAGCCGCGGGAGGGGGGGGGGGGGGGGGGAGCCCGCCGCCCTCGAGTTCGGGCGCGCCCCGGGCGGGCGGGGGATGGAGGCGCCGCGGGTGCTCCACGCGGGCGACATTTGGGCGCGCGCGGAGGTGGGGGTGGTGGCGGGGGCGGCGAGCCGCGCGGCGGGCGGGTAGGGCGGGTGGGCGCGTTTTGGGGTGCGGGGGGCTGGTGGGTGGGTGGCGCGGCGGCGGCGGGTCGCTTTCGGGCTCGGTCGCCAGACTTTGTTTTTTTTTGCTTCCCGTCGGCATGGATGAGGGTGGCTGCGACCCCAGTGGCGTTGCAAGCCCGCCGGCACTTGAGGGGTCGACAGCGCGTCAGAGTGCGCGGCAGCAGGCGATCGCGAGCCAGCAGCAGAGGGTACCGACCGCAGTGGTGCCACCGACAGCATGGCCACACACTTGCAGCACCCGAGGCGCAGGGGTGGGACCCCGCCGTTTCGTCGTGGAGGGTGGGGGGCGGTCGCCGTCACGGCGGGTGACGTCACGTCCCCGCTCGCACGTCGCGCTGCGTGCTGATTTCGGCATAGGGCCGGCGGCGGCGGCGGCGGTGTCCAGCACCGCCGCCGCCGCCGCTCGTATCGTTGGCGGAGGCGGGGCAGGCGGCAGCCCGTCGGGCAGTGCCGTCGACGCCCGTCCGTGGTGGTGGCGCTGCGCCCGCTGGGCGCAGCCTCTGCGTGTGTCGCGCGACGGTGCGCGGCGCGCGTCGCGTCGACTGACGACGCTCCCGCCGCGCCCATCACGATGCGTTCGCTCGTGTGTCTGGGGCAGCGGTTTCAGGGACGGGCAAGCGCGGCAACACGAGCTGCGTCGAGGGTCATGGAGTGGCCGGACCGTCGTGTACGGAGCAGTGCGCTGGGAGGCGAACGAGGGCAGGCTCGTACGAATTCATCCCTTGTACGACACCGGGTTGGTGGAACGACCATGCTGCGGTGACGCGCTGAAGGGCAGGCGCGAAAGCCCGTGTGCACGCGCACGAGGCAAGGCGCCCACTGTGTCTACAACTTGAGCGCCAAGCTCGCTGCTGCCGACCGGACAGGTAGGGCCAGCCAGGGGTGCTGCGCTTCGGCTGTTCTCGGCTCGGCTCCCTTCTCGTCCCTGCCTGACCGAGTCGGTGCAATTGGCCATTCCGTGCTTCCCTGATGACTTCACCATCCGCAATTTCTCATAAATACGACGTTCTTAGTATTGCTGCCTTCCCAATTTTGGTCGATCCCGTCGATGTCAAGAAGAGTGATCAACTGTGTGAAACTGTTTCCCAGCCATCCATTCGACCGGATAAAGTGGATCCGCCAATGGGCAGTTGACCGAGACCCTGTCTTGACTTCGACCACATCGGCCAAAATTGGGAAGACAGCAATACTTTCCCTCATGTTCTTCTGATTGACGTGCAGCGCTCTGCGGACGACGCTCCTCTGTTCGTCTCCTTGTTTTCCTTCACTGACCACAGCCTGCGCAGGTCTCTTCCATCGCGTCCACCCCTGCTATTCTTTTGCCTCACGCAGCTCGATGTTTCTCCGTCTCTCTCCAAACTGCACCTAAATTTAGAGTCACCCAGAGCCACTCGCCACTGAATGAGCGTGTCAGCGTACAGGTGCAGGCAGTGCCGACTGCGCACCGTGTCAAGCGCAGGGCTATTTATGCGAATGCCACCAGGCACCGCCGACGGGTACTGAAGTGGTGGTAGTCCCGCCAATATATGGCACACACAGGGAGTGCGTATGCCTCGTCGTCACCTACCTCTCATCAGGGCCACGAAGATAGATATCCCTTGCTGCACAATGCAGCTCGTGGTGCCTCGTGGGCAACACACATGAGCGTGTTCATCTGACCTCGTCAACATCGAGGCTGCGGCGGCAGCTACACAGTGGCAAGAGCTCAGCCCATTTTGTCGCGGCTGACACGGGCGCGATACGCTTGCAACGCCGACGTCAACCCAACCTACAAACGGACAACAGCAGAAACTTCGCATGTTATTTCCAAGTGGCTCTTGCGCGCGGTCCACCCGCACTCTCAAGAAAAGATGCGCTTCCACCGCAACCACACAATCACGCTGCGGAAGACAATGGCAGCCACGCCCACGGACATGACCGACACCATCCAAAACGCATATGGGTCCTCTTCCCACCCGCTGAGCAAGTTCATCCCAAAGAGACCCGCAAAACAGGCGGCTGACGCCACCGACACGGCGCCGAGGTTGAGGAAGACCTCCAACCGCAAGATGCGGTTGCGGCTTGCATCCAGCCGAATCTGCGTCACGTTCTCGGTGGTCTTGACCGCTCGCAGCAGGCGGCCTAGCTCGTAGGCCACTGCGTCGACCTGCTTGAGGTATCCCTCCACCATCATCTCTATCTCGTCGTGCTCGTCCACCCCGCGCTCCTCCCCGGTGGCGGACTTCCAGCTCAGGTACATATCACTCATGTCCTCGTCGCTCATCAACACCTCGTTGAGGGCGGTACGGACCATCCCAACGCTACCGGTCAGCTCGTTGAGCCCCATCTCCAGCGGCAGCAGCTGGTCAAGGCCCTCCGTGACGCCCCGCCCGCCAAACTCCCCGTCCTTGCTCATCACGTCGAGGGCGGCCTGCACCTTGGGTTTGAGGCGTGCCACCTCTGCGCGGATGCCGCAGCAGACGTCGACGAGCACCGCCTCCAGCGCACGCATCTCAAACGGGAGCGGGTGCGCCGCGTCGATGAGGCGCGCCCGCAGTCGCGGCGTCAATGCCGCCACCGCCGGGTGGTGCGGGTCAAACAGCAGCACCCGCGAGGCGGTCACCAAAATGCGCACGTGAAGGAGATGGATGACCATGGCCGTCGGCCGCGCAAGGATAACAGGTGACTCGTTGCGAAACGTCGGGTCGACGACGCGCAAGTCCCGCAAGTTCAGCGACAGCTCCGCGGCAACGTCGGCCTTCTGAACGTGCCGCGCGGAGACGGCGCCGTTCGGTAGAATTTCCAACGCGGCCAGGGGGATTGTAGCAGGCGGCTCCGGGCGCCGCGGGGGGAGGGCGGCGACGCCGCCGCCTGCGGAAGCACCTCTAGGAGCCGAGGTGGTGGCGGCAGTCGAGGAACCGCTGGCCGAGGCAGCCGCGGGTGACCTCGACGTCGCGCCCCGGCCTGAAGGTGGACGCTCAGTCGAGGAGGAGGACATCCAGGCAGTGGCGGCAGCCAGGGGCCGATGCCGAACAGAGCTGGGGTCCCAGCGGGAGGTGAGGGAGGCGAGGCCACGTTGCCCAGTTAGAGAAACCCGATACCGCGAAAAAAATAGTCTCTTCGGTAAAGACGCCAACCCGTGGCAGGCCGGCGCGGAAGGCGGCGGCGACAGAGGTGCCGTACCAAAACCGATAGCGGGCCCAGACCATGGCGGAGGTGACCACCAACGTAGTCGACACAAGAGGGCTGACCCATGAGTAGAGGAAGAAGCGGAAGCAGACCACGCAGGCCGAGAAGCAAGCGGCGCACATCGCGACGATGGCGGCAGCAATGGCGGCGATAGCACGGCATTCGGAACCAGTCTTGACCAAGGCCGACGAGCCGGAGCGGCAGCACGCGAGAGGGTAGCCGCGACACGCAGATATCCCATGACGGAAAAGTGTCGGAAGTACGCGTGCAAGGGAAACACACCGACCACTGCAGCCCTCCTCGCCGCCGCCGCATCGAAGGTCAGCTAGGAACCAGGCGGACGTCGTAGCCGTCCCAAGCCCTGGATGACGTTGTCACGACTGTGCCCCAACAAACCAAAACCAGTGGCTGAACCGACGTCCAACTTGATCTGTCGCCCATTGGGAATTGATCTGTAAGTGCATGTGCCGAGGAAGGTCTGGCGGAGCTGCCCAGTGCAGCTATTGACCCCCACAGAGGGGTCTGGGAGAGGGGCGCCAGCTTAGCGCTACGGGACCATGTCAAGACGTTCAAGAGAACGAGAGCCAGGAGCTCTATAGCACACACGGACATCACACACTCCCAGGCACAAAGTATGACAAATACAGCACCGGATACCGCGCTTCTGCCTCGAGCCACTACCTCTTTCAGTCGAGTCGCACAAGTGACAAAGAAGGTAAACACAAAAAGACGCTCGACAGCATTAAGTGGAGGCATGAAAACGTAGACGGCACGCCCCCCACGGCACGCATGCTCCTCCACTCATCGTCACGACCATATACACGATCTCAACAGCACGATTGCTTGCCAACCCGCATAGCCACCCGACACGCGCCCTAATCGTCATGGGAAACCGCTTCAGTCACCCACTCGCCGTTCACAAACTTGGTCAGGAACTGTTCCGGGATGGGGGTCTCTTTGATGTCATCGTCGCCAGTTGGGACAATGAGGTTGATCGCCGCGCTCTTGCTGGTGATGACGTGCGCCGTTTCCTTGCTCTCGGCCGACAGGTAGCAGGTAGCGGCAACGCAGCCGTCAATGTTGATGCTTGGCGCCATACCCGTGCACTGCACCTGGATGTCCTTGCTGTTGACAATGTCACAGGTGGAGAGCGCATTCTCAAACACCACGTCAACCTTGGTGCACGCGTCAATGCAGATGCTGTTGGGCTTGCCCTTGATGCGAATGGTGCTCTTGACACACTTGTACACATACACGGACTGCTTGATGGATGTCACTTCCACGGCCAGCTCCTTGTTGCCTTCCTGGTATTCCACCGCCCACTTGTTGCCGGACAGCTCGCACTTTGGGGGGTACGTCTTCTTGGGCGTGCCGCCAGCCACGATGCCGGGCTTGGTGGCCGACGACGCGGCGGGCGCCGGCGCGTCGGTGTTGACCGGCCCGCGGGTAGCCTTCTTCAGCCCCGCTCGCGCACCTTCTGAGCCGAGAGCGTTGATGGATGCGAAGAGCGCCGCGGCAACGTCCTCACCGCCGCCGCCTCCCTCCGTGGTTGGCGCTGGCGGGGGCGGCGGCGGCGGCGGGGGGGGAGGAGCGCCCACCATGGTTGTAGGAAAACAGAAGATGCAGAAAGGAGGGTGCAAGTTGGTGTGTGTGCTGGGGGGGAGGGTTGGTGGAGCGGGATGGTATGGTCGAGAGGGCAGCTGGGTCGTGACGCCGGCAGTCGAGCCAGCCCCTTCCCGCCGATAAAAAGGGGGTGCACGCCCCTGCCTCCCAGATGTGAGCGGGTGCCTGCACCCGCGGCGCCTGCGCTGAAACATCTCCCAGGGGCTATCCCCCACCACCACCCAGCGACTGCGCGCAGAGGTACACCAACGCCATCCTCCCCTCAGCGTCGGCTGCGGCCAACAGCACAGGACGGACCCTGCGGGCGTGTCGTGGTGTTGCCTGCTGAGCATCTGCGGGCTGTCAGTCGGGCATCGCAAAAAATGCGCTCTGATCGCGACGCGACACTGCCTCAAACAGCCCGCTGAGCCCGTCCAAGCGCGAGTGAAGGGCCGTGCCGCGCACCTTGCCGGGGTGCTTCCTGCCTGCTCGAGCAACCACGAGCAGTCGAACTGGGCAGAAGTACGCCCGTACTGTACTTGGGCTTGTCCAGGCAGTTTAAATCCGGTTTAGGCTGGCATCGCCAGCCCTACACCAAGTGACCAAGGATTGCTCCGAGCACGGAGACAGGGCGACCATCCACGCTGGCATGTCCTTTTTCACAACGACACGCCCTGTGCTGGCTGTGTGCTTGCCCTGTCGCCCTCAGCTCCTGATGTCGGCTAAAACTCCCACCTATTGATTCTTCCTCTCATCCAGTGCTTCTCTCTCTTGGTCGTTGGCGCGCGTCGTGACGCGCCATCCCGCCATCCGGCCATGTACTCTTCGGATGCGGTGATGGGGTCGACGGCGGCGTTACCTCCCCACCCTGGCGGCCGGCGTCCCCCTCTTCCTGGCACGTCCACAACCACCCACCTCTCGAACGATATCTCCTCTCAGTCTCCGCCCCAGCGGCGGTACCCCCTCCCCCGGGCGGCGCTCGCGCACGCGGCATCGCAGCCGCCCGTGGGCACGCCGCTGACCACCGCTCTCCTTGCCGTCCGCACCACCGTCGGGAAGTCGCGGCTGGTGCTGCTGCAGCTGCTTGCCACATCTCGTGGCGAGCGCCTGGACGGGGTGCTGGTGCGGTGGCGGGCAGAGGCCGCCTCTGACGCGCTACGCCGCTTCTCGCCAGTCGCCGCCGAGGGCGCCATGGCCCGGACGTTTAGCCGCGTCTCCTCGTCCGCCGTGGGCGGTGGCGGCAGTGGAGGGGGTGGCCGTGGCGCCCGCATGGGTATGAGCAAAGCCGAGCTCTTCATCCGCGATGCGCTGTCCGTGACGGGAGAGGACGACGATGAGGACGGGGAGGACGTCCGCACTGGTGGGGACAGCTCCGTGATTGTCGGCCTGTCGGGTGGGAGCGAAGGAGGACGCCGCCACTCGCGCCCGCTCAATATGTCCCCGCTGCCAGAGGGCTCGGACGATTTCGAAGATGACGAGGACGACGACTTGTCGGATGACTATGACGCAGGCGACGACCTTTTTGCGTCACTCGACGCGCAGGAGGTGGTCGAGGAGCGGACAGCGTACGTGCCGGAAGGCCCCGACGAGGGCGCCGTTGCCATGACTGGCGGCCGTGGCGTTGGGGGCGGGCGGGGTGGCGGCGGGGGTCGGGGCGGTGGCGGCGGCGGCGGTAGCGACCGCGGCGCTGGCCGAGGGGGCGTTCGCCTATACCGGGCGCCGTCGATTGGCGGCGCCGCCGAGGCAGCACGCCTCCGTGCCAACCTCGGCCTCCACGTGCACACGCGGTGGCTGCGTCTGCGGCGGCAGCACCGCCCCCCCCCCGACGCCAACGGTGGGTGTTGGCCCCCGCCTCCGCCCACGTCTGTGCACCCGCTGCTTGTGGAGGCCGCGGACCTGTACGCGTCGGCGCTGGCGTCGTTTGCCGGGGGCGGCCAAGCCGTCGAGCGCGCGACGACGCTCATCCACATGGCGTCGGTGGCCGCCGACGCGTCGCCCCCCCGGCCGGCCGCCGACGCCGGGCGACACGCGCGGGCGGCGCTCGCCGCCCTCTCCCGCGACTTGCATCCGACCGTCTGGGCCGACGCTGCGTTGTCGTCGGCCGCCGCGTCGTTGTTTGCGGGCGACTTTGGGTCGGCCGCGGCGCTGCTCACCGACCTGTTTGGGGCCGTGCTCAGCAGCGACGCCGTCAGCGGCGGCGGCGGCGGCGGCTGCGGCGGTGGTGGTGGCGGGGGTGACCGCGGTAGCGTCACGTCACTCGCATCCTCCCCTGTCGATGTGGCGCACGGGCGGCTGTTGGTGGCGCACGCCGCCGCGGGTGCCCTCGGGGGCATGGCCGGGGAGGGCGTGGCGGGCCTGGACGCCGGCCTTGCCGCCTGCGAGGCGCTGCTCGGCGGGGTGGAGGAGGACGAGGGCGGCGGCGGGGGAGGGGAAGAGGCGGGCGTCGCTATGGCGCGCGTCGCCGCCTTGGCCGCCCGGCTCGTCGATGAGCGCGCGCGGGTGTACGCGGTGGGGCTGTCCTCTGATGCGGTGGAGATGTACTTGGCGGCCGCGGAGGGGCTGGGAGACGATGCCGAGGCGGTGGCGGCGATTGAGGAGCGGGTCGCTGTGATCGAGGACGAGGCTCAGGGTGGGAGGGGGGAAAACGAACCGCGTGGTAGGTGAGCGCGCGATGCCCGTCATGGTCGGAGAACCAGGGTGACGGAGTACTCAGAACGGTCCTGCAGGGTCGCATAGCAAGCATTTGCTCACTGGCAAAGAACGCCTGTGCTCATCGCCCAGCTCAGGTGCTCGACTGGTCACGTGCCATGTGCAGGGTCCGATTACCGTGCAGCAGCGAACGACATCACTGTGCTATTGACGAGGAGGGACTGGAGCCAGGGAGACGCCAAAGGAGAAACAGCAACAATCCTACAAAGACACAAGAAAACGTACAGGCGACAGCCACACAGTGACCGCAAAAAAAAACCAAAGTGCGAAAGACACAGAGCACATACGCACAGGCACCCAGGCCGGAAAGGTCTAACTGACAACACAAGAGACGGCACGCATGCCAGCCAGGTGCAAGTGTGTGGAGGGGGGAAACACAGGCCACTGACCATGCTGGTTCACCGCGTCACGAGCGGCACACCATCCGGGGCGCAGAGACCGCTCCAGCCGACGGCCCACGGGGGGTCTGGAAACGGCGCGCACGGTCAAGATCTGCAGACCCCATCCACACATTTACAACACTGGGCCGGACCCCACAGCCCACAGTTGGCCTCGCGGAAAGCGGTAGCGGTAGCAACGACAGCAGCAGCAGCCCGCGCCCCAGCCGTCCAATGCCGCTCGCACGAGCGGACGCCGCTCGCGGCCCGCCCAGGGGTGGGTGCCGCTTATTCAACGACCAGGGAGAGGCCCAGCTTGGGCGGGCCCTTGGGCCCGTCCTTGAGGCCGACCCGCGACGACAGCACCATGGTCGTGCCCGGCCGCACCTCATGGATGAACGCCAGGGACATGGAGCCGAGGGAGTCGAGCTTGACCTTGGCCCAGCCGCCACCCGGCAGGGCCGTCTTGGTGCCCGCCGTGACAATGCACTCCTTGGATGGCTGGTCATACGCAAACTGGGCGGCGACGGCAAAGCCCGGGCGCACCGAGTGGGAGTAGGACACGACCGCCGCCGTCGCCTGGTTCAGAAGCGTCGCGGTCACCTCGCTCTCCCCGCCGTCCGCATAAGCGAGGGTGACGTTGGCGCCGGTCAGGCCCTTGGCCTCGGTCGCAAAGCTGGTCGTCGCGCCCAGGCGCCACCCAGCGTGCGCAATGACCGCCGACGCGTCCACAACGGGGGAGGCGGTGAGGGAGGACTGCACCGTCAGGGACATGTTCTTGTTGATAAACTCGGCGGTGGCGAGGCCCGACACCGCGTCGTGCGCGAGGGCGGCCTTGAGCTTGAGCGCGAGGCCGTCCACGCCCAGGCGGTCCAGGGTGGTCTCGGCCGTGGCCTTGCCCGAGGTGAAGAGCTTGGTCGTGACGCTGTTGCCGCTGACCTTGGCCTTGATCGTCAGATCGCCGTCGATCGACTCATTCTTGGCCGACTGCACGCCGGTGGCGGTGTAGGTCACACCGCTGGCGGTGGTGGTTTTCACCTGCAGCTTCCGGTCCGCAATGTAATCATCGTTCAGCAGCTCTGGCAGTGACCGAAGGAGGGGCAAGGCGGATAGAACAGAGAATAACACAAGCACAACGGCAGCAGGGTGCACCATGACGACGAGACGACCAACCGCCAGTCAATATCGGCCACATCGACACATGGGGAGACACACAGGCACCACTGGACTGGATCTCATACCGTAGCAGGAGTGGACGCAGCGCTCTCCAAGCACAAGCCAAGAACGATAACAAGCAGCGCAAAAGCCAGTACGCCACTGCAAAAAGAAAAAATTCACCACCGACAACATCGCAGACTGCCATGGCCCTCCACCCCCGCGATCCACTCGGAGAAAAACCCCCAGCAGACCGCCGATGCATGGCCCTTCTCTCCCCAGAGCAAACGAGCAGAGCGGGGTGGCCAAGATCAGGCAAGGACCTGCAAACGGGGCAAAAAAACGGTAGGATCGTCCGACCAAAGGCCCGGGGCCCCGCCGCTGGCCCCCGCTCCACGCACGCGGCCAACGTACTCTTGGCGACCTTCCCCAGGTCCGCGTACAGAATCGGCATGATGACAGGCAGGATGGGGCGGCGGACAAGGGGCTGGCCGTCGGCAGGACGCAAGCGTACGGCCGCTCTGTCAATGGGGAGGCGGGGCAAACAAGGCGACGGGCGGCGGTGCGTCCGTGCAGCGCCTGCACCACGCGGACGTTGGCGAGGCCGAGACGCCATTCCTCATGCTTGTCCATCACCGGCGCGACGTCGTCGGCATCGAGACGCTCAAGAGCGCGGTGATGGTTTTCGATTTCCGGACAAGTGCAAGACGCCGGGATGCGATACACAGTAATCGTGTTTTATTCAACGGCGTTTCTCCAATACTCTAGGTGGTGATAGCGATGATCACACTGGAGTATTGGCAATGATCAGGATTATATTTTGCA
>ENA-ORXR01004625-ORXR01004625.1-marine-metagenome-genome-assembly--contig:-NODE-4625-length-11402-cov-184.305342_pt1 | contig 11402 bp, 6 predicted proteins | sample MGYA00237866_ERZ511479 | MGnify/ENA metagenome assembly ERZ511479 | reverse complement strand
TGGGGGGCGTGGGGTCGGAAGTTCAAATCTTCTCATCCCGACCATAGAATGCTAATTTTCAGAGACTTATGTTTTTGAGAGTTGGCTTTTTTTTTTGGTTTATGGGCTTGTTTTTGTGATTTTGAGTGCAAATAACTTGCAAATTTTAGTTTTCAGCGTATTGATAAATCAGTTATATTTGTAGAAAGAACTTCAAAAACAATTATAATGAAAGCCATTGAATTTACGACTAAAGTGAATAACAATATCATTCAGCTTCCTAAACATCAAGAGCATTTGACAGAGGGGAAAAAAGTAAAAGTTATTGTCTTGATTGAGGATAAAGAAGATGATTCTACTTTTCAGCAACTTACCCAAGAACAATTTCTAAAGGGATATGGTGAGGAGGATTCTATGTATGATGGGTTGTGATTAATCGTTCTTTTATGGTTTAAAAATAATACATTTTGTGAGATGCCCTTTTAGGGTATTTTTTTTGCCTTGATATAAATTGTGTCAATTATTTAGCTTTTTCCCTTTAGTAATGAATTTTGTGTTTTCTAACGCTTTTTTGGTAAATTTACGCTAAATAAAAGATAACAGAATGCCTACATTACACTGGATAGGAAAAGAAAAAGTAGTAAACCACCATAGAGACGTTCCCTTTAAAGTTTTAGAGCAGCAATACGGATTTTCAGATACAAAAGGAGAACAAAAAACAACAACTAATAGCGGTAATAAAATCATACATGGTGACAACTTAGAAGCACTCAAATCTCTTCTGCCCGAATACGAAGGAAAAGTCAAATGCATCTACATTGACCCGCCTTACAATACAGGAAATGAAGGTTGGGTCTATAATGATAATGTCAATCACCCCAAAATAATCAAATGGTTAGGGGAAGTCGTTGGAAAAATAGGAGAAGATTTAACACGTGATGATAAGTGGTTATGCATGATGTTTCCAAGACTAAGACTACTACAAAAATTATTATCGACTGATGGATTTATATTCATGAGCATTAATGACTATGAACTCCATAATAGTTTAATGGTTATGAATGAAATATTTGGAGTTAAAAATAAACTTGCTTGTGCACCTTGGTTAGCTGAACCAAGTGGAGGTAAAGAAAAAACTAAATTAAGAAACGGTCATGAATACATTTTAATTTATCATAATGGTGACTTCTCTTCATTAACAAAGGAGGAGAGGTCAGCAGGGGTTTTAAATTTAAAGGATTCAATTGGAAAGTATCGAAAGGGACGTGAACTTAGAAAGTGGGGAGGAACATCATTACGAGAAGATAGACCACAACAATGGTTTGAATTAGAAGCACCAAATGGTCAAAAAGTATTCCCATATAGAAATGACGGAAAAGAAGGACATTGGAGATGGGGAGCAAAACAAAAAATGAAACCTGTAATTGAAAATCCAAACTATGCTTATTGGGAAAAATGTTCATATGATGATGGAGTAGTTGTTAATGGAGAAACAGAAAGATGGGTTCCTTTTGAAAAAATTAGAAATAGTAAAAAATCTGTGGGCTGGGCAACCTGGTTGGACAATGTCGGGTATAATTCAGATGGGACGGAAACCCTAAAAGATATTTTTGGAGAAAAGATATTTGATACTCCTAAACCTCCGTCTCTAATTGAGTGGTTAATTACTCTCCATGTTGATAATAATGCAATAGTGTTAGATTCATTTGCAGGCTCAGGTACAACTGCCCATGCTGTCTTAAATTTAAATAAAGAAGATGGCGGAAATCGAAAGTTTATTTTGATAGAAATGGAAGATTATGCGGATACTATTACAGCGGAAAGAGTGAAGCGAGTGATAAAAGGTTATGGGAAAGACAAGAAAAAAGTAGAGGGAACAGGTGGCAGTTTTGATTATTATACATTGGGAGAATCTTTGTTTTTAGAGGATGATAATTTGAATGAAGCGATAGGATTGTCTAAAATCAGAGAATATATTTGGTATAGTGAAACACGGACAGTAATTACCACAGAACAACTTGAAAGTGAAGATTATTATTTAGGAACTAAAGAAGGAACAGATTATTACTTCGTTTATGAAAAAGATGACTTGACTACTTTGACACATGATACATTGGTTTCAATTGTTAAATCCAAAGCAGAACAGTATATCATTTATGCAGATAATTGTTTGCTTCCACAAGATTTTATGATGAAGCATAATATTATTTTTAAAAAAATCCCAAGAGATATAACCCGTTTCTAATATGGAATTAAAAGGATACCAACGACAAGTAATACAAAATTTGGAGCAATATTTAGGTTTGCTTCAAGAATATAAAAATACTGCCAAAGCATTTAAGCATTATTGGGAAGATAAGATGGGGGTTTATAATCCGTTAGAGGGAAAAGGTATGGAGCCTTATAAAAATAATATACCCAAAGCAGTTCATTTGACGGTTAAAGTTCCCACCGCAGGCGGTAAAACATTTATAGCTGTCAATGCCTTGCAGACCATCTTTAGTTATTATGGAGCGAGAGAGTCTAAAGCAGTTGTTTGGCTTGTGCCGTGGACAAATCTTTTAGACCAAACCTTAGATAATCTTCGCAATCCTGACCATCCTTATAGAAAGAAACTCAATACCTTATTTAATCATAGGGTAGAGGTCTACGAAAAAAAAGATTTATTACAAGGATCAAATTTTACACCTACAACTGTAAAAGAGCAACTGACTATTATTGTAATGAGTTTTGCAAGTTTAAGAGCAAGAAAAAAGGAAGATAGAAAAGTCTTCCAAGAAAATGGTCAATTGGCAGCCTTTGCCTCACAATATAAGAGTGATACGCATTTGTTAGAAGAAATAGATGAAACTGCTTTAATTAATGTTATTAGAAGTTTGAATCCTGTCTTAGTGGTGGATGAGAGCCATAATGCAGAAAGTGATTTGAGTATAGAAATGCTTAAAAACCTCAATCCCTCATTTTTATTGGATTTGACGGCCACACCAAAAAAAAATAGCAATATTATAAGTATGGTTCCTGCTATTAGGCTAAAAGAGGAACATATGGTAAAACTGCCTGTGATTGTTTATAATCATCACGATAAAAATGAGGTAATCAACAGTGCATTACATCTTCAAAACAAGTTAGAAAGATTAGCCCAAGTCCAAGAAAAGAAAGGTGGAAAATACATTAGACCGATTGTTTTATTTCAAGCACAACCCAAAACTAAAAACGATAATACCACTTTTGAAAAACTGAAAGAGCAACTCTTAAAGCTAAAAATACCAGAAGAGCAAATAAAGATAAAAACGGCCAATGTTAATGAATTAAAAGGAATAGATTTAATGGACAAAAATTGTCCAGTGAGATATATTATCACCATCAACGCCTTAAAGGAAGGATGGGATTGCCCGTTTGCCTATATCTTAGCAACCTTAGCCAACAAATCTTCAGCAGTAGATGTAGAACAGATATTAGGTAGAGTTTTAAGACAGCCTTATGTTATGAAGCATTCCGCTTCTATGCTTAATTCGTCTTTTGTTTTAACAGCATCATCTAAATTTAATGATACCTTGAAAAATATAGTAAAGGGGTTGCAATCGTCAGGATTTAGTGAAAAGGATTACAGAAAGAAAGATGTGATGGTGGAACAGGAAAAAGAGGAAGAACCCTCAAAACAAGGCACATTGTATCCAACATCCAATGTGGTTGAAGAGGAAGATATAACAGCAGATATTGATGTAGGCAAAATTTCTTATGATCCTACTTTACCTGACAAACAAGAGCCAAAGGAAAATACCATCCTTCAAGACATAGAACAGATGGTAGAGGAAGAAAATAGAGTGATAGAAAAACAGGTGGAAGTCTTAAAACAACAATCACCTGAAGAAAATTTATTTACTGAAATGGAAGATAAAATAAAAAGATACCGTATTAAGGATGTTTATGAAGCCCAAGCCAAAACCATCAAACTGCCCCAATTTTTCTTAGATGTAAAAAGTAGCGAGATTTTTGGCACAGGCAAAACATTATTGAATAGTGAATCTCTCTTAGACAAATTTAAATTGTCTACACAAGACACTGTGATAAGTTTTGATGGAATAGATTCGGAGTTATATAAGGTCGATATTGATGAAGACAATGAATATAGACCAGCGATTAGTCTAATAGATGAAATGGATGTAAAAGATCCTTTGTTTGAGTATATTCTGGCGAAACCTAAAGAAAAGCAAATATTGGATGTTACCCACCAGTTAATGGATAAAATAGGCAACATGTTTCCAATTGCTGACCAAGAAATCAAGCGATATATAGGACGAGTTTTAGAACAATTGAATCCTGAACAGTTAAGAGATGTACTTGTAAAGCAATCCGCTTATAGAAGCAAAATTAAAAAGAAAATTAAAGAGTTATCAGATAAGTATGCGGAAACGAAGTTTAATGAAATGATAAAAATTAATAAAATTTTTACAGAAGAAAACTGGATATTTAGAAAGACAATTGTTCCCAAAAAGTTAGGTTCGTCTATCGAAAAATCTCTTTATGAACAAGAAGCGAATATGAGTGATTTTGAAGAAAAAATTATTATGAATATTTCCAGTTTTTCTAACATTGCGTTTTGGCATCGAAATTTAGTGAAAGGAACAGGATTTGCCATCAATGGTTTTAAATCTAATCATTATCCAGATTTTATTTTGGTGACAAAAAGCGGAAAAGTCATTTTATTGGAAGTAAAAGGAGGGCATTTGGACGGTACAGATAGTGCTGCAAAAGTTCGATTGGGAAAGAAATGGGAAGCGTTATCAGGTACAAATTATTTCTACTTTATGGTTTTTGAAAACAAAGCCATAGAAGGAGCTTATAACTTAGAAAAGGCAAAAGAACTCTTAAAACAGATTGACTAACCCACTATCCACCCAAAATAGACCCGATGGCAGTGGTATGGCTAACCAAGTGCTGTCGTTCTTGGTGCTTAGTGCTGTAGTTCGGTTCTAGGGTGATTTATGATGCTTGGGTAGCCATAAGAACGAACAGCGGGACCATACGCCACGACGAAGCTCCAAACCATTCTCTCCAAAAAAAGAAAAAACAAAAAAATCACCGAGAAGGTTTCAAATCCATCCGAATAAAAAAGTCCTGTAAATAAACCACGTCTTCCCCCTGAAGTTTGATGTAATATCGCCCTGCTTTCAATTCCTTAATCGGTAAACTAAGGGTGATGAAATTGACGACACTGAAAATGCGGCCTTTGGCAATGAGTTTGCCTTGATTGTTTTCGATGGTATATGGAAGGGGTTTTGTTAATTTCTGGTTCAAATTGAAGCGATGATGGGAGGTTTTCCACTCAAAAGCTTCTGTGGGTGAGCGAAGCAAATCGGAAATATTGGGGTTTTCCTGCAACAAGGCTTTATAAGCGGGATTTTGGGCAAAAAGCTTGCGTAAAGTGGAACGGTCATAAGGTGAGAACACTTTGTGAAAAGGCATATCTCTGGGGGCTTTTTCGCCCTGTACAAAAGCAGATTTTTCCTTGAAATTTCGCTCCCACTCTTGCATACTATCTTCGTAATGATTGGGCGTACCCAAAAAATTAGTATCTCCAAGATACGTACTCCTGATTTCTCGACCAATCGCAATAAGATAGTTTTTGATAGGATACTTAAAATCTATGGATTTGTCCTTAATGACCCGTTCATAAAAGGTCGAAATTGTTTTTTGAAAAATAGTAGTGCCTTCCTTCTCTGTACAACCAATCGTTTGTGTAATCCACTTGACAAAATCTATACGATAGGCTTTGTACAATTGTTGTAGACCCTGTTCTGGCTGCTCATTGAGCAGAGACAGCCAAGTTTTTTTATTATTTTCTATATGTGTTTGATCTTCTTTCATGGCAGTTGGTTTTTTGACCTGACATAAGATCATAATAGTTGTAGGGTAGAAAAATAAGTATAAGAATAGAGTGAAAGCACAACCATTAGCATACGCTTTGAAAACTAATGCTTTATGATTTGGAGCGAAAGGTTTGGTACTTCGTCGTGACGCATGCGCTCGCTATACGCTACTATACCAAAAGGCATAACGCTGCCGCCAACGCTGCTTTTGGTATAACGCTACTATCGAGGCTATTTTAAACGGCCTAAACCGTATTAATACTCAATTTAAGTAAGTGGATAATAGAATTAATCGAACATTTGTAATGTCATAATTAATCGTTCCTTTCGTTCCCCCAAAATCGTTCCTTACTCACTTAAATATACCAATAATATATTCATAAAATCTCAAATTGTCAAGTCCTTTTTCTTATATATTTATTTCTTTTTTAATACGATTTAAATGCCTAATTTGTTATGTAGGAGGTAAATGTTTAGAAAAAGACAGTAAGCTAGCACAGCGTAGGAAATATGTAATATGTACAACAATTATATAGATTGCACGATATTTATACCATTTTTTTAGCTGTTTTTGTGCATCTTTACTCATCCCAAAACAACAAACTAAATTTTATGAAATCAACTGCTCTCAAAGTTCTTCCTCTTTTGTTACTGCTTTTTTTCTCTTGCAATTCCACTAAAAAAACAACTACAGGAAGCAATGATGTAATAAAAGACCGCATCATGGCACTGTTAAAGCCCAATATTCAAGGGAAAGCTTTAGAAAAAGAGTTTATGGACTATAAGCTCCAAAATCAAGGGCAAACCAGTCGAAGTGAAAATAGATGGATTTATACTTTTGATACAAGCTTGATTCAATCCGATGAAATGCTTAAAAAAGTCAAAGCATCTGACAAAGTGATTGAAGCCCAATTTGCACCACTTGTTAAGGAATAGGGACGATTTTAAGGGGCGAAAGGGACGAGTGACAGGTGACAGGTGACGAGTGACAGGTGACGAGTGATAGGTGACGAGTGACAGGTGACGAGTGACAGGTGACGAGTGACAGGTGACGAGTGACAGGTGACGAGTGACAGGGGACGAGTGACGAGTGATAAATAGTTTAATATCCTTGCACTTAAAACAATTCAAACTTAAACGACCCAAACGACTTAAACGACTCAAAAAACGATAATAACAACAAACAAATATATTCACCTTATGAAAAAAAATATCTTAACAGCCCTCTTTTGCTTCTTTTTTATTGGCTTATCCTTACAAGTATCAGCACAATCTGAAACAAAGTCGGTAGAAATAGAAGTACAAGAATCTTATGCGCAATTTTTGGGCAAAACACCGCCTTTGCGCAACCTTGTGCCACGTCAACATATGAGTCCTGAAAAGCGGAAATTGGCAAAAAGTAAGAAAAAAGCTCCGCAAAATTTTATGGGGCGAGGAAAACGAGGCCCTGAAAACCCCAATGCATTACCAAAGGGAGACGATTCTGTCTGGCAAAAAGGATTCAATAAAAGTCAAAGCTTTGAAGTAGAGCCGCTTGTCAATGTAGAAGGTATTTACTCTAACTTTGGGTCACCAAATGATCCTTCTGGAGATATAGGACAAGACCATTATGTACAAGCCGTCAATGCGACCAATATAGGCGTATTTGACAAAGAAGGAAATTTGCTTGTAGAATTTACAGGAAATACACTTTGGAATAGTATCAACTTTAGCTCTGCGGGTGATCCTATCATTTTATACGACCAAGAAGTAAATCGTTGGATTATTACAGAGTTTCCTTCTGGAAATCAGCTTTTAGTCGCTATTTCTGAAACCAGCGACCCTATGGGTAGTTGGAATGCCTATAACTTTGGAACCCCTAATTTTCCTGATTATCCTAAGTATGCTATTTGGGGTAATACATATGTTGTTACAACCAATGAGGAAGGCCCAGGCTCAGTACCTTGTTATTTTATTGATAGACAAGCTCTCATAGAGGGTGTCTCTAATGTACCTATCCAAAGAATTATTTTACCTGGTATCAGTGGTGGACCTGGCTTCTTTGCTGCAACACCTGTAGACTGGACCGGTTTAACACCACCTGTTGATGCAGACAGACCAATGGTCATGCACCTGAATGATGATGCTTGGAGTAGCTCTGATCAAGATAGAATTGATCTGTATACTTTTGCCATTGATTGGAACAATTCCAACAATACCAATGCTGAATTAACAAGTATTTTTACCAGTCCTTATGATTCCAACCCTTGTTCTGTAAGCGGACCTGGCTTCTCTTGTGTACCACAAGGTGGTAATGGTGGTGGATTAGACGGATTACCCGAAATCATTATGAACCAAACACATTATAGAAATTTTGGCTCACACGAATCAATGGTACTGAATTTTGTAACGGATGTAACAGGTGGAGACAATCTATCAGGTATTCGTTGGGTTGAGTTAAGAAGATCAGGCGGTACGTGGGATGTATACCAAGAAGGAACTTTTGCTCCTGATGACGGTCTTGACCGTTATATGGGTGCCATTTGTATGGATGGCAATGGAAACATTGGTTTAGCATACAATGTTTCTAGTGAAAATGAATTTGTCGGAGTACGTTATACGGGAAGAAGAGCTTCTGATCCTTTAGGGCAAATGACAGTAGATGAATACAACGCAGTTTCTGGAACAAATACTATCAATTCTGGTGCTCGTTTTGGAGACTATTCACACATGTCTATTGATCCAACCAATGACCGTACTTTCTGGTACACTACTGAATATGCAGGTGGTGGCAATGTTAGAACTCGTATAGTTGCTTTTGAATTGGGTAGAGATACCATTGATATTGGTCCTTCTGCCATTCTTTCACCTATGGATGCAGATGATTTAGAAAACAATGAAACGGTTTCTATTGAAGTAACAAACTTTGGTATAGAAACGCAAAATACTTTTGATGTTGGCTATATTGTTAATAATGGAAATGCCATTATTGAGTCTGTCAACTACACCTTAGAGTTAGATTCAACTTACATACATACTTTCACACCAATGGTTGATATGTCTACAGTCGGTGATTATGAATTCAAAGTATTTACTTCTTTAGTAGATGACGAATCTCTTTTAAATGATACTTTACGCCGAACAATCTCTAAACTCCCTCGTTGGGACGCAGGAATCAGCGATATTACTGGTTTAGAGGAAGCAGAGTGTGTTTCAACTATTCCTATCTCTATTGTTTTAACAAACTTTGGTACAGAGGTTTTAACAAGCGTTACGGTTACTGTAGAATTAAACGGTGGCGTATTGGAAGTAATTAACTGGACAGGCAACTTAGCTTCTGGTGCTTCTGAAAACATAAACTTAGATTTAAACAATTTAAACAATGGTATCAATGATATTGTCGTAACAACATCAAGCCCTAACAATACCAATGACGAAATCCCTGTAAATGATTCTTTCTCAAGAACATTCAATGCCATTACCAATGGAGTGGACGTTATGTTCAGCTTGAATACAGATTTTTATCCTGAAGAAACAACTTGGGAGATAACAGAAGAGGGCTCTAATGCTGCCGTTTTAGAAGGCGGTCCTTATGATTCACAATTTGGAATTTACAATGAAGAATGGTGTTTAAATCCAGCAGCTTGTTACACTTTTACCATCTTTGATGCTTATAGTGATGGAATTTGCTGTGATTTTGGAGAGGGGTCTTATACCATCTCAACTGTCGATGGTGAGGTTTTAGCAACTGGTGGTGACTTTGCCGCTTCAGAAAGCAGTGATTTTTGTCCTGCTGGCGAAGGTTGTGTCTTATTAGTAGACATAGACATTGCTTCAGAAACAACAACAGGTGCCAATGATGGTGTCATCATCTTAACACCAATGAACGGAGCAGGAGATTATGAATACAGCATTGATGGCGGTGCTACTTTCCAGTCAAATGGAATGTTCTCTGAATTAAGTTCTGGAACCTATGACGTGGTGGTACAAGGCGCAGAAGATTGCTACTATGAAGGTACGGCAACCATAACATCTTGTGCATTAGACGCTTTAATTGACGTATCTAAAGAATCAAGCGAAGGCGCAAACAACGGAGAAATCTCTATTGCACCAAGCAACGGTTCTGGCCCTTATCAATTTAGTATTGATGGTGGCAACACTTTTCAAGGAAGCAACAACTTTACAGGCTTAGCAACAGGAAGTTATGACGTTGTTATTGAAGACAACAACGGCTGTTCTTTTGAAGAAACTGTAAACGTTGGAAGTTGTACCTTAAATGTGGATAGCCAAGTTTTCAATGAATCAAGCGAAGGCGAAGGTGACGGTTCTATGGTGTTATCGGCAGAAAATGGCGCAGCACCTTACCAATACAGCATCAATGGCGGTGGCACTTTCCAAGACAGTGGTTCTTTCACTGGTTTATCAGCAGGAGCATACAATGTCGTTGTACAAGCAGAAGATGGTTGTCAATACGAAGCAACAATCACGATTGCAGCATGTGCATTATCTGCCATTGTGAACGGAACCAATGCCTCAAGCCCTGACGCTACAGATGGATCAATCGAAATCATCGCAAGCGGTGGGATTCCCTCTTTCCAATTCAGTATTGATGGCGGAGTAACTTTCCAAAACGAAAACGTTTTTACAGGTTTACCACTAGGAGATTACAATGTTGTTGTACAAGACGCAGCAGGTTGTGTCATAGAAGGAATTGTGGAATCCATCACAGACATAGAACGCCTTGTTTACGGTCAATCTATCGAAGTAAGCCCAAACCCAACTGACGACGGAATTTTCCGCATCAACATCAAAGGTTTAGATGCCAGCACATTATTCCTAAACTTAGAAATCTACAATTCACAAGGACAACGCATACAAACCACCAACTTAGTCAAATATGACGACACCTACACAGGAATGTTATCACTAGTAAACTATCCAGCAGGTATATACTATGTCCGTTTCCTCAATGACGATGTAAGAAGAATGGTCAAAGTCATCAGAAACTAAGACTTCTTTAAAATAAGCTTATAAATCCTTGTTTTACGAAATGTAAAGCAGGGATTTTTTCATGATAATAAGGAGAGAACGGTAAACTCCTCCGTCGCAAAGCACGGGCCCGCTATCCGCTACTATGCGCCCTCGCAAAACCTCTCAGCCCCTCGCATAACGCTACTATCGGGTCTATTTTTGAAAGGACAGAACGCCTTATACCAATTCTTATATGGGCTTTAATAAAACTAAAATAACTTATATGGTTGCAACTATCGGGGTCTATCTTAAAAGAACAGAACCACTTATATGGGCTTTAATAAAACTAAAATAACTAATATGGTTGCAACTATCGGGGTCTATCTTAAAAGGACAGAACGCTTATATGAACCGCTTATATGACCTTATATCTCATATTCACGGGTTAGAAAAATAGTTTCGCATATGAATAAATTGCTATTTAAGAATATATTTATGACTTTCATTATCAGATATTATGCAAGCCAAGACTGCGGATACTAGTATTTTCCTTCGACCTAAAATAGAGTTAGTCATTTGTTAGTAAAAATTGCGATTAAAAAG
>ENA-ORXR01004624-ORXR01004624.1-marine-metagenome-genome-assembly--contig:-NODE-4624-length-11404-cov-2.790412_pt1 | contig 11404 bp, 10 predicted proteins | sample MGYA00237866_ERZ511479 | MGnify/ENA metagenome assembly ERZ511479 | reverse complement strand
CTGCGCGGAAAAGCTGTCTAAGGTTTTAACAGCTGATCCGTTGCGTTGTTTAGGGGATTTGGTTGCGCCTGTGACGTGGCTGGCAGGCTGGCAAGGCACATTGCGCCCCGATGTCACGCGACCTCTCGTTGCTGTATTTGTCGGCTCGCACGGCGTTGCGCAAACCGTGATTGGTACCGACCCCGCCAAAGGCGCGGCGGAGCGCGTCAAGCTGCTCTCCGAAGGGCCCGCCAGCGTGCGCAGTCTCGCGAAGACGGCAGAGGCCGCGTTTAAAATCTTTGAACTGGGCACCGAAGTGCCCTGCGCGGACATGACGAAAGCGCCGTCTTTGTCTGAGAAAGACTGCGCTGCGGCCGTGGCCTTTGGCATGGAAGTCGTTGCCGAGGGCGCGGATCTAATCGTTTTGGGAAATGCGGGATATGGCGCGGCAACAGCCGCCGCCGCAATTGCGCGCAGCCTTTATGGCGGACAAACAGAATATTGGGCAGGGGGCAGCGAGCAAATTGCGCCGCGCCGAATTGCCGCCGTATCCGAGGCGGCGCAGCGACATAGTGAACATATTCGCGGGCCCCTTGACGTGCTGGCCCGAATGGGTGGCCGCGACATTGCAGGTATGGCCGGCGCGCTGCTCGCGGCGCGGCATCAACATATTCCTGTGCTGCTGGACGGCTTTGTGTCTTGCGCTGCGGCGGCTGTGCTGCATGCAATAAATCCGGATGCGATTTCGCATTGCTACGCCGCCCACGCCACGCGCGAACCGGGGCATAAGGCGATACTCGACCGCATCGGAAAAACACCTTTGCTGGAATTAGGGATCGGCGTCGGCGATGGGTCTGGCGGAATATTTGCGATGGGGATGATAAGATCCGCCTGCCGCGCTGCGGCCCTGATGTCCGACGGGTAAAGTTTTACGCATTTTGTAAAAAATCGACACTGCAATTGCGCGAATACAGATTTACTGCAAATATAGTATTTGAGTTTCGCGGGGAGCGAGCATGTTTGTTTTTGACCATCCCTCATTTGATGACCATGAAGGCGTCCATGTTTTTACCGATCCTGATTGCGGCCTAAAGGCGATCATTTCTATTCACAGTACGCTTCACGGCCCGTCCTCGGGCGGGTGTCGCCTGTGGTCCTATGAGAGCGAAGATGCGGCCATTGATGACGTGCTGCGGCTATCGCGCGCCATGAGTTATAAAAACGTCATGGCCAATTTGGAGCTGGGCGGGGGCAAATCTGTCATCTTAAAACCTGAGGGTGACTTTGATCGCAAAGCCTTATTCACGGCGTTCGGCAAAGCCGTGCATACACTTGGCGGGAAATATATTGTTGCCGAAGATGTTGGCGTCTCGCCGGCCGATATGGAAATTATCAAAACACAAACGCCATATGTAGCCGGACTGAATAGCGGCGAGGCGGCTTCCGGTGATCCGTCACCCATCACAGCGAAAGGCGTCTTTCTGGGGCTGCGCGCCGCCGCTAAGCATCGTCTAGGCAAAAAGAGCGTCAAAGGCTTGACGGTTGCCGTGCAGGGTATTGGCCATGTCGGCTACGCGCTATGTCGCCATTTGCACGAGGCCGGAGCGCATTTGATTGTGACCGATATTAATCAAGACGCTTTGGAGAGCGCCAAAGCCGAATTTGGCGCGATCGTCGTTGGGCTTGATGAGATATATAAGCAAGAGGCTGAGATATTTGCGCCTTGCGCGCTGGGCCGCGCGATTAATCCCGATAGTCTCCCGCAGCTCAAAGCAAGCATTGTGGCCGGCGCGGCGAATAATCAACTCAGCACGCCGGAAATGGGCGCAGCTTTACATCGCGCAAGCATCCTTTTCGCGCCGGATTACGTTATCAATGCGGGCGGCATAATTAATATCGCATCAGAAGTGTCGGGAACATATGATCCCGTTTGGGTCGACTCCAAGCTGGACGAGCTGGAGCGCACGACCGAAGAGATTTTCAAGATTTCAAAATCGGAAAATAGGCCCACAAATGACGTTGCCGATAATATGGCGCGAAAGCGACTGGGGCGCTAATATAACTTAAATATCAAACATATTAGACCAATTCTGCGCAACAGGTCTTGCAGATTGGTTTGGGCCGCGATAGAGCGCGATTCAAAACCGGAGAACTCTACTATGTCTGATTTAATGTCCCTTTTGGAATCCACACCTGTTGTCCCATTGGTTCAGGCGACCGATCCCGATGTTGCGGTGAAAACTACCCGCGCACTGGTTGCGGGCGGACTTAAAGTCATCGAAGTTGTTCTGCGCACCGATAATTCTCTCGCTTGCCTTAAGGCGATCACAGAGCAAGTTCCCGAAGCTATTACCGGCGCGGGCACAGTCCTGACTGAGGCGCAGTGCCAGCAAGCGATTGATCACGGCGCGACATTTATTGTTTCTCCGGGCCTGACTGAGGGCGTTGTGAAACTTGCGCAGAAAAACAACATGCCGATCCTGCCGGGCATCGCCACGGCCACAGAATTGCAGCAAGCCTATAATTACGGTCTGCGCACCGTGAAATTCTTCCCGGCCTCTCTCGCGGGCGGTCCCAAAATGCTCAAAGCCATGTCGAGCGTTTTCCGTGATGTGCGCTTCATGCCTACGGGCGGCGTAAATACGTCGACGCTGGGCGATTATCTGGCCGTTCCGGCTGTGCTGGCCTGCGGCGGCAGCTGGCTGACTCCGGCTGATGAGATTGCGGCGGGCAATTATGACGCTGTCACCAAGATTGCCTCTGAGGCGGCGAAACTCGCACAAGAATTGCGAGCATAATTTTTATTCTTCATATTGCCTTTGCACGCTAAAGCTATAATGATAGCGCTGTCATTTAATCGCTAGACGCAGATCACTGCGCGCGATCAGGGGAGAGTGCAGGTGAGTAATCGCGTTCGTATGGGTATGGTTGGCGGAGGCCCCGGGGCCTTTATTGGCGCCGTTCACCGTTTTGCCGCGCGCCTTGACGGCGAGATTGAGCTTGTCTGCGGTGCATTTTCCTCAACGGCGGAAAAATCTAAATCTATGGCGGGTGAACTCGGCCTGTCCGCGGATCGCTGTTACGGCTCATATTCCGATATGATGGCGGGCGAGGCGGCGCTTCCCGAAGATCAGCGTATGGAATTTGTCGCGATTGTTACGCCAAACCATATGCACTTTCCTGTCGCCAAAGCGGCATTAGAGGCGGGTTTCGCCGTGCTGTCCGACAAACCTGCGACGCTGGATTTGAAAGAAGCTAAGGCGCTTCATAAAATCGTGGAGAGCAGCGGCAAAGCTTACGGTCTAACCCACACCTATTTAGGCTATCCGCTTATCGGCGAAGCGCGCGTCATTGTTGATTCGGGCGAAATTGGCAAAGTCCGCAAAGTCTTTGTTGAATATATCCAAGGCTGGCTGGCAACCGAGGTGGATAATAAACAGGCCGATTGGCGCACAGATCCGAAACGCTCCGGCGGTTCGGGCTGTATGGGCGATATTGGGACGCACGCTCATAATTTGGCGGAATATATCACGGGCAAGCGCATGACGCATTTGGCCGCTGATTTGACGACATTTGTGGATGGTCGCCGCCTCGATGATGACGGCTCATGCCTGTTCCGCATGGAAGATGGCGTAAAGGGCACGCTGTCCGCCAGTCAGGTCTGCGTGGGCAATGAGAACAGCTTGTCGATCCGTGTTTACGGCGAAACGGGCGGGCTGGAATGGCGACAAGAGGAGCCGAATACGCTGATCCGTACCTACGGCGACCGCCCGACAGAAATATTGCGCGCGGGCCAGGGCTATCTGTCCCCTGGCGCGCAGGAATGGTTCAGAACGCCGCCGGGGCATCCCGAAGGTTACCTTGAAGCCTTCGCCAATGTTTATCTCGATTTTGCGCGAACGCTGCGCAGCGGCGGCGGCGCGACGACAGGCATAGAAGGCGGGGTGCGCGGCATGGCCTTTGTTGAGGCGCTATTAAAATCATCTTCTAAAAATTCAAAATGGGTAGAGATAAAATGAAAACGATGAAGGGCCCTGCAATATTTTTGGCGCAATTTATGGGCGACGCGCCGTTCGATACGATGGAAAATGCTTGCCGCTGGATGGCCGGCGTGGGCTATAAAGGCGTGCAAATCCCGACGGATAATCCCGTTTGTATGGATTTAAAACTTGCCGCCGAAAGCCAGACCTATTGCGACGAATTTAAAGGCAAATGCAATGAGTGGGGCGTCGAGATCACAGAGCTGTCGACCCATATTCAAGGCCAGCTTGTCGCCGTTCACCCGGCCTATGATACAGCCTTTGACAGCTTTGCGCCCAAGGAACTTCACGGCAAACCTGATGAGCGCCAAAAATGGGCCGTCGAGCAAGTCAAATTTGCCGCCAAAGCCAGCCAGCGCCTTGGCCTGACGCAATCCGTATCCTTTTCCGGCGCGCTGGTCTGGCCCTTTATGTATCCGTGGCCGCAGCGCCCTGCAGGGTTAGTCGAAGAAGGCTTTGAGGAACTTGCCCGCCGCTGGCGTCCTATTCTGGATTATTATGACGAATGCGGCGTGGATGTGTGCTACGAAATTCATCCCGGCGAAGACTTACATGACGGGGCGACATTTGAACGGTTCCTCGAGCTGGTCGATAATCACCCACGATGTAACATTCTCTACGATCCGAGCCATTTCATCCTGCAACAGCTGGACTATCTCGAATATATCGATCTCTATCACGAGCGCATCAAGATGTTCCACGTCAAGGATGCCGAGTTCCGCCCCAATGGCCGCGCAGGCGTCTATGGCGGCTATTTGCCATGGCTAGAGCGGCCGGGCCGCTTCCGCAGCCTCGGCGACGGGCAAATTGATTTCAAAGCGATATTTTCCAAGCTCGCGGGCTATGACTTTGACGGCTGGGCCGTGGTCGAGTGGGAATGCGCGATTAAACACAACCAAGACGGCGCGCGCGAAGGCGCGCAGTTCGTCAAGGATCACATCATCCGCGTCACTGACAAAGCCTTTGACGACTTTGCCGGCGGCGCGTCCGATAAAGCCACCAACCGCAAGATGCTGGGGCTGACATAAGTAAACCATAGGGGAGAGAATTATGGCGACGACAACACAAGAGGCGATGGCCAGTACGGCCGGGCTTAACCAACAAAGACTGTTTTTGCTCAGCTGTATCGGACTGACCGTCACGGCGATGACATTTGCGATACGCGCCGGAATGCTCAACGATTTGGGCGTAGAATTTGCCCTCACGAAAGAGCAATTGGGCTGGACAGCGGCGATGGCTTTTATCGGCTTCCCTGCGGCAACGGTCTTGGGCGGGCTTCTCTATAATTCACTTGGTCCGCGCCTGATTATGATTATCGCCTTTTTCGGGCATCTTCTTGGGCTTGGTTTGACGATCGTTGCTGGCGGTTTTTGGGGGTTGATGATTTCAACTTTCTTGGTCGGTTTTGCCAATGGCAGCGTCGAGGCCGCCTGTAATCCTATGATCGCTAATATTTACAACAATAATAAAACGACCATGCTCAATAAATTTCACGTCTGGTTCCCGGGCGGCATTGTTATTGGCTCGCTGGCTGCCTTGGCCGTTAAAAAACTCTTTGGCGGCGAAGGCGTTTCGACATGGCAACTTGAGATCGGCGTTATGATCATTCCGACAATCATCTATGGCTGGATGGTATTCACGACGAAGTTCCCTGATGTGCGTCTTGATAAAACAGATGAGACGGATACAGGCAAAAACTTGATTGCCATGATATCGCCGCTCTTCATCCTAATTGCTGTTTTAATGACGATTACCGCCACAACAGAGCTGGGCACGCAGCAATGGGTCGGGTCTTTGCTAGAGTCTTCCGGTGCTAACCCACTTGTGATTCTGGCGATTGTGACAGGCCTTATGGCCGTCGGGCGATATTTCGCAGGGCCGCTCGTTCACGCCTTAAACCCAATCGGTGTTCTATTGGGCTCCGCTGTTGTCACGACGCTGGGCGTCTTCCTCTTATCAATTGCTACAGGCCCGATGGTATATCTCGCGGCAATCGTCTTTGCTATTGGCGTGTGTTACTTCTGGCCAACCATGATTGGTTTTGTCGGGGAATATATGCCCAAGACGGGCGCTTTGGGTATGTCGGTTGTTGGCGGCGCAGGCATGATGGGGCTTGCCATGTGGCAGCCTGTTATTGGACGCTGGATTGATACGGCAAAAACTTCTGCGGAAGCATCGGGCCTGACAGGCGACGCAGTAAACTTAGCAGCCGGTCAAGCGACTCTAAGCAAGATATTATACTTCCCTATCGTCTTGATCTTGGCCTATGGATTGTTGTGGTTCTTACGCAAAAAAATCACATCCGGCGCTAATCAAAAGGGCGTAGCGGATGAGTTGACTTAAAGCTCGCTGATCACCATGACGGCGCGCCCGCGTATTGTGTGCGCGCCTGTTTCTTCGGAGGCTGCAGGGCCGCGCAGGGGCGCGGTCTCGAAATAAGCGCCCCGGCTGACCATTCGGCGCAGTATGGGAACGCCGCCGGGCTGCGCGAGCAGCGCGATTTGCCCGTCCCCAATCTCGCCCTCTGCAATATCAATAATAATCAAGCTGCCGAGCGGCCCCAGCGCGTTCATGGAAATATCCTCCAGCGGCAGGGCAATCGGGCGCAGGGCGCCTGTTCCAATCGGCAAATAACGGCGCACAGGGGCGCTTGAGAGCGCCGCATAACGCACTGGCCAGTCCAAAACGGGGACTTGCATGAGGCGCGGACCGTCCAGGGGCAGGGCATCAGGGGGGCTGTCTTCGGTGAAAAAGGCAGGCGTTAAGCCTAATGCAGCCGCAATGCGCACCAACGTCAAGCGGCGCGGAGCATGGGAATCGCGCTCCCAACTGGCCACAGTAGGCTGGCTGACCGTGCATAATGCGGCCAGCTCGGCTTGGGAGAGACCTTGCTCTAACCGGGCTAATTTTAATTTTGCACCAAAACTCATCATGGCAGCGTACCCTATATAAGCCCGATTATAAGTCAAACTTATAATATATCAGATTATATAGAGGGTTTAACCAAGATTATGGTTACCGAAATTTCAGAAAAATCGTTAATAATAGGCTCTAATAGGGTGTTTATGAACGTAAACTGAAAAATATCGGAATTCGGATTACAAATAAATAACGAAAATATTATAATTTTTAGGTTGAAATACTAATATCAATTGTTACTTACAACGTATCGGAAGCTACCACGCTTCCCTGCAAATTAACACGGCGCCCCTGCAAAGAGACCGCCACAAATACAGAGGGTCTTATGACTGGTGATTATTGTACTAAAGACGGTGCGCTTCGCATCAAAGAAAAAATTGAAGCTTATTGGGCTGAGCGCGGGAAAGACGTCAAAGTCGATTTGATCCCCGGCGGCTTTTTGGCCTCTATGCGCTCTGCGCGTACAGATGTTCGCTCCAATATGGTGAACGGCGTCCCGACATCAAATACGGAAAACTTTGCTTAATCTCTCTCTTTGATAGGTCTTCTCTCTCTCTCACCTATCTAAGCAAAGCGTTCAAGGCGGATGGAATCTCGCGAAATTTTCGCAAGATGACGTCCGCCTTTAGCGATTCTAGGGGGACGGGACTGTAGCCATAGGCCATTATGATACAGGGCGCGCCCGCATTTGCCGCCGCGCCGGCGTCCGGTCCGCTATCTCCAATGACGACAATCGGGCTTAAGCCGCGATGACCGCAGGCCTCGAAGATGTGCGCCGCATTGGGCTTTTTCGCCTTTGGCTCATCCCCGCCGACAATATTATCGAAATAATGCGTCATATCGAGCGCGTCTAATAATGGGCGGGCCAGCCATCCGGGCTTATTCGTCGCGACGGATAGTGCATGGCCTTGACGTTTTAATAGGGCGAGGGTCTCCGTCACGCCTTCAAAGGCGGCGGATTTTTGCGCGATGTCCTCAGCATAAAGTCGCAAAAACTCGGCCTGCATGGCGTCGATCTTTTCATCCCCGACAATCACACAGGCATCTGAGAGCGCTTTAATAATCAGGGCTCGCGCGCCATAGCCGACGAGATTGCGCAGCGCATCATAATTGACTGCGCCTACGCCAACATCAGAAATGACGAGATTAAGCACGCGGATCAAGTCCGGCGCGGTGTCAACGAGTGTGCCGTCCAGATCAAAGACAAGTGAGGCGCGGGTCATTGAAAGAGCTTTGTAAAAGCGGGGAGAAGCTCTGCGGCGATTTTGGCATGTGACGCGGTAGAGGGGTGACCATCCGTCGGCGTCACGCCGGGATAATGTGAGACATTAGCCCGCTTAATCTTAGCATCGCCGGATGTGCTGACGATTTCATCAAGATAAGACAGCAAAACCCCGCCCTTGCTCGTTGGCCCGTCATTGCGCGACATGGGTGAGTTAATCACGAATATAGAGGCCTTAGGCGCTGTTTCGCGGATGCGGCGCAGAAAATTGACATAAGTGCCGACCCATCTTTCCCGGTTCGGTATATCTTGGTTAAAATCATTTTGCCCAAGGCAGACACCAATGGCGTCAGGCACATATTGGCTGTGATCCCAGCTCGAGTCCGGATCATCGGGCAAGGCGCGTTCGAAAAATTGCGGAGCGGTCACTTCGCTCGTCAGCCCCTGCCAGTCACGAACAAGACCTTTACCGCCATAGGCGACAAGATGGACTTGCGCGCCTAACTGATCGCCTAAAATTCGCCCATAACTGAGCCGTGCATTGCTGATAATATCGCCCGAGCGGCCATCCGCGCTGGACAGTTCGCTATTTGCGCCGCAGGTGATGCTGTCGCCAATGAAGAGTAATTTGCGCTTTGGGAGGTGTGACGGAGTGTCAAATTCTGCGTCAGACACAATGCGCAACACGTGATTTGTGCCTTGCCACGCTTCGGTTCGCCTTACCATGGTAATGTTGCTGGGCGCGTTCGTATCGCCCGGCAACTTAAGAACAAATGTCCCCATAGGCAGGGCTAATTTTTTCCAGGGCTCGTCATCGATTTTGACATCCCAAGCTGTTATGTCCGTGCTTGCAATTTGCTCAACCGAGACATAGCTGCCCCGTGTGGAAAATTGCAATTTTAAGCCGGGAAAGGCGAATATATGCCCTTCCTCGCGGGTTATGTCTGTATCGCGCATTTGAGTTGGCGGTGGAAATGTCTTTTGGTGACGTCCCTCAATTTGTAAATATGACGTCGGGAGGAAGTGCCGTATTGAGCCTGTTTTGGGCACATCATCTTGCGTGCAGCCGCTCAAAACCGCTCCTGCGCTGAGCGCTCCGAATGTGCGTCTGGATATGGACATATGCGCGATTCCTTTATTGCTGCGGCGCAGGCTATCCCAGCGGCGGGCTAACCGCAATAAATGGCTTTTGAGACGTGCGTTCCGGCGCGCGCTTTGCTAACTTACGCCGAATCCGTCATTTGGGATATATTATGACACGCAGCGCAAAACGGGCCGCCATAATCTTGGCCGCCGGAAAATCCACGCGGATGAAATCCGCGACCTCCAAAGTGCTGCACCATGTGGGCGGTCGCTCTCTGCTGGCTTGGGTCACCGATCTGGCGCGCAAAGCCGGGGCCGATAAGATCATCTGTGTGGTGGGCGAGCATAACCAAGACGTGCGCGCGGCAGCCGAAAGTCTAGGTCTGGATATTGCGGTGCAAGAGCCGCAAAACGGCACAGGCCATGCCGTGCTTTGCGCGCGCGGCGCGCTGGGTGATTTTGACGGCGATATGATCGTGCTCTGCGCCGATGCGCCGCTCATTCGCGCGCAGACCATTAGCGATGTTTTTGACGCACTAGACGGCGGCGCGGATGTCGCCGTTTTGGGCTTTGTGCCGGAAGACGCCGGAGCCTATGGCCGCCTGATAACCCAAGGCGGAGAGCTTTTGAAAATCGTTGAAGCCAAAGAAGCAAGCGCCGAAGAATTGGCGGTCACATTATGCAATAGCGGTATCATGGCCGGCAATGTAAAGGCGATGTATGAGGCGCTGGATAAGGTGACAAATAACAATGCTAAGGGCGAATATTATCTGACCGATGTGGTTGAAATCGCAAAGGGCATGGGACGCAAAATCGCGTCAGTCACGGCGGCTGATCCCGACGAAGTTTTAGGCGTAAATTCACGCGCAGATTTGGCTTTGGCTGAAGGCGCGTTTCAGTCGCGTATGCGCGCGAAAATGCTAAATAGCGGCGTGACATTACGTGACCCGGCGACGACATATTTTGCCTATGATACGCGCATTGAAGCGGACGCAGATGTTGGCGCGAATGTCGTTTTTGGCCCGGGCGTCTCTATCGCCGCCCACGCGGTTATTCACCCGTTCTGCCATATTGAGGGCGCGGATATAGGCGAGGGAGCTTTGATTGGGCCCTTCGCCAGATTGCGCCCCGGCACGGTAATGGGCGAGGGCAGTAAAGCAGGCAATTTTGTTGAAACCAAGAAGTCGGTCATTGGTAAGGGCAGTAAAATCAATCACTTATCCTATATTGGTGATGCTGAAATCGGCGAAAATGCCAATATTGGCGCCGGAACCATCACCTGTAATTATGACGGGTTTAACAAGCATAAGACCACCATCGGCGATGGCGTCTTTGTCGGCTCGAACAGTTCATTGGTTGCGCCGATAACACTTGGCGCGGGCGCTTATCTGGGCTCGGGCGGTGTTGTGACCAAAGATGTCCCTGCCGACGCGCTAGCCGTTGCGCGCGCCGACCAAGTCAATAGAGAAGGCTGGGCGGCGCAATACCGCGCGGCGCAAATGACCCGAAAAAATAATCGCAAAAAATCGGATAAATAGCCATGAGCCAAGCCAAACAAAACTCCGCCCATGCGGCGCTGGAACTTGTCGAAGACGGGATGACATTGGGACTGGGCAGCGGCTCTACGGCGGAGATATTTATCGCACTTTTGGGGAAGCAAATTCGGCAAGGCATGAGCCTGCGCGGCGTGCCCACTTCGGAGGCGACGGCGGCCTGCGCGCGCAAGCATGGCGTCCCGTTAATTGAACCCGATATGGTCGACCGTATTCATCTGACCGTGGACGGGGCGGACGAAGTTGATCCGCAATTTAATCTGATTAAGGGCGGCGGCGCGTGTCTGCTGCGCGAGAAAATTATTGCCCATGCCTCCGACCGGATGGCCGTCATTGTTGATGCGTCGAAAATGAAAAAAGACCTGGGCAAATTCCCGCTGCCCGTCGAGATTGACCCTTTCGGGATGGCGCTAACGGCAGAGAAAATTTTGCTGGCGTTACAGGACAGCAACTGCGCCGGAACAGATACATCGCTTCGCCAAAATAAAGAGGGCACTGGGCCGCTAATTACGGATGGCGGGCATTATATTTTGGATTGTCATTGCGAGCGTATCCCTGATCCCGTTCAAACGGCCCATTTGCTCAGTCAAATCCCTGGGGTGATGGAG
>ENA-ORXR01004623-ORXR01004623.1-marine-metagenome-genome-assembly--contig:-NODE-4623-length-11404-cov-3.120862_pt1 | contig 11404 bp, 10 predicted proteins | sample MGYA00237866_ERZ511479 | MGnify/ENA metagenome assembly ERZ511479 | reverse complement strand
GTAACCATGTGCTTTACAAGGGTTCTTAGTGTGGTCGTACCACCCTTGTGTTGCACAGCTTGTATGGGGGTAGAGAAACTCTCAAATAGCGGTTTACCGCTGCCCGGACTATGGCCCGTAATGGTTATCATCAATGCCTCCTGCAATTTGGCCCTTTACCTCCTCGGCGCAGTGTAGACTGAAATTCGACATTTCGGTGGTGGGTAAGGCAGTGGCACCGACAATATTGTTGTAACAGGAATTATTTGTCGCAAAACAACAAACTGCACTCCAATTAAACCTTTTCAGGCGTTTCTCGTAGAAGTAGCTGAACGCAACTGGCTCTATCCCGTGCCAGAGAATACGTTCAATCGTTATTTACAGCACGTGAATCAGGTACGCCGTCATGCCGGACTATGACAAACAGCGTTCAGGCAAACACAACACATGAAATCAGCACACCCCGAAACGCAGTTATGCCCTGTTTGCGAACTATGATTCCAGTATCGCTAGACATAGGAATCGATACGACTTTGGCCAAGTATCAAGTACGGCTTCGAACGATGTCGTCGCCAGTGCGGTCAAATGCAGTGAGCATCTACCGTTGAGCAAGCGTTTCGAACGTGGATTATGGTGGGTCAAGCGTGATTTCCGGCTTGATGACAACGATGCCCTACTCGCAGCCATTGAAGAATGTGTTGCTGTAACAGCGGTGTTTGTTATCGAGCCATCATTGTGTCAAGCACCTGAAACTTCATTGTTCCACTACAACGCATGGCAACAAGCTGCCAATCATCTGTCTGCCAGTATGCACGCCTGCGGTGGCAAGCTACACGTGGTTTGTGGCGAAGTTGCTGAGGTCCTCGAGACCATAAGAAGCACTGCTGGCTTTGATGCTTTGTATAGCCATCAAGAAACCGGATCCGACATCACCTTCACACGTGACAAATTGGTGCATCAATGGGCTAGACGACACAGCATTCACTGGCGGGAGGCACATCAGAATGGGGTCATACGCGGACTGAAGGATCGTGACAAACGCCAGCCTGTGATTCGTGAAAGGCTGATAAAAACATCGCCCAAAGCTGCGCCGGTACGCATTGTCAGCTGGCAGTTCGATATACCCAACCATACCTTGAATGCACATACGGATGAGCTGTGGCCGTTGTTCCAGAACATCTCAAAACAGGCGTCTGACTCACGCATCAGGCTGGATGAGACGCAGACTATTAACGAGGCCTGTGCATCAGATGTTCTTCACGATTTTTTATACAATCGCGGTATTTCCTACTCGGGTGGCATTTCATCACCCAACACAGCATTCGACGCAGGCTCACGGCTATCCGCGCATCTTGCATGGGGTACTATTAGTCTGCGTCGAGTCTTTCATGCCACTTGGCAACGCGACCGGGAACTTGCCAACTCACAGGCACCGCAAGTGCATCAATGGCGCAAGAGTCTCAAGGCATTTCAATCAAGATTGCACTGGCATGATCATTTTATTCAGCGCCTTGAATCTGCACCTTCCATGGAATTCAAGGCGTTGAACCCTGCCTACAGGGATCTTGCCTACGGCGATAATAAGCAGCTGCTGGATGCTTGGCAATACGGACAAACTGGTCTGCCACTGGTTGATGCCTGCATGCGTTGCCTGGCTGCAACCGGCTTTCTCAATTTCCGAATGCGCGCGATGGTGGTCAGTGCCGGGTGCTTTGGCTTAGCACAAAGTTGGAAATCGTTACATTATCCACTAGCGAGGGTTTTTCTGGACTACGAACCGGGTATTCATTTTTCACAGATACAAATGCAGGCGGGCATCGTTGGCATTAATACCTTGCGAGTATATAGCCCTCACAAGCAGCTACTGGATCAGGACCCACAGGCAATTTTCGTCAAACGCTGGGTACCCGAATTACGAGAGTTTGATGCCACCGCTATAGCGCAATACAACGAGCGCACATTAGGTGATTACCCAGAACCTGTTACTGATATCGCCTCCAACACGCGCATAGTCCGTGATCAGGTTTACGCCATTCGTAAAAGTGATGCCGGACAAGAGGCCTCAGCAGTAGTCCTGCTCGAACATGGTTCGAGGCTGCCGGGCAATGATCGCACTGGGCGCCGGCGCGCCACGACCAGTAAGACAAAAAAACACGAATCTAAAAAACCCGAAATTGATTCGCAAATGACTTTGAATTTTGATGATTGATATCGTTGACGTGTCGTCTCTGACGAGCATTTCGGAGGGGCATCTTATTACTCACCGCACGGAGGGCACCTTAGCGTGTACTGTCACTCGATTTTTGGCGCCTACCAAACTGGATCAACTCCAGCGGTCCGACCTAGGCGGCCCCACCTGCGCGGCCCGATTGAATACCCGCTTCAGCCTCTGCACTTTTACGCCCTTCAGGGTGCAGCACATTCCTGTATCTCCTCAGGGCTGTGCGTGAGATCGAAGGCGATTACGCAACTGAGTTTCTGCCGCATATCGGCACAGAGCGCACGCGCAAGGATCCAGAAAATACAGCGGATGCAGAGGCGATCAGCGATTAGTGTGGTGTACGATAAGGCGGTGTGACAAGAAGCGGCTGAAACCATCCGCGCAAAGGTGCTTGCTTATTCAGCGAGAACACAAGAACCAGGCAGGCAGGTAATGAAAAAGACGGATAAGACAGGTGGTGAGTGGAAGATCGCGGTGCCCGTGATCGCGGTGATAATCGCAGGTATTGTCATTTTCTCGCCTGAGACATCTACCTTCAAGACTGCCGGGGAAAGACTGCTGGAAAAAGAGCAGATACAGATCGAGCGTGAAGCCGTATTGGCTGAAATGTTACCTGAGGACAGAGCTGTGGATACGTGCAGGAAGCTTGATGGTGGCAGTGCCAATCTGGTGCCGGATGGCAAGGTTCAGGTGGACGACAACGGAACCAATTATGTCGTGTTTCTACCCACAGTCGATGGTGATCGTCAGCGGTGCAGCGTGTCCAAAGACGGCAAGAGAATCTTATAGTTAAATGCCGGGTGGGCTATCACTATAGTGAATAACTTTACAGTGTTGGTCATTAACCCTATGGCTCAATGCTTTACGATCGACTAACCGTTGTAGAAAACCTCTATGAATTCGAATTCCAGCGACGGTGTTATCGAGGGACCGGCACAGAGGCATCGCGTACTTGTGCTGGGTGCAACCGGAACAGCTGGACAAGCCACCACTCGAGCCTTGCTGCGTGCAGGTCATCATGTGAGCTGTCTAGTACGTGCAGGAAAGTACGGCAATGATGTTGGGAGCATTCGCCGCTCAGCAGGATTGCCGGCGGATGTCGAACTCTACATGGGAGATGTGACCGATCCGTTATCACTCAAGCGGGACGCCTTTGCCGGTAGAGCATTCAATACCCTGGTGTCATGCCTCACATCACGCACCGGGGCACCTGCTGATGCCTGGGCGATTGATCACCGCGCGCATTGTCTGGCACTTGAGGCTGCAAAGGAGGCAGGTGTGACGCACATGGTCCTGTTGTCGGCTATCTGTGTGCAGAAGCCCTTACTTGCCTTTCAACAGGCAAAGCTGGCCTTTGAACGCGAGTTGATTGATTCGGGCCTGACGTATTCCATTGTCAGACCCACTGCGTTTTTCAAGTCTTTATCCGGACAAGTAGACAGAGTGCGTCGGGGCAAACCGTTTCTGCTCTTTGGTGATGGCACTCTCACGGCATGCAAGCCCATCAGTGATGATGATCTGGGTGACTACATGGCGGGTTGTCTGGCAAAGCGGGAGCGACATAATCAGATACTGCCTATTGGCGGTCCGGGAAATGCCATGACGCTGCGCGAACAGGGTGAAATACTGTTCTCACTGACGGGGCAGATACCACGCTTTCGGCAGGTACCTATTGGACTGTTCGACGGTGTGCGAATAGTCCTTGAACAGCTCGGTAAAGTCAGCAAGAAGTGCGCTGACAAAGCGGAGTTTGCACGAATCGGTCGCTACTATGCTACCGAATCGATGTTGGTACTGAATACCGAGACTGGACGCTATGATGCAGAGCTCACACCCTCCACAGGCACCGATACTTTGCAGGATTTTTACGCAGCATTGCTGGACGGTTCAGTGTCCGTCACGCGGGGTGAGCACGCTGTGTTTGGTGAGCGGCACGAGAAGCCATAAGGCCTGCCTGACGGATTAGTCGGCAGCCCCCGCTGGCAGTACTTTCGTGCTGTCAATTGCAACGGTGTCCTTCCTGGAACTGCTGAATCTTCCTGTGTTTGACCTTGGATTTAACACAACCGTGCCTGCCATTATTTTCACCTATCTAGCAATGGCGCTGATTGTGTATCGGGTAGTAACTTAATACCAGCAGTTCTGCAGCAGCGCTGACCGGTAACGTTAACCAGCCAGAATAGAGAACTTCGCGATAGGGCAAATTACAATGGTGGCCAGAGCGGGAAGCACAGTCACAGAACAGAGCTGGGGCGCGCAGCGAATCACACATGCTCTACCTAATCACAGACGGCAAGCCGGTCCAGATACCGTACTATGCCCCATTAAGGCAGCTCGTACTGGATGCAGACTCGGTAGCACTGAGCGAGTTGCAGCCTCGTGGTTGAAGTCACAACGTCGGAGCGTTTTTTCGGTAAGATCAACAGCGAAGCTAGCGAATTATACAAAGACATTTCAGGAGTCCTATCATGATAGTCAGAGATCTTGACGAACTAAACGCTTCAGGTCGCTATCAGGAAAAAGCAGGCGTTTGGACCAGCGCGCGTTACCTGATGAAGGCAGATGATGTTGGCTTTACATTAACGCAAACTACCATTTGTGCGGGTTCTGAATTCACAATGGAGTATAAAAACCATGTGGAAGCCAATCTTGTCATTGAAGGGACAGGAGAAGTAATAGATGAGGCAACTGGCGCTGCATATTCGTTAAAGCCAGGCTCCATGTACACCTTGGACAAACATGACCGACACAGTATTAAAGCGCACACCGATATGCGGTTAGTCTGTGTTTTTTCACCTGCGCTTGTTGGAACAGAAACTCATGATGAAGATGGTTCATATCCAATACTTTGATCTACGATATCAACAGTTAGGTGTACACAAAAGCAAGCCATCGGCAAAATATATTTTGACAAACCATTTATCAACTACGGGTAAGCCCTATGCACAGCCACAATGAAGATGATCATTCGCATTTAACTGACATTGAAGCCCGCGTAAGAGCTTTAGAAAGCTTGCTTAGCGAAAAAGGCTATATCGACAGTGCTTCTGTCGATAAGATAGTGCAAACGTACGAGAAAAACATTGGCCCACAAAATGGTACACATGTGGTTGCCAAGGCATGGACTGATCCTGATTTCAACCAGTGGTTGAAGGACGATGCTACCGCTGCTATTCACTCGTTGGGTTACACCTCCAGACAAGGGGAACACATGGTTGCCGTATTTAATTCAACCGACAAACATCACCTCGTAGTCTGCACTTTATGTTCGTGCTACCCCTGGTCGGTGCTTGGATTACCGCCAACTTGGTATAAATCTCCACCCTTTCGCTCACGAGCGGTCATTGAACCTAGAGCTGTTCTAGCAGACTTTGGGGTAGAGATATCGACATCAAAAAGTATCGAAGTGCATGATTCAACCGCTGAAATTCGTTATCTAGTTATTCCAGAGCAGCCAGAAAACACTGAAAATCTCAGCGAAGCTGAATTGGCAAAGCTTGTCACAAGAAACTCGATGGTTGGAACAGCCCTGCTTAGTCATTTGACAGTAGGCTCATGAATGGCGGTGCTGATTTAGGTGGAATGATGGGCTTTGGCTCAGTCATACAAGAAGGTGAAAATGAATCTAATTTTCACGCAACATGGGAAGAACGTGTACTCGGAATGACCGTAGCGTTAGGTGCTTGTGGTTTGTGGAACATTGATCAATCACGATTCGCCCGAGAAAGCATGCAACCCGCTGACTACATGAGATCCAGCTACTACCAAATCTGGCTTTATGGAGTAACAAAACTTCTTAAAGAACACAACATGGTATGCGAGGATGAGCTTGTATCAGGACAACCCTCGCTACCGCCAGTGCCCATAAAGCGAAAATTACTGCCCAACGATGTCATGCCGATGTTGATGGCAGGTGGGCCTGCTAACCGAAAAAAGCAAACCACAGCCTCTTTTTCGATTGGACAACAGGTTCAAACCATCAATGCGCATCCGAGCACACATACACGCCTACCTCGCTATGCGCGGGATAAAACAGGCATAATAAAGAAAATTCATGGTGTTCACGTTTTTCCAGATTCCAGTAGCCAAGGCCTTGGGGACGCACCAACGTGGCTCTATCAAGTGAGCTTTTCTGCCACGTCATTATGGGGTGAAGACAGAAACGAACGAGATACTGTCTCTCTAGATCTCTGGCAACCGTACTTGAGGGCAATAGCATGAAAGATGTCGACCTAACTCAGTTACCCGACATGGTGCTCGTTGATAACGAGCCTGTGTTTAACGAACCTTGGGAAGCTCAGGCATTTGCCATGGTAATCGACCTTCACCAAAAAGGTGCTTTCACGTGGACCGAATGGGCGAGCGCTCTGTCCACTGAAATTCATGGGACAGAGCAACGAAGCTACTACCAACATTGGCTGTGCGCACTGGAATCACTAGTAACGATCAAGCAACTGGCATCCACCGAAGCTCTACAAGCTCGAAAAATCCAATGGCATGAAGCGGCTGCCAGAACACCCCACGGTGATGCTATTGAAATCTGACTCCGATGTGGACCATCATCGGCAATACTCTGATGGTTGAGTTCCACAAGCAATGCAAATTGTTAGTGGTGGTACGCGGTATTGGTTGTTACTGAAGTCTTAACCCTAGTGATGCACAAATATTCGGCCTAGGCGGCCCCACTCAGAACCGCTTCGCTGCTTCTGTAGCAGCATCTAAGTACCGAGGGCGGCCCCCGCTGTACTCATTTTTTCTGGATCTCACTTAAAGACTGCATTTCCGGCGGGGACGCCCAGTCTGAGCAGGATTCGTTATAGAAAAAGGGTCTGGTGAAAGAATCAGGCGTCTCATGGATAGTCCAGTCTAGTGGTGACGTGATTCAGGCCGATATCAGATTGTGACTATTTGGGCTCCGCAGCGAATAGCCGCGCTTTCTGAGTTGCATGTACACCCCAGCCTGCAAACGCACAGTGATGAGACACTTTCGGGACAAATTCGTGATGTTTAATGTTCGGCATGGCACTTATCTGATTTTCAATTAGCCGGGCATTTCACTTGCTTGGATTCCGAAACCAGAATTAACCACAAGGATTGTTAATTCAGCCTTCAAGCAAAAACCTATTGAGCGCGAAGAGAAACATACTTGAGAGTATTGGAGGAGCAAAACAATCTCTTCTCCTTCCTGCCAAATCTAAGTAAGCAGTTTATTTGCCGAGAATCCCACCCGCGTTGATCACATTTCCTGATGTTCAGTAAAAACCCCCTCAAATGACTTAAAAGTTTTCCGAGGGGGTTGTCACCTGTATTTCGACCACGAGAAAAAGTGAAACAACACCGGGGGTGCCACGGCATCATCACCGATGCCAATTTCCTGTTCTGTGTAACTTACTTGGGCTCGTTTGCATCTTCAACAATGTCAATAATAAAACCTGCTGGGTCCCTCACCATGAAGTGTGTTTGTTTCCATGGCTCTTCTTTCAGCTCAAAAACGATATCAAGCCTATCCTTTTTAGCTTGCGCATAGGCTGCCGTAGCGTTAGTAACCTCGAATGAAATCACCATACTGTCGGCCTGAGCTGTTGGCTGTAGAAATGTAGGCTGACTCTCTAAACCGGCCAGCATAAAACCTATCTCAATTCCATTGGCTGGGTTTACCAAGTGGAGGAAAATTGAGGGTCGAAAAAAACCGCCTCGAATCCAAACGCTCTACTATAAAAAGCTTTCTGCTCCTCTACGTTTTTGGTGACATAAAGTGGGAAAGCAGAATTGATTTTAATCATGACACACCTCGTTTGCTGTAAGTGTGTCCACTTTAAGTAAACCTCAAAGCAATGAATTGTAAGTTTCGGACATCCTCTTTATTTGCCCTGGCGTCAATCCAGTTAGTGCACGTATCTCTTTGATCTTATGCGCCTCATCATAAAATCCGTGCTCAATATTGAGAGCATCGGCGGTGAATATTTCTTTCAGCGAGGACTGTAACCGCATCACTCTCTGAATTTTCTTTGGCCCATATCCAAATAGCGAGCCCATAATCCGTCTAAATTGACGATCGCTTAAGTCAAAATGACTGGCAATTGTCTCCATACCATGCGTACCAACTGAGGCCTGCATTGCTGCTAATGCCTTATCAATATTAAGATTTGACGCGTCAGATACGGTGGTAGGTTGCTCGTTCAGGCGCGAAACTAATAATGCATCAAGAACACTAGCCATCTGATCTGCCTGTTTTATGTCTTGCACCTCGTTGACTAGCGAGTTAATCGAAAGGATGTCTGTGGTATTCGTCCCTGGCAAGCAGCTGTTCATTCTTGCATTGCCGACATTAAAAAAATCGCCAGTATTTGATGCTCGAAAGCAGATCCCGAGGTAAGTAACTGGCCCGCTGAGAGGGATCGAGAATTTTTCTGATGTTGGCAAATACAATATTGAAAAATTTGGAATATCGGGTGACATAACCAAATCAATAGCGTTATCAGGAATCACCTCTAGCTTTGTATCGCCTGGTGCAACCACCAATAGTAATAAATATAGGCTGCTAAATGCTCCGCAGGTTTTACACGATAGCAGCGTACAGAATCGCCTACAAGATGGTAAAGCTGCAGCGGTAACTCGTTGTCAATCAATTGAATTCAGTTCCGAATGCAGAATTGTAATGACCAAGTTTAGAATATGCCAACCACTGGCTAAAATTGACAGGTTGCGAACTTACAAAAGATAGATGCACATCATTTCTTGCAAACCATTTCGGGATGCAACCAAGCAGTTTCCACACTCACGAAACTGACTGAGGAGTAAAATTACTTTGCGCTTTGACGTTGTTGCTCCACAGCAAGTAGCTTACGATTGGCTTCAACCACCCATCGGGAGTATAGAGTATATGAAGAATAAACTGCCTATCACCACCAAGCCACCACACCAAAATACCTACGATCAAGATACTTTATCAGCGGGAGGGCTACCCATTTTCTGCCCACCTACTGTTTGATGCATCGGCTGGGACCCGTCAGCGAAGCGCCATCACACATCTGGCACCTGATCAACCTCCACCGCGCAGACAGTGCCCTAGCCGGACGCCCCTACCCGCCTCTTCCTTGTGCAGTACCCATCGACCATCCGTGGCCCGGCGCCCGTGGCTCTTCAGTTGCCTGGCAAACCACTGGCAACGCACGCGTAGAAAACCATTATCAAGCCGACCACTCGCCAGGTAGTCTTCGAACTCGCGCGTGACGTGCCATGGTAGAAAACGACCTGTCTCACTTAAATGTAACTGAAACTCAGGCCAATACCTCGACTTTATGCATAGACCACGTCAAAATACACTGGCGGTCAAATCTTGGCAATACTTCGATGCAGCGAGATGAAAGCAGTGATGATTTATTTGCTATTGATGATGGTGAGCTTTCCCAGTGATTGTATCTCGCATAATCACGCTCTTCCTGCAGGTGACAACAAGTCCAGATCAATGATTTCCAATTTTCTCGCAATGACAGCTCTGATAGTCGCTGCCGGAATGCTGCCTGTGCAGTATGCCAACGCGCAGGACAATACTGAGGAGACATTCACTCTCAATTTGCAAAACGTTGATATTCACACGCTTATTGAGAACGTGTCTATCCGTACCGGTAGGAATTTCATAGTCGACCCCCGGGTAAAAGCGACCGTGAACGTTGTCTTATCAAAACCAGTCACTGCAGAAAAACTCTATGAGATGTTTCTTTCTGTTCTCGAGGTACACGGCTACGCCGCTGTGCAAGCCGGCCAACTCATCAAAATAATACCCTCCTCAGTTGCCACGCAACACTCAGTACCACTGCTCCTTGAGGGCGAAGCTTCGGGCGATGAGCTTGTCAGCCACATCATTCACTTGAAAGGCATCCCTGCCCTTGAACTGATAGAAACACTGAGACCGTTGCTTTCAGATTCTGCAGGTATAAGCGCAGAGAGCACAAGCAATACTCTTCTCATCACTGATCACGCAGCTAATATTGAAAAAGTCATCGAGCTGATCACGCTTATAGAAGGAGGCTAGAACTAGAAGGAGGCTAAAACGCTTTACGTGATTCTCTGCAGGCGTCTGCCTGGATCAGTAATCTTATGCCGGGCAGCAGGATAGTGTTACAATGACTACTGGTATTAAACACAGTTTTCTGGTGCAGTACCCAACCTTTGGCCTGCGCCATGAGAAGCTAGTGCCGAAGGTGTTCAAGGACACAGGTAATATCACAGGGTTGATCAGGTGGGACGCTTATTCATTGCAGAGAAACCGTCGGTAGCTTAAGCACTGGCAGCAGAGCTGGGCAGAGCATCACGCTCTGACGGGTATCTAAGCTGCGGTGAGGACATCATCAATTGGTGTTTCGGACATATGCTGGAATTGGCGTCTCCGGATGAGTACACAAGCGATGACGTGCCCCGGTCCAAGGCGGGTAGAAAACGCTGGCGCGTCGATGAGCTTCCAATCATTCCGGAGATATGGAAATCCCATCCCAAAGAAGATGCACGTAAGCAGCTGAAGATCATAGGTAGTCTCCTGAAGCGTGCCGGCGTGACCGAAGTGGTTCATGCCGGAGATCCGGATCGCGAAGGGCAGTTGCTGGTCGATGAGGTGCTGGCACATTTCAAGAACCGCAAGCCGACAAGGCGCTATTGGGTATCCGCACAAGATCCGGTTACGGTGCGTCGAGGACTGGCGTCTCTCAAGAATAACAGTGACTACCAGGGCTGGGCCGCCGCAGCAAGAGCGTGTGCGCGCGTTGACTGGCTGACAGGCATGAATCTATCTCGTGCGTTTACTCTGGCCAGTGAGCGCAGTGGTGCAGGTGCACTACTCACCATCGGCCGGGTGCAGACGCCCACACTTGCGCTGGTTGTACAGCGAGATCATGATATCGAGCGTTTTGTATCGGTGCCGTTCTACATGATCGAGGCCAACTTTGTGCATGCGGCAGGGAAATTTGCCGGGACATGGCAGCCAGGTGAAGATCAGACAGGTCTAGACTCGGAAGGGCGCTTACTGGATCCATCGGTTGCCGATGCCATTGTTGCCAAGGTGCAAGGTAATCAGGGTGTCGTATCACTTTTCAAGCAGCAAAAACGTTTGCAGCCGCATCCACTGGCTTTTTCGCTGGCAGACATCACGCTGCTGGGGTCAATGATCTACGGCTTGAGCGCCGAGGTGGGTGTCGATTGCGACTGGAA
>ENA-ORXR01004621-ORXR01004621.1-marine-metagenome-genome-assembly--contig:-NODE-4621-length-11404-cov-60.879845_pt1 | contig 11404 bp, 9 predicted proteins | sample MGYA00237866_ERZ511479 | MGnify/ENA metagenome assembly ERZ511479 | reverse complement strand
AATTTATTTATTATTAAAAATGAATTATTTATAAATATTTTTTATTGTAAAATAATTTAAAAATATCCTTATTTCAGTAGAACCTTTTAAGTAAGGGAAGACGAAGAAGATAAACTACCCCATTTATGACACACTCAATAAAAGTTGCAAAAATTATCAAAGACCATTTTAATTTTTGATTTGCCAAAGGCAAATCCTTTTCATTGAGGTTGAGATTGAGGTTGAGATTGAAGTTGAAGTTGAGATTGAAGTTGAAGTTGCACTTTTTCCCTACCTTTACATAGTGTACAAACAACACTTACACTATGGAAAAGGAGAATACGGACACCGACCAACACTTAGAAAAGACAGGTCACGACCTGTCCCTGCTTATCGCCCGCATGTCGCTCGAAGACAAAGCCAAACTCTTATCGGGACGCGATATTTGGTCCACTCATCCATTTGAGGAATACGGTATTCCGCCTATGTACCTTGCTGACGGACCGCACGGACTCCGCAAATTGGCGAGTAACGATGCGACTTTGCATGGCAGCGTGCCTGCCACTTGCTTCCCCACCGCCTCTGCGCTCGGCGCGACTTGGAATACCGAACTCATCCGCGAAGTCGGCGCAGCTATCGGGCAGGAGTGCCAAGCCAATGGCGTACAAATCTTACTCGGTCCCGGCTTAAATATCAAGCGCACTCCACTCAACGGGCGCAATTTTGAATACTACTCCGAAGACCCGCATTTGAGTGGAAAAATAGCTGCGGCATTTATACAAGGCGTTCAATCACAGGGTATTGGGGCATGTGCCAAGCATTTTGTTGCCAACAACCAAGAACACGAACGCATGATGCACAGCGTCAATGCAGACGAGCGCACGCTCCGCGAAATCTACCTCCGCGCTTTCGAAATCGTCGTCAAAGAATCCGCCCCTTGGTCGATGATGTGCGCCTACAACAAAGTCAACGGCACTTGGGCAGGAGAAAACGAATGGCTGCTCACCCACATACTCCGTGACGAGTGGAACTACGAGGGCTTTGTCGTCTCCGATTGGGGCGCAGTCAACCACCCCGACCGCGCCGTACACGCCGGACTCAATCTCGAAATGCCCGACAACGCATTTAGTGCAGACAAAATCGTACAAGCCGTAAAAAACGGTACTTTGGACGAAGCCCGCCTTGACCACACCCTCCAGCCCCTTCTTCGTATTATCCTCAAATCCAATCAATTAAAACTAAAAAATGCAACCACCGACCTCAACGCACATCATGCACTTTCTATTCGCGTAGCGGAAGAAAGTATTGTTTTATTGAAAAATGAAGACGAAATTTTACCCCTAAATGAAAACGAAATCAAGTCGGCGGCGGTCTTAGGCAGATTTGCCGAAACGCCGCGTTTTCAAGGTGGCGGTAGTTCCAATGTCAATGCTTTTAAATCCGAAAGTACGCTTAAAAACATCCGAAAAATAGTAGGCGAAAACGTCGAAATTCATTACCATCCCTTCTACGAATCGCGTGGTGGCAAATACCAAAAATCCAACCTTGACGCTGCTGTTCAGTTGGCAAAAAAGGCAGATGTTGCGCTAGTTTTCATTGGCTTGCCTGATGATTTTGAAGCAGAAGGATTGGACAGAGAACACATGGATATTCCCGAATCGCACAAGGCGCTTGTGCGCGAAGTGGCAGCCGTACAAGCCCGTACCGTTGCCATCATCTCCAATGGTGCGGCAGTCGAAATCGAAGAATGGGAACGCGAGGTACCCGCCATACTCGAAGCGTGGTTGTCAGGGCAAGGCAGCGGCGCAGCAGTAGCGAATATCCTCTTTGGTCGCGCCAATCCTTCGGGCAAATTGGGCGAGACTTTTCCCTTGCGTATGCAGCATAATCCGGCGCACCTCTATGCGCCCGGCGAACATCGCAGCGTGGACTATCGCGAAGGTATTTTTGTCGGCTATCGTTATTATGATGCCAAAAGTATGGAGGTTATGTTTCCTTTCGGGCATGGCTTGTCGTATACCCGTTTTGAATATTCAAACTTGACCCTAAATAAATGTGAATTTAATGATAATGAGGTTTTGAAAATTTCTTTAACCGTAAAAAACATCGGTACACGAGCAGGCGCAGAAATCGTGCAGCTATATGTACACGATAGAGCGTCAGAATTGGTGCGTCCGATAAAGGAATTACAAGCATTTACAAAAATAAAATTAGACCCCAACGAATCGCAAACCATTGATTTTGAATTAGATAAACGAGCCTTTACGTATTTTCATCCTGAAATGAAGACTTGGTACGCAGAGTCGGGTGAGTTTGATATTTTGGTGGGCAGTTCGTCGCGCGACCTACGTTTGCATACGACGGTCACACTAAATTCGAGTCAAGAACACAAGCGTGTCATTGATAAATACACGCCATTCAGAGACATCATCAATCATCCCGTAGGACGACCTTTTGTAGAGACAATTTTGGCAGATTTCGGCACCTCCATCAACTCTGAAAAACCCGAAGATTACGAAGCAAAAGCCATTTTCCTGTCCTTGCCACTGATTAAATCCGTTAATTTTAGTCACGGGTCTTTTTCGGAAGAAATGTTGGAAAGTTTGATTGCGGCTTTGAATGAATAACGTAAAGCGATTTTGCAAATCGCTCTCGCGTATGTGTACGATTTACAAAATCGTTTTACGTTTTCGACAATACCTTCAAACGCCTTTGATAAGATTGCCAATAATTTCTTTTGATACGTTCGTCAAGAAATGATGCTTCGATAAATTTTTCAACAAGATTAGATTTTCCCAGCATCGAAGTCATTATACGATTGAATATTTGTTCTTTAATACCTGCCTTTTGTGCGAGTAGCTTAAATTGTTGATTGATTTTCCCTTGTGCCAGATTTTTGGGTAAAAGCCCGTCGTCGAGTGCAAAATCTTTATCCTCCACATGGATTCGACTGTTGAGTAAATCGTAAGCCGGACTCAAACGGGAATCTCCCATAGGCGTTTCTATCAATGAAAAATTTTTGAGATGGGCATCGCCATTAGAAAACAAATAGTTGAATAACAGTACTTTCAATAATTTTGGAGCTTCTACCCGATAAGCCGGTAGGTGAGATTGCATAAGCTGAAACAAGTCAAAATAATTGCCCAAATATTTATAATGTTCTCCATGCGTCTGTGGGGTTCTACTCGCCAATGAAGTGAAATCTTCCTGCGCTCGTTTTGAGCCGTTTTCGGTTACATCAAAGCGTTTGGTGATATAGGCAGGTGTTCCGTCTTTAAAAAATATTAAGGCGTTTTCCGCTGTCTCTATGCCATATACCTGATGGGCAATTTGCATCGTAAGATGTTCATTTGCAGGCATTTGGTCGCTTTTTTTTCCTGCTTCGGATGGAATGGGTTTTAGGATATACGTACTGCGCTCGCCTTCATGGACGAGTCGCAATTTATTTTTTTCCAATAATAAAGAAAACTTCTCTTGTACGCCCGAAATAGACAACTTTCTTCGATTTTCTGCGAATAATTCGTCCGTTTCTACCCCGCTTGCAGGAGAATCGTAAGGCAGTATATGATTCACCTTTTTCCCACTGTACATCTTATTCAAACAAGTTCGACTGTAAGTATCGAATCCTTTTGCCAATGTACCCGGACAGTATTTTATTTTTGGTAAAGGCATCAAATTTTTATTACTCTGACCGCACCTATGGCATCATCTGCGGCAGTAAGGGTTAATAAAGCAAAATCATCGTTTTTGTCAATTTTGTTGTGGCGGCAGATTAGTTCTTTGTTTGAACCTTCGGGCAAGAGTTGATAAAAAAACGGGAATAAATACCTTGAATGATAGACCTCCTCACTTTTTGGCAGCGTAAGGCTGATACTGGACTTCTGACTGTCTATCAACCAAGCATCATCGTACTGAAAAGTAAATGAACCGTTGTCATGCTGAATAAGTGTTCCGGCTTGTTCATCTTTGTATAATATGCTGGCTTTTCTCATTTGTTAAATCCTTTAATTCTAAACGCAATTCAAGTCCCAAAACGTTTGATATTTTTTGCAATGTTTTGAGTGTCGGATTACCTTTGCCGCTTTCAAACTGTTTTAATGTTCGCAAGCCCACATCGGATAGTTCTGCTAAAGTTTCTTGCGTTACTTGTAGCGATTCTCTCCTTTCTTTTATGGTTTGTATTAATTTTTCGTAGTGCATTTTAATGCTCTTTTTTTTGCAAAAATACGAATTTTTAAATTAAATTCAATGAAAAATGCAATAAAAAGCACTTTTATTAAATTTTATTTAATTTTAAGATATAGCTTTTAAAGTCCCAAATAGGTATAAATTACATGGTATTTTTTATTTATTTTAAAAAAAATAATACCATAAAATAATGGGTTCTTTGACAATTTTTGCATTCCCCCTCCAATGTGGCTTTAGCCCATTGCAATAAGTAACTGAATGACAATGGATTAAAACCACATTGGAGGAAGAATGAGTATTTTTTGCAAAAATCGTCAAAGAACCAAATAATGTTTTCGTAAATTGCGTATTATCTAACAATTGTATCTAAAAATTAGTATTTATTCAACTTATAAGATAAAAAATCAACAAAAATGAAAAAGGAAACGATAGCCATTCACGGCGGATACCAATCCGAACCAACGACAAAATCAGTTGCCGTACCGATATACCAGACGGTCGCTTACGAATTTGACAATGCCCAACACGGCGCAGATTTATTCAACCTTTCGGTTGCAGGAAATATTTATAGTCGGATAATGAATCCGACAGTCGGCGTACTCGAAGAACGGATAGCGGCACTCGAGGGTGGTGTCGCGGCACTCGGCGTGAGTGCGGGTAGTGCAGGGGTCAATTATTCGATTCTCAACCTCGCGGTGGCGGGCGATAATATCGTTTCTGTACCGCAATTGTATGGCGGAAGTTATACGCTTTTTGCACACATGTTGCCAGCACAAGGTATTGATGTACGCTTTGCGGAAAGCGATGAGGCAGCCGATATTGCCAAGCTTATTGACAAAAAAACGAAGGCGGTTTATTGTGAATCTATCGGAAATCCTGCCGGAAATATCGCTGATATTGAGGCACTTGCGGAGGTCGCACACGCACATGGCGTACCGCTTATCGTAGATAATACGGTGGCGAGTCCTGCCATTCTCAATCCTATCGCTTATGGCGCAGACATCGTGGTACACTCGCTGACCAAGTATATCGGCGGTCATGGTACTACTATTGGCGGCGCAGTAGTCGATAGCGGTAAATTTGACTGGGCGGCACACGCCGACCGATTCCCGATGATGAGTACGCCCGAACCTTCGTATCATGGCGTAGTCTATACGGATGCTTTTGGTCCGGCGGCTTATATCGCGCGGATGCGTACTGTCGCGCTGCGAAATACGGGGTCGGCACTCTCGCCTCTGGCTGCTTTTCAGTTGTTGCAAGGCATGGAAACGCTGTCGCTACGGATGGAACGACACTGCGAAAATGCCATCGCCGTGGCAAAGTATCTGGAAGGTCATGCACAAGTTTCGTGGGTGCATTATGGTGGTTTGGAGAGTAGCAAATACCACGAATTGGCGAAGAAATATTGCGGTGGCAAGCCTTCTTCTTTGATGACTTTCGGCATCAAAGGCGGTTTTGAACAAGCAGAAAGGTTTTATGATGCGCTTGGTTTGTTTAAGCGATTGGTGAATATCGGTGATGCAAAATCACTGGCATGTCACCCGGCATCAACCACGCACCGACAAATGAGCGTCGAAGAGCAGGCAAGCGCAGGCGTCACACAAGACCTCCTGCGCCTATGCGTCGGCATCGAACATATTGACGATATTATCGCAGATTTGGAACAGGCTTTTGCTGCTGCGAAGTAGTGTTGATTGTTTGATTGTTGAATTGTTTCGCTTCGCTGATTGTTGAATTGTTATTGGGGTTTTTGCTTCGCAAAAATGTCCTTTAGTGATAAACCGACTTAGCAATATTAGCAGTTTCGATACATTAGGAAATTCTAAATTTTAGGCAGCCTTTGACCTTTTGGTTGGGGCTGCTTTTTTTTGTTTGTGGAAATAGGAACTGCATTTTTCATAAAAATCACTTATCTTTGAAAAAAAAATCAACGCTTATGTTACAACAAGCACAGCCGTTCACGAATACGCAATTGGAAATTATCAAGACCTTTCGACATGATTTGTCTGAAGTGGATTTGAAGCGTTTGCGGCAGCATCTTTCGGAGTTTTTTGCGAATATTTTTATGGATGAGGCGGATAAAGTCTGGGACGAAGAAGGTTGGGATGAAACGAAAGTGGATGAATTGCTGAATACGAAACTTCGTCGTAGAAAATCTTAAGCATGAAAAAGCGGATTGTTATTGTATCTTTAAATCAAATCAAAAAAGACTTTCTGTATGAGTACATTAGAATTAAAAGGCAGTATTTACGATTTGATTTCTACGGTCAATGATGAATCTATTTTGCGGCAAGTGCATGAGGTGGTACGGGATGTCTTGGAACGGAATATGGATAAAACCGATTTTTGGGACGAACTGACCGAAGACCAACAAAAAGCCCTCGACGAAGCAGTGGAGGAGAGTTATGATGAAAAAAAACAGATTCCTCATGGGGAGGTTGTCAAAAAATATCAAGCATGGCTAAAACCATAATCTTCTCTTTCGTTAGAGTTATAGATTATTGAAGTCTTCAAAACTTACAATATTATTAATTACATCTCTTACTTCGGAATCTATCTCATTAGCATTTATATACTTGATAATCCCAAATTTACCTATGGTGATACTATAATCCTCATTTAACCACTTGCTAATTTTAGAAAATAATTTTTTACCTGAAACTATTGAAGTCTTATTTTCTAAACTATCCCACTTATTTCCTACAATTTCTCTTGCTTCTCTATTTGCTGTTGTTAAGTTTTTGCGCCTATCTCTGTTTTGAATTTCATTAGCATAAGAGTCTTCCACGTTTAACTTCATTTCTTCACAGAAAGTTGAAATTTTTTCTTTTATCTCAGATAATTCAATTTCCTTTCCATGATGACTCAATAGTCTTTCAATTGCTTCAGGAATGATTATGTAATTTTCGATTTCTTTTTTTTTCCATATTCTCAAATTGATTCTATGTTTTTTGGCTTGTTCATATCTCTCATTAATTTCATCTATTGTATGGTAATCTGAATCCAGTATGCAGTACGATTTCATTTCTCGATTTTGTGAAATTACCTGATGGCAACCAATTACTCTTTGCCAACCTCCCCAGCCATTAATGTGACTACTTGGAATATTGTCGAATGGACTATCAGATTTGTTTCCATATTTATCATGGAAAAGCTTTAGAAATTTCATGTCATCTGAATCCCCTTCAATTATGATAAACCTTTTAGTAGACCATAAACGAATTAGTTCAAGGTTTTGAATGCTTCCTAATTGATTTATAATTTCCTGAACAACTGGACTATTATTGGCATACTTAGAGCTTCTTTTTTCTCTATTTATTATCAAAATATTCTCAGGTTCTACTTCAGAGATTATCTCAATTGAGTGAGTGGCTAAAATTATTTGCTGGTATCCGTCCTTTATTATTCTTATTAATTTTCTTTGAATGTCTGCATGTAAATAAACGTCTGGTTCGTCAAGAATAATTGTATCGTTTATATCACATCTTAATAAAAACCATACAATTTGCAACCACATCTGTAACCCATGCCCCATTTTACCTGCTTCTACAACAAAACTTTCATCCCTTAAAAATAGAGCTGGCTTTGTTTCGTTGATTCTATCTCCTTTTGTGAAATCACTTATTATAATTTCAGGCCATGTTGATTGAAATAACCTTTTAAAATCATCAAATAGATTAAAATTATATTGTATTTGATTTCTAAAGTGCAAAGAGGTAAGAGAGGTAAATTCATTAGCTTTTACATAATCCTTAATAAGTAAATTTTCATTATTTGACAATGGAGATATTTGTGGTAAAATTTTAATTGGATTGATGTCTAGCTCTCTTGCTTTCGACTTGGTCTTTATGAGGTTTCCTTTTGAATCAAAGATTTGGGCGAAAATCCCGTTTGTTTCATTAAGGTAAATTTCAAACTTTGACTTATTTTTAAAATAACAGTTTATTATAGCAGGAGGGTCTTCATAATTATGAATAACATTTTCAGAGCTATACTCTATCCCTTTTAGCGACGGCGAAATACCGTGATCTGCTAAATGAAGATTTGTCCATGCTGGTGGTTTTTTATAATTGCTAGTTTTATATCGCTGTGAAACAATAGAAATTAATCTCAAAGCTTCTACCATTGTAGATTTGCCGGCATTATTCTTCCCAACTACTATATTTAGGTTTTTAAAAATTATGCTGTGCCTTTTGAAGCATTTGAATTTTATTAGTTCAATTCTGTGGATCATTTCTCTCAATTATCTGTAACATAAAGATGTACAAAATATTACAGTTTTAGTTATAATTTGGTACTGCGCTTATAAACCTCCAAGAAATCCCAATCAGAAAAGTCCGTTTCTTTAAAGTTATAAATCCAATGCGAATATATAAAATAACTGCCATTCCTCCAAAAATATGTGGCAAAACAGCAACTTCCCCCACATACAAAAAAAATGCCCAACCTATCCAAACCAATAACTCCCAGAACCCACCCACTTTCAAGAGATTAAGCAGATTATCATTTGGATAATCTACTTAATCTACCTATTTTTACATAGATTAAGCACATTATCGCTTAGATAATCTGCTTAATCGTAACGCAGACATTCCTGTCTGTCCTATCATATACAGACAAGAATGTCTGTGTTACGAAACAAATCATGAAAAATATAGTTATCGGCAGAACGGCTCAAAAACAGGAATTAACGGAGGCATTAAACTCCAACAAACCCGAAATGATTGCCTTAGTGGGCAGACTGCGAGTTGGCAAAACCTACTTAGTAAGTCAGATGTATGACGAGCATATTGATTTTGAAATAACAGGGCTTCAATATGGAAATAAGCGCGAACAGCTTGAGAATTTCATGTTACGCATGAGCAAGCATTTTCCGAATTACGAACTGAACACCATGCCAAAATCATGGTTAAAAGCCTTTGACCATTTGACACGGGCATTGGAAAGTGTGGAGAAAAAAACAAAAATGGTCGTCTTTCTGGATGAATTGCCGTGGTTGGCGACCCGAAAATCGGGCTTCCTGACAGGCTTGAGTTATTTTTGGAACAGTTGGGCAGTCAAACAAAATATTGTGGTCGTGATATGCGGTTCGGCGGCTTCGTGGATGATAAAAAAGGTTATCAATGACAGGGGCGGATTGCACAACCGGGTCACTCGTTTGCTGCATCTTTATCCCTTTACTTTAGCCGAAACCGAAGCCTATTGTCGCGCCCAAAACATCAAATTGAACCGATACCAAATCCTACAATTGTACATGGTCATGGGCGGTATTCCGATGTACCTCGACCAAGTCAAAGCTGGACTTTCTGCCATTCAAAATATTCAAAACATCTGTTTCGCGCCAACGGGTTATCTGCGAAATGAATTTGACCGCTTATTTGCTTCGCTGTTCAGTGATTATCAAAAACACGTTGCCATTATACGTGCCTTAGCCGCGAAACGAAAGGGATTGACGCGACAGGAAATTATCAAGGCAACCAAATTACCAAACAGTGGAAAATTAAGCGATATTTTATACGAACTCGAAACTTCGGGCTTTATCACGGTTTATGGCGGTTATGGCAAAAAAGTTAAGGAAAGTCTTTTTCGTCTGACGGATGCTTACTCCTTATTTTACCTGACTTTTTTAGAGCCTTTGGGCAAAAATAACCAATTGGATTTTACACAACTGAGCGATTTACCCGCATGGAAAACATGGAGTGGCTATACGTTTGAAAATATCTGTCTCGTCCATATCGGGCAGATACGAAAGGCACTAAGTATTGGAGGCGTCACTTCTTCTATTGCCTCTTATATTGCGCGACCCAAAGACGGTTTACCTGGCACGCAGATAGACCTCCTGATAGACCGCAACGACCAATCTATCAATATTTGTGAAATCAAATTTAGCATAGAAAACTATGTAGTTACGAAAAAGGATATTGACAATATAGAAATAAAAAAGCAGGTATTCAGACATCACACCAAAACAAAAAAGCACCTGTTTACGACCATTATTACAACAATGGGCGTAGTAGAAAATAACCATAAAATCAACTCAATAGACCAAGTCGTAACCCTCGACGACTTATTTGAATAATCGGTAGTGTTCGACAAGAATAGGGTAAGGAAGCGAGCAATAAAAATTAATATTCGCTTAATGTGCTAAAAAAAGCGACTTTGAGCGAATAATAATACAAAAAAAAGCACAGACTTCACAGCCTGTGCTTTATATTTTCTGACAGACAAGGGTGTCTGCGTGGCGTTATTTCTTCACTTCTTTTACTTCTACCACTTCCGCTTCTTCGACTTTTTTATTACCCAAATACTCTGGCAAATCCATACCTGCCATATTAAATAGGTCGTTCATGGGTGGAACGGATTTATACAAACCGGAGATGAATTTGGAGGTCGAGTTGCCTTCGCCTTCTTTTTGTCCGCCGCCTTCCCAAACGGTGACTTTATCAATTTTAATATTCTTGATTGCATCAACTTGCGTCTTAACAAGTTCGGGCAACTTGTCGGCTACCATCAACAAGACGGCATCTTTGGAGTTGTCGCCGGCAGAGTGGACGAGTTTTTCAAAACCCTCGGCTTGCTTGCTGAGGAGTTCGTACATACCGCGTGCTTCAGCTTCTTTTTTAGCATAAATCGCGTCAGCTTCACCTCTTGCGATACGACGAAGTTGTTCGGCTTCGGCTTCGGCTTCTATTTCGAGTTTGCGCTTGGCAATTTCAGCGTTGACGATGGCGTCGGCTTCTTGGCGTGCCATCTCGCGTGAGGCACGGGCGCGCTCGGCTTCTTCCTCTGCACGGTACGATTCTTCGAGTGCCTTTGCGGTTTGTATTTTCTCAGAAGCTATCGCCAAACGCTCGGCTTCGGCTTCTTGTTGACGACGCAAGGCATTGGATTTTGCAATGGCGATTTGGGCGGTGTTTTCTCCCTCGATGGCATCGGCATTGGCTTTGGCTTCCCCTACTTTGGCGAAGGAATCTGCCTCCGAAACCTTGATACGTTGGTCGCGTTGTGCATTGGCTTCACCGATGCTACCATCACGGTTTTTCTCCGCCACGATTGTTTTGGCTTCATTAATTGCCTGAGCAGCAGCCTCTTGTCCGAGTGCTTTGATGTAGCCGGATTCATCTTTGATGTCGGTTACGTTGACATTGATGAGTTTCAAACCGATTTTGCGTAGCTCCAAACCTACGTTGGAAGATACATTGGTGTAGAACTTGTCGCGGTCGGCATTGATTTCTTC
>ENA-ORXR01004619-ORXR01004619.1-marine-metagenome-genome-assembly--contig:-NODE-4619-length-11406-cov-10.555654_pt1 | contig 11406 bp, 13 predicted proteins | sample MGYA00237866_ERZ511479 | MGnify/ENA metagenome assembly ERZ511479 | reverse complement strand
TTGGTCAGTGTCACGGTCGGGGCGTCATGCATGATACGTTGTTCTTCAAGAGAGAAACTGCCCTGAACTAGCCGAGATGGAGGTACCAGGTTCCTGGACACAGAGGACGCTACATGACTGTACGTATCACTGAGTTGGAAGCACTCTCTCCTACGATTGGTCATGCGACACGAACAAACAAGCCGATTCCAAGGATGTGCCGGATGGCAGGCTCTGGTACGTCCGAGAACGTATTCTGTGGGCGGCACGGTAGGTCCCAACGGATGGGGGGGGGGGCATCCTGCATGCGAGGCGCAGGTGTGCCCCTGTCGTCGACGTGCGCCGTCGATCGTCGTGCGCGCCACCGTCGTGCTCGCGATCGCCGTCCTCTCTACCGCCGTGCGCGCCACCGTCGTCCTCGCGATCGCCGTGCTCGCTGCCGCCGTGCGCGCCACCATCGTGCTCGCTGCCGCCGTGCGCGCCACCGTCGTGCTCGCGACCAGTACGTGGCTCGGGCACCATGGACGGCATGATGACTTTGACTGGGTGGGAGGAGGACGAGGGGGCTAACGATGACGTCACGACGTCGGTCGTAGTGGCTGCTCACGTCGCGACATTGCTGGAGGCGCGACGGCGGGCACTCGCCGCCGCGCAAATTCATCGGCCGCGGTACCGGGGCTCCGTTCCCGGTCGGTTGGAAAACCGGCCACGCAGCTTTTCGCTTGGTCTGCAGTGCATCCTTCGAAATTACTTCGGCGTGGACGGCCTACCCCCGGTTTTCGGTCGAGAGCAGTTTGAGCGACGGTTTCGCGTTCCGATGGCGGTCTTCCTTCGGATCTACCGCGCGATAAAAGACCGCCCATTTTGGGTGCAACGTGTCAACGCGACGGGGCAGCCGCAGGCACATCCCCTTCAGAAGCTGGTTGCCGTGTTTCGCGTGCTCGCCTATGGCGAATCGTATGACCGCGCGGACGAGTATGTGCGGCTGTCGCGATCGACTATCTCGACGGCGGTTAAGATCTTCACTGAGTTCATGGTCGATGACTTCGGCCCACTGTACCTGCGGCCGCCCACACGACGTGAAATCCAGAGCATCCTGGCCCGCAACGCTGAGCGGGGGTTACCTGGGTGTCTTGGGTCGCTCGATTGCTCGCACTGGGAGTGGTCATCGTTCCCCAAGGCGCGTGCGGGCACGTACCAGGGCCGGGACGGTCGACGATCCATCGTGATTGAGGCCATTGGTGATGAGGACACGTGGATCTACCACATTTTCGCGGGGAGTCCTGGGAGTCTCAATGATATTAACGTCCTGTACCAATCGCCTATGTACATGGATGTCGTCACGGGGAAGTGGCCACCGCGTGACTTTTCGTTTACTGTCAATGGGAATACCCGCACCTTGCTGTACTACCTTGTGGACGGAATTTACCCCCGCTTCGCGTTTTTCTTGGCCCCCTACCCCAACCCCCAGACGCCTGAGCAGCGCACGTTCACTCGCCGGCAGGAGGCTCTGCGGAAGGACGTTGAGCGGCTTTTCGGTATCCTGACGGCACGTTTTCACGTGATGTTGCACCCTTGCCGGATGTGGACCGTGCCCCGCATGGTTTTGACAACTCAGACGGTCGCCATACTCCACAATATGGTGGTGGAGGCGCGCCGAGACAGCTTCTTGTCGCGGTCGCGATCAACCCACTACGGGGCGTGTGGCGCCGGCGGAGCGGGTGGAGCGGGCGCAGCAGACGGGGCAAGTGGGAGTGGAGTGGACGCCACGGACGGCGCGGGCGTCGGCGGCGCCCCCGTGGGAGGAGGCGGCGGTGGGGCTGCTGGGGCTGGTACGGCGGACGGAGTGGGCGACACCGGCGTGGGCGCTGTCGCCGCTGAAGGCGCGGGCGCCGGCGGCGGCCCTGCGGGAGGCGGCCGCGAGGCGGCTGTTGGTGTGGGTGCGGCGGAAGAGGTGGGCGGGGCCGGCGCGGGCGCTGTCGCCGCCGGTGGCGCGGGCGCAGCCGGCGCTGACGATGGCGCTGGCGCTGGCGCCGTCGATGGTGCGGGATTCGGCGGCGGTGGGCTCGGTGGCGTCGGAGAGGGTGATGACGAGGAGGAGGGTGCCGGCGCAGGAGGGGCCGTGGATGGAGGGGGGGCCGCTGCTGCCGCGGGGGAGCTGGCAGATCTGGGTGGTGCACCCGGTTATGGACGCCCTGCTTTCGAGGCCGCCGCTGTGGCGCCCATGAGTGAATTTAGGCGCATTCTGGTGGCCACCGGTGAGGCCAAGTCCCGGGAGGAGCATGAAGCGCTTCGCGACGACCCATGCGCACACGTTCTTGCGCAGCGCGGTGAGCTCCTGGATCCGTATGTTGATTGATTTTCTCTTTCTGTGTGGTATTCTCCTTGTAATTCTTGTGTGCACCGTGAGATGTTGTGTGTGGAAATTGTCTCTCTGACGATAAGGCTTGGTCCTTAAAAGTCTTCTTCCTCCCTGTTCACGTTGTCTGCACCTACGTCTTACCAGATTTATCAAATCAACATGCCACACGAGACCTGCTCTGGTGGCAGCGGCGACCGCCCCTCCTGATTTCGACGTGCGTCGGCGGCCACTGAGAGGCGTCACGCACGTCGTGGTTGTGCGGCGGCCGCCGCAGCACCTCCGCACCCGACACCGGCTGCCAACAACGTGGTTGGTCGGCGGCGGCCGCCATCGTCGACAATTGTCAACCAGGGCGGCCGCCGCACTCAACGTTATGGTCGGCGGCCGTCGCCGAGCGTCATCAGGCCCGCCGAGGTCAGGCGGCGGCAGCCGCCGACCGCAGCTGCACCCGACAACGGCACACGATCTTGCGGTTGGTCGGCGGCGGCCGCCGTCGTGGACTTGTACGCCGCGGCGGCCGCCGCAGTCGACGTTAATGTGCGGCGGCCGCCGCCAAGCGCCGCCGGGCACACTAGATTTGGGCGGCGGCCGCCGCTGAACTCCGCCGCACCCGAAGACGACCAACAAGCCCGAAGATGATCGTCGACGGACACCGTCGACGACACTGGATCTCCGCGGCGGCCTCCGTAAGCGACCTCAATGCATGGCGGCCGCCGTCCAGCGACGCGGCACGCGATATTGTGGGGCGGCAGCTGTCCCCAAGTAGCGCCGCACATGGCACTTTTTCTTGTCGATGGTCAGCGGCGGCCGCAGTTTTCGACACTTGTCAGCGGCGGCGGCCGCCGCACTTGACCTTATGTGCGGCGACCACCGCTGAGAGCCGTCAGGCACGCCGAGGTTAGGCGGCGGCCGCCGCTGACCACCACCGCACCCGGCAACGGCAAACGAGCGTGCGGCTGGTTGGCTGCGGCCTCCGCCTCCGTCGAGGAATCTCGTAGGCCGCGGCCGCCGCCGCCCTCGTCCTTTACGTTCGGCGGCCGCCGCAGAGCGCCGTCGCGCACGCCGTCGGTACTGCGCGGCCGCCGCCGAGCACCGCCGCGCCCTCCAGCGTCTGCCCATATCTTCATCTGTCCTTGGCAGCCGCCGTCGTGGACTGTTGTACACCGCGGCTTCCGCCACACTTCACCTTAATGTTCGGCGGCCGCCACCAAGCGCCACGGTGCACGCTGATGTTGGGCGACTGCCGCCGCCGAGCACTGCCACAGGCGACGACGGCAGCCGAGCTGGTGGTTGGTCGGCGACGGCCGCAATCGTCGACAATTGTCAGCCAGGGCGGCCGCCGCACTCAACGATATGGTTGGCGGCCGTCGCCGAGCGTCATCAGGCCCGCCGAGGTCAGGTGGCGGCAGCCGCGGACCGCAGCTGCACCCGGCAACGGCACACCATCTCGCGGTTGGTCGGCGGCGGCCGCCGTCGTGGACTTGTACGCCGCGGCGGCCGCCTCACTCGACGTTAATGTGCCGCGGCCGCCGCCAAGCGCCGCTGGGCACGCTGATGATGGGCGGCCGCCGCCGCCGAGCACAGGGACACGCAATGACGGCAGCGGAGCTGGTGGTTTGTCGGCGGCGGTCGCCGTCGTCGACACTGGCTCTGCATGGCGGCCGCCGAACTCGACCACATGAGCGGCGGCCGCCAGCCGCAGCTGTGGCCGATAAAGCGCAGGGGCGGCCGCAGAACGGCGTCAGATACGTTGTGGTTGGGTAGCCGCGGCCGCTCCCTCACTTGACGCTATGTGCGGCAACGGCCAGCCGCAGGCTTTCCGGTTACTGTGCGGCGGCGACGGCCAAGCGCCGTGGCGCATGTGGTCGCTGAGCGGTTGCGGCCGCCGCCCGCCGCCCCACACGGCAGCGGCTGCCAATCTCGTGGGTGCTGGAGGGAGGCCGAGCTGTTTCGGCCCCCCCCACTTGCGGGCCGTGACAGCGCGCCGCCAGCAACAGCGGGGGCGCAGTGAAAGCACCTCTGCAGTGGCCGCCCAGCGGCGGCAGCACCTCTTGGTGCCGGTCCCCTCGCGAGAGCGCCTCCACCGTTCCCCCGTTTCCCATTGGCCCGTTCCCGTCAGCCTCTGATCGGGGACACGCGGCGCACAGCCCAAGCGCAGAGGTGACTGACCGGGGGCGCTCCAAAAACGACACTTTATGGTGTGGAAAAACCAGAACGACTCCTGGGGATTGCGGAGGACGCCAAAAATGAGACACATAGGCATGCTTTTGTGGTGGACTGGGTGGGTTACTGTTCCTGAGTCGACCCACCAGATATCAGCACACAGTATTTCCCCAAGACCAGACCGCCTGACAGTGTGTAACAGCCAATCAATGCATCGTCAATGAGCTGGTATTGCCCAATCAGCGCCGTTATGACATGCACGCCACCCTTCCTTCTTATCAAATCGCGGCGGAGCTCGCCGCGAGGCGCGGCCATTCAAGCACTCGTGCCACATGTAGCCCCGGGTTTGACGACGTCTCAGAGAAGGGCTACGTCAGTCATAAACTATTACTGTTTCGGACACAAGCCAGTGTTGCCAATGAAAAATCAGTTAGACCTCTGCACGAAAACAGCAGCCAACCAGGAGACCACGAACACCTGTGCGCTTTCGCAGGGGGCGGCAGCAGGACCGGGAGCGTCGGCGGCGACGGTTCTGCTGCAGCCGCCCGTGGGGCGGACACTCCGCTTGCGACGGGCGCGCCGGTACCTGGACAATCCGCGGCGGCCGCAAAAGCGGCGGATACCGCAGCGCTGAACGTTTTAAAGAGGGCAGGTGCGCGATGCTGCTTTGTCCAAATGACACTTGTGGAATGGCGGCGTCGGACGTCACCAAATTGGCGCAAGTTTCTGCGGCCTACCCACATCAGCCCCCACAGAAACGCTTTCGAAGAAAATGACTCTCTCTGGCTCGAGCCACGACTTTTCTGTTGCGTACATCTCCACAACTGAAGTGTGCTGATAACAAGAAAGTGGACAATGGAAAAACCAACCCGAGAAGAACCTGACCAATCAGCGTCTTGCTAGCCAACGTGAGCGATGTTATTTTTGGTGGCACTGCAGCTGAGCATGGTGGAGCAGTCTTTCATCCGCTTGCATACTGGTGGAGATTATCCTCCCTCCCACACCACCGAAGGACCAGTCTTGTTGCGGAGGGCACATAAAAGCAGCCGGAGGCCGCCCATAAACACTTCACTCTACAGCTGTATATGTGTATAGGTGTACGACAAATAGGCCGCAACTTCATGTGCAGGGCAGGCGGGCGCCTTTTGACATCGGGGCTCGCCGATTCTATCCTTTCGTTGCGCGTCGCTCATGTCAGTGTAATGCGCTTCAGGAAACCGCCAAATGAAAGTCTCGCACACATACTTGCGTCGAAATCGTACCCTGATTGCACCGCCAGAGGGGTTCCACATTACATCGCGATGTCAAGCAGAGCCAGAATGGCATTCGTTCTCCTACGCCCCTTTCTGAGAGCAGAGCAGGGGCGGCGAGCCGACCGCGCGCCCGCGCCCACCAATCCCGCCGCCACAGCCCCCGCCACGGGCACATGAGTGCCAGGCCAACCCGCGGCGGCTGCGCAAGCGACGGGCGCGGCAGCGGTAGCCGCAGGCCAGCCGACCGCGCGCCCGGGCGCACCAATCGCGCGGCCGCCGCCCCTGCCTCGGGCTCCCACGCGTAGGACGCCCGCGCCGAGCTGCACGGCGCGGGCACGGCAGCGGCTGCCGCAGCCGAAAGGGCCGACCACCGGAGCTCACCAATTGAGCGGCCGACGCCCCAACCTCGAGCGTCCGACAGTTGCTACGTAGCGGCCGCCGCCGTGTCGGCGGGCGCAGGCGTGGCTGAGGCGGCGGCGGCACTCCCCCACCTGGCCCGCGGCGGCCGCACCTGCTGTGGGCGCCCGAGCGCACCTGTCCCGCGTCGGCCACCGCTGTCCCGGGCGCCCACAGGTTGCAATGCAACGGCGGCCGCCGTAACGGCGGCGCAAGCGCGGTGGCTGCGGCGGCACGTGCGCACATGTCCTGCGGCGGCTGCCGCTGCCGAGGGCGCCCATACGAAGTTCCGCAGCGGTGGCCGCCGTGATGGCGGGCGCGGGCGCGGTGGCGGCGGCGGCACGCCCCCACTCGTCCGGAGGCGGCCGCCGCTGCCGCGTGCGCACCCGTCTCTCGGCGGCTGCATCTGCTGCGGGCGCCTGCGCGCATCTGTTCTGCGGCAGCCTCCGCTGCCGCTGCCGTCCACAAGGTGCTTCGTAGCGGTGGCCTTCTTGAAGGTGGGCACGGGCACGATGGCGGCGGCGGCACGCGCTACCTCGCCCGTGGCGGCCGCAGCTGCCGCGGGCGCCCGCGCCCACCTGTCCCGCGGCGGCCGCCGCTGCCTGGGCCGCCGACAAGAGACGATGCAGCGGCGGCCGCCGTTCCGGCGGGTGCAGGCACGGTGGCGGTGGCGGAAGGCCCCCACCTGGCCCGTGGCGGCCGCAGCTGCCGCAGGTGCCCGCGCCCGCCTGTCCCGCGGCGGCCGCGGCTGCCTGGGTCGCCGACAAGTGGCAACGCAGAGGCGGCCTCCGCGATGGCGGGTGCAAGCTCGATGGTGGCGGCGTCACGCCCCCAAATGGATCTTGCTGGCTCCAGCTGCCGCCGGCGCCCGCGCCCACCTGTCCCGCGGCGGCCGCCGCTGCCTGGGCCGCCGACAAGTGGCGATGCCGCGGCGCCCGCCACGACGGCGGGTGCAGGCACGGTGGCGGCGGCGGCACGCCCCCATCTGGCCCGTGGCGGCTTGGGTTGGCGGCTGGGGGCTGTCGGCTGGGCAGAGGTGGCCGCGCGGATGCGTCGTCCGCTTCGGCCGTGCGTGGCCGAGCGGGGTACGGACCGGGCGCGCGCGCACATCGTTCCGCCGCTGCCGCCTCCCCCGCCCAGCACCGAGAGACCTGGCGATTGCGTGGCCTGTTGGGACCGCCTCTGTGCCGGCCGCAGGCGCGGCAATGCTCTGTGTGGGTGCGGCCAGCAAGTTGCCCGCGGCGTCGCGCGCAGAGGGTACAGCTTTGAGTGGCGCGTGGGTGTGGAGGCGGTGGCCTCTCGCGGTGCGTGGTATGAGCGCACAGACAAGTTGCATAAGAAAATAAAAAACCCCACCCAACGGGGGAAAAACACCCATGTATTGCTACAACCAGCCCTCGTCGAGCTCCTCGAGGCACCAGAGTCACACAGCAAGACAAGACACAAGACACAATCCCCTACAAATCTGCAGCACCACACGTACGGTGCGTGGTCTCGGCAGCAGCAAACAAAGAAAGCAACACAGTGGGCATGGGTACGTTCGTCTACTCGTCCTCGTCCGACTCGCTCGAAGAGCGCCCACCTTTGCGCTCAAACGCAGCGATGAGATCACAGTCAAATCCATCAAAGCCGCCGCCGTCAGAGACGGAGTTAGAGGCGGAACCGGACTGGGGCGGCGGCCGCTGCCGGCTCACCAACTGGGGCGTGCGGCGCGTGTCTGTCGGTGTCGCCGCAGGCGCCGCGGCCGCCGCCGTAGGCGCCGCGGCCGCCGCCGCGGCCACCGCCAATGAAGATCGAGGCGCAGGCGCCGCGGGCGGTGCCGGCGGTGGTGCCCTCAGGTAGACCGTCGTCTGCACCGGCGCGGACATGGAAGCGGCCGCCTGCTCGCGCTTCATTGCCTGCGCTCGACAGCCGCGCCGCGTGTTGGCAGATGACCGAGCTGGAGACGAAGACGGCATTGTAAGCGCCGGTGCAGCGTTTGACGTGAGCGTTGATGATGCCGCCGCTGGCGTCGACACGGACGCATTGGCGGCCGTCGCTGCTGCTGTGGTCGAAGCTGCGGGTGTCGGTGCCGCCGACATCAGCGCCCTCTCCGCGTCCGCAACTCCTCCACCACCTCCGGCGTCGCTACCTGTGGCGGCACAATCGACCTCGTGTCCCCTACGACCGTCACGTCCGTCTCCGCAGCCGCGTTCCCCGTCGCTGAACAGTCGTCAATGGCGTATATGTCGTCTACATTCCCCAAGGGGGGCGGCGCGACGACCTTGTCCTTGCTGGTCCTATTGGCCTCTCCATCAGCGGCAGCAGATGAATCGCTCGCCGGCTTGGGCGCGTTGACCTTGACGCCCTCTGTCGCGACCATCTTCTTGGCCTGGTGAGCCCAAGAGGCTGCGTTCTCGGGCGTCGTGCGCATGAAGGGGAGGCTGAAAGCCATCATCGCCGTCCGCTGCGTCGTCGCGTCGCCCAACTACTCGACGACGCTCACGACGCGACCGATGGTGCGGTCGTCTGCAATATTGTCGGGGCGGGCGCGCTTGGCCGCCTTGCAGCCGACTGGGCGGCCCGCCCACAGGCCCTGCTCCTCGTCATTGCTATCAACCGAGGCGGTCGGCGCCGTGTCGCCCACTGCACTGTCTGCGGCCGCCGCGTCAGCGACCGCCGCGTTAGCGGCGGCCGCCGGAGCGGGGTCCACCCCGGCAGCCGCCTGCTCAGCGGCTGGACCGCCGTCGCCCGACGCGGCAGCCACCACCGCCCTCGCCGCGGCACGAGCTTGCACGCTTGTGGACTTCTTTTGCAGCGCTGCAAAAGTGGCTGCTGCCGACTTGAATCAGTCCTGGTCCTTCAGCTGCTCCCAGTACTGTGCCCACGGGCGCGACACTTGCTTTTTGCGGTGCTTTCTCGTCTTGCTCTTGGCCACGTTGTCGGCGTGGTCACCACGGATGCGGCCATACACGTTCGTTCCGCAGTACAGCCCCTCAGCACAGTTCACGAGATCAGCATGCGTGGAGATGCCCGTAGTCTTGGCCAGCCGCGCTTGGACGATGCAACTTGAGAACTCCATCACCCCGGCGACCATCTTGGCCCACTGCTTGCGGAGCGCTTCGAAGCCGCGCTGGTCCCGCGCCGCTTTCACAGACGCGTCCATCTCATTGCGCAGCACATGCGACCAGCTCTTGAGCACCCGGGTCCAAAATTCCTTACCTGCCTGGTCCGTCCCCCGGATTGGGTTGTCTGCCTCGATGAGCCACGCCTTGATGAGCGCCATATTCTCCACCATCAGCCACGCGGTATTCCGCCCCATCTTGGTCGACACAGGCTTCGAAGACCTACTTGGCGGCGCCACCACCACGGCGCCAAGACGACGGATGAAGGGGAGGTCGGCCGCCGCTGCAGCCCCCTCTGAGGCGCTTAGATGCCAGCCGATCAGCGGAACCGCCGGAAATGGTCCAGTCGGCGGCCGACGCCACGGGCGGCAGCACGTCCCTCCCGGTCAGGTGAGACACGGCCGCCGCGGCGGCGTTTGAGGCCACCGCTACCCGGGCCGCGGTGGCCTGGGCCCTCTTCGCCACGCGCTTCGCCAGCGCGGCGACCGCCGCCGACTCCCGGTACGCCGCCTGGGCGGTCGCCGACTCGGCTGCGGAAGCAACGGCCACAGCGGCTGCCTTAGCGGCTGCGGCAACCGCCGCCGCAGTCGCCTCTGCTGCTGCGGCGTGACGCCTGGCCTCGACGCGCTCCGGTGAGAGAGTGCGCTGGATCCTTCTCTTCCGCACAGCCAGTTGGGCTCACTGTTTGCGCGGTGGCCAGGCACCGAACAGTAAGAAGGAGGCGGCAGCCGGGTTTGACTCTTGTGTCAATCCGGCCGCCGATCCACCTGCGCAAACAGCACCGTTGTCGCCCTCGCAATGCGCGGTAGTCTCGGCCGTCGCGGCGGCAGCCGACCGTCCGCCAGTAGGCTGCCCGACAACGCTGACGGCCCCGTTGCTCAGTGGTCGGGCGGCGACGCGCTCCCCCACCTCGGTGGGCTTGTCGTGCGGCGGCCGGGCGGCGGCCCGCCCCCCCACCACTGCGGGTTCGGCGGTCGGCAGTCGGGTGGAGGCCCGCCCGTCCACCTCGCGGGGCTCGCCGCTTGGCGGTCGGGCGACGGCCCGCCGGTCCACCTTGACGGGCTGGCCGGTCGGCGGTCCGGCGGCGGACCGCTCGTCCACCTCAGTGGGATCTGCTGTCGGTGGTCGGGCGGCGGCCCGCCCGTCCACCTCGGTGGGCTCGGCTGTCGGCGATCGGGCGGCGGCCCGCCCGTCCACATCGGTGGACTCGGCTGTCGGCAGTTGCGCGGCGGCCCGCCCGTCCATCTCGGTGAGCTCGACTGTCGGCGGTCGGGCGGCGGCCCGCCTCCCCACCTTGGTGGGCTTGACGAGCCGCGGTAGGGCGGCGGCCCGTCCGTCCACCTTGGCGGGCTCGGCTGTCGCCGGTCGGGCGGCGGCCCGCCTCCCCACCTTGGTGGGCTTGACGAGCCGCGGTAGGGCGGCGGCCCGCCCGTCCACCTTGGCGTGCTCGGCTGTCGGCGGTCGGGCGGCGGCCCGCCTCCTCACCTTGGTGGGCTTGACGAGTGGCGGTCTGGCGGCCGCCCGCCCGTCCACCTTGGCGTGCTCGGCTGTCGGCGGTCGCGCGGCGGCCAGCCTTCCCACCTTGGTGGGCTTGGCTGCCGCCCGTCCGGCACCGGCCGCCGGCCCCTGGCCGGTTGCGACGGTCTTGGTGGCGGTGGTGAGCAGCAGCACTGGAACTGGCAGTGCTAGAGGTGGGAGGCGACCGCCGCCACCCACTGCGCGACACGTTCCCGAGTCCGCTGCCGCTGCCCCCTTCGACGCTCGGTCTTGCCCGTGCACAGCATGCCGGTCATTGCTTGCGGTCCCGTGGGCTGCCGCCGCCGCCTCGTTTATAGGCGGTGGGTAGCCCCAGATGGTCCGTCGCAGCCGCCCGCGGCCGCCTGCAATCGCGGCCGTCAGCCGCCAAAACACCCGCCGCCGGCGGCCGGCGGCAATCGCGGCTATTGCAATTGGCAGGGGCTATGTCCAGTACTTATGCCCCTGACGGGACTTGCATCCGCCTCTCCGTACTTCGGATTGCGGGCTTTGGGATGGCTGTCCTTCTCTAAGTAGCCCCCCGCCTATTCTGGCCTGGGGTTACTATTTCGTCTCTCTTTTTCGTCTGTTTCCGTCTTGTTCTTTTGGCGCCGGCCACGGCCCGCGCCGCCCC
>ENA-ORXR01004618-ORXR01004618.1-marine-metagenome-genome-assembly--contig:-NODE-4618-length-11407-cov-2.913504_pt1 | contig 11407 bp, 10 predicted proteins | sample MGYA00237866_ERZ511479 | MGnify/ENA metagenome assembly ERZ511479 | reverse complement strand
TATCCCTGTTTTTATTAAAATATTTTCTAAACTGATAAGGATCATTTTACAAAGAGACTACAAGTTTTATTTTAGTTATATAAATCGAATGCTATTAATCATGAAAACCTTTATTAAACTACTAATTGTTTGAAGAGTCAGTTTTGTTGATTGAACGTCTGACTTCGACATTAATTTTACGACCTTCACGATCTGTTGTTGTTCCTCGGCTTAATACTCCAGCTTCAGTTGGCTGAGAATAAGTACTCTGCTTGTCAGTAAAGGCACGAACTCTCTCTTGATAAAGTTTGCTACCTTCAAGAACAGAATCTGCAATAGCAGATGTGAATAAGCGTATTGATTTTAAGGCATCATCATTACCTGGAATAACGTAATCGATAGGATCTGGATCACAGTTTGTATCAGTTATAGCGATAACTGGAATATTAAGACATTGAGCTTCAGCAATAGCAAGATGCTCTTTACTTGGATCAATAATGAAGATAGCTCCTGGAAGTTCTCTCATTTCGCGTAGTCCACCAAGATTCTTGATAAGACGAACATATTCTTTTTCCATTGCTGCTTGTTCTTTTTTAGGAAGTTCAGCAAATAGGCCAGTATCTTTTTTTGTTTGAATTTTTTCTAATTTGTTTAAGCAATTTTGCATAGTACCAAAATTAGTAAGAGTTCCACCTAACCATCGTTCTTTGATGTATGGGCAAGAAGCTCTTTCAGCTTGTTCTTGAACAACATCTTTTGCTTGAGCTTTAGTTCCAACAAATAAAACTTTTTTACCTTGAGAGGCAACGTAAGTTGAAAAAGCAAAAGCTGATTTTGTCATAGCAACTGTTTTTTGAAGATCAATAATGTAAATTCCATTACGAGAGCCAAAGATATAAGGCTTCATTTTAGGGTTCCATTTTCCTGTTTGGTGGCCAAAATGGACTCCGGCGTCTAAAAGTTCTTTCATAGTAACTGCGGGCATAGTGTCTCCTTCCGAATTTGGTTTATCCTCCGTCGGTTAACTGCTTAAAATAACAGACCAAATTCACCCTCCGACGTGTGTAATGCTTTGTAGGCTAGTCTCAGAGTCCAATGAATCAAGCGAATTGTATGGGGTTAAGCCTTGAAGACGCGTTGCGTTGCGCTTGTGGGTGACCCCAATTTAGAAATCAGTATGCTAGATAACAGCTGTGCCTGTTAAAAGTCAAAAATATTCAATTTCTGAGAAACATCAGAGTCCTGAAAATCCAGGTATATATTTGATGAAAAATGAACACGATGACATCATTTACATTGGAAAAGCTAAAAATTTAAAAAAGAGGTTACTGAGCTATTTTAGAGCCAAAGAAACGTTGAGTTTTAAAACTCAAAAACTTGTAGAAAAGATTAAAAATTTTGAAGTCATCATTACTGAAAATGAAGTCGAGGCTCTGATACTCGAGAATAAGTGGATTAAAAAGCATAAACCTAAATACAATATTTTGCTTAAAGATGATAAGACTTTTCCTTATATAAAGGTCGATTACAATCATGATTTTCCTCGGTTGCAATTGTGCCGCAAAAAAGTACTCAAAAATAAAGTTAAATATTTTGGACCATTTCCAAACGCACAAGCGGTTTATCAGACACTTCGTTTGGCGACTAAAGTTTTTAAAGTCAGAGATTGTAGTGATAATGAAATGGCCAATCGTTCACGTCCCTGTTTGAGTTATCAAATCAAACAATGTACGGCTCCATGTGTAGCGAAAGTAACAGCAGTTGAATACGCCAAACAAATAAAAGACTTAACAACTTTCATTAAAAAGGGCCCTAAACATTATAGAATTAATTGGCAGCAAAAAATGAATAAAGCGAGTCAGGAAACGCAGTATGAGTTAGCCGCTGAATATCGTGACCGTTTAAAGGCACTTGATTCATTGCAAGCTCAACAAGAGCAGAATGTTGAGACAAATAAATTAAAAGATCCTAATTTAGATTTATGGGTGCACAAACAAGATGAAGGGGGCGCCGTTACTTTTTTAATTTACCAAATAAGAGATACTATTTGGGATGGTTTTACGACTAAGCATCTTGAGGCTGAATGTGCTGGCCTTGGAGATCATGAATTTGAAGCAGTTTTTATGCAGTATTATCAAAAAAAAGAATGCCCAAAAAAAATAATTTTAAGTAACAATCTTTACTCTATTTGCGATCAAAAATTATTAGAGAAGTATTTTGAAGAATCTAAAATTGAAATTATTAATGTCAAAAAGAAAAAAACCTATCTTGCTCTTGAAAAAATTTCTCATTTGAATCTAAGTCGTATACATGAAAAAAACGTGTTTTCAGATCAAAAAACATTTAAAGCATTAGATATTATTCAGAAAAAGCTTAAGTTAAATTGTTTTCCTGAACACATTGAATGTTTAGATGTTTCTCATTTCGCCGGAGATAATATAGTGGCCTCGATTGTTTGCTTTAAAAAAGGTTTGCCTGAAAAAGCTTCGTATAGAAAATATAATATTAAATCGATAGAAAAAGGAAAAAGTGATGATTACGCCTCATTACAGGAATTAGTAAAAAGAAGATATGTCATTAATAAGGATCAAAAAAAAAAACCTGATTTGATATTAGTTGATGGAGGCAAGGGGCAGTTGAATGCTGTTCATGATTTTTTGCGTACTTTTGATGTCACTATTGAGGTTCGGTCATTGGCTAAGGCGCGTAATATATCTAAGGGTATAAATGCTAAAGAAGATGATGAACGCTCTGATGAGCGCTTTTTCATTCCAGGTCGCAAAAATCCTGTTTTGTTTACTCGTAATAAAGAGGCGTTGCGAATTTTGACTCATCTTCGGGACGAAGCTCATCGCTTTGCTATTCAATTTCAACGTAAAAAACAGCGTGAAAAACTGTTTAAATAGCTGAAAGTATTGTAATGATTGACTTGACGCATCGCGCATAAGGTCTGTATAATTAAGAGATGGGCAAAATTAACATAAAATTAATATTGGGCTTTGTGTCTGTTGTTGGTTTTAGTGTTTCTGCGGCTTCACTAGATAAAATTATATACAATTTCAACGAAAAAAGTTTTATGAAGGACGATCGTAAAATTTATAAAGAAATATGCCATCAAAATACCAACCCATTAAATGGAAACAGTTTAGCTAAGGGACAATGGGATTCAATTTGTGTGGCAAATACTTGGAAACAACAGAAACAGTTAGTAAATTATATAGATCAAAAAGGTTACATTCAATTACAAATGTCCGTAAAAATGAAAATTGCATTAGTTATTCTTGAGGCAGCAAATATTTATGATGTTTCAAAGAAATTAATGTTATCTATGGCTATGGTGGAAAGCTCATTAAACATTGAAGCTAAGTCTCACGTTGGCGCTTTAGGGTTATTTCAGATTATGCCTGCAACAGGCAAAGGTTTATGGAAAGAGTTTCAACGTTCTTTGGCTATGAATCATGATCTTAAGAAAATTCGATACACAAGAAAGTCATTAAAAGATTTTAGAGCGTCTGCTTTGTTTTCGGCTTTTTATTATAAAAAATTATTAAAACGATTTAATGGTAAAAAAGTGTTGGCTCTCGCCTCATATAATGCAGGGCCAACACTTGTAGAAAGATCGACTGTTTTTAAAAGCGACAAAATCGCTAACAACACTTACAACGTCGCTAAAGATTATTATCAAAAGATAATGAAGTACGAAGAATCTTTTAAGAATTAATTATCGACTTAAATCGATAAATTTCTTTTCACTATAGAAGACTTTTCCTTTACGAATTGGAAAGTTGTGACCTTTCCAGTAACAACCAAGACCATTTTTTCCTAAAATATTTTGAATTTTAGGTTTGTATTTGTCTGAAGATAAAAGTCTTGATAACTGAAGACATTTTGTGCGGCATGCTCTCTCTGACCTTATTGCTTCTAATAATTTTACATGTAATGCTACTCCACCGTCTATTGCGGAAATTTTACTATGCGCTTGAAGTTTTACTTTATTGGAAGTGCTTGTTATTTGACAACCTAAAGAAAACGCGTAACTCATATCGTAAATACTAGTTGATGTATAACCTTTAAATTTTGAGTTAGCATCCCAATATTGAATTCCAATGTTTTTGTTACGATGTTTGCCAGCTAAAACATGAGCTAATCCAGCTTTCTTGCCAGGACTTTTAACTCCATTTCCTGATATACCATTCTGCATTTTGGTTCGACATTCAGCTTCCGTATTTGCTCTGAATTTTAGAACAGGTTTTGTATAGTTTTTCCCGACAACAGCTGCACAAAGTTTTGCTTTGGATGTTGGTTGAGAAGGGGCTAGGATGCTTGCTGGGATACCTGTGTTAGTGACTTTGTTTTGTTTAAATATACGACAGATCTTTCTATCTCCTCGTCTCAGTAGGGATTTTTTTGAACGAGCAAAACTAGTGCAATAAGTATTACAGTTTGAATGTTCTTTTTTCGCCGAGGCTAGAGTGCGGCTTCCTCTTTTTAGACTCACTTTGCAGTAGTCTGAAAAGCCAAGCGGGCTAATTAGTGTTATTAAAAATAAAACAAAATAGTGTGAGGATATGTTTCTCATAAGACTATAGTATAGAAAGTTATTTAATTTGAGTGTTAAGTTTTAGTAAATATTACTTTTTCGAGATGATGTAAATTGAGCGATTCCAGTCGTCTGTGACTAGTATTGAATTATTAAAGTGTAGTAGGGATAAGGGGCGGCCCAGTTTTTCATGTTTTTTATTTTGTTGTTCAAAAACAACTAAATCTAACTTTTCAGGAGCCAATTCTCCATTTTCTTTGAGAGTTAAGTAAGATAATCGTCTTCCATGTTTCTTAAATCCGTGAAAGGAGATTAGTAGAGTTTTTTGCTTATTAATAAAATTGTCCTTTTTAAGTACAAGAAGGTCTAAAGGAGCGGAGTGCGGTGGCAGCAGCCTTGTTGGTTTGATGTAATTTTTACAATTTTTATCAAAGCCTGGAGTTTTTAAGTCATTATCAAAGCAGTAAGGCCATCCATAATGTTTTCCTGCTTTAATAATGTTAAGTTCGTCGTGTGGAAAATTATTTTCATTATAAGGAATATTGCTGAGGTCGATATCGTCCCATCCGTTTTCTGCTTGATATAGGATTTTTGTTTCCTTATCTAAAGTTATGGCCATAGAGTTTCTTAAACCTTTTGCTAATATTTTGTAATTAGGGTCAATGTTTCCATCCTTTAGTATAGAATATATTCTGATTTGAGCTGAGCCATTTTTTCTAAGTTCTTCAAAACAGTTCCCATTCGAGGAGATATTGTTTTCACAATGATCTGTTTGAGAACCGACATTTAAATAGAGTTTGTTTTCAAAGATTTTTAAACTACTCAAAAAATGCCATCCTTGGTTGGGGATGTTTTTAATGACCACTTCTTTTTGTTGAGTCCTCAAATTAAACCTTAAAATTCGATCACTTTCATTAATGTATAAAAATTCATCGGATTGATTCCCTGTCCAATAAGCTATTCCGCTAGGGGCCATTAGCTTATTGAGGATTAATTTTTTACTGAATTTCCCTGGCTTGATATTAAGTTGCCAAACTTTACCTTTACCTGGTCGACTATCGCGATCAAAGAGTTGAGACCCTTTGTCGACAAGGTATATCTGACCCTGTTTGGATTGGACCATATATCGAGGGAAGGTGAAATCATTTTCGCTAACTAATCCGACGCAAAAATTATCTTTTATTTTATTCAATTTTAATTCTGGAAAATCTTGGCATAAGCTTTTCTTGGTTATCCAATTAACTTTTTTTGTATTTTTTTTGTTAAATTGAGTACTGGCCATTTTAACACCATGGGTTTGGCAGCTTGCGAATATGATAAATATTAAATATTGAAGTTTGAAACTAAACAAAGCTAGTGTTCTTTAAGGTTTTTAGTAATTGTATGTCAAGTTAGCCATAAGAGTCATGTAATCACCACTTCGCTCTAGTTGCCCAACTTTGGTAGATGAATCGGGCCAAAAGATAAGGTGATATCTAAAGTCAACACCTAGTAGAACAATGTCTTTGTAAACATCAAATTCAACTCCACCGCCAAGATTGACTCCAAAAGCAGTTGAGTTGGTTTTAGCACCTGGAGAAAATTGTGCAGGTAATCCCGATGGCAACGCAGGCGGGTTGTCTTCAACTGTTTCATTTCTTAAGATAACTTCAAAGTTGGCAGCAATATATGGGTTGAGGGTGCTTAGGCCTCTTGAGATTGTTTTTGGATTAAAGCCATATCGTATTCCTAAATGTAGCGGGATGAGCGTTTGTTCAACAAAGAAATCGATTGGTGCGCCTCCAATATCTGTGTTGTATCGACCTTTGTTTTGCCCATAATAACCACCAATTTCAGCAGCCCAAACAGGGTTGAAATAGAAGATGAATTTAAGGCCTCCCATAAATCCGGCTGGGTAAGCTTTTCCAAGGTCTCCAGTGAAAACAGAGGCTCCTAGATGAATTGTATATTGAAAAAATCGACCAAAAAGCTGCTTAACCTCGTCGTCAATGTCCTTGGGTTCTGTTGAGAAGCCATCGTAATCATCGTAAACATTGTCGTAGTTTTGCGAGTACCCTGGAGTAGAGTGCGTGAGAGTGAGGATAAAGGCACTAAGAAGAATTATTTTTTTCGAAAACATCTCTAGAATTTATCACATTTCAAGGTCAGTACTTTAGGGGCGATGCGTCGAGATATCTCGAATCTTAAGGAGTGATCAAGTACAAAGGGCATGATAATTTGTTTTCATGTCTGAAAACTCATCGAAACAACAATTTGATATGAACAATGTTCTTGGCCTTTTTAAATACATCGGAATTGCAGTATTGGTCATGATTGGAATATTTGGTTTTATGAAATACAAAAAAAACCAAGATCTTAGTTTACAAAATCAAGCAGAAGCTAGCTTATTCGACTTAGAGCAAAGAAAATCACAATATTTTGAGACAGTTCAAAAGGATCTTTTGGAAAAGAATAAAGATGATAAAGAATATAAATTACCTAAAATGGATTTAAGTGACTTGCCTAAGGAGAATTTAGAAAATTATAAGTCAGGTTTGACTAAAGTGATTTCGCAGTATTCCGGTACACACACATCCAACAGAGCTAGTATCGAGTTGGCGAAAATAGAATATCAAGTTGAGAACAATAGTGAAGCTGCTTTGAAGCGACTTGATGGAGTTATTAGTTCAATTGGAGATGGAGCTAGTTTGATGAGAGCAATGGCTTTTGAGAATAAAGGTGTCATTCTTGAAAACTCAAAAAAATGGCAAGAAGCTTTAAAAAGTTATAATGATTCGTTGAAGAGTCCAACTTACCCATTGAAGCCTTTATCTTTGCTTGGCGTGGCTAGAGCTCATAGCAAACTTGGGCAGAAAGATCAGGCGAAAAAAAGTTTGGAAACACTAATAAAAGATTTTCCTGATACAGATTTTGCAAAAAAAGCTCGAGTCATAAAAGCTAGTCTTTAAAATTGCTGTTGAATTTAAATAAAAGAGGAAATGTTATGAAATTTGAAATGTGGATTTTTTCAGTACTTAGTTTATGTTTTTTATCTTGTTCGTCAATTACAAATAAGCAAATAAAAAATGAGAGTGGTAAAAAATATTTATTAAAAAATTATACGAAAAGATTGAATAAAGATCGGCATTTTTATTCTTTGGGGCGTTTTGATTATCATAAAAGAAAAGACTCAAGTTATGAACGCCGTAAGGACTTTTGGCAGTACAGAGATCGATTTTCTATTGGTCCAGACACACAATCTTATACGCAACCCGTTTATTTAGAAGATAAAGATCAGGTCTTGCTTTCCATAATTGGAAAGGGACTAAGTTTAAGGGATCTAAAAACTGGGGCTGAAATATGGACCTATGAAATTGCTTTAGGCGTGGCAGCTCGAGCTTTGGTTAAAGATGATTTTGTTTATTTTGCGGCTTTAGATGGTGTGCTTCGCAAGGTTCAATTAGCAGACGCCAAGCTTGTTTGGGAGAAAGATTTAAAAACACCTTCTTTTGGTGCGATCATAGATATCGGACATTCTATTGTTTTAACGGCTTCAGATAATTCAGTTTGGGCAATTAACCCAAGTGATGCTTCAGTGAATTGGAGATATCGTAGGCCAGCTGGTTCGAAGGGATTTAAATGGGTTCTTAGAGAAGATTCGTATCCTTTAACCGTTTTGGATGGAAAAATGATTTCTGTTGGGTTTTCGGATGGATTTTTTGTGGCTTTACAGGGCATAAATGGAGCGACAGCTTGGGAGCAAGATTTCAATAAAAGTGGAAAATTTCAAGATTCTGATTGGAAACATCAAGTTTTTGATGGCGGATCAAAAATTTTGTTAACTTTGTCTGAAGGAAATACTGTAATTCTTGATGCGGCTTCTGGCAATGTCTTGAAGCGCTTTAAAGGGCCTTCATTTTCAAGCTCTATAAAAGATGTTGAATCAGCTGATATTTATCAAAGCTTATCTGATAAATCATTAGTTAAGAAAACTCCACAAGGGAATGTGCTTTGGATGAAAGATTTGCGCGAGTTTGGACATGTTTCACAGATGGTTTCTATGAACAAAGACAGATTAGCTGTATTAACGAATTCTTATGGACTTTTATTATTGAATTCTGCAACAGGTGAAATTTTGGATGATGATTTTTTGGGTGAAGGTTTAGTCAGTGAACTAGGTTTTGATGGCAAAAGATTATTTTTCTTAGGACCGTATAATAGTTTTCATTCTTATAACGTTAAACTTAATTAATTATTTTGACGTTTAATTATTGCTCTTCTTTTTTTAGTCTTGAATATAATGATAATGTCGAATTTTCTTATTCTTCAGAATCCGTTAAAAATTTGCAATTTGATTTAAGTTCTTTAACTAAAGTATTGTTTACTGCAAATATATTTTTTCAATTAAATGCAAATGATGGAAAGCTGTACAACAGAAAAATTTCAAAATATGTACCTGAATTTGAAAAATCAAATTTAAAAGACATCACAATTTTAGATTTGATTAATCATCGGTCAGGGCTCCCAGCACATAAAGTATTTTTTAAAGACTTTGATGCTGCAGAAAACAGGGAAATTTTTATTAAAGCTTGCCTTAAAGACTGGAAAAGGGAGCAAGTTGGGAAGGTTGTTTACTCTGATTATGGTTATATTTTGTTGGGCTACATTTTAGAAAAAATTTTTCAAAAATCATTGAATAGTATATGGAATAGTTATTTAAAAGACATTGGCTTTCAAGGAATTGTTGCTTTTCCATCGGATTGGAAAAATATTGCGCCAACAGAACGAGGTAGACACGGTGATGGTCGTGTTAATGATGATAATTGTTTTTATTTAAAAGGTGTTAGTGGACACTGTGGACTTTTTGCATCTCTTAAGAGTCTTACTCAATTTGTGCAATTGTTGTATCGTCAAAATCCTTGTTATTTTGAAAGAACTAAATGGTCAAATCAGCGCTTTTATCAGGGTTGGGACAGTCCTCGAAATACTGAAACATCGCATGCTGGATCTTTATTTACACAGGATTGTTTAGGGCATCTTGGCTACACAGGCTGTAGTTTGTGGTTTTCTGCTCAAAGGCAAAAAGCCTGTATCATTTTAAGTAATCGTGTTTTCCCAATTTCTAGTGAAGAAAATACTCGCGAAATTCTTTTATTAAGAAGAAAAATTCAAGATCAATTTTGGAATAATTTTAAGTGAATGAGCTGAATTAATGATAGTATAATAAGAGTATGACTCATTCCTTGAAGCAAGACGATTGGATACATTTTGTAGCCGTTGGTGGAACGGCGATGGGGGCACTAGCTGGGTATTTTAAAGAAAACAATTATTGTGTGACAGGTAGTGATAAAGCCTTATATTCGCCAATGAAGGAATATCTTTTAAACGATAAAAAAGTTGATGTAAAAATTCCGTTTCAAAAAAATAATTTAATCGCTAAGACTTGGAATATTAAAAATAAAACTCACCCTGATGTTATTATTATTGGAAATGCAGTCAGTGCTCATTTTGAAGAAGCACTTGAAGCTGAGAAGTTAAGAGCTGAGTATAATGTAAAAATTTATTCATTTGCTGAGGCTGTTTCTGAATTTTTAATACAAGACAAAACCTGTTTTGTTTGTTCAGGAACTCATGGAAAGAGCACGACAAGTTCTATTTTGAGTTATTCTTTAGAACAGCTATCGCAACAACCTGGTTTTTTTGTTGGAGCTATTTTAGCTAATTTTAGGCAAAGTCTAAGAGCAGCTAAAGGTGATTATTTTGCTATTGAGGGAGACGAATACGATACAGCTTATTGGGACAAGGGTTCTAAGTTCTTGCATTACAAGCCAGCTTGGACAATTTGTACAGGAATTGAATTTGATCATGCTGATATTTTTAATGATATTGATGATATTTTAAAAACATTTCAGAAATTAGCTCATTCAACTCAAAAAGGACTTGTTTTGGTTGATGAACGTTCCGTGCCTGAAGACATGGTTGATGTCCTTAAAAGGTATAAAAATCTTCTTCCAGATGAGCTTAAGGTTGTCCGATATGGAAAAGCTAGTGATTCCGATTATCAATTATTGTCCTACAAATACGAACAAGATAAAAAAGCACAGAAAGTTAAGTTTTCTTATCAAGACAAGGATTACGTTTATTTTCTTCCAATGAGTGGTGAACATAATATTTTAAATTCATTAGCTGTTGTTGCAGCATTAAATGAAGAAGGTGTGGCTTCGCTTGAAGATATATTAAATTCCTTTCAAGGGTATCTTGGTTTAAAAAGAAGACAAGAAGTCTTATTTGAAGAAAATAATCGAGTTTTAATTGATGATTTTGCTCATCATCCTACAGCCATTAAAGAAACTATAAATGCGATGAAACAAAAATATCCAGATTTTATTATTCATGCTTTTTTTGAAGCTCGCTCGGCGACATCTTCAAGAAATATTTTTTTTGAGCAGTATCTTAATTGCTTTAATCAAGCCGATAAAATATATTTTTCTGAACCAACAAAAGATAATATACCAGAAGAGGAAAAACTTGAAACACAAGAGTTAATCAATCAAATTAAATCTAATGGCTTGGATATAATAGGTTCATCAGATGTTAATGAATTACTTTTAAAATTTAAAAAAAATTTAAACTCCAAAAAACATTTAGCTCTTATCATGTCAAATGGGCCGTTTTCAGGTATACATCAAAAAATAAAATCAATTTTTGAAAAAGAAACTGCGTAATTCTATGAAGTCTTTCAAAGAAAATAAGAAAAAAAGAGGGCAAGCATTAATTGAAAATTTACTTTTGATGGCTATTATTGCAGGCTTGTTTTCAGCTATTTTTCATGAACAGTTCAAAGATTTTTGGAATAGAGCACAAAACAATATCAGTACAAGTATGACTTCTGTATTATCTCAAAGAGAA
>ENA-ORXR01004617-ORXR01004617.1-marine-metagenome-genome-assembly--contig:-NODE-4617-length-11407-cov-5.775728_pt1 | contig 11407 bp, 10 predicted proteins | sample MGYA00237866_ERZ511479 | MGnify/ENA metagenome assembly ERZ511479 | reverse complement strand
CCGTGAACATCGGCGACGGCTCGCTGGCCACTCTTTCGGTGGTCCACAATTTTTCCACCGAGGACGTCACCGTCAGTAGTCGTTTCGTCGCCGACGACGCGCCGGTGATACTCGACTGGCGCCCGGTGTCACCTACCGCTATCGACGTCGCGTTCAACGAGGCGCCGACAACGAATCAGATCCGCGTAGTCGTACAGGGGTAACGCGTGGCTATCCAAGACCTCAGCCCGGGCACCGCGTCGCTCGCTGACCACCTTGTGCGCTTGCGGGATTTGCAGGCCGCGGTACCGACAACGATCGTCGATGTTTCGACGGCGGGCCCTGGTGGTACGCCCGCGCTACTCGATTCGCCCGAACTGCACGCGGCGATACTTGCCGCCGAGACCGCTCGTTGGGGTGCGGACAGCGCGCCTCTGTTTGCGATCGTGCGTTGCACCGGAATTGGCGGCGAGGGCGACCACGACTCGACAGCGGTGTTCCAGCTGAGGGAAGTGCTCGCCGACAACGTGGCATCACGGACGTGGGTATATCAAGGCGCCTTTGCAGTCTCAGGAACAGCCGCGCCTGTTGCTTCGGTAGAAGCGAATATCGTGGCGGTGGACGCAGCCGGCGCGGCGCTGGAAAGCACGGCGTTGCACGATGCGATCAATGCCGCGGCCGCTGCCAAGTGGGGATCGGACGATGGCATCCCTGACTTTGCAGTGGCGCGAGTAAGCGACGTCGGCGGCGACGAGAATCGAGACACGACCGCGATCTTTGAATGGCGACCGCAGGTGATAGCGGGAACGCTGACAGACTCATGGGTATATCGGGGCCTTGCCGGGATTGAGGCGCCACCAATAGACGCTCGGCCTGACGGCCTACTTTCTTCGGCCAGAGAACTCGAGGCCATTCGAACGAGTATCGCGAACTCCACTGCTTCCGCTCAGAAGGTGGCGCAGGTAAATGCGCTCGTCGCCAGCGCAAGCCAGGTATGGCCCTATGCCAGTCTCAACAACGTGTGGGGCACCATCACCGATGGCAACGGAGGAAAGCAGTGTCTGATCGTGAATGATCAGGCGGCCGGGGACGTCATGTTGTCGGGCTCGTATGTGCCGTTCGAAAAAATGCTCGCTTACCACCTGACAGGCACGATCGCGCTGGCTCAGGAGGCGCGCGACCTGCTCATGGATCTGTCGGCGTCGACCGGGTACGACACGATCAGCGGCACGCCAACCTATGACGGTAGCAACGAGTGCGCCCGAGAGCTCGGCGACGCGATTCCGTCGTATATCGAAGCCGCTATTCTGCTCGAGGGCGTGTCGGTCTGGAGTGCAGCAGATCGGCTGGCGTTTCAGAACTGGCTGGCGATTCAGGTGTACCCGCTGGTTTCGTCAATATCGAACACGAGGAAAAACAACTGGGGCAACGGCTGTTCGTTGACCGAGTGGTGCATCGGCCACTACCTCGAGGGCAGCGGACTGTTGCTCAACCAGGTAGCGCCTACGGCGATGACGATTACGCCCGCGCAGGCCAGGCAGGACGGATACCGCGATCAGGTGCGCAAGATCAGCCAAGCATGGCCCGGTGACACGCAGTGCAGCGCAGGCTACGGCGTGCAGGATCATGGGGGCATAGCCGACGAAACACGTCGGGGGTCGACGGGTTGTAACGCTCCATCGCTGGCGGCGCAAGACGCGTCATACGACTATCAAGTCGTGGCAACGGTGCATCTCATTCGGCACGCCGAAGCGATGAAGCGACACGCCAACAACGAGCTATACCAGCTGCAGTTGCCGAACGGCGCTTACGTGATAGAGCAGGCCATCATGTACGTGATCGACAACCCTGTCGGCACGTCGTATGACTGGCCCTGGTATGAAATGGGTGCGCTGCGGGCGGCCAGTCTCGAGTACGCGAATCTGGCCATGCATGCGCAGATCGCAACCGCGCGTGATGTCGACATAATCGAGGGGGTGGTCATGCCTTACTACCGGGTATATCGCGGCGAAGGATTCGGATTTACGGAGGGAGGCGCGTAATGGTTGCTGCATTCAAATATCCGACACCTGCACTGTCGAATGACTTTGTTTTCGTCGATGCGGCTAATGCCGGGCTTGATTCGGCGGCGCTGCAGTCGGCAATAAACAACGCAGCTGCGGCACGATGGGCCGCGAACATACCCGCGTTTGCGGAGGCTCGTGTCATCAACGTCGGTGGCGCTGGAGACCGGGACGATGCCGCCGTTTTCGAGTATCGAACGAGGGTTGTCGGCGGAGTGTCCGGCTATGTTTGGCGATACCGCGACGCGCTGCCAGAGTCCGACACGGCCGTGGTTGATGCCGAGCTTCGCTTCACGATGGCCGACGGCGAGTATCGAGCGAAAGACGGCTATCGCTACTGGAGCGCCGCAAACGAGGCGATACGGGCGTCGGTGCCTGGCGAGCGGGTGATATCGCCAACAGGCATTGAGTACGCGTTGAGTGAGACGCGTACCGACCCGAGTAACGGGGGTGATCCCGATGCGTTCTCGGGCAGCTTGACGAGCTCATGGGTACGACTCAGCAATCTTGATATCACGCGCGACATGGTGCTTGTAAACGGCGGTGGAAACGCTGTTGATTCGGCAGCACTGCTCACGCTGATTACCGATGTCGAGGCGGATCGGTGGGGTGTGGATGCCGCACCTGACTACGCGCAGGCGCTGTGCTTCAACGTCGGCGGAACAGGTGACTATGACACCACACCAGTTTTCGAGCTTCGACGGCGTCGACTAAGCGGCACCGTCACACGCGGCTGGCAGTTGCAGGGCGCCGGTGGTACTGGTGGCGGAACTGGTGCGACTGGTGCGACCGGCGCGACCGGCGCGGCTGGCGCAGACGGAAAGACCATCCGGAATGGAAGCGGTGCTCCCGCGAATTCGCTGGGCACCAATGGCGACTTCTACCTCGATCCGGCCGCATCATTGCTCTATGGACCGAAAGCGGGCGGGGCATGGCCATCCGCCATATCACTCAAAGGTGCACCCGGCGCGCCAGGTGGTGCCGGCGGGAGCCTGACAACCGGTCTGACACCTAACAATACCGGGGTAGACAACGCGACGGAGCTTGAGTCGCTGATCGAGGCGGGTCACTCGGCAATCACAATTCCGAGTGGTGTCTATCACACGAGTGATTTCGTTGCGACGCTAACAGGGCATCTGCACCTGCACCTCGCAGATGGCGCGGTCATCCGCACGTCCGATGCAACTGCCGAGACAGACATCGGAATACACATCAATGTCGATAACTACAACCTGACAATAAGCGGGCCAGGTGAGATCGACTTCGACGACCGTTGTAAGACGGGACTGGTTTTGTACAACAATGGTAACAACACGAGTCGCGTGACACTGAATGACGGGTTCACGGTGCGCAATTGCCGAAACGGCCAGAACGAATCAGCATCAGGCAACAACTCGCCGAAACGGAATCACGGCATTCAGATCAGGGGCCGAAATATCGTGCGATGCGACAAGGTCAATGTTCGTGACATCACGCGGGCGCCACTCGCAGGCACGCCCGGTTCAGCGGGCTCGGTCGGGATCGCTGTCTATCAGGACAGCCCGGACAAGTACCCTGTACGCGTTGATTTCATCGACTGCGAGATTGAGAACGTCTCTACTGAAGCGCTGCCCGCGAGCGCGAACAACTTCGATTGTGATGGCTTGCTTGCGATCACGGTATCGGTGAATGACACCGGCGTACTCGCACCGGTGGATGGACTGGTGACGGTGCGTAACTTGAACTGCGTCAACGTCGCGGGCCGAGGCGTGAAGCTGCAGGTTCCGCGCAAGGACATAGACGGCGTACGAATGTCGTTCACAAAAGTCTGGATGATCGGAATCGGCTGCATGTGCGTCGGTGATCAGCTATCAGCACCGGGGCCGATGAAGGGCTTGCAGTTGGCTATCGACTATGACGCTGTTCTGGCTGAAACAGGCCAGGACGTATTCGGCGGCGAGTACCGGGGCATGATCGCGTCAGTCGGCACGGGGCGGGACTATGAACGTGCTCATGCGCCGGGGCCGATCATCGGGTGCTCTGCCGAAATCAGGGGCACGATTCCGGCAGGTTCGGGGCTTGAATGCGCAGTCGGTTCGTACAACTCCGTGGCGCTGACAGAGCCGCACGTACTGACGATCACCGACACGAAGATCCTTAAAGGGCCATCAGCCGGATTCGTTCGCGGCACCAGGCTTGCAGCGTCGGCCTCGATGACGACGAAGTGCACGGACTGTCACGCCGATCAGATCGACATGGGATGGTTGCTGACCAGCACGAACAGCAACGGCGAGAATGTGCGCATGATATTGAACGGCTGCACGCATGAAGGCGCTATCCCGTGTTGGGGGGCGAGATACAACAGCGGCGGATCGCCGGTCGTGACGTGGGTGCATGTGTCGGGCAGCAACAACCGCGGCATCAAGACCGGTATAGACGTTGGCTCGCGGACGCCGGAGAGCGACGAATCGGGGATATTGCTGCGAGTCGAATTTGCGCTTGACCCGGCGACAACCGAGCACAGCACACACGTAAACATCGAGACTACAGGGAACCGTGGGGCGGGGCTGCCGAGCAATTTCGGTTACCGGCTCGACGTCATCAACGGAACGAAAACGTGGGTTGTGTCGGACTACGTGCGATGACCGCGCAAAGGTTTCCAACGATCGATACTGAGGTGCGCCTGTAGTGGCGAACACGTTCTTTCCGGCTCGGGTCGCGCCAACGTTTCAATCGACGCCGGCACTGGTCAACCGCGTTGTTGCACTCGAAACAGTGGTTCTCACTGGCGCGGTGACGCTGGCTGCGGGTGCAGCTCATTTCGTCGTTACGCAGCGCTTGACGCTCGGTGCTGCGTCGCTCCATCGCCTTGACGTCTATGTCTTCGATGAAGGCGTGATGAAGGGCGAATACAACGGCGCGTCTGTGGTCGCCTCCGGCGCCGCTGGGCAAATTTCCGTCGTGCCGGATGACGCTGGTTCTATGCTTGCATTGTGCACTGAAGCGTCCTTCGTTCCGAACGCAAGCCGAAGCGTCGGCGCGACTTCGGTTCGTATCATCAATCGCGGGTCTGCATCGGCAGATGTCGCATACACACTCCAAACTGTACACAAAACATGATTTCACGAATGGGATTACTCGCCGCGACACTGATCGCGGCGAGCGCGACACTGTGCGCGCAAGAATACGAAGCGCTTGATCGGCCGGTGGTCGAAATCGACGACAACGGCATTGCCTCGTGGGTTGCCGACACGCGCTCCGCCTCGTGTGTCGTTCGCGCCGATACTGGCTCCGGTCCTGATGAGCTCACTGCGCCAGTGATTCCGGTGACGACGGCGAACAAGGCCGGTACGCCGATGACTTATGACACGTCGGGACTCAACCCGGGCGACGCCTTCGACGTGATCTGTCAGCAGTCGCCGAACGTCGGCGTTCGATCCCGACCGAGTGCACCAATCATTATCGAGGAAGGCGTACCGGACACGCCAGGATTCGAGCCGACGCGTACAGTGCTCGCCGATGGAACGGACCCGGGAGCCTGGGACCGTTACATATCGGGTGGTGACGGCGGAGTGCTCTCGAGTGACGCCGGCGCGCTGCTATTCCAGGGTGACGGTGGTGACTCGTGGAGTTTGCCTGTCGGGACCGCTGCGCAATGTATTTCCGCTGATCTGCAGAAGATCGGAGACAGCGATTACACAATCCTAGTCAAGACTCTTGCCGGCTCCGGACCGCGTAATATTCGAATTTCGAGCGACCGTACTTTGCCCGTGTATGGAAACGCGATCGCTGATCACGTGGATTCGAAGTACCTCGACGGCGAGGTATGGACTGTGCCGATTCCAATAGAGTCAATGCTTGCGGCCGAGTCGGATAGTCTGATCAGCATCGTGTCGGTCAACGTCGTTCAGACCGCCGCGCTCCGCATGGACAATCTGGTGCTCACCGATGAGTGTGGCGATTTCGAGCGACAGGCAACCATCGCAATTGATCCGATCACCGGCGATGGCGTACTTGACGCAGCGGAGGAAGCGGCAGGCATCACGATCACTGGCACGACGACAGAACTCGCCGACAACGCGCCGATCACGGTCCTGGCAAACGGCGTTAAATATACTGCAACGGTCACCAGCAACGCGTGGTCGGTGCCAGTCGGTTCGGCTGCGCTCAATGCTTGGCAAGACACGACAACCGTTGTCGCATCGATCGACGGCGTCGAGGACGACGGAACCTCGCTCGGCCGCGCCGAATCGGACCTGACACGGTACGCGGATCTGCCGGGGGCAGGCGGAGGCGCCGGGGATATTTCCGATCCGCTGGCGAACTACGACTCCCGCGGATTGCTGGATCCTCGAGGTGTCAAGGCGCGTCCCGGCGCCTACGGTCATGGACAGAACGTTGTCGGCGGGCGCGGCGGCACGCTGTATATCGTCGACTCAACCGCTTGTGTCAGTGATCCGAATGACGGCGTGACGACGTTCCGTGAGGTATGGGAAGACACTGGCCCGCGCGTCATGGCGTTTGCGACCAGCGGCATCATGGTTTGCCCTAAAAATGAAATCATCAAAATGGGCGGGGGCAATATCACGGTGCTAGGCCAGACCGCGCCGTTTCCGGGGTTTCACGTCGCTTCTTTGAAGCTCGAAGTTAAACATGTGTCCCAAGTCAACTTGCAGCATTTTGGCAACTTGGGGCGTGATCCCGCCGGCACGGCGAACCCTTCGGGCGTTGGTGATGTCGAGGGGATTTCATCGAGTGGTCGAGGACTGTCACTTAGTGCATCGAGCGGTGAGACGTCCCATATCTTCATGGGAAATATCTACAACATCAACTACGTTGACGATGCGAGCTCATTCTCGGGAAACAATTCGAGTGGCACCATTCATCACGTGACAACGCAGGAATCAGTAGTAGGCGAAGGTGACGGGTGCAGTTCGCACTATGAAAGTTGGTGTGTGATGAGCCCTAGCAATGAAAAGTACGCCTTCCGAAAATCGGCTTACTATCACTCCATGGGTGCCGGGTACCTGGGCCCTGATGGACGAACACACCAGGTCTCATTGATCGGCACGTTGACGGCTCATGTGGGATTCAGAAACCCTGTTGCTCGGGGCATCGACCGTTTCGAATTTATCGGCAACGTCGGATACAACTGCGTTAAGTCCGGTTTTCATTTGTGGGCGAACCCTACAAACGGTTTTTTGCTGGACAACATTGCCAAGCGTGGCCCGAACTCCGACAACAACTGTTGGCAGATTTCGGGAACGCGAATCAACGTCTACCGGAACAAATTGGTTACCAAGGATGGCGCGTCAGTCTCGGCGCCAGAGAAGACGGCGCAATCAGACCTGCCGATCAACAACTCGCCAACGGTCAGAAGTTGGAAATTCGACGAGCGGTGCATAGGTCCGGTTCATCGAGACGCGAATATTCAGAGGATCATAGACGACTACGTGAACGGCACAGGTGAGGCAGGCATCGGGCCTCCATTCGGCGATCCGCTGGTTTCTGACGGTGACGGCGGGCGTCATTGGGATCCGGCCGAGGGCGGCTCGCTCAGCGTGCTGCCGACGAACACGCACCCGGCCGGCCATGACACCGACAACGATGGCATGGCCGACGCGTGGGAAGTCAGCGCAGGGCTGAACGTCGGCGTGAAGGATCACAACGGCGTGCAGCCGGACGGTTACACCAACATCGAGAAGTACGCGGCGTTTGCTGCACGTCCGTCGGTAGCCTGCCCGCAAGGCTGATCGATGTCACTCGAACAGGTCGGCGCTCGCGCACGTGACGCCGGCGAGGTAGATCTGCGACTCGGGATTTCCCCAAAGGCATTGCCCGCCACTGGCAGAGATGAGGTTCGGTTGAAACGTGGCGCCGTCGGCCACGTCACAGCTGGTCGCTATCGGCACGGTGCCGAGTGGGCAGCTCGCCGCGCATCGGGCGGTGGACTGGTCGTCTGTCGTAACGATGGTTCCCTCGTCGGCCTCGTCACAGACGCTCGAGGCGCGGGTGAGTACCGGTCCGCTGCCAGGCTGGCCGATCGTGACGTTGCGCGATTCACCAGACCAGTCGGTGCCGTAGGTCACGAGCCGGTAGGTGCCGGGAGCAACGTCACACTCACCACCGCGTACCCAAGTGGCACAGAGCAGCGCGCTACCGTCGGCTGGCTGCAACTGGGCGTAGGGGCGCTCGGCGGTGCTCGGGAGCGTGTACGGGACGGCATGGGCCGCGGTAGCGGTCAGCAGCATCATGGCTGCACAGGTACGAATCATCATGATCGAGGTTCTCTCTCGGTCGGGGTGAAGGCGGGTGCCGGGTGCGACCGGCGCCTGCCAGGGATTTACTCGTCGTCGGATGACGGCGGGTCGGTGGTTTCACTCAGCAGGTCGGCGAGCTCGTCGACAACGATCTGCGTTGTCGTGTCGGCGTGGCTGTCCTTGATCCAGTCCGATAGCCGCTGGCGCGACATGCCGAAGCGCTTGGCGACAGCGGCATCGGAGCGGAGGCCGCGTTGCTTGCGGATCAGGTCGATGGTGTCTCGTCGGTCCATGGTGCGGATTGTGTCCGGCCTAACCTTTACAAGTCAAGCGCAATCGAAAGCGCTCGACGAAGGGATAGCGTGGGCATGAACTACGTCTACATGGACGCGGCCGATGCGTGGGTCGCGGTTCGTGCGCATCACGAGGCGGCGGGCAACCCGTACAAGATGCTCTCGCCGCGTGACGAGCGCGTTCGGGCGGATGCTGACACCGTGTTCGCGCCTGATCCGATGACGGCCGCTCTGTGGGAAGCCGAGGGCGTGACGCTGTTCAATGCCGATGTCCTGGCTGCGGAGGGCGTCCATTGAAGAACATCACGCTCAAGGTCAAGTACGTGGCGATCGGAACCCTGATTCCGTACATCAACAACGCGAAGAAACACGAGCCCGCACAGATCGATCAGCTGGCCGCGAGTATCACCGAATTCGGGTTCAACAACCCGATACTGGTGCAGGGAAAGAACATCCTCGCCGGTCACGGTCGGATTCTCGCCGCGGCGAAATTGGACATGGAGAAGGTGCCGACGATCGATCTGTCGCACCTGTCGGATGCTCAGCGCAAGGCTTACATCCTGGCCGACAACAGATTGGGCGAGGTTAATACGTCGTGGGATACGGAGTTGCTATCCATCGAATTGGAAGGGCTGAAGGATGACGGGTTCGACATCGAAATCGTTGGATTCGATGACAGTTTCATTCTCGGCGAAACTGATGACAGTGACATCGATCCCGACGAAGTTCCTGAAACGCCGGATGCTGCCACAACGGTATTCGGTGATGTATGGGTAATGGGTGAGCACCGAATCATCTGCGGCGACGCGACGATGGTAAACGTGTGGGAAAAGCTCGGCATACCCGAAGGTTTTGCGGTTGTATCGTCGCCACCATATAACCTTGGTGACTCGGCAGGGGTACGAGACAAGTACGTCAAGGGTGCGCCGCGCCGGAAAGGTGTTTACAACGAATACAACGACAGCTCATCGGATGACGAATACATTCAGCTGATCAACGACGCGATGACGAACGGGTTGATTCATTGCGATGTCGTCGCGTTCAACCTGCAAATGTTGAAAGGGTGCAAGACGGCGCTGCTTAAATGGATGAGCGACAACGGCGAGCGGATCATCGACATCATTACGTGGGACAAGGGCAAGGCGGCGCCGCACATTCAGCCGGGAGTCATGGCGTCTCGATTCGAATGGATATTCTTGCTTTCAAAAACAGTACCGGCCACGAAAGTTGTCCCTATGTCGTCATGGCAAGGGAAGTTCTCCAACGTATTCGAGCAGACAACCGGAAGCAACGAGTTCGCCGCCGTTCACGGCGCGGTATTCCCTGTTGCACTTCCTGAATACATCGGCGGCGATCTTATGAACCGATGTCGGGGGATGGTCGATTGTTTCGCCGGCACCGGTACAACGATGATTGCAGCGGAACGACTCGGGAAGGGATCGCGCGGGATCGAGATGGACCCGGTCTATGTCGACGTCGCGGTGGCAAGGTGGCAGGAATACACCGGGAAGCAAGCCATACTCGAAGACGATGGTCGAACGTTCGATGAACTCAAAGCCCTGCGCGGCGTGCCGCCACTCGAGGAAGCGCCGGCAAAGAAGAAACGAACCCGCGCGGTCGCGAAGTGACAAATGCGCGAACGCCGACCGGAATGGCGACGGCTATACAACACGGCACGCTGGCGCAAGTTGCGTCTGGTCGTGCTGGCAGACGAGCCGACGTGCCGGCTGTGCAGCGATCGAGGGAAGCTGTCCGCCGCTACCGTCGTGGATCACGAGACGCCACACAAGGGCGATCAGACGTTGTTCTGGTCACGCTCGAACCTGCGGGCACTCTGCAAGCGTTGCCACGATCGCAAGACGGCCAGCCAGGACAACGACCGGTCGTTCGGTCGATGGCAGCGGATACCGACGTTCATCAAGCCACCCGCGGTACCGGTGACGCTGGTGGTCGGTCCACCGGGCGCAGGCAAGACCACCTGGGCGCTCGAGCATGCGGACGCGCGCACCCGCGTTATCGACGTGGACACGATCGCTGCGGACCTGTCAGGTCTACCCGTGCACCAGGTCGACATGCGCGAATGGTTGCCGGCGACGATGCGCGCGCGCAACGAACAGCTGGCATTGCTCGCAACGAAACGAAGGGGTATCGATCGCGCGACGTTGATTGTCTCGACGCCTACCCTGAAGGATCGACGGGCATGGCGTCGCCTACTGCGCACCAGCGATGTGGTAGTGCTCGAGACGCGCGAGGAAGTCTGCATCGATCGGGTGATGCACTCGGGGCGGCTGCAGACGGACGGTGCATTGCAGGCGATCGAACGATGGTGGCGACGCTACGTGTCGGACCCGCTCGACCGACGCATCGTCACGTGATCGCTTCGGTGCAGTGTGGGCACCGTGTGGCTTTCATCGGTATGTCAGTGCGACATGCGGGGCAATCCTTCGAAGGCGCGGCGACAGCGTCCCACAAGCCGCCAAGTAATCCGCCGGTGCGGGCCTTGCCATCCACCCGCTTTCCGCCGGGTGACATGCCGATGGCAACGATGGCGAGCAGCAGGCCGAGTGGCCAGAGTCCGGCGAGCGCGAACACGATGGCAATGATGAAGATGATCAAGCGCATGTCAGTCCTTTGGTGTGTGCTGGTGAGTGAGGGTAGCTCGGCAGTCGCGCGTGTCGAGGCTGGTCGAAGGGATAGTGATGCCGTCGGTGCTGTGCGGTATCTGTTCGTTCGCAAAATATTCCGCAGAATATTCCGGCACAGGATCCGGGTGGTAAATCTGCAGGCGGGGGAGGGGTGGTCAAAATCGCTGGAACGTCCGGCCGAAAGAAAC
>ENA-ORXR01004615-ORXR01004615.1-marine-metagenome-genome-assembly--contig:-NODE-4615-length-11409-cov-6.813713_pt1 | contig 11409 bp, 4 predicted proteins | sample MGYA00237866_ERZ511479 | MGnify/ENA metagenome assembly ERZ511479 | reverse complement strand
GAGCGCCTGCAGCAAGGGCGGGGGGCGGCGCCTGCGGTGGCGGCGGGCGGTGGGGGGGGGGTGCCGACGGGGGCAGCAGACCAGTAAAAGGCGCGCCCCGACGTTTTGGGTGGGGCAACAGCCCCATCGAGTTGAGCAGAGGGAGCGGCGGGGGTCCCGCCCGTGCGGACGCGGGCGTGGACGCCGACCACGACGCGTACGGGCGCCGCAGCAGCTCTTAGCTAGAGTGCAAGTCAGCGGTGCCAGCGAGGCTGGTCTTCTTGCAGCGTCATGCGGCGGCGCTCCGACGAGGGCTCGGACACAGCCAGCACCGTGGCCAGATGCACCCGCGTCAAGCAAAAAGAAGTGTTTTTTTTGCGCAGCCGGCCGAGCCCGTCATAATTCGCTGGTATCGTGCCCCCCTGCCTCCACGGTGGCTTCCGCGGCCGCCGCCACGCCCGGCACAAACGGCACCTTGATCGGCGCAGCCGGGTCGTGCCGGTCCGTCCAATCCTTCATCCAGTCGTAGCGCAGCAGGACGTGGCGGTAGCGCCCCTCGGCCGAGGCGGCCATGGCCGACAGCGGCTCGGGCAGCTTCATGCGACGCTCGTCGTCTGGCGGACACGCGTCGCCGTCGCCCTCCAGCTCCGGGCACAAGCCGCTATACTTGCCGCCAAAGTAGCGCGTGTCGGTAAAGGCCGCCACGTCGGCCACGTCGTCGCCAGCGCGGGAGAGGAGGTCAAACTGCCGCGCAATGGCCGTGGCGCCCTCCGTGGTGGCCTCGTACAACTTGCCGGCCATGTGCACGAGAAAGTCGCCCGGGAGGTACTCCTCCGTGTACACGTTGAGGTGGTGTTTGGGGAGCCACCGCACGGCCGCCGCCGTCGCCGGCTCCGCGTCAATGTAGTGCTGCATCGCCGACTGGTCGAGCGCCCGTGCCGTGTCAAACGAGGCGTCGGCGTAGACGCGGGTGAGGAAGTCAATGATCAGCGGGGAGCAGCGGAAGAGCAGCACCCCCGCGTTCATCATGAGCCAATCCTCGGTCGCGGACATGTGGTACGTGTCGTCGATGAGCGTGGGCAGGGGAATGGTTTGGTTGATGATGAGCGCGTCCGCGTCGGACCAGAGCAGCCACCAGTCGGGGCGTGCGACGCAGGCGGCGAGGACCAGCTTGATTTTGCCAAACGTCGCCGCCCGCGGGTCGATTTGGAAGTCCGTGGAGGTGTAGCAGCCGCCATCAGGGCGCTTGATGGCGTCGGGTGCGGAACAGTCGGCCTGAGGGGGGTGGCAGCAGTCGACGGAAAACCAAGACCAGAGATGGGCGCACGAAAAGGAGGGCAACAAACAAAAACGCAGAACCAGACGCTGTGCATCAGCAGCCTGCCCGCAAACAACACCATTGACTTGGTCCGGAGCGAAGAGTGCAGACGCACCGCCATCTCCACAAACAGTAACGGCCCCCCGTCTCGCTCACCGCGACAGCGCCTACAAGGCAGAAGACCTGCACCCGCCGCACTCCCCCCAGACAAGTCCGCATTGGACATCAATGCCGAAGCCAATAGCGGCGAGGTGCTCCACGCACGGCCCACGGCCCACGCCTGCACGACAACCTGGCAACTACAGAGCTCGTAGCCTAACCCTTTGCTCCCGACTCTACGTGTTTCCTGCTCCCCTGCGGCGCAATTGAACACTACAAAACAGCGCCGAGTCAGCCCCAACGGTCGCACCCCTCCAGCGCGTTCACAAACAGCAACCCCCCCCCCCTCAACGTACCGGCAAAAACAGCCCACTGGTCTCCTCCGGCGTGTGCACGACCATCTCATACCCATGGCGCGCCGCGTAGCGCCGCTTGTTGGCCAAGGTCAACGCGCCGAGCTGGAGAAAAAACGGCGCGCCGTCGTGCATGTGCACGAGCGCCACCCCACGCGCGCCCGTGGCGGCAGCGCCGTTGCCAGCCGCAGCGGCCGCCGCAGCCGGGCGCGCCGCGACGGCCAGCGCGGCGGCGGCGGCGGCGGCGGCGAGGAGGCGCCCAACCGCCGCCGCCCCCGCCGCCGCGCGGCGCCGCCGCGGCGCCCGCCGCGGGGGGTCGGTCGCCATGGCGGCCGGCACGTAGCCCGCGGCGAGGGGGGGGAGGGGGGAGCAGGAGCAGTAGACAAGAACAGACAGTGGTCGCTGGTGGCGGGCTTGTCCGCAGCCAGGCCGGGCACGACCGCGGAGCGTCGGGGCAATCACCGCGGCGCACCGCGAGGGGCGACAGCGACCCAACCGCGATCGGCACTGCCGATTGGTCGGCGTGGCTCGATAGGCCCTCGCGTTGCTGACACCCAGCCATACAGCGCCAGGGCTCGTGCGCGCGGACCGAGACACTGGACCGCCGTTGTTGCTGGCAGACCGTGCCGGCTACCGAGTGCACGAAAAAAGAGTCTAGCTACACACCACCACAATGAACACTGGATGCAGCTCCACCGCCTGGCACGCGCAGGGTCATTTACGTCAGCACCCCACTATTCGAATAGCTCCCACCAAAGCCGCCCCCCGGTCCTCCCCCCCCCCCTCGCACGCCGGCAGCGTCGCGCAGCTCGGCGGCCTCCACCTCCAGCTCCGCAAGGACCACCAGCAGGTCCCCGTGTTCCCCCTCCAACGCCGCCAGGCGGGCGCCCAAGTCGGCCGACGACGCACGGAGGGCGGCCGCCTCGGCGGCGGTCGCGCGCAGGCCGGCGGCTTCCGCTTCGAGCGCGTCGAGGCGCGCGGCCGTGGCGGCCAGGGCCGCCTCGGTCGTTGCCGACCGCTCCTCGGCCGCCGCCGCCCGGGCGGTGGCCTCCTCCAAGTCGGCGCGGAGGCGCGACAGCCCAGCTTCGGCCGACCGCCGCGCCGCGTCGGCGGCCGCCTCGACGCCCTCCGTGGCCGCCGCCGCCTCGGCGCGCCCACACTCGGCGGCGGCGGCGGCCGCCTCCAACGCCGCCACCCGCTCCGACGCTTCCCGCCACCGCGCAACGCCCTCGGCAACGGCCGCTTCCATGCCCCGCAGCCGCCGCACGTGCTCGTCTTGGACGCCGGCCAGGCGGGCCTCCACGTCGGCGACGCGGGCGGCGGCGGCGGCTTCCGCCTCGGCCGCCGCCAACCGCGCCTTTTCCGCGTCGGCCGCGCGGCCGTCGGCAGCGGCGGCGGCGGCGGCGGCAGCGTCGGCCGCCGCCATCGCGCCGGCCGTGTCGGCCGCCGCCCGCTCGGCAGCCGTCGACAGGGCATCCACTTCGGCCTCGAGCGCCTCGGCAACGGCCGTGGCTTCGTCCGCCCGCTGGTCGGCCGCCGCCGTTGCCGCCGCCGCAGCCGCCAGGCGGTCAGACAGGTCGCCCGCCGTTGCCTCCGCCACGTCCGCCTCATCGGCGCGCGCCTCGAGAGTGCCGACCCAGGCGGTTAACGCCCGCTGCTCCCGCGCGGAGTCGGCCAGCCGCGCACGCGCCTCGACGGCCGCCGCTTCGGCGCCAGCCGCACGCGCTGTGGCGGCGGCCGCGTCGCCCGCCGCCGCCTCCACGTCGGCTGCCGCGCGTTCCGTGGCGGCACGTGCCGCCTCGGCCGCCGCGTCGCGCTCCTTGCGCGCGGCGGCCGCCTCGGAGCGTGCCGCCGCAGCGTCCGCGCGCGCCGCTGACGCAGCCGCCGACGAGGCGGCGACGGCATCGGTAAGGCGCGCATTCTCGGCGGTCGCCGCTTCCGCCGCAGATGCTGCGGACGCGGCGGCCGCCTTGGCCGCCTTGGCGGCTTCTTCCAGGCCCGCCGCCCGCTCCCGCTCCTCCGACGCCGCGCGCTCGGCGGCTTCGCCCGCGTCCGCCGATGCGGTCGCTTCCCGCTCGGCCGACGCGGCCGCCTCCTTGGCCAAGACGAGCCGCCGCGCGGCGGCGCTGGCCGACGTGCGCGCCGACGCCGCCTCCTCTGTCACTGCCGCCAACCGAGCAGTCAGTCGACCAACCTCGGAGCGCGCCGCCGCGGCGGCCGCCGCTGACTCGGCCTCCCGTGCGGTCGCCTCATCCAGGCGGACGGCGAGCGCGTCCGCGCGCGCCGCCGCCGCTGACGTGCTGCTGGCCGCCGCCGACGATGCCGAAGCGGCAGCCGCGTCGGCGGTCGCCTTCTCAGCAGCTGCCGAAGCTGCCACGGCCGCCGCTGCCGTTGCGGCGGCGGCGCGGTCAGCCAGCTGCGCGGTCAGCGCGCCGATGCGCTCCTCGGCGGCGGCCGACGCGGCGGTCGTCGCCTCTGCCGCTGTCGCCGCCGCCGCATCAGCGGCGGCGCGGACGGCGGCGATGCGCCGGTCGGCGGCGGCTGTCGCGTCATCGGCCGCCGTGGCCGCCGTCGCTTCGGCCGCCGCCACCGCCGCCACCGCCGCGTCCCTCTCCGCCGTCAGTCGCCCGTGCGTGCGGCCGAGTGCCTCGACGGTCGCTTCCAGCTCGTCAACCGCTGCGGCGGCGGCTGACCGCTCCGACGACGCCCGTTCGCGGAGCACCCCCAGGTGCGTCGTCAGCGTCTCGACCGTCGAGCGGAGGTGAGCCGTCTCCGTGCCCGCCCCACCCGCCTCGTCAGCTGCGGTGCGGGCGGCGAGCGCGGCCACCGCCTCGTCCCGCTCGACGGCCATGGACGCGAGGCGGCCCGCGAGCGTGTCGCGTTTGGCCTCGGCGCTTGCACGGGCGGCGACGGCCGCGTCGCGGGCGGAGAGGGCAACCTCGAGCTGCTCGCCGACGGCGGCCATGCCCCGCTCCAGCTGCGACACCGCCGACCGCTCGCGTTGAAGCGCAGCGACCGCTGACGCTGCCCGCTCAGACGCTGCGTCGCGCTCCACCTCGGCTTCCGTCGCCGACTCGGACGCCGCGTCACGGGCAGCCACGGCCGCCTTGAGTGCCGACGACAGCGTCGCCTTTTCGCGCGCCCCCGCCGCCTTGACGGCCGCCACCGACGCGGTGGCCGACGCGGCCACCGCCGATGCCTCGATCGCCGACCGCTCCGCCGCGTCCGCGTCGGCGCGCGCCGCGTCGCGGGCGGCCTCGGTCGCCGCAATCGCCGCCCGTGCGGCCGCTAGCGGCTCCGTCGCCGACGCGGAAGCGTCGTCGGCCGCCAGCAGAGCGGCGTCGCGCTCCACCTCGGCGGCGGCTGCCCGGTGGCCCGCGTCGGTGGCGGCCGCTTCGGCCGCCACCAGCTGCTGGCGCACCCGCTCAGCGGCCGCCCCGTGCGACGCTGCCGCCGCCTGCGCATCGGCAAGGGCAGCGGTGGCGGCGGCTGCCTCTGCCGCCGCGGCCTCGAGCTGTGCGCGCAGGCGCGCGGCGAGCCCCTCGGCGTCATCGGCGCGCTCGCTTGCCTCCTCAGCGCGCGACGCCTCCGCGTCACACTCGGCGGTGGCTGCGTCGAGCCGCGACGCCATGTCGGCCGCCGCCTTGGCCGCTGCCGCTGTGGCGGCAGCGTGTGCCGCGTCGGCCTCGGCCGACAGCTCATCCACCCGTCGGGCTGCGGCAGCAACGTCCTCGTCGCGGGCCTCCAAGTCCGCACCAAGGCGGGCCACCTGCTCCTTGGCCGCCGCCAGCTCCGCCCGCAGCTCGGCAGCGGCCGACTCGGCCGCCGCCTTGACTGCCCCCACCGACGACCGTGCCGCGTCGGCATCGGCCACTGCCGCGTCGCGCGCTGCCTCTAGCGCCGCCACCTCGGCGCGCGCCGCCGAGACCGCTGCCTCCCCGTCGGCGCGTGCTGCTTCAACCGCCTCCGCAGCCGCGACACGGGCGGCCTCCGCGGCGGCAGCCGCTTCGGCGCGGGCGGCTTCGAGCGCAGCCGCCAGCGGCTCCGCATCGCCCCGGTCCTTGTCGGCCTGCTCAGCGGCAGCAGCAGCCGCGGCGGTGGCCTCTGCCAGCTGCGTTGACAGCGCTGCCGCGTGGGCCTCGGCCTTGACCGCCCGCGCCTCGGTGGACGCCAGCCGCTCACGCGCCTCCTCGGCGTCACGGGCGGCCACCGACACAAGCGCCTCTGCTTCGGCGGCGCGGCGCTCCAGCTCCTCATCCCGCTTGGAGACGCCGGCACCGCCGCCGCCGCCGCCGCCACCACGCTCACTGCTGCCGCCACGGCCGTCCCCACCGCCGTCGCCGGCGGTCAGGGAATCCACGGCGCTCTCCAGCTGTTGCACCTTCATCCGCTGTTCAGCCAGCTCCGTTTCGGCGCGGCCGAGCTGCTTGCGCAAGTCGGCAGCTTCCCCCCGGCTGTGGCCGGGCGCCCCGTCTGCGGTGGCCACCGCCGACGCCCCCTGCGCCGCGCCGCCGCCCTTGGCGAGCGCGTCTTGGAGCTCCACAACCCGCGCGCTGAGCGTCTTCTTTGAGTGCTCCGCTTCGGCCAACGACAGCTCCGCGTCGCGCAGGCGTTCGACCTCGACCGCCGCCCGGCGGAGGTCCTCCCCCGCCGCCGCCGCCGACGCGTCCGCCGCCTTGCGCGCGTCTTGCGCTTCCTTGACCGCTCGCCGCAGCAGAGCCGACTCGGAGAGGGCGGCTTCCAAGGCCGTCTCCGTCTCTGCCACCCGCGCCACCGCCGGTCCGGTGGCCGACGCGGCCGTCGTGGCCGAAGCGGCCGTCGCGGAGAGCTCCTTGACGCGCGCTTCGAGGTCTGCGACCTTGGCCTCAGCGGCGGCCTTCGCCTCCTCCGCTGCCGTGCGCGCCTCGTCGGCCTCGTACACTTGCCCCGACAGGCGGATGGTCTGCTCCGCGCGGGACGCCACCTCCACACGGAGGGACTCGAGTTCCTCCGTCGCGCCCCCGCGTTCGTCTTCCAACTCGGCCAGCCGCGCAGACAGCTCCGTGACTTGGCGCGCCGACGCGGCGGCGGCCGCCGTGGCCGCCGCCGCCCCAGCCTTGGCCGCGTCCGCCGCGGAGCGGCTCTCCCGCGCGAGATTAGCCAACCGCCGGTTCTCATCCCGCTCCGTCGCCAGTGCGCCGTCGGCGCCCTCGGCGGCCGCCGACACTTCAGCCAAGCGGGTGCGGAGGGTGGCCGCGTCCGCCTCTGCCGCCGCCGCCCGCGCCGACGCCGACCGCGCGTCGTTGCGGGCGGCTTTGGCCTCGGCCCGCGCCGACGCGAGCGCTTCCGCGCCGCCCGCGGCCGACGAAGACCGCAGAGCGGCGGCTTCGGCGCGCGCGGCGGTTGCGTCCTCCGTCGCCGCCGCCACCGCCGACCGGGAGGCGGCGCGGAGGGCGGCGAGCTCCGCCGCCACCGCGGCGACCGACCGCTCCGCATCCGACCGGGCGGCGTCGGCGCGCGCCACCGCCGCGTGCGCCGCCTCTCTGTCAGCGGCCACGGCGGCCAGCTGCGCGCGCAGATCGTCGGCGGCGGCAGCGCGAGCCGTTGCTTCGGCGGCGGCGGCTTCGGCCACTTCCGCGCGGCGGATGGCGTCCGCCGCGTCGGCAACGCCGGCGGCAGCATCGCCAGACCGCAGCGCGTCGCGCTCGCGCTCGACGGCCGCGAGGGTGGAGCGGGCGGCGTCAGCGTCTCGTCGGGCAGCGTCGGCGACCGCCGCAGCGTCGGCCGCCGCAGACCGCTGGGTGACCAGCTCGGCCGACAGGCGCTCCGCCTCGGCGGCGAGAGCAGAATTGTTCCCGCCCCCGCTGCCACCGGCCCCAGCCCCTACCCCCCCGCCACCACCCCCGCCGTCACCGTCAAAGCCCTGCTCCAACTCCAACGCCCGGTACGCTTGGTCGAGCGCCGCCGCGTCGGCTGTCTTCTCGGCCAGGAGCAGCTCGAGGGCGTCGGCACGCTCTTCGGCAATCGCCGCCCGCTCGGCAGCGGCGGCCAGTTCCACCCCCCGCTCCCCCGACGCGGCGGTTGCCGACGCGGCCAGCGACGCTTCGGCGGTGGCCAGCGCCGCCGATAGGCGGGCGGCTTCCGCGCGTGCGCTCGCTACCGCCGCGTCTTGTGTGCGGATGATTTCCTTGTACGAGAGCAGCACCGACGGGTCACCCGCCCCGTCGTCGCCGCCGCCGCCGCTGCCGCCACTGTCCCCACCCCCGCTCGACTGTCCGCCGTCGCCGACGTGGCCGTCGGCGTAGCCGTTGCCGAGGCCGTTGCCGAACCGTCGATCTCCGCCGCTGAGCCGAGGGGACGCCGCCGCCTTGGGCGGCGCCGCCACCAGCTGCACGACCACCGGCTGGACGCCCGCGTACACTTCTTCAAAGAGGTCCACAAAGCGCACGTCGTACCACAGCTCGTGGCCGAGGGCGCCGCCGCGGCACAGGCCAGACGTGACGCGCTCGACGGTCAGCAAGAACGCGGGGGACCGGCCGGCCAGCGGGCCGGTGCCGGCACCCGTCCCGTCCTCGTCCCCGCCGCCGCCGTCGGCAGCCTCACGCGACGCCGCCAACGCCGCCACGTACGCGTCCGTCGCGCGCAGCTCGTCGAGGCGCGCCGTAAAGTCGGCCACCCCAACCCGGTGGCGGACCACGTCGACCAACGCCGACCGGCTGACAGCCGCGCCCGCGCCCTTTCCGCTCCGGCCGCCGCTGCCAAAGCGGCCGCCGAGGAAGCCGCCGCCGCCGCCCTGGTCGTCGATCCCCCCTCCCCCCCCCTCCCCCTCGGGCAGATGCGCGACGCACACGCCGAGCAGCGCGGCCGCCAACCCCCGCGTGTGCACATTGCCGTCCCCCCCCGTGACCAGCTCCACGAGCAGCGGCAGCGTGGCGGCCGACGACAAAAAAGCAGACACCGCCGACGGGCACCGCTGCAGCCACCCGACGAGGAGCGTCAGGAGGGCAATCGCAATGCCCGGCGGCGCGCCGCCGCGGGCGGCCCGGCCGACCGCACGCCCGACTGCCGACACGAGGCGCTCATCCCCGCCGGGCGCAGCCGCCGCAGCAAGCGACGCCGCCCCGTCGGACGTGGCAGCAGTGTCGCCGAGCAGGCCCGCCGCGTAAAACACGGCCCCCGCGTCCGACCCGTCGGGCCACCCGACCGCCAACCGCATGAGCGACATAGCTAGGCCCTCATACGCCGCCGTCGAGGCGCCAAACCCCCCCCGTTTGCCGCCGCCGCTGCCGCCGCCGCCACCCACGGCGGCCAGCCACTCGGCCGACACCTCCCCCGGCGCCGACCCCGCCGGCGCCGACAGCGATGCGCCGAGCGCCACCGCCGTCGCCGCGCGCACGCACGCGTAGGGGGAGGCGGCGAGCGCCGACGCGCCCGCCGAGTGGGGCGTCTCTGGCGACGGCAGCACCCCCGCCGACGGAAAGAGGGTGTGCGTCGGCGGGTGCCCCCGCGCCAGCGCCGCCACCGCCATCAACGCGGCCACCCGCACGTCTGGGGGCAGCGGCGGGACGCCCCGCGGCGGCGCGCCGCCGCCGCCCCCCCCCACGGCAAAGGCCAACCCGAGCACCTCAGACGTGACGCCCGCCGACAGGCACTCGTCGCGCACGCCGTCCCCCGCCGCCGCCACGAGCAGCGACACGGTGTGGAGCAGCGCCAATGCCGTGTCGAGGCGCGCGGCGGCGGCGCCCGTGGCGCCCCCCCCCCCCCCCCCCCCCCCGCGCCCAAAGGCGCGGGCGGCGGCGCCGGCGGGGCCTCCCGCAGCCCCCCCGCGGCGGCGCCGAGGAGCACCCCCAGGCGGGGCACGGCGCGGCTGCGTCGCGCCGCCGCCGCGCCCGCCGCCCCCCCCGCCGCGAGCATCGCATTGACGGCCGTGACGGCGGCGGCGAGCACCGCCGCCTGGTGCGCCGCCTCGGCCGGCCCGCCCTCGTGCAACGCATTGTCGACGCACGCGTCGGCCACGTCGAGCAGCCGCCCATACCCGTCGGCCGACGCGAGCGCGGCGGCGGCCGCCGCCGACGCGCCAGCGGTGGCGGCGAGCACGCCGAGCGCGCGGAGGCGCACGCCCGGCACCGCGTCGCGGGTCGCCTCCAACAGCCGCCCCGCGGGGGGTGGCGACGCGTCGAGCAGCGGCGGCACGGCCGCGTCGGCATTGGCCGCGAGCAACGCGGCGAGGGCGTCCAGGGCGGCCGCGCGCGTGCCGGCATCGTCCACGTCCACGGCGCCGAGGATGAGGTCCACGGCGCCGTCGAGGGCCACCCACGCGGCCGTATTGTCAGCGGCCACCGACGCCGCCTCCTCGGCCGTCCACGACACGGCGGGCGGGCGGGCGGCCGCACCGCCGCCCACCGCCCCGTCGCTGTCGTCGCCGCTCGCGGCGGAGCGACCCGGCGGGGCGGCGGCCGCGGGGGGGGGGGGGGGCAACACCCCACAAATCCGCGCGAGGAGCGTCAGCGCGGCGGTGACCGTGTCCTCGTGCGCCACGTCCTGCTCAAGGACCGCGTAGAGGACCTTGAGGCCCCGCACGCCGATCTCCCGCTGCGCGTCGGGGCCGCGGAGGGCGAGCTCCGCGAGCGACGTGACCGCCGACCGGCGGTCAGCGGGCAGCGCCGACGAGGCGGTGCGGTCGACCAGCCGGGAGATGGCCGACACGGTGGAGGAGGAGGAGGGGGATGGCGGCGCATCGTTGCCGGCAATGTAGCTCAAGGCGCCCGACAGGTAATTCATGGTGGGCAGTGTGCCGCCGTCGGCGGTACACGCATCGACACCACAGCTTGGGGGGCGCAGGGGGAAGAAAACCAATTAGTGGTGATAGAGGGGAACCAGGACTGTCTCTTTTCGGCAGCAGCCGGCGTCTCAGATGGTGCAAACGACGCTGCGGGCAGAGCCGCCAGACGGTTGGCTCAGCACCGCAGCCAGGTAGGTAGATGACGAGAAGCAAGCGGTTGTGGTCGTAGTAGCGTCCGTGGAAACGGGCCCGTGCCGTACGCCCCTGGGGGCGGTACAGTCCGCCGCGGCCGTGGCTGCTTGGTCGTGCCGCGGTGGGCGCCTGACTGGCAGCACGCCGGGTGGTGTGGCGGTCAGGGCGCTGTGCGCGAGGGGCCATGCAGAGACTGGGCGCTCGGTGGCGTGTGCCGCTTGCTGCCGGCGCTCGTCAGGCGTCCATAGACATCAGCCGCAAGTAGTACCCTCTGTCGCGCGGTCTAATTCTTCCGTCAGTGACACAAATGACGAGTCGAAGATGACCCGCAGCGTAATTTCGCTCAGGCATACGGAAAACAGACCAGCAGCGCAGCGAAGGACGTTGACGACGACAACGGCGGCTGCACCCCCACAGTGCAGTACCGCAGTGGCCGCCCCGTCCCATCACACGGGCCACCGGCTCCCATACTCTTGCAACAGCGCCGCCGTCCACCCCTCGCTGACGCACCCCTCCCGGCCGCGGCGGCCGTAAAACCCCTTTGGCTGCTTGCGCTTGGCCGGCGCGCCGAGCCGCGCCGGCGCCGGCGCGCCGCCCCCCCCCCCGCCGCCACCGTCTGACGCGTCGCTCCCCGACGGCCCGAGCAGCTCCGTCTCGTCCCCACTGCTGCCGCCGCCGTCGCCGTCTGACGCGCTAGCCCCCCCCCC
>ENA-ORXR01004614-ORXR01004614.1-marine-metagenome-genome-assembly--contig:-NODE-4614-length-11409-cov-236.244176_pt1 | contig 11409 bp, 9 predicted proteins | sample MGYA00237866_ERZ511479 | MGnify/ENA metagenome assembly ERZ511479 | reverse complement strand
TCGTCCGTCAGTTCTGCTATTTGTTAAATAGTGGCGCTTCCTCCCGTGCTTCGCTTGGCGGTTGAAAAGTGTTGAAGCGCCATCATGAAGGTTCAGTTCAGCTCAGTCTCTTCAACCCCGCTTCGTCGGAAACCGACGGCTTATCCTAAGCGGGGGTTTCAACCCCCGTTCCCTATGATTTTGGGCCCTCGAAATGCGTGGGGCGGGCTAAAGCCCTTCCATGATAAACCGTCGGTTCCCGACGTAGAATTTTCGACCGTTTTTACGGGAGTTGAACCCCCCGCCTATATCTAATCCGTCGGTTCCCGACGTTCGTCCGTCAGTTCTGCTATTTGTTAAATAGTGGCGCTTCCTCCCGTGCTTCGCTTGGCGGTTGAAAAAGTGTTGAAGCGCCATTATGACGGTTAAGTTCAGTTCACTCTCTTCAACCCCGTTTCGTCGGGAACCGACGGCTTATCCTAGGCGGGGGTTTCAACCCCCGTTCAGAAGCACCCACAATCGTTCGTCAGGAACTGACGGTTTAGCAACAGAGGGCTTTAGCCCGTATTCCGCTATGCAGTTAGGAACCTTCAACGCGTTGCAAAAGAAGCACCATATAAAAAAGTGCCCTATGATTTTAGGCCCTCGAAATGCGTGGGGCGGGCTAAAGCCCTTCCATAATAAACCGTCGGTTCCCGACGAGGAATTTTCGACCGTTTTTACGGGAGTTGAACCCCCCGCCTATATCTAATCCGTCGGTTCCCGACGATCGTCCGTCAGTTCTGCTATTTATTAAATAGCGGCGCCTTCCCAGGCTTCGCTTGGCGGTTCGGAATGAGCCTTTCTATGAAGCTACACCTTCGCGTTCATCAAATCTTCGATCTCTTCGATCTCAATGGGGATGTTACGCATGAGGTCGAAGCTCGACTCTTTGCCGACCACGATATCGTTCTCAAGCCGGATCCCGAGATCTTCTTCACGAATGTATATTCCCGGCTCAACCGTGAAGACCATACCCTCCTGCACCTCGCGCCAGCGATGTCCGACATCATGCACATCGAGCCCAAGATGATGCGACGTCCCATGCATAAAATATTTTTTGAATAAGGGATTTTTCTTGTCCTGATTCTTCACCGCGTCGGCATCAAGCAGCTTAAGCCCGATCAACTCACTCTCCACCAACTTCTGTACTTCTTTCTGGTAGTCGTTAATCAACACCCCAGGACGCAACAGATCATAGCAGGCGGTAAACACGCGATGCACCGCGTTGTAGACATCGCGCTGCCGATCCGAGAAACGCCCATTTACTGGAATCGACCGCGTCATATCCGCGTTGTAATTTGCATATTCGGCCCCGACATCCATGAGCAGCATGTCGCCGTCTTTGCATTCGCAATCGTTTTCGATGTAATGCAGTACGCAGGCATTTGCCCCCGTGGCAATAATCGGCGTATAGGCGAAGCCGGTGGCTCCAGCCCGAGTAAATTCGTGAATGTACTCGGCTTCGATCTCATACTCCATCACGCCTGGCTTGGTAAAACCGAGGACGCGCCGAAAGCCTTTATCAGTGATGTCGCAAGCAGTCTGAAGCGGCACGATTTCGTGCTCGGATTTCACCGAGCGCAAATCAGCCATCACCGGCGCGAGGCGTTCATATCGATGCAGAGGAAACTGTGCCTGAATTTCTTTCCGAAGGCGATCCTGCCGCGTTTCGACCGGCGAAGACATGCGAGCATGCTCGTTCGTATTCAAATAAATCGTATCCGCCTGTAGGATCAATCCTCCCATGACAGCATCCATACTACTGGTCCAGAGAACGGTTTCGATCCCCGACAATTGAGTCGCGTCATCTTTGGATAATTTCTGCCCATCCCAAATCGCAATATGCTCCGAAGTCTCTTTGAGAAACAGCACTTCGCGATGCTTCGACTCGCGTGCATCAGGAAAGAGAACCAACACACTCTCTTCTTGATCCACCCCGCTGAGATAAAACAGATCCGGGTTTTGCCGGAAGCCCATGGTACCATCCGCACTCGTCGGCATGATGTCATTCGAAGTCAGAACCGCAATCGCGTTCGGGGTTAACTGCGCCGCCAAACGGGCTCGATTTTCAATAAACAACTCAGGGTTTAACCGTTCGTATCTCATAGGAAATTCCTAGCGATGCGATGCCATTGGCGCAATCCTTAATCTGCAACCCGATCCCTTGGAATCCAGCAAAAAAAAATCCCGCGACCTCAATCAAGAAGGCGCGGGAATGCATGGCGCAAAACTGCGTGGCGCAGAAATGTGCGCGTCAGGTCGAATAGAAGCGGGACTTAGTCTACCACCGTCAATCCGCTTGGAACCGACGTCGGCGCATCGCGACGATTATCCAGGTGATTTGGATCGGTCAGCGAGTGCATGAATGCGACCAAGTCGTCGACTTCAGCCGTGCTCAAACTGACAGGAGCAATATCAATCGTTGCATACGGAACGATGGCACGAGGTAGATCCGTAGCGACAACATCGTCGATGAGGTCTAAATCTGGGCGACTTGGCATATCCGCATTGGCGGCGAGATTATATCCAACCAGGGAAGATAGTGGGGTCAAGTGATGCTCGATCATTTTACGAAGGTCAGAGAACGCACCGTCGTGGCCGTAAGGCGCGGTCAAGACAACATTACGAAGCGGTGGAGTACGGAAACGATACATGTCTTGCGGCAAACCAGTTACCCGGAAACGACCAAAGTCATCGTGCCCATCGGACCCATCCCCTTTACCCGGTCCGATCTGCGGCATGGCGATGTTATGGAACAGGTTGTCAGTGAGGAATTTTCCATTGTGGCAACTTGCGCAATTGGCTTTACCATAAAAGAGCTCAAGCCCACGACGCTGGCTGTTATTCAGCGCGCTGGAGTCACCGCGAAGGAATTGGTCGAATGGTGTCTCAATCGCACGGAAGGTGGCGATTTGGTATTCAGCCATTGCGTTGGCCGCCTGCACGTAATCAATGTCAGCCGACGTATTCACGACGCCTGGATATGCCGCCTGAAAGAGTGGAAGGTAATTTGGCTCAGCTTGGAGACGTGCACCAAGTGCAGCCCAAAGACTGGGAAGATCTCCGGCAGCCGCAAAGGCTCCGATCGGATTCTCCGTCGCGCCACCAGCCATCTCTGCTCCAGACTGAACTGGAAACATAGCTTGTGCAGCCCACTCGTTGTCGAGGCCCATGGGCAAATCCGCTCCACCAGGAGTCGTGAAACCACTTGGCTCGGAAGGATCAGCAACAATCCGCCCATCATGAAAAACATGGGTGAACTCAGAGGCATTCAAATTGAAAACCGCAGGAGCATTTCGTGGCACCCGGTGATCAATCGCATCTGCGCCAATCCCCGTATTACGGGTCCAACCGAAGCCTTGTCCACCTTCTCCAACCGAGAGAGACAGCCCATCACCAGTTCCAGCAATAATCGAATGGCAAGCCGCACAGGAGATGTTCTTATTCCCGCTCAAAATCTTGTCATGGAAAAGCATTTTCCCGAGCTCTACTTTGGCCGCGTTAAAGTTACCTCCATCCGCGAAATCAGCCTTCGAAACGGCTTCCGGTAACGGGAAGTCCAATGGCACTTCGGCTACGCGGTAGCACATGGGCACATCTACCGGAGTCGCAGCACCCGTTGAGTCGATTTTGGAAAAATTACTCCAGTCAGAGGAATAGGGCATGCCAGGTCCTGGTGACCATTCCAATTGGAAAAGCCCAGATGAAGGTGGGGTGAACACAATTTCACCCGGAGACATATCAGTAATCGGAATAAGCTGGGCTGAGGCGGTAAATGGGCCGATCGAGGCACCAATAATCGCGGCAGCTGCAATCTTTATCAATTGTTTCATAACAGGTTTCTTTCTTCTAAAAAATATACTTCATGATTCAGCAGGATCCATGCCACCCATTCCGCGCGAAGCGAAATAAGTTCATATAAATGAAATATAGAGAAATAATAGGGTTTGTATAAAAAAAAGTGAAATAAAATCACCACTGAGGCCTCACACCTTTTCAGAACATTCTAAAAGCTGAGAATTAAATGTAAGAATTGAACATTTCTCACTAGATCTACACATTGACTACACTGTGAAGTAGTGGAAGATCGCAAGCGCTGCTTTCAATCAGGACGATTAGCCACGCCCTGCAAGATACACCGAATCCCTCATACCTCAAAAAAATAAGCGATTCTCTGGAAAGATGAACGATTTGAGCGACGCCCATGAAGACATCTGGGTCAACCAGACAGGGAACCTTCACGGTTCGCCCGAAAGGCGATAACAACGTAGCGCTCTAGGCCGACCAAGGGGCTGCTTTTCACGGTTTGCCTGAAAGGCGATAACAACGTGACGATCTAGGCCGACCAGATAGAGCCCTTCACGGTTCGCCTGAAAGGCGATAACAACGTGACGATCTAGGTCGACCAGATAGAGCCTTTCACGGTTCGCCTGAAAGGCGTTAACAACGTGACGATCTAGGCCGACCAGATAGAGCCCTTCACGGTTCGCCTGAAAGGCGATAACAACGTAGCGATAGGCAACGCCCATCGTATATATGCCGCGAGGCCGTGAAGCCTGTAAGGCTTCCACAGGCGACCACATCTTATGAAGCCCATCGACGCTTACCGAAACAGGAGCGCATTTTAGTCTGTCCCCTTTTCCCGATTTCCGTAAGGAGCCTTCTATGTTTACCGGAATTATCCAGAAGATGGGCACCATCACCGAGCTAAGTCGCTCCGGCGAAGGCTCGGGTCGTATCACCTTGCAAACCTCGGCTTGGCCTCGGGCACTTGAACACGGCGAGAGCATCGCGGTGTCTGGCGTCTGCCTTTCCTTGGCCGATTTTGCCACCCTCGACTCCGGGGAGATCCGGATCGGCTTCGACGTCTTGGACGAAACCTTTGATAAAACCGGCCTCCCGGAGCGACACCTTGGCGATCGGCTCAATCTCGAACGGGCGCTTTGTTTCGGCGACGCGCTGGGCGGGCATATCGTTAGCGGGCATATTGACGAGCCTGGGACGGTGGTTGCTATAGAGGCAGCAGGTCGAGACTGGAAAGTCCGCTTTCGCTGCTCCAAGGACTTCCTCCCCTACCTCGTCTATAAAGGGTCGGTCTGCATCGATGGCATCAGCCTCACCGTCGCCTCACTCGAAGAAGACGGTTTTTGGGTCCACTTGATTCCAATAACGTGGGAGCATACCAGCCTCGGAACCACCCCGATTGACGGCACGGTAAACCTGGAAGCGGATTTGATTTCCAAATACGTGCAACGGCAGCTGGCAGAAAATGAGGCGTTTTCAGCTTTGAGCTGGGATGACATCGCTGATTTGCTTGCTTAGCAAAAGCTAAATTCAGGACACATCTGACATCTTCGCGAAGCAACCCTTGCGAACATGCATCAAAATCGGCGAAATGAACTATTTTTGAAAAATAAACGCCCTCGAAAAAGCACACTTGTCGAAAAAAGATCAATTTTCGAGTTGTCAGCCAGTCGAAATAAGTGTAGTTGAGGTAAAATTCCTAATTTTGGAGAAACACACATGAAAAAATCCCAGATGGATGGTGCACAGGCACTGGTTCGCTGCCTCGAGCGCGAAGGCATTGAAATTATTTTTGGTTACTCGGGTGGCGCTGCGCTTCCGATCTTCGACGCGCTTGAAACCGTCGATACGAAAATTAAGTTTGTCCTTGTACGTCACGAACAAGGCGCAGCCCATATGGCGGACGGCTACGCTCGCGCCACCGGTAAACCGGCTGGGGTTTTGGTCACCAGTGGACCGGGTGCAGGAAATGTTATTACCGGCCTGATGACCGCGCAAATGGATTCCATTCCAATGGTTGTTATCTGCGGGCAGCAAGTAACCTGGATGCTCGGTAAAGATGCGTTCCAAGAAGCGGATATTTTTGGTATCACCATGCCGCTAGTAAAGCACAGCTATTTGGTGAAAGACACCGAGGAAATTCCTCGCGTCATTAAAGAAGCGGTTCACATCGCGACCACCGGTCGCCCTGGACCCGTTCTCATCGACATGCCGAAGAACATCAGCCAAGGCGATTTCTACGGCGAGCTCGATCAGGAAATGGATTTACCAGGCTATCACCCGAAGCGTTGCCTTGAATTTAATGTAGAGCATGTTCACGACATGGCCGAAGCGTTGAGCCGTTCACGCAAACCGTTGATCCTCGCGGGTCACGGCGCGATGCTTGCAGGCGCTCGGGATGAAGTCATGCAACTGGCTACCACCTTGAATTGCCCCGTCACCAACACCTTGCTCGGCAAGGGTATCTTCCCCGAAACCCACGACCTTTGCCTCGGCATGTTGGGCATGCACGGAACTGCCTACGCCAACAAAGCGGTTTGCGAAGCGGATTTGATTCTGAACATCGGCTCGCGCTTCGATGACCGGATCATCGGCCAGGCCGACAAGTTCGGTAAAGACGCGGTCATCCTCCACATCGATATTGATCCTTCTGAAATCGGTAAAATGGTTCAGCCTGACATCAAATGCATTGGGGATGCCAAAGTCATTTTGACCGAGCTCAACAAGCACATTGCTCCGCTGGAAACCACCGAGTGGCTCGAAACGCTCGATGGCTACCGTAAAAAGTTTCCCTTGGGCTGGAAAAAGCAAGGTGGCTTGAAGATGCAGCACGTGATTCACGAGCTCTTCGAGTTGACCGAAGGAAAAGCGATTGTTTCGACCGACGTTGGACAGCATCAAATGTGGGCGGCTCAGTTCTACAAAAACGATGAGCCATGGAAGTGGCTTTCGTCAGGTGGAGCAGGCACCATGGGCTTCGGCCTTCCGGCGGCGATTGGCGCCGCCTTTGGTTGCCCAGATGAGCTCGTGGTTTCCATCTCTGGAGACGGCGGATTCCAAATGACCTTCTTCGAACTCGCGACCGCGGTGATACACAAGTTACCGATCAAGATCTTGGTTTTGAACAACCACTACCTCGGTATGGTTCGCCAGTGGCAAGAACTCTTCTTTGAAGATCGCTTGTCTGGAGTCGATCTCGAAGGCAATCCTGACTTCGTCAAACTCGCGGAATCCTTCGGGATGAAAGGCTTTAATATCAAGCGTCCTGCGGATGTGACCAAAGTCTTGACCGCAGCCCTCGAGTACAATGACGGACCGGTTCTGATTAATGCAGAATGCGTGAAGACCGAAAATGTCTTCCCAATGATTCCTGCCGGAGCCGCACTCGAAGACATGCTCACCGAGCCACCAAAAACCAAACTCGCGAAGCCAATCGGCTCCACCTGATCCCGTTTTAAAGCTAACGCCCTGACCTCGTCAGGCGAAAGGAAAATTTATGAAAGGTACGATTACCACTACCGATACCCCCGTCGCTCCTGCGCACGATGAGCAGCATTCGCTCAGTGTCTACGTCGCGAATAAACCGGGTGTGCTCGCCCGCATCGCGCAAGTATTTGCTCGTCGCGGATTCAACATCGAATCCCTCGTGGTTTCGGCCGCCATGGATGGCCGCTTCTCGCGGATGACCATTGGCGCCACCGGCGACCCGACCATGCTCGACCAGATCATCATGCAGGTTAGCAAGTTGATCGACGTCCTCGATTGCGCGGATCACACCTACGATCAATCGGTCTCGAAAGAACTTGCTCTCGTGAAGTTTAAAGTGAACTCAGACGATCGTGGCGAAGCGATTCAAATCGGCGAACACTTCGGAGTCAAAACCGTTGACCTCACCGAAAGCTCGATGATCTTTATGGTCACCGGCGACACTGGAAAAGTCGACGCCATGCTCGGCATGCTCAGCAAGTTTGAAATTGTTGAACAGGTTCGCACCGGAAAAGTTGTCATGACACGTGGCTCCGAAGTCACCTGATCATTCGGCTGCTTCATAAGCGGGGGTAACACCCAGCATTCAAAAGCCTCGGCCAACGCCGAGGCTTTTTTTGCTTTAGCGAGCCAGATGACGTAGGCGCTAAATCAATTCGACTCCCTTTTTTTTTCCTCATATTCGGCGGTTGGAAACCGCCGCTCCTTGGCCTTCGGCGATGAAGAAACAAATGCCGTGAAGGCATGCAGGTCGAGCCCTGTCGCCACATCCGTCGCCACACCCGTCGCCACCGTCGCGGCGTTCAACTGACTCCGAACCGCCAAGGCTTCCTCACGACGCTTGATCACGTTTGCCTCCGCCGCTTTACACGCTTAATTGAACCTGCAACATATGGATTGATAAACCATTGCACTCCTGTTGACTAATATTATGAATTCCGAATCCAGCCTGCCAACCGGCTCCCCTTCCCCGAGCCCTCGAGACCTCGCTCTGGACGGGGTGCGTACGGTTGCGATCCTTCTGATGGTTGCCTGCCACTGCGCTCGGCTGATTCTCCGAGAGCACCGTCCTGACTTCTTTGCTCACGCAATGTTGATCGAACCATTCTGCCAGGCCCTCTTCATGGCTATGGTCGGCTTCGGGATGGTGTATTCTTTCCATCGCTTTTCACGAAAGCAGACGAGCGAGGCAGGCCAAGCAGACATTGCCGGCGGCTTTTCGCTTCGCCCTTGGCTAGGAGGACAGCTCAAGCGAGCGGTCTTGATCTACCTAATCGGCGGCCTCATTTTTTGTTTCGAGCTCGGCTGGCAGTTCCCCTGGATCTTTACAAATCAAGGCATTCTCGGATGCATCTTCTACGCCATCCTCTTTTTCCTTCCGCTGTTTGTTCTCGTCGCGCGTCGGCCCGGCTTGAGCACCTGCGTGGCAGCCGGACTCACCCTAGCACTCGCGCTTGCCTATACCTGGCTGGTGTCAGCTGAACTCGCCATCTTCCCGCTCAACGCAGGCAAGGGAGCGGTGATGCCAAACATCATTCTTACTGGCTTCGGTATTTTCGCCGGCTTAGTCATCGTCTATCAACCTCCTAAAGCCGCTTGGGCACTGCTTGCCTTCTGCGGCCTACTCGTAGTCGCCAGCCTGATGGTCACGCCCTTCGAAACCCTATTCTCACGGCCAGCGGGACGAATTTCCCACACCACAACCTATCAACTAGCAGGCAGTGGGCCGGAACAAATCTACCGCGTCATCACCGGAGGCAAGCTACACGAAGCCGTCCATTCGCATTATCGCTGGCGACCCATTCTCGTCCCCATGCTGATCGGCATGACCGGCCTGCTCTACGGCTGCTTCCGCCTGCTCGGCCCGATCCTGAACCGTGCGAGTGGGCTATTGATTATCGGTCGACATAGCCTCGGGGTTTACATCTTCCACCTTGCCCTTCTCGCGATTCCCGTCGTGATCGCAGGGAAGCAACGGGTCTTCACCCAAGGTCTCGGAGTTTTCGTCACCTTCGGACTCATCGTGCTCGCTTGCTATGGCTTTGCGTTTTTTCGCGAAAAGCCATCGGCCTGACGGGATCTAGGCAGATGCATCCAGCCATTGAATGGCACGGACCGTAACATGTCTTGCCATTGAATGGCAACGCTTGTAACTTCTCCTCGATTTTTCTAAACAGGAAAAAATGGAGCAACGATGCCAAATCATTTATGACGAATTCTACGAGGTATCGCGCTCGCATCCTGCCTTTGACGGCGTCAGGAGCCGCTTACAATACCTCTGGTTATACACGTGCTGGGCACCACGGCTATTTAAGGCGAGTCTCGTTTTTCCGCAAACAAACAGGATTCTGTTGCCTTGCTTACAGTTTTAGGCCCGAAGGGTCGCGGTCATTTTAGCCCGGGTCGAAGGCCCGGGTACGCTCACGAAATCCTCAAAGCCTGAAAGGTCGAGGCAGAAAGTATTCCGCAGTTGCCTCGACCCTTCGGTCTTGGGCTCATACGGAATTTCGAAATAGTCCTCTCCCGACGAGGTTTCCAGAGACCAAGCCTATTTGAAGATGCCGATACGCGCTTTTTTCGCGGCATCCTGCATCCCGAAGTAACTCGACTTACGTGGATGCGGTTCGCGGCGTGCTTCCGCGAGGCCCTGCTTCAAAATCCATTCGCCGTAGTCTTCGCCATTCACTTCAACGTAAGCGAGCATGCGGTTATACGGGTCGCGCTCTTCTCTGCCAAGCGGCATGACAAGGGTCACTTTTTGGTTGGCGAGCTTTTTGCGCGCTGCGGTCGAAGCCGCTTTGCCGAGGGCAACAATTTCCTTGGCCGACTTGCGGTACTTACCCCCCTGCTTGGCGGCTTTCTCGAGATTGTGCGGCTCCATGGTATCGATCCCCTTGATGCGAACCGTAATCCGTTTGCCACCGAGGTCAGCTACTTTGATCGTGTCGCCGTCGGTGACAGAAGTGCAGCGTCCTTCAATGGATTGCCGAGAGGCGTTCGCCGTATTTTCCGAACTGCCAGAGCTTTTTGAACCGCCAGAGCTATTTTGGTTATACGGCTGGGTTTGTTTGCTCGGGGTATTCCGATTCGACGACCGGTTCCCTTGATTCTGCTGCTGGGTCCACCACGCGATGCCCGCGATAACGATGGTAGCAATGGTTCCCCACTTGCCACGCCCAAAGCGATTTCCACCCCGGAAGCCGCGAGGTCGATGCTGGCCGCCTCGGTTCTGATTTCCTCCGAAAGGAAGTTGGCCGCTCATGAAAGGCCCAACACGTCGTTCATGGTATAAAGTCCTGCTGGCTTGCCGGCAAGCCAGCCTGCAGCGCGGAGGGCGCCAATGGCAAAAGTATCCCGGCTGGTGGCGCGATGCGAGAGCTCGATCAGCTCGCCATCGGCCGCAAATGTGACGGTGTGGTCACCCGCGAGATCGCCCCCACGAAAACTATGAAATCCAATTTCCTGCACCGGGCGATCGCCTTCGCGAATCCCTTCACGGCCATGCTGCGCGACATCGTCGAGCTTCCAGCCCGCGCCACGCGCAGCGGATTCGCCGAGGTACAATGCGGTGCCAGAAGGGGCGTCGACTTTTTTACGGTGATGGCGCTCGAGGATCTCGATATCGTATCCATTGTTGGCCAAAGCCGCTGCAGTTTTTTCTACCAAGGCCGCGAGGAGATTTACCCCCAGGCTCATATTCGGGGAAAAGACCACGGGGATTTTACCCGCGATCCGCGACACGTCCGCCTGCTCGTCTGGCGAAAGACCGGTGGTGCCGATCACCCAGCAGGTGGTCTGCTGCGAAAGTACTTCGCCGCGTTCGGCGATGCCACTATGAAAACTGAAGTCGATGAAGATCCGGCCTGGGCTAACCAAAGCGGGAAGATTCGAGGTAAGGTTTACCCCGATATGTCCCGCGCCCGCGAGTTCACCAATGTCTTTCCCTTGGTCGGGAATGGAACTGAGATCCACGGCACCCACCAATTCTAATTCCGGCACAACGCCGGTTGCGATACCGTTGACGAGGGCTTTGCCCATGCGTCCGGCTGCACCAATAATGACAACTTGTTTCTTCATGATAAATCTTAGGAAAGGAGT
>ENA-ORXR01004612-ORXR01004612.1-marine-metagenome-genome-assembly--contig:-NODE-4612-length-11413-cov-2.571277_pt1 | contig 11413 bp, 12 predicted proteins | sample MGYA00237866_ERZ511479 | MGnify/ENA metagenome assembly ERZ511479 | reverse complement strand
CGGATCCCAATAATTAAGTTGGTAGAGTAGCATTAAGGTGATGAGAAAGCTCAGTAGTGTGGTTATCGAGCTGAGTATCAAGCGTGCAAGCATAGCATCAAAAGGCAGTACAAGAGGATAGCTAAACAGTGCATTATTTGCCCCATTTGACTGCATAATTTGATTGCTCAAGCCCATAAAAATATTTAAAGGCAAAAAACCAGTTGCGATAAAGATCGTGACGCTACCAAAGTCACTTCCAAAAACACCAACTCTGCCAACGCTCCAGAAGATTGCTGCTAGTACGAATGTTTGTGACATGGGCAATACTAATGCCCAAAGATAGCCAACTTTTGTCGCACCATATTGAGCAAGTATTTCTCTAAAAAGTAGCGCTGTAATGACACGTTTTTGAACTTTTAGTGCCTGTATGAAGTCATTCATCATTGCTGTTTAATATACGAGCTAGTGCTATCCATTGTCCATCAATATTACATGCAGATTGTAATGGATTCAGAGAAAGTGTGTAGCATCTGTGCCCACTTGCAGAATAATAAGTAAATTGGTTTTGATTATATGAAATTTCATCGAGTTTTGTGGCCGTGGCTTGCGGGAGTTCTGAGTAGCGAGGATGAATAAAGTCATATTCTAGCGCAGGAGCGGTGTGCACTGTTGTTGAGGGGTTTAAATATATAGGGAGGTTATCATATAGATAGTTTTGTGCAGCACTACAGCCAGTTAAGTAGATGCTGATAAATACAGTTAGGAGTAGAGTTAGTTTTTTGCTCATGGCGGTTTTCTTAAGTTTTGCCGTACTTATAAGTCGGTGCAGTTCTCATTTCCTTACGCAGATAGGTTCTGTTCTTAGTTTACCGTAAAGTGTCGGCGGCACAATCATATTATGCCGCCGATATGTTTAGTTAATCAGCCCCAGGCTCTCCAATTTTAATATCACTTGGTGAGCACAATTATCCACATCAGCATGCTCGGTTTCAATCCTCAGTTCTGGGTTTTCAGGAACATCGTAAGGATCAGAGATGCCTGTAAACTCCTTTATTTTTCCTTCTCGAGCAAGCTTATAAAGGCCTTTTCTATCACGCTTTTCACACTCTTCAATCGAGGTGGCTACATGGACTTCGAGAAATGAGCCAAATGCTTCAATATCTTCACGAACTGCTCGACGTGTTGTTGCATAGGGGGCGATCGGCGCGCAAATGGCAATTCCACCATTTTTAGTGATTTCTGACGCGACATAGCCAATACGTCGAATATTCAGATCACGGTGTTCTTTTGAAAAGCCAAGTTCAGAGGATAGGTTTTTACGTACCACATCCCCATCTAGTAAGGTTACCGGGCGGCCTCCCATTTCCATCAGTTTTACCATTAGGGCGTTGGCTATGGTGGATTTGCCAGAACCTGAAAATCCAGTAAAAAAGACTGTAAATCCCTGCTGGGCTCTTGGCGGCCTAGATCGACGCAACTCTTTAACTACTGTTGGAAATGAGAACCAGTCTGGGATTTCCAGTCCTTCGGCTAAGCGCCGGCGAAGTTCTGTATCAGAGATATTGAGGACAGTGTCATCTTCTTTAACCTCATCTTCTGCTTCATATTGCGAGCGATCCTGAACATAGACCATGTGTTTAAAGTCAACCATCTCAATGCCCATTTCTTCCTGGTGCTCACGGAATAGAGTCTGAGCGTCATAGGGCTCATAAAATGCCTCGCCTTTAGAATTTTCACCAGCACCTGCATGGTCGCGACCAACAATGAAGTGGGTGCAGCCAAAGTTCTTACGAATCAAACCGTGCCAGAGAGCTTCTCGTGGTCCAGCCATGCGCATTGCAAGGTTTAGTAAGCTTAAATTGGTTGTGGCGGATGGGTATTGATCCAGAACCGCTTCATAGCAACGGACTCGGGTGAAATGATCAATGTCGCCCGGCTTCGTCATGCCCACAACTGGATGTATCAGGAGGTTGGCCTGTGCTTCTCTTGCCGCTCTGAAAGTGAGTTCCTGATGAGCCCGATGCAGTGGGTTTCGGGTTTGGAAAGCAACAACGCGCCTCCATCCAAGTTTACGAAAATAGGCTCTAAGCTCATTCGGTGTGTCACGCTGACCACGAAAATCATAGTGAACGGGTTGCTGTATCCCCGTTATTGCTCCACCTAGATAGACAGATCCAGCCACGTTATGAAGATAATTTACAGCAGGATGAGCGCTGTCATCTGTACCAAATACTTTATTTGCTTCTAACGATTTATCGGGTGACCAATTGTCTGTGACGGATAGAATTGCCAGAATAACGCCTTCCTGGTCTCGCAGAGCGATGTCTGTTCCCACTTCGGTTTGATCAGCAAACTCTTGGGACACATCCAAAGTAATTGGAATTGGCCAAAGTGATCCGTCCTTTAGGCGCATATCATGAACCACACTTAGATAATCTTCTTGTGAAAGAAAGCCCTTCAAGGGGTTGAAGCCCCCATTCATTAAAAGTTCCAGGTCACAGATTTGGCGAGGTGTCAGATCCCATGAGGGTAGCTCGGCGGCTTCCATTTTTAGTTTTATTGCACTGTCTGAGGAAACGTACAATTCAGGTATTGGTGTATGGGACATCAAGCGTCATTCCTTTGAGTTTATTATTTAGGTGTAATTATAGGCTGAGATTGAAAGGAAGTTTAACGTAATAGGTATTGCTTGAGTTTGTCGTTTATCACGATAAAAAGCAGGCTTGGTCAGTTAGTCTGTGTTTTTGAGGACTTCATTACAAATTTGTCGATTAGGCTCAACTTGATTCATGCTGTAAAAATGTAATCCTGGCGCGCCTCGCTTGATCAATGTAAAGCACATTTCTGTAATGTAATCATCTGCAAAGGCGCGAAGTGACTTTGGGTCATCTTCGTAGGTTTCTAAGCGAATGCGTAACCAACGTGGAATTTCAGCACCGCAACCATCTGAAAACCGGGATAGGTTTTGGAAATTACCGATGGGCATAATACCTGGGATTATCGGGATATCTGCACCAGCGGCTGCACATTCGTCAACGAAATAACTGTAGGCATCGGTATTGTAAAAGTACTGTGTAATGGCGCTGTTCGCCCCAGCGTTGACTTTTTTCACAAAATTATTTAAGTCAGTTTGGTGGTCAATTGATTGTGGATGTTTTTCGGGATAAGCCGCGACTTCGATATGAAAATAATCGCCGGAGTGCTCACGAATAAAACTAACTAGCTCGTCAGCAAATTGAAATTCACCGGGATCATCGACACCTATGGGTAGATCTCCGCGTAGTGCGACGATGCGATTGATACCATTGGCTTTATAAGTATCAAGGATGTCACCAATGCGCTGTCGGCTCGAACCCACGCAGGTGAGGTGGGAGGCGGTTGGAATTCCTGATTCTTTTTGTATCGACAAAACGGTATTAAGCGTTCGTTCCTGATCAGATCCACCTGCACCAAACGTCACAGAAAAGAACTCAGGGTTTAGCTGCGCCAGCGTCTGACTGGTAGTAATTAAGTTTGCGGTGCCTTGCTCAGTTTTGGCCGGAAAGAATTCGAAACTTATATGTTTATTCATGATATTTAGCTCAGATAGAAACTAAAGAGGCTGCAAATAGCAGCCTCCCAAAAAACTAAAACCGAAACCATTAGTGTCTCGGTTGAAGCTTATGCTTAGTAACGGTAGTGGTCAACTTTGTAAGGTCCTGCAACCGGAACACTGATGTAATCCGCTTGATAGTCGCTTAGAGTCGTCAGCTTAGCGCCGATCTTCTCAAGGTGTAAGCGAGCAACTTCTTCGTCAAGGTGCTTAGGCAGCATGTAAACCTTGTTCTCGTAGTTCTCACCGTGCGCCCATAGCTCGATTTGAGCTAGCGTCTGGTTAGTGAACGAGTTAGACATTACAAAGCTAGGGTGGCCAGTACCACAACCCAAGTTAACCAAACGGCCTTGCGCAAGCAGGATAATACGCTTGCCGTCAGGGAAGATGATGTGATCAACCTGTGGCTTGATATTTTCCCACTCGTACTGCTCAAGGCTGGCAACGTCGATTTCATTATCGAAGTGACCGATGTTACAAACGATCGCCTGATCTTTCATCTGAGCCATGTGCTCGTGCGTGATGATGTGGTAGTTACCGGTTGCAGAGACAAAAATATCGGCTTCTGAAGCGACATCATCCATCGTTACAACACGGAAGCCTTCCATTGCTGCTTGAAGCGCACAAATCGGATCAACTTCAGTAACAAGAACTGTTGCGCCTAGGCCACGTAGTGACTGAGCAGAACCTTTACCAACATCACCATAACCAGCAACAACCGCAACTTTACCCGCAATCATGACATCAGTCGCACGCTTGATAGAGTCAACTAGCGACTCACGGCAGCCGTATAAGTTATCAAACTTTGACTTAGTGACAGAATCATTTACGTTGATCGCTGGGAAGGTTAGCTCGCCTGCTTCAGCCATCTTGTAAAGACGGTGTACACCGGTAGTCGTCTCTTCAGTAACACCTTTCAGGTTTACACGAGTACGTGAATACCAAGTTGGATCAGTCTTCAGTTTCTCTTTGATCGATGCGTACATAACGATTTCTTCTTCACTGCCTGGGTTGTCCAGTACAGAAAGGTCGCTTTCCGCTTTAGTCCCTAGCTCGATCAGACCTGTTGCATCACCACCATCATCAAGGATCATGTTTGGTGTGCCGCCGTCATGCCAGTCGAAGATGCGGTGACAGTAGTCCCAGTACTCTTCTAGCGTCTCGCCTTTATAAGCAAATACTGGAATGCCAGCTGCTGCGATAGCCGCTGCTGCATGATCCTGAGTTGAGAAGATATTACAAGAAGCCCAACGAACTTCAGCGCCCAATGCAACCAATGTCTCAATCAGAACCGCTGTCTGAATGGTCATGTGCAAAGAGCCCGCGATACGAGCGCCTTCTAGTGGCTTGTTATCATATTTCGTGCGAAGAGAAACCAAGCCTGGCATCTCTGTTTCAGCGATATTGATCTCTTTGCGACCAAATTCTGCTTGGTCCATATCAGCGACTAGAAAGTCTTCGAATTTTACATCTACTTGTGCGTTCATAGTTTGTTTCCAATGAATTGGCTAGCGTAGTTGGATCATGTTCAATCCTCCCCAAGCCTAGCCTTGTTAATGAGCTCACTACGTTTGCTATTAACAGGGGTGCAACGCTACTTAGGGAGTGTTGTTAAAAAATGTGTTGGTACTTATAGCTTAGTTCTTAAGCAGAAGCCTTAAGTGCGTCAACTTTATCAGTTTTTTCCCATGGCAGCTCAATATCATCACGACCAAAGTGGCCATAGCTGGCTGTCTGGCGGTAAATAGGTTGAATCAAGTCCAGCATGGTAACGATGCCGTATGGGCGCAAGTCAAAGTGCTCACGAACCAATGCTTCGATTTTAGAGTCGTCAATGGTTCCCGTGCCGAATGTATCAATAGAAATTGACGTCGGCTCAGCAACACCAATGGCGTAAGAAACTTGAATTTCGCAACGCTCAGCAAGCCCGGCAGCAACGATATTCTTGGCGACATAACGACCTGCGTAAGCCGCAGAGCGGTCAACTTTTGAAGGATCCTTACCAGAGAATGCGCCGCCACCGTGACGTGCCATTCCACCGTAAGTATCAACAATGATCTTACGACCTGTTAGGCCGCAGTCGCCAACCGGTCCACCGATAATGAACTGACCTGTTGGGTTGATGTGATATTTGGTTTCAGCATTTAGCCACTCAGCCGGAAGCTCTTTCTTAATCACTTCTTCCATAATCGCTTCCTGAAGATCAGCTAGGCTAATATCTGGATCATGCTGTGTTGATAGAACGACTGCATCAATTGAAACAGGCTTGTTATCAACATAGCGGAAAGTCACCTGGCTCTTAGCATCTGGGCGCAACCACGACAAAGTGCCTGATTTCATTAAGTCAGCCTGACGCTTAACTAAGCGGTGAGCATAGGTGAGTGGAGCAGGCATTAATACATCAGTTTCGTTGCTTGCGTAACCAAACATTAAGCCTTGGTCGCCAGCACCCTGAGATTCTTTATCGCCACGGTCAACACCCATTGCGATATCAGGTGACTGTTGGCCAATCGCATTGATCACCGCGCAAGTATTGCCGTCAAATCCTACATCTGAGCTTTTGTAGCCGATATCAGTGACGACATCACGAACGATAGTTTCTATATCAACGTACGCAGAGGTGGTTACTTCACCTGCTAAGACGACCATGCCGGTTTTGACCATGGTTTCGCAGGCGACTCGAGCGTCTTTATCTTTTTCTAATATAGCGTCTAAAACAGCATCAGAAACCTGATCAGCCATTTTATCTGGATGACCTGCGGATACGGATTCGGAGGTGAACAAGTAGTTCCCAGCCATAAAAATCTCCTTTAATATGACTGAGCGCCGTTGCAATTTGAATAAATACTGAGCCTAGCCGGTGACACCGGTTGCAACGCTCCTCAGTACTTAGATGAAAACTTGAAATTAAATCAGGCGAGGATGATATACAAGCTCGCCGTAAAAATCACCTAAAAAAACAATAATTTGATAAAGTCGTGATCGAACAACGCGACTTCAAGTCAAGTGGGATGCAGTCAGAACCATTGTTGACGATACGAATTATAGTCGCTTATGGGAAATAATCCGCATCAATGAACAGATCACCTTCCTCATCTTTCGCGGATAGCGTCGGAAGTTCACCGTTCACTAAGGGCCAGTTAATTCCCAGTTTTTTATCATTCCAGCGCAAGCTGCGCTCGTGTTCTGGTGCGTAGTAATCGGTGCATTTATACACAAACTCCGCTGACTCACTTATCACGTAAAAGCCATGTGCAAAGCCTGCAGGTACCCACAACATGCGTTTATTTTCAGCGGATAGTTCGTAACCTACCCATTGGCCAAAGGTTGGGGAGCTTTGGCGCATATCAACAGCAACATCGAAAACTGAGCCGCTTGTTACTCTCACTAATTTCCCTTGTGTTTGCTGCATCTGGTAGTGCAAGCCGCGCAAAATACCTTGCGAAGATTTGCTGTGGTTATCCTGAACGAACTCAACGTCAGCCACGTGCTCGCGGAAACTATCTTGTCGCCAAGACTCCAGAAAAAAGCCGCGGTGATCACCAAAGACTTTGGGTTCGATCAGGACAACGTCGGGTATTGTGGTTTTGATAAAATTCATCGCCACATTCTACCTGAATCCTCGCAATATGCTAAAGTAGAAAAAGCAAAGAAAATTACGAGTAGCTGTTATGAGTGCAATATTACAACCAGATGACATTTCACCAGCGGAATATCTGCTGTTCGAAAATGACAATATTGAAGGTGTCCGGCATGAATATGTCGATGGTAAGGTGTATGCCATGGCGGGCGCTAGTCGTAACCACGGTCGACTTGCTATGCGTTTAGCTAGTCGCCTTTATATGCACCTCGAAGACAGTCCTTGCGAGGTCTTTCAGTCAGACATGAAAGTGGGTATTAACCCAGCTGGTAACAAGAAGTTCGGGAGTAGCTATTTCTACTACCCTGATGTCCAGGTAAGTTGTGAATCTGAAGATGACAATTACTACAATCGTTTTCCGTGCTTGATCATAGAGGTTTTGTCAAATAGTACGGCTCGTGTTGATCGAATGGAAAAGCTCATGGCTTATAAACAACTTAATTCACTGCAAGAATATGTATTGTGCTCTCAGGATTCACCATCTATTGAGCTACATCGCAGGAGTAATGATTGGCAGGCTGAGTATTTAATTGGTGGTGGCACTTTGACGCTTGAGTCAGTCAGTTATACTATCGAAGTTGACGAACTTTACAGCTTTTTGCTTAACTCTTGAGGGAGGCATAGTGTATACGTTGCAAGTAGAAGACTTACCTAGCTACAGCTATGAAGACTACTGTCATTGGGAGGGCGACTGGGAGTTAATCGAGGGAGTTCCTTACTCAATGGCGCCAGCGCCTATCAAAATACACCAGCAACTCATTGGGTATCTATTTAAATCAATCGCAAGCGAATTCGATCACTGTCCAGAATGTGAAATCCTGATCGATGAAGACTGGAAAGTGAATAGTCATACTGTGCTTAAGCCAGATCTCTCAATCGTTTGTGGCGATAGCAATCCAATGTACATTAGTAAAACGCCTGAGGTGATTTTTGAAGTGCAAAGCCCCTCGACCGCAAAGCACGATGAAGGGCTAAAGTTCAGGCTGTATCAAGAAGAAGGTGTCAAATACTACGTACTGGTTTATCCAAAGGAGTTATTAGCTAAGATTTACTGTTTGGAAAATGGTAAGTACAAAAAAATGGCGGAATGTGATAAGGATGCTTTTTCGTTTGAGTGCATCACTTGTCCATTCAATCTTGACTTTGCCGAAGTATTTAAGCGCTTTCGAAAGTGATTTACTCTTTAGATCTAGAGATCGCACTGCAACGCTCAATCAAATATTTCCCATAACCCGTTTTCTTAAGTGGCTCAGCCAGTTCCAATAACTGTGCTTGGCTAATATATCCCAAATCAAATGCAATCTCCTCGATGCATGCCACTTTTAAACCTTGGCGGCGCTCGATAACGGCAATGTACTCTGAAGCTGCAAGCAAGCTGTCATGGGTTCCCGTATCCAGCCACGCGTAACCTCGCCCCATTTGCTCTAGCTTCAAACGATCTTGCGCTAAATACGCCTGATTTACTGAAGTGATCTCAAGCTCGCCGCGCTCTGAAGGCTCCACTTCGCTAGCGACCTTCACCACGTCATTCGGATAAAAATATAATCCAATGACGGCAAAGTTGCTTTTAGGTTCTAGCGGCTTCTCCTCAATACCTAATACATTGCCAGTGCTATCAAACTCAGCTACGCCGTAGCGTTCAGGGTCACTCACATAGTAACCACATACTGTCGCTTTGTTCTCAAGTGCTACCGTGTCGACGGCGCGTTTTAGTAACTGCGGTAAGCCGTGGCCGTGGAAAATGTTGTCTCCTAGTACTAAGCAGACGTCATCGTCACCAATAAAATCCTTACCTAGTATAAATGCCTGAGCCAGGCCGTCAGGGGAGGGTTGTTCTATATAAGAAAAGCTTAAGCCAAACTCACTGCCGTCGCCTAGCAAGCGTTGGAACTGTGGTAAGTCGTCAGGTGTGGAAATGATCAATATCTCAGTGATGCCGGCTAACATAAGGGTCGATAGCGGGTAGTAGATCATTGGTTTGTCGTAAATTGGCATCAGTTGTTTGCTGACGCCCCGTGTGATTGGGTAAAGTCGGGTGCCGCTGCCGCCTGCTAAAATGATACCTTTCATAAATTAAGACCTAAATCGTTTAAAAATATTCAAAAAATCAATAGTAAATGCGCAGCTTGACTCATCAAAAGAGAAGGGCTCCGTGTCGCACTCAGCTGCTTTGACGTAATGACCAGCGCTTAGTTGGTAAACCTTCGCCAGTAACTCATCAGGGTAAACCAAAACATAATACTGAACGCCTTCCTCTTCATACACGCTAAATTTTAGTGTTTCGTCGCGCTTAGCAGTCGAAGGACTGAGTACTTCAAAAATAACGTCAGGTGTTTTACTAATGTAGTTAGGGTTGCTGTCACAGCAAACGACTGCGACGTCTGGTTTTAGTACCATATCACTGCTGACCTTCCAATCCTCATCAAGCAATACCTCGCAGTCAAGGCAGTCAAACAACTCCGATAACAATGCGCTGCCAATTTGCAGAGACAGTTGTTGGTGAATTTTAATCGGTGCAGGAACCATTGCGTAAGGCATCCCCTGTATTAACTCCCATCGGCCTTCCCATTGGCAATAATCTTCGTAAGTGTAGTGAGGTGATTCAAAGGGTTGCGAGGCTGACATGACGTGACTCCTGTCTTTCATTTTACTCAATGCTAATTAGTCATTCATGAATAATGAAAAAATCGCACTAGGCCGCATTAATTTTTGGTAGGTGCACATCTACAATAATCTCACCGTAAGGTGTAAACACCTTGCCTTTATCATTTTTCTCGATGGCTAGCCATTCCATCAAGCGTTCTACGTCGGTATGTACGTTTTTGTAATCTCGGTTAACTAATCTTGCGAGTTCAGCAATACTTGATGGGCCGTTAGCCCGTAAAGTAGCTAATAAGTCCCAGCGTTTCTCAGTAAATACACTTAGCATTTGCTTAGCATCCTTAAAGCCAACGTCAAAGTAGGGCGTGGGTTCTTCACCAACAACCAGCTTTTCCATGGCCTGCTGCACAAGCGTAAGTGATGGTTCGATAGAGGCACCAACATTTATTTTTAATATATTTTCACTCATTCACCTTCTCCTTCTATGTCTTGGATGAAGTCAGAGATAAGTTTTTCTGGACTAATGAAAAAGTAGGGCAGTTCTTTATCTCTGATCACTCAATGCTAACACGCCATTCGAAATGATGAAATTTAAAGGCAGAAATGATAATGTGAATAAAAAGGGAGTCTTAGTTCATGTCATCTGTTTTTAACTATAGTCCTATCAACTTTGACAGCTATCTACAGCAAGAGCGTGGTGCAGAGTACCGCAGTGAATATGTTGATGGCAAAGTCTATGCCATGGCTGGTGCTAGTAAAACACACAACACGATTTCAGTAGCCCTAACTGCGACAATTGAAACACAATTGCGCGAAGGGTGCCGAGTTTGGCAGTCGGATATGAAAGTTGTGATTGCAGATGAAGGTAAGCAGTTTGCTTACTATCCAGATTTGGTTGTGGCTTGCGAAGAAGACTCAGATGATGATTATATGTGCACCAGACCTCGTTTGATTATTGAGGTGCTATCACCCAGTACAGAGCGAATCGACTTTGGCGAAAAGCTTGAAAAATATACCGCTATTCCAAGCTTAATGGAGTACGTGCTGGTGTCACAAGACGTACCCTTGGTTCGTGTGCTCCGAAGGAGAGGCGCTTGGCAAGAGGAAATGTATAAGGCAGAAGACGTGCTTCAATTAGAGTCCGTGGGGATAGAAGTCGCCGTTTCGCAGATTTACCACCGTGTACGTAAAGAGGTAGGTCTGGCATGAATCAAAGTCTCGCAGAAACCGGATACGTTAACGAAGCAGACTACCTAGCAGCAGAAGCACTGGCTGATGAAAAACATGAGTATCTCAACGGCTGGGTTTACGCGCTTCACAGTGACCCAGTGACCCAGTGACAGGCATGGCAGGTGCAAGTGAGTCGCATGTCAATATAACCGGTAACGCTTACTACGCGCTAAGAACACACCTCAAGCAAACCCCTTGCAGGACTTACATGACTGATATGCGTCTAAAAATCAATGCAGAAGACACGGCTTGGTTTTACCCGGATGTTATGGTTTCTTGCGAGCCGGAAGATCGTCAGCAAAAAAAAGCTAAATATGCGCCTATTTTAATTATAGAAGTGCTTTCAAAAAGCACCAAAAACTATGACA
>ENA-ORXR01004611-ORXR01004611.1-marine-metagenome-genome-assembly--contig:-NODE-4611-length-11414-cov-80.459116_pt1 | contig 11414 bp, 6 predicted proteins | sample MGYA00237866_ERZ511479 | MGnify/ENA metagenome assembly ERZ511479 | reverse complement strand
CGTAAGGAAAATTTAGTGAAACATATAAGAAAAAGAACAATTCAGACGGGTAGATTATTTTTTTCGTCTTCCCTTATTTGACTAAAAGTTCGGTATTTGAATGTAAAAGTTCATTTTTTACTAAGTAGTTAGCTACCTGCACAGCATTAGTGGCAGCACCTTTGCGGAGATTATCTGAGACTATCCACATATTAAGAGACTTGGGTTGCGAAAAATCTCTACGCAAACGCCCCACAAATACATCATCTTTATCTTTACTATATAAAGGCATCGGATAAACGTTGTTTTTAGTATCATCCTGAACGGTCACGCCTGCTGCATCTTCGAGCAGTGTTTTAAGTTCTTCCAAATCAAAATCGCGCTCAAATTCCACATTCACACTTTCCGAATGACCGCCATATACCGGCACACGAACCACCGTAGCTGTAATACGAATATCCGGCGCACCGAGTATTTTCCGGGTTTCCTCTACCAGTTTGGTTTCCTCCGTTGTATAGCCATCGTCCTGAAAATCACCACCATGCGGCAAGCAATTCAAATCAATCGGATGGGGATACGCAGGGTCAGATGTGGGCGTATTGTTACGTTCTTCTTCCATCTGTTTCACCGCTTGCACCCCCGTACCTGTAACAGCCTGATAGGTCGAAATGACCAATCGCTTGATGCCGTACTTCTTGTGTAAAGGCGCGAGTGCAACCACTAACTGAATGGTCGAACAATTTGGATTCGCAATGATTTTATCATCTTCTTTCAAGAGGTGAGCATTGATTTCAGGTACGACTAAGAGTTTATCATCGTGCATACGCCATGCTGACGAATTATCGACCACCGTAGTGCCGACGGCTGCAAATTGAGGGGCATAAGTTTTTGATATATTGCCTCCGGCAGAAAAAATGGCAATATGCGGACGCATCTTAATCGCCTCTTCCATGCTCACAACGGTATGTTCGCGACCATCGAATTGAATCTTTTTCCCGACAGATCGGGCTGAGGCAACAGGGATAAATTCTGTGATAGGAAATTGTTGCTCTTCCAAAACGCGGCACATCACGCCGCCGACCAATCCTGTGACACCTACTACGGCTATTTTCATAATTATTTTTAATTAGCAGACAGTTTATCTGTTTGCAGTTCGCCGCTATTATAAAGAATAAATTGCGGACTGCGAACCGACAAAACTGCCGACCGATGATTAATGAGAATAACAAATTTAACACGAATTATAGATATTCCTTCAAAAAGTGAAGTGAGTTTTTAAAGAAATGATAAAATAATGTCAAAAAAACTTAAAATACATCGCATTATTTTTTTTTGTATTATTTTACATACTCAAAATGAGCTGTTTATTATGTCACAAAAAATATTGAAATTCCAAAAACTTACCTAAAATATTATGCAAAATTATTACGCGATTCTTTACCGTGTTTAATTTGACAAGACATATCAAGTAATTGTTTCACACACGAAATAATAATATACTAACTGATTTTTAGTGTTGTTACATATTTTAATTTTAATTATTTCATGGAAAGAACTATCAAACTTTATTCTGAAAAGTGAAAAAACATAAAGGCATGATTCCAAAATTACAGGTGAGTAATTTCTCGCCCCTGTCATCTTTAAAAATATTGTAAGCATGTTCAGTCCTATGAATTGGCATTATTTACTAATTGAGCAAAGAGTTAAATACTGCATCCTTGTCCTGGCGATGATGCTGTTCTCATTGTCCGTGCAATCACAAAGAATTGTTATCAATGAAATCAATTATCGCTCGGTTGAATTACAACAAGATATTGAGTTCATTGAACTATACAATGCTGAAAGCACTGCTATCAGCCTTGCGGGTTGGTCACTGACCGAGGGGGTTACCTACGAGTTTCCCGGAGGTACTACGATACCTGCCAATGGCTATCTGGTCATCTGTGCAGACCCGACTACCTGCCAATCCGTATTGGGATTTTCGGGAGCTATAGGTCCCTATACAGGAGGCTTGAGTGGCAAAGGAGATGAAGTGATGCTCCGAAACAACCTTTTTCAGGAAGTAGATAAGGTAGACTACGAAAGTTGGCAAGAATGGCCCAATGTACGATTTAATAATGACGGTGACAGCCCCGTTTCCATCCAAAAAATACACCCTAAACTACCCGGACAACACGGTGGTAGCTGGCAAGGGCAGGGGCCTACACCCGGCAATGTCAATTCTTGTTACAACGCAAACTGGAAAGATATAGCCGTCATAAAAAGCGTTTCCAAAAGCCCTAACCACCCCGTTTCTGGCGAAGTCGTGCGGATAAAAGCAGAAATAAGAAACCTTGATTCGCTCTCTGGTCCGGTAGCATTAGAGTTGCAATATCAAATCGTAAAACCTGGAACTTATATCCACAAATCCGATGCTGCTTATAATAGTGGCTGGATTTCTATCCCAATGTTAGACAATGGCATAGGGGCAGATTCTACAGCAAATAATGGCACATACACCGCCGCAATTCCAGCCTCTGTCCAAATTCACAGAAGGCTGATACGGTATAGAGTAAGGCTTTCTACTCCGGCACTTGTCGCGATGTATCCCGACCAAAAACACGCCGAGAGCAACTACGCCTACTACGTGTATGATGGCTACCCACTTATCAATGGCTTTGATATCAATGCCGTAAATCCTATGCAAGACGTCACCGTCCTTACAGGAAGTGCTACGGCAAATACCTACATAGGTCCGGGCAATGGCATCAACAATAACGGACAATATATCGGTTATGAATATCTCGGCGAAGGAACATTGGTCTATAATGGAAAGGTATATGACCACGTTCGTTTTCGACCGCGTGGACGTACCAACGGTCGTGCAGCGCGTGTAAAACCGGGTGTAAAATTTAAACTGAATAAAGAACGTCAAATCGCCCCTGATGACGATTGTGGAGATGAATATGATGAAGAACAAAGTGCATTTACACTTTCCGGTACTTATGTCAACGACATTACTACACACGGCGCAACGGAATCCATAATACACAAAATTCTCAACCTGACCGGCGCAATGGGAAGGCATGTAGATTACACACAAGTTCGTATAGTCGATAAAGCCGATGAAAATGGTAATACAGGCGATTTTTGGGGCGTATTTTTAATTTTAGAAAATTACGACGGCGACTATTTCAAAGAACACGACCTACCCGATGGTAATATTTGGAGGCACAAACGCTCCGGCGAACCTACTCACCGAATGACCTATCAGGGTGATTTTCCCAATACAAATAATATCGGCGATTGGTCTAGTCGTCACCCTCAATATGCAGGGTCTGTAGACCGCTATTTAAATCATAATGTCACCAGCACTTATGCGAATTGGCAATTTTTCATCAATGACAAAATTGCCAATAATTTCTTTGCCAATGGTGCAAACAATTACGAAGGAAAACACGCTCAACGAGAATATTATAACTCCGAAACCGGAAAATGGTCTGTTTGGTACGGAGATTACGACTCTACCTTCGGGATGACTTTCGATGACGGCACATTCTTCGAAAGAAACTCCTCTAGTTCGACCATTACTGTAGAACTGGTACAAGACATGTCGGGTGTATGGAAAGAGTATCAGAATGAAATGCGTTCGGTATATGACCTGCTTTTTAACCAAGAGCAGGCTGATTTTTTGGTGGATAGCGAATCCGCCAAAATCTACGACCCCACCGCAGCTTACGACTGGACAGACCTCGACCGCAGCCGATGGAATCAAAACTATGACCTCGGCAATGTAGATGCACACATCAATTGGTACAAAACATGGTTTCAAGATAGAGGCAATTATTTGAAAAATAGCAGTGCAGATGGTTTTTATGATGCAGCAACCCCCTACACGCCCAACATCAGCCTCACGGGTAGCGGTGCATTGGATGATATGACATTTAGTACAACGAACTTTGCAGATCCACAAGGTTCGAGTACATTTTCAGCCTTAGAATGGAGAGTAGGAGAGTGGAGTGACCCCTCAAACCCCTACTACGCAAACGTTTGCGACCCCATTTACGAAATAGAAACTGTATGGAGAAGTGGAGAAATTAACACCTTCTCCAATACATTTACTGTTCCGCCCGAAGCTTACCTCAAATCAAACAGAACCTACAAAATCAGAGTTCGATACAAAGACAATACAGGCAGATGGAGTCATTGGAGCAGTCCCGAAGAAATCATACCAACGCCGGCTGCGCAGGTGATCCCAAATGTGGTTATCAATGAAATCATGTATAATCCGCTTCGTGGTTGTGGCAATGAATTTATTGAAATCATCAATGCAGAAGCATTTCCTGTTGATATGAGCGGCTTTGCCTTGACAGATGGTATTGGATTTCAATTTCCTAAAAATAAAATTATGCAACCCGGTGAAATACTGGTACTTGCAGCAGATAGCGTCTTGTTTAAACTCAAATATGGTTTCTCTCCTTATGGGGATTTTAGTAGCTCACTTAGCAACGATGGCGAAAAAATAGTCTTGTCTGGTCTTTATGATACCGTTGTCGATTCGCTCACATACGGCGACCGACGCCCCTGGGACGAAGCACCCGATGGCAACGGACCCTCGCTCGAATTGCTGGATGTTACACTTGATAATACCGACCCGATAAGTTGGTTTAGGTCAATGGACAATTGCGGTACACCCGGTCAGCCCAATAGTCGTGTATGCAGTGGCACGCCCCTCCCAATAGTAATTAATGAAATCAATTATAACTCACCCAACTCACCCGATGCAGGTGATTGGGTAGAGCTACACAACACAACAGCCGCCCCCGTAGATATTTCCAACTGGGGTTTTTATGACGGTACAAATGAATTTCTCATCCCTACGGGAATAATCATAGAGCCAGAGGATTTTATAGTCTTAACACAAAATGATACCTTATTTTCAGCAGCATTTTCGCACCTCACAAATAACACAAATTATATCGGAAATTTTGGATTTAGTCTTTCCGGAGGAGGGGAACGTATTACGCTATTTGATAGTAATGACTGCCTCACAGATTATGTCAATTACGACGACGACCTGCCCTGGGATACCATTCCCGATGGCAACGGTCCGACCCTTTCTCTCATCGACCCTTCATTCGACAATACAAATTACAATTCATGGGAAAGCGCGTCAAATATTAATTCAGCCTTCGGAACACCCGGACGTGCCAATGAGCCTTGCCCGGAATTAACAATCGTTTTTCCAGATACTATTTGCGCCACCATACCCATTGTATTAGAAACAGATACTACTTATGCAGATATCTCAATGACTTGGTTTGTACAAGATAATGGTTTGACTCCGGGCAGTACTGTGAATGCCGTGTGGAATACACCGGGCAATTATAACGTACAATTAATTACTGATTATTTTGAATGTAGAAAAGTATATAACACGATAGTCACGGTATTGGATTGTAATTTAGTCCCCGAATTGGTGGACGATGGTTTTATTACAAATGAAGACACAGCGTTCTCCGATAATGTCCTCACAAATGACAGCGATCCCAATGTGGGCGACAATCTGACCGCCAATACAACACCTACTGTACCACCCGCAAACGGAACGGTCGTACTGAATACCGATGGCTCATTTACCTACACACCCAATCCTGATTTTAATGGTTTAGATTCGTTTGAATACGAGGCTTGCGATGATGGTGACCCGATTTTATGTGAGACAGCACTTGTAGAAATAAAAGTCATTTCTGTAAACGACGCCCCAATTGCAATAGACGATACAGAAACCACTCAAGAAGACACTGATTTAGCGAGTGATGTATTGTCGAATGATTCGGACGTAGATGGCGACCTATTGATAGCTACCGTAGTCACGGCAACTGCAAATGGAACATTGACGCTCAATCCTGATGGTACATATACCTACACGCCAAACGCAGACTTCAATGGTACAGATAGTTTTGAATACAGTGTATGTGATGTGAGTACAATACTCGATACCTTCTCCGGTCAAGTGGCGGTAGGAGCAGACGATGCAGAAGAACGCGCAGATAACGGTGTCATTGACATATCTAGCGGTGATCTGGATATGACAGACGATAGCCCTACTATATATTCGGCAATAGGTATTCGCATCTCCAATATCACTATACCGCAAGGGGCAATAGTCACAAGCGCATATCTTGAATTTGAGGCAGATGAACCACAGAACGTAGCCACCTCACTGACCATCAATGCTGAGGCAATCGGCAACGCACTTTCTATTCCCACGGCAGCATATGCCCTTAGTTCAAAACTGCGTACAGTCGCAACAGTTTCGTGGGCAAATATTCCTGCATGGACACAGGGCAATACTTACGAAAGTGCTGATATTAGTCCTGTCGTTCAAGAAATAATCAATCGCAATGACTGGTCAGCCAATAATGCGATGACCTTCATCATAGAAGGCACAGGCACACGTACAGCCAAATCATTTGAAGGCACAGTCGCCCCGAAATTAATTATAAATTATCAAACAATAGACCCCAATCCGGTCGCTGTATCGCTTTGCGATACAGCGATAGTCAATATTACAATTGACGCCGTAAATGACGCACCAATCGCGGTAGATGATACTTTCAATGCAACAGAAGATACGCCATTAACAGATGATGTTTCTTTGAATGATAACGATGTAGATAGTCCAGTAGTAGTGACAACAACACCTGTTACACCTCCTGCGAATGGCATATTAGTATTAAATGCAGACGGCACATTCATCTATACGCCGAATGCGGATTTCAACGGCGTAGATAGTTTTGAATATGAAATTTGCGATGTCGGCACACCTGCTTTGTGTGATACCGCAATAGTTACGATAGATGTTGGCGGAATAAATGATACACCAATAGCAGCAGACGATACAGAAGTTACGCAAGAAGATACTGATTTAGTGAGCGATGTTTTATCAAATGATTCAGACCCGGATGGCAATCCATTAACGGTTACAGAAGTCACCGCACCAGTCAACGGCACATTGGTATTGAATACAGACGGTACATATACTTACACACCCAATGCAGATTTTAATGGTACAGATAGTTTTGAATACGAAATTTGCGACAACGGTATACCAGCTTTATGTGATACTGCCTTGGTCAATATCACGATAGAATCAGTAAACGACGCACCAGTCGCGGCGGCTGATGTTTTCACGACCTCAGAAGATGTTCCATTAATGGATAATCTCGTGTCAAACGACAGCGATGTAGACCATCCGATAGTCGTGACAACAACACCCGTCACACCTCCTGCGAATGGCACATCAGTATTAAATGCAGATGGCACATTCACCTACACGCCCAATATAGATTTTAACGGTACAGATACCTTTGAGTACGAAATTTGCGACGGCGGTATACCTGCTTTGTGTGATACAGCATTGGTCGAAATCATAATAGATGCGGTCAACGATGCTCCTATTATTGCTCAAAATGTGGGAAATAGCATTCTGGAAGACACGTCGTTGTCCAGTTCAGTCATGGACTCTGCCAGCGATACAGATGGTGACGAACTTACTGCAAACCTCCTTACCCCTCCGCCCAACGGTACATTGGTGCTAAACCCCGACGGTACTTACAATTATATCCCTAATCCTGATTTTAATGGTACAGATACCTTTACCTACGAAATCTGTGATGATGGCACACCTATTCTATGTACTGCTTCACAAATCAATATCAGTATCAGTCCGGTAAATGATACACCAATAGCCGTAGTAGATACTATTTACACATTTAGTAATACATCAGTTCAAGACAATATCTTGTTAAACGATTGGGATATCGATGGTGACAGTCTTGCTTCTACGATTATACCAAGTATAGTACCGACCAACGGAACGATAACTGTACTGCCAAACGGTAACATTGATTACCTACCAAATCCAAACTATATTGGCACCGATCAGTACGAATACGAAGTCTGTGATGATGGAAATCCAAGCCTCTGCAATACAACAAGCATAACCGTTGTTGTAGATGCAGGATGCGTTGACATAAACCTCAAAGTTCTCATGGAAGGTCCGTACGACCCGGCAGTAGCAGAAATGACAACTACCCTGAATACTGTTCGACAAATTTTGCCGGGACAAACACCGTTAAGCCAACTCGCCATCCCAACTCCTGCCGGACAACCCTACAATGCGGCACCATGGAACTACACAGGCACAGAGGGGGCAAACTGGACAAACGCAGATTACGATACCGATATAACTGACTGGGTACTGGTTTCATTCAGAACAGATAAAGAAAAATCAACTGAAATTGGAATGGCAGCAGGTTTGGTAGATAAAACTGGCGATATCGAATTCCCGAATCGCTGTGCCTTGCCGTTTACCGCCACAATGGATTCTCTCTATGTCGTCGTAGAACACCGTAATCACATGGGAATCATGACACCCGTGAAGATACCTGTGGTGGCTAGCACGCTCAATTATGACTTCCGGTTGTCAGATAGTTTTCGGTATTTAACGGGTTTTGGTCAGAAAGAATTACCTTCAGGTTTGTGGACGATGTATTCAGGAGATATCAATCAGATGGATACGCCAAGTTACGATATTACAGGCTTAGACAAAGTGCCGTGGTTTGAAAATAATGGTGTATTCGATATCTATCTTGGTGCTGACCTCAACCTCGACGGAGACATCAATGGGGCAGATAAAGCACTCTGGATAGTCAATAACGGTATCTCTTCGAGAGTGCCGAAATAGCCAATAGCCGATAGGTAAACGTGAAAAAGAGCTTGTCAGTCATTATGATTGATAAGTAGTGAGACAAAAATATCCTTACTTTTTGACGGTTTCTTTTCCGCTATTTTCCCCTACAAAAATCCTTATCCCGAACCCCGATTCGGGATAAGGATTTCAAAGGATTCTTAGACGGAAAAAGACGAGTATAATGGCACATGTTATTTATTTTCTTTCACTTACGATTTCGACGAGATTATTTTTTTCCTCTTCCCTAAACCTCACAGACAAACTTAAAAAGATAGCCATCGTCTTACAAACTGTCTAATAATTTTTGTGCCTCTTGATACTTCCAAGATTTTTCCTTTACGATTTGCTGTAGATACTTTTCGGCTTGTTCGGCTTGGTTATTTTTCAAATATGCCAAGCTGATATACCACTTTGAAGTTGGTGAATAGTTGATGTTATTTTGTTGAATGACCGTCTCAAATTGTGTTATGGATTTATCGTAATTTTTATTGTACAAATAGGCTAAAGCTAAATAGAATTGTTGCTCTGTTTTGGGTGATTTTATTTTTTCAATTTCGCGGATGGTCGCTTCGTAGTCTCCTTTTTGGTAGGCGTCTCTTGCGGCTTTCCATACTGCTGCATCGTCATTTTCTCCCATTAATGTTGTTGGGGCAGTATGTATCATTGCAATATGGTCATCCACAGAATTCTCCTCAATATTAGGTTCGGTAAAACCATACTTGTACAATAAAAAGGCAATAATGCCAAGAATAAGAAAGCCTATAATCCATTTAAGGTAGTTAGGTTTTGGTGGAGGTGGCACATCTTGTGCAGCTTTGAGTTGTTGTTTGAAATCATACTTAGTCTTCGCAAAAATGACTGACCGCAACTCTACTTCGTCCGCAAAGTCGGCATCGCTACCCAAGCGTTGTTCAAATTCTTGAAGTTCGACTTCCGATAATTCTTTGTATAAGTATTTTTCAATTAATGTATCTGTATCTGTCATTTTACTTCCTTTTGTTGGTTCAATAAATCATTTACTTTCTTCCTTAATTTTTTCACACACCTTGATTTACCGGACTTTATCGTACCATAATTTTTATATCCTAATTCTTTCCAAATATCATTTAGCTTCCTTTCTTCTTCCCAAAGCAAGGTTAATATTTTTTTACAAACCGCTCCTTGCATTTCCCATGCCTTAAGTATGGCTTTTACCTTTCGTAGCTGTTCATCATCCAATCCGCCTTTGGTGGTATCTTGCTTACCCGACAAATATCTTTCGATTTCATCGACATCAAATCCTGTAATTCGAGGTATTGGTCCTCCACGAAGTTTATTATAGGCAATGGTAACGATAAATCCACAAATATTATCATTCCTGAATGCAGGCTCTATTATCTTTCTTCTGATGACAAAAAAAGCATCCTGCAAAGCATCTTCCATATCTTCTTTGGAGCATTGCGATTTTGTTTTACCGCGCAGCCCGACTACCAAATCCTTATAATTTTCTGCATACAGTCTACCCAAAGGAGCATTATCTCCATTTCGGATTTTTTCTATTTCATTTTTGGTGAGTTTACACATATATAGTGGCTTAGATGAAAAAAGGTAAACACGAAGAAGTGATTTTAACTGCTTCTTTTTTTAAGTAGTGAAAGAAATTAAATAAATGTTCCATAATGCGCCGTAATTTTTTCTTCTAAGGTTCTGCTGAAATAAGGATATTTTTGAATTATTTTATAATAAAAAATATTTATAAATAATTCATTTTTAATCATAAATAAATTATAAAATAATTTTAATTAATTAAAAAATGGTTATATTTCAGTGCGACCTTCTAAAGAATTCAAAAAATCCTTGCATAGCATCGCTACGGAACTATTTTTTGTATTTTTTAGAGGGAAAAAGAACAAGTATAATGGGACAAGTTATTTATTTTCTTTCACTTAGAAACGAGGAAAGGAAAAAGTCAGTTTAGATAGGTTGTTTCTTTCGTCGTCCCTTATGTAAAGTTATGATAAATTCTTGAATACTTCATTTCAATTTGCCATGTCTCGAAAAAATAATCAAATATGTGTTTACCTTTTTTAAATTGATTCAATAGGATAGTAATAACGACAAAACAATAATTCAAATCATCTTTCGAAAGTGATAAAAATGGCGAATTCGTGAAAAGCCAAAATAGAGTAACGATTCAATTAAACTTAAAATTACAATGGCTAATATTGTTAATTTAAAACTCGAAATTAAGAAAGGCTCAAGTAAAAGTACAGTAACAGTAACGTATGATGCTTGTTTTACTCAATGTGAATTGATGGACAATACTACGTTCATCGAAACTGTAAGGCTACGAGGAGACGACGTAGGTCCCGACCCCCACTTGACGACTTTGAAAAATAGTTGTGTTTCTGCGACTAAGGCATGTGTGAAGCGAAAGATAACTCGTGAGCTATCAAATGCGATATTGAATGAAGATAATTCGTTCTTCAATCGAACTGACGAAGTCTATGCACAAGTTAAACTTGTTCCTTTTAAGCCAAGCACATCATCGGCTAGTTCCAACATTATCTCTAGTAGGTTCTAGTGCAGAAAGAGGTAGCCCTGTTTTCTAACCCTAAAGTGCCAAGCGTGAAATAAACCTCAAAAAAACAACTCGTGATGTGGTTTTACCACAGAGCGTGTAAAATGTTCACGTTCAGGAATGACTCCCGCAAAGCTG
>ENA-ORXR01004610-ORXR01004610.1-marine-metagenome-genome-assembly--contig:-NODE-4610-length-11416-cov-15.179734_pt1 | contig 11416 bp, 12 predicted proteins | sample MGYA00237866_ERZ511479 | MGnify/ENA metagenome assembly ERZ511479 | reverse complement strand
TTTTTTCCGAGCTAGTGCACGTTGCGGGAGTACTTGCGAAAACGCGGGGTGCACGCGGAGAGACCTCGTACGGCTCGGGCGGACGTCGCCGTACGTTGAGTCCGGCATGGTTAGAAGCGTCAACTTGCACACTATCCGTACATGTGTTTTTGCACGATGGCCGTACGTTGGGCGTTTGTGAGGTCCAACCATGTAGAAAGAGGGTTTTTTTCTCGTTCAGATGGCTTGAAACGGGGGGTCTGTGCTTCAGAAGAGCTGGAAACGAGGATGTGTGCTGCATCCGATCGCATCGACAGAGGAATGACCGCGTACTTCGTGGAACCTTCCCCTGAGATGCTCTGGACGGTGTTTTTCTTCAAATTTGAACTCGGAGCAGGGGGCCCAGATTGTCGCCAGTCGGGACGCATCGAATGCGGTGTGTCCGTGGCACGCTGTGACTGAAGCGGGCACGGCACGCGTGGCGCCACGCAGCTGCCCGCGCGGTGCTGTGGCTGGGCCTGTGACGGGCAGAGGGCGGTGCGGTGTGTGTGGTCGGTTTTGAGGGGGTGGTGGAGTCTCGGCGGTGGCACTGGCCGGGCGGGATGTGGCGCAGCTGACTGCGCGGTACCTCGGGGGGGCAGGAGACTGGCCATCGTCCGCCTTTGGGGCCACCCCATCGATTGTCCATCGAATCTGACTGATGCGCATCACGACCATCGACGGCAACTTCGGATGGGACTTTCGATGCCCATCACAGCCCGCATCCCGTCCATCGAACCGATGGGGCTGAAAATTCAGCTCGTCGATGGGTATAATCATGAATAGGGGGCTACTGCGCAGGGCGAGGCACATCCAAGGAGGTGATCAGAGAGCCGTTGTCTCGCGAGTCTGGCTATGTACCTAGAGGACGACCTTACGCGTGGACCACCAACCAATCACTGGCCTGGGCTGCTTGGCGCACTCGACTTCGGGCTCGTCCTTCCTTACTACGTGCACTCCCGGTGCGCTCCCAAGCTCCGTGTTGGCGAGTGTGCCTCCGCCTCTCCCAGTGACCGCCTCTAATGACACAGATGCAGTGGCCGCCTCCCGCAGCAGCTCATCAGGCCAACAGTTACACAACCGTTAGCCGCTGTCGAGGCCACCACTGGGAGCATTTTCGACAAACACAACCGCTCTAGGCTCCCACACACGGCTCTTCGTCGACTGTGAGCAGAAACGGCCTTCAATCGCCGCTCCCCCGCCGTCTCCAATGCGTGCGGTGAAGACGAGCACACGGGTCTGTTCTCGCTGCTCACGTATGGCATTGACTCAGAGAAGCAGTGTTGACAAATGAGAGAACACAGCAACAGTTTATGGCCAAGGGTAAAAGGCATTGACGAAGAAACGCTGAGCGCGCCTATGCGCGGGGGTGTCAGGTACAGTCTTGGGAGTGGCAGATATGCCGTAATCCCTGGTAATCTGATCTTGATCAGGCAAGACGTGTTCCAGACGCAGCACAGATGTTAAGGGGATAGCGCGCAGAGATGGCCAGTCGTCACCAATCTCCATCGACCAGCACAGCCGCTTGCAGCCGCCACCCACCAACGGGCATCCCGGCATGGACTCGCACACATCCATTTCCGCCACAACAACGACATCAATGTCGTGGTCCCCCGCCTTCCGAACAATGGCGCGAGCCTCGCCATAGTGTAGCACTCCGCGAGGGTCTCCTGGTAGAGCATACGTCAGGGAGTCGAACCACGGCAAGCCACGGTACGAGAGTGTTGCACGGAGGTGCTGCAGTGGGTGGCCTCCCGTGCAACACGGAAAACGGGGAGAGAAGGTGTAGGAGTTTGGCAGCCGCAGGAGAGTTGTGTCAACCGACAACCCCAGGGCACTGCCGACGGCACCGAGCCCTGGCCGCATCGACAGCTCCGAAAGTGTCACCGCTGCAGCCCGGCGTCCCGCACGCTGACGGGCTGGCGCCACAGGTGGTACGGCGGCCGATGACGGGGGTGCCCCTTGGCTCCCATCCGCGTCTGCGTCGTTGACGTCTTCGAACCAGTCGTCAAAGTCGGCGGCCTCGCGCTCAACTCGAGCCTGGATTTCCAGGGATCCCTGCCCAACGCGGAGCAGCTGCCCACGGAAGGAGTCCTCGTCGCCGTTCGTACGCCCATAACGGCGCTTCTCATGCCCGTGAAGGGACTCGTTGCAGCCGGTGTCGCCATTCTTGATAGCACCGTGAAGCTTGATGGCTGCAAGGACGTGAGCAAGGACCTTGTGCACCTTGGTACTAAAGAACTTGCCCAGGATGGGCGTGAGAAAGTCGAGTACGAACGAACGCGAGAGGGCGGCCACCTCCTCCGCCTCTGGCACCGACATTGGCAACCTACAGTGGTAGGTGCCAGTGAGGCGGTCGACGAGCTGCGCGTAGCGCACAAACATCTGCGTGACGGCCACATCGTACGGGGTGTCCCCAAACTTGGCCCGATACGCCACCCAGTCAAATGCCAAGTTGTTGCTCACGCACAGAAAGTCGTCGTTGAAAGAGGTAGTGCCGGCAGGTGCGTCCTCTTCTCCGCTGGGCGTCTGGCAGACCTTTGTGGATGGCTCGGGCTCCAGATCAGTCTCCGTGGTGCTCCCGCTCCCGCCGTCCGTGCTTGTATCGGCGTCCGAGTTATAGGAGCCGCCATTGAAATCGCCCTTGTTCAGCCCAAGTAAGGAGGCGATGATGTCATCCACCATGTCGACATTGTTGTCGGCGAGCGGCTCGTCCAATACAGAGGCTGAGGCTGCAGGCCGACCAGCAGGGGAGATGCCTGTCGAGTGCGGCGGGCAGGGGCCAGTGTGGGCCGGTGGGCGGGGTGCGAGGAAAGTCGACCCCTGCTTGGCTTTGCCCTTGCCACTGCCAGAGGTAGTCTTGACGTTTTTGGCTTTCTTCCTCGATGGTGGCCTCCGCCTGGAGCTCGGACGAAAGAGCCCGGCCACGAGGAACATCAATATCCATACCCCCGCGCGCTGTTGCGCTCCCGTGAATGTGGCCTGCTTTTCTTTCGGGCCCACGAGATACCTGCAATCAGAATCAGCAACGACGAGTCAGACACATACAACATGCGAAAGAAGCAGCTACTGTCAGAATACTGGTCTCGCACCACACAAGAGCCAGCACGGCGCAGAATACAATAGCGCCACCCAACTAGCCCGCACCTACGAGCCATGGAAGACAGTGCAGCCCAACGCACCCAGGTGGTATGAAGGATGCCATGCTCCGGCGTCCGAGAAACTCCGTCCGCACATTTCCCGCCCGTGCAGTTGCACTCTCGTCTTTGTACTCTGGATAGAACTCGGTGCACGCGTGGGGGAACATGAGCACCAGCCGGTGGCATAGCATGCGCGTGATACCCAAGTCCAGCACCTGTGTCAAGCCACACGGACAAGAAAAAAGGACAAGTCAGCAGCTGCTACGAGGCTGCAGACAGCACGAGGTTATGACCACGCTGCCACAGTACACACAGTATCACACGGCCCCCGCGACTCATAACAAACAACAACGTACGTGTAGGGGGTCTATTGCAATCATATTGTAGAGGTGATGCGGCACGGTTCCGAGGCCTCCTAGAGCAGCCAGCGCGGGGACAAAGGCGTTGATACTGCTCTCTGTCTCCAGCATCACACGGCGCTTGCGCGCTCTGGTCGTGCGGCGAAGCTTGGCCGCCTCCAAGTGCCGCGTCAGCGTGTCCACCACGTCGCGCGGTGCCGCCGTGACCCCCTTCTCCGAGCAGGCATCGACGGCCTCCACCTCGCACGTTGAGCAGCACTTTCCGAAGTTGCCGGCCTTCATACAGAGCACCGCACGCTCTTCAGGCCGGTCGCACGCGTACAATAGCACACGCAGGAAGGCAAGGGTGTAGCCGCCGATGCTCTGCTGCAGGCGGTGGCCACCGTGGCTCGATGCGATGGCCTCGCGAAAAGCCAGATAGAGCGTCCGCTGAAGGACCCCCCAGCGCCGCCCCGTCGCCTTGACTCTGCTGCCTGGCTCCTTGAGAGCGCGTACAATGGGCACGTACGCAATTGTGAACCACTGCACCTCCCCCGACACGTCGTTGACGACCCTGATGCGGATGGGATACAGGTAGTGCGCTGAGAAGACCAAACCACACGCACATTAATCAGTTCAAGCAAGCAATTAGGTTAGAATGGCGACCACCATCGGACAACGGGGCGCTGGTAGCGGCGGAGAAGCAGCGGCGGCTCCGCTATCGCCTGCGAAACGGCGGCATCACCGCGGTCACCAGCGGAGCGGTGGCGGCGCCGGGGTTGTCATCCCATCGCCCCCCCCCCCCGATGGCACACGCGATCCCGCCGCTGCTGCCGATGCCGGCAGCGCATCGGATCGAGTCGGGCCTCATCGGGACCCTCACGCAACCCGCCACCCGGCCACCAAACAGAAAAAAGACGCGCGCACGGAGGAGACGACCGCCGCGGCGGCACCGCCCGCCTAGCCCCACGGTGGCGTCTACACGGCGGCTTCAGAAACAGACGACGATGTTGTCGCAGGCGCCGCGTCGGCTGCCAACCGCCGGTCGCACCGGAAGATGGAAAACGTACCGCCCGACCACGACAGTAAACTGGCGTCACTGTAAACGTAGATGCCGAGAACGAACGCTTTCTCAAAGGTGGATGCGTCAACAGCGTCCTGGTGCGCGCGAAACGCCTCGCCGTCCATAGGCGCCTCACGGCGTTGGCCGACCTCGGCGTCGTCCCGGCGCAACTGCACCACCTTGGCATTCGTCAACACGCTGAGCGCGGTCCTGAGGGCGGAGCGAAAGTAGGTCACGTAGGGTACACCTCCTTGCACTAGGGTACACTTCTTCCACCCCGCCGACAGGACGGCATCATCGAGGTCGTCACGGACAGCGTTTCGAAACGCCGTCGCCGAGGGGAAAATATCCGCTATGCGGTTGACGCCGCCTGCACCCTCCTTGAGGCTGCTGTCCGACCCGTCCCACTTGGCCAGCAACTCATACAACCTCGTTTGAAAAGCCGTTGACAAGCCGCTCCCGTTGCACTCGTTGACAAAAGACTGGAGCATCTTCAGCGCCGACGTGTCAAACTGCCCCGGCTTGCAGTGCGGCCGAGAGTCAACCGCCGGTGCACTCCTCTTGGAGTCACCGATGCGCTCGTACTCGGCCTGCACTTCTGTAGCCACCGAGGAGAAGTTGTGCGCGTGGCCATCGCCACCGGCCAATCGCCCGCTCAATGGCGGTTTACCAGCAGGTACCCGATCAGCGTCCGCTGTCTGCGACGCGTGCAGCTCTGCGGCCTCCGACAGCTGTAGCAGCAGGGCCGCGTCGTCGTTGTTGCACTCCTCTGACGGCTCGAAACCGCGGTCGTCGGTGACGGGTGCATCGACCTCCACATGACGGCCGGCCGGAGAGTGAATGGCGGCCGGCTCCAGATGAGACTCCTCGCCAACTCTGGGCGGGGGGGCATCTTGGGACCCCGGAGAAGGAGGCGGTTGAGGCGGGATTGGCGGTTGCTGACCGAGCACCACCGGTGTAGCCCCTGCCACTGGCGCGGCAGCAGCAGCCGCCGCCGCGTCCGGTGCTGTGGCGGCTCCCAGCTGCCGGGGAGGTAGCCGGCGGTTAGCGTTGCGGCCGACGTCGCGATGGGCGGCAAGGGTGTGTCTGCGCATTGCCGCCGTGTTGGCCTTCGCCACGCCGCATAGTCGGCACGTCGCGAGACCGTTATTCGTCGGCATCTCTGGTGGGAGACTCACAACCCGCTGCAGCTGACAACAGGGAGACGTGAGCGGCCAGAGCGCACCGGAGTCGGCGTCCTCCTCAACCAATCTCACCACCAGGCGATGCACGTAGGCAATCGGGATGCGGGGGCGGGTTGTGGGGTGGGAGGGGGGGGGGGGGGGGGGGGGGGGGGGGGGGGGGGGGGGGGGGGGGGGGGGGGGGGGTGGGGGGGGGGGGGGGGGGGGTTGGGGGGGGGGGGGGGGACGTGTTGGCGGGGGAGCGTGGTGGGGTGGGTTGGTTGGGGGTTGGGGTGTGGAAGGCGGGTGTTGGGGTTGGGAATGGGGGTGTTGGGGTGGGGGGGGGGGCGTGAGGACGCGGCTTGGTTGGATTTAGGAGGGGGAGTTCTCTCACCAGCTTGTGTGGCGCTCCGCCGCCACGGAGGGTGGCCCGAGAGGCCGGCAGCAAAGACGTCTCCGGCGGGCGACCGCCTGTCGTGACGAGAAACGCGACCACGGGTAGTCAGCGGTGGGTGGGTAGTGGCGAGAGGTCTGCAGAAAAGGCGTCTCCGGCAGGCGACGGCCTGTTGTGAAGAGTAACGCGACCAACGGTGGTCAGTTGTGGGTGGGCGGTGGCCGAACGTCGAGCGACCAGCCCCCGAAGGAACACAGGAGGGCAAGACGCCAGCCGTGGGGGCAGTGCACCAAACGTGCCTCCCCTGTGGCCGCAGAGTGACACGGAGAACCCAGCCAACGTGAGCAGACGGCAGCTCACCTCCGCCTGAGTGGCGACCGTCGGCACAACGTAAGGTGCGCGTCACGAGTGCGCTCCGGCCACAGAGTCAAGTGGCGGCCTTAAAAATGAAAAGACCAGATAATTAGATAGACGCCCGGCTACTGGCACAGAACGTTAGGGAGAGAAGCAACAGCCAATAGTGTCAGCTTCGGCCGTTGGTCCAGGCCATTACAACCGAACGCAGGCAATTCGTGGATCGTGATGCCAATTAAGTCCACGGACAAAGGAAAAACGGTGAGGGAGGGGCGATGGGCCGGGCCGCCGGGCCTCGTCACAGCCGTGTGTGCTTTTGGGAACCATGTTTTTGTGATATTTGTGTATGTCATTGGGGTGCACTTTTGCAGTCTAAGTTTATCGATACGCATGTTGACGATCATGCATTAACCACAACAATGAGTGAGCGGTGTATTGACGGACTTGGATTCACGAAATGCAATGAAATTCAATCGAAGTTGGGGACGCTTGCTTCTTGCTGCTGCGGCGCGTTGCACTCGTCCGGCTCGTCGTGAAGCAGATCTGTGGCTACGGGTTCTCTTCTGACGTTGTGTGGTGCGTGGGAGGCGGTGGCGGTTTGCCGGCCGCGGTGCGTTACACGAGAGGACCGCCGTCGCAGGCGCTCTCGTTGTCCAGACAGTAGCACTACGGGTTCTCTTCCGACGTTGTGTGGTGCGTGGGAGGCGGTGGCGGTTTGCCGGCCGCGGCGAGATACACGAGAGGGCCGCCGTCGCAGGCGCTATTGTTGTCCAGACAGTAGTGCAACGGGTTCTCTTCTGATGTTGTGTGGTGAGTGGGAGGTGGTGTCGGTCTGCCCGGAGCGGCGAGATACACGAGAGGGCCGCCGTCTCAGGCGCTCTTGTTGTCCAGACAGTAGTACGTATGGCTCTCATTGTCTTGGGCCATGACGGCTACCGTGCACCGGCCAATTTCATGCGGCGAGCGACTCTTGTGCACCCCGCGTTCGGCCCCGAGTGGCTGGGATTGCCCCGTTGTTTGCTTCTGACATGTCGCGCCTACGTCACTACGGTCTTGCATAGTGTGGTCTCCGCCTTTTTACGCTGGCCACCCCTCCCCCCCCGTTGGGCCTGACCCCGAAGTGCGCTCACCGCGCCCGTGAGAACACGTTTTTCTTTCTGTGGGCCCTACAAGCGGCTGCGGTGGCCCCGCTGCCGGCAACCCCTGCAGACGGCAGTGCAGAATGGGAGGCTCACGCGTCGTCTGCAGCCCTGGCGGTAATCGGTTACGGTCCTTTCTATGGGTAAGCTGCTCTCTGCGCGCTCTCTGTGGTCTGTGTGAGGCGGGCCGGGTGCGGGGCGGCTCTCTTGCGTCCGCTCGGCAGACGTCCGACGGATGTGTGGGGCCTGCCTGTTTGAGCCGCCGAGCTTGCCTCGTGGAGGTGGCCGCATGGGAAGGCTATAAGACCACAAGAGCAACGCTTCCCCGGTACCGATTCCAGTCCCAACTCACCACGACCCGTCCCATGCCCGCTCTGTCATAGTACCAACACCAACGCATGCTCCTTATCCCCTTGTCCGCCGCCCTCTTTTCTCTTGCACTTCTCCCCCCCCCCTCCTTCATCCCGATGGCTCCCACGGCGGCCGACCGTGCCCGTAAGATGGAAATGCGTCAGGAGGCCGCCGCTGTGGCTAACGCCAATGCCGCCGCCGCCGCTGCCGTGGCAGCCATCGTCGACCAGTCGGACGTCAACCGGCACGGAGCTGATATGAGCGAGACGCAAGACGCAGCGGGAGTCATGCTCTCACTTGCGATGGGAGGCCAGGGCGCCGAGACTTCCACTGGGACGGTCGGCGTCGTGGGGATGGCGCCGTCTACAACCTCCCCCATGACTCCCAAGCCGAGGGCCAAGGGCAAGGGGCGGGCGAGCCACTTGGGCCCGACGCTAGGCATCGACAAGTCGCGCGCGTCGGCGGCGGTGTCACCGGTTGGTGTGCTCGCCATGGGGTCAACCCCGACATCCAGCGCATGTGCAACGCCACAGGCACAGCGCCCGCCCGCCTACCCGACGGCTTCGTCTTCGGCCCCCGCCTACAATGCTCTTCAAGGCACGACTCCGCTCCACTCGGGAGTGAACTCCAACCTCGGTCGCCCGCTGGCGGCCCGCGTCGCTCGCCCGCTGGCGGCGCGTTTGTCCTCCACGACAGGCATGGACGGGGTGGAGGTCGCCCCCCCGACGGCGACGGCCGCTCCTTTGGGAGTGCAGTCGGCTACAGTGGGCGGCTTTGTGGTCCGCACGACGCCAGCAGCGAACACCGCTGCGGCGCAGAACATGGCCCGGCGATCAGGCGCCATCACGGCCGCCTCCCCCGCGGTCGCGGGCGTCCGACGTCGGACGCACCGCATCCCGGCGGCGCGCTTGGCGCGCCAGCTGGAATCTGCTGGTGCAACGGCAGCGGCCAAGCGGATTGTTACAGATGGGTCGGACGCCACCCGCCATTCAGGCGGCTCGGTGAACGCAGCAGTCTCGCCTTCCAGGGAGGGTGGGCTTCTGTCGTTGGCAAGTGCTGACGCTGACGCTCGATGCACGCGACCCTCAAGCGTGGAAGCCTGGGACGGTGCTGTGGTTGAGATTGCCGGCACCGCACACAGTCGCGGGGAATCCAGTGGTGCCCATGGGGCTTTTGTGGGCGTCCCGGCCCGACGTGAGGCAGCCACGGGCGCGGCACCTGGGGCGGCTGTGGAGGGACCAGCGAAGCCGACAGCCGGCTGGGTTGAGGTCATCTCTACCGATGATTTGGGCAGCGTGGGGACGGCCCCACCTAGAGCCTCCGCGGCCCCCTCCGTGTCGGGCTCTACCGGCGGCATCTCAACACCCGGTCAGAGTGACATCGAGTCGGGACCTCCGTCGCCGTCTCGTCCTTTGACGTGGCGGTCTATCCGCGACATCCCTTCTCCCGCCATTCGGATCCCACTGGCAACTACCCCTCCTCCGCTCCCGTCTACCCCGTCGTCTTCCGGCGACCAGATGGCGGCTGCGGCGGGGAACACAGGTGCGTCGGCCTCCCCGGCGGCAGCACTCATTGCCTCCGCCGTGCGTGCGTCTACTGAGAGCTTGCGTGCCGATGTCGCTGCTTTGAGCGCCCGCACCAATAACACGCTGGCAAGCCTGCAACAGCTCAAGACAAAGGTGGACACATCCGTAAATCTCTCGCAGCAGACTCTGGTGGCGGTACGCAAGGTGGAATCCGCGGTGAAGGCGGCGGTGTCGGACGTCATCAAGAAAGACGATAGCCAGGACAAGGACAATGCCGAAACCATTGAGCAACGTGACGAGCAGCTTCTTGAGGAGGTCAAGGTAAGCCTGCCCACTATCACTGTCAATCGATTCTATTTTCTCTGTGTAGGTGGAAGGCCACGAGGATGCTCGTGTGGTGTGGCCACATCTGCACGCCCCTAGTGACGGGCCTTCGCCACTGTGTCTCGAATATTCCTTCCTGGACCTCATGCTCACTACATCGTTTTGTCTCACTTCCCCTTATGGTATGGTATGGTGTGGACCTCCTTGAGCTCCGCACAGAAGACCTACCGGGATGTGTTGATCGACCAGTTCGCGACCGCCGTCGAGACGGTGGTGGTGTTCTCCAACTGTGATGACAACTGGGACACGGCCATTGCCGCCACAGAGACGTGCATGAAGCTGGGCACGGCCAAGGCGGAGGCGTGGCTCAACAAGTTCATCCGCCGGGCAAGCCGCCGCAACGCATCTATCTTCGTGAACGTACGGGTGTCGATGCTTCTTCTCCGGGTCAAGCCGCATCTGCACCAAACGTGGACGGAGCTCATTCTGAGCACGTACTTTGCGGGCCTTGGCCTCGAGCTCAAGTCCATTGACGAGCCAACTGCCAAGAAGCTGCTGGACAACTCGGCCTACTGCTTGTCCGGTCGTGGGCGGGAGGCGTGCCTGGACGCGCTCGCTGCTCTCTTCCGCGCCGTGGGCGCCGCCAGCCGTGTTTCCGAGCCGACGGGCCTGACTGACGGGCGCTCCATTCGCGCCACCCTTGGGCACTTTGCCTTTGTCTCGACAAAGGTCCGCAATGCCCTTGAGCTCGCTGCTGGGCAGCGATTGTCGTCTCGCAGCGGGTCAGTTGGTGACGGGCACTTCCCCATGTGGGTGGCAGAGGTGCGTCGCATGGACGTGAGCTTCCCCACCACCGGTAAGCTGGACAACGGGCTGGAGCTGGTCGACGGGGCTGCATTGGAGCGGGCGCTGCCGCAATATTAGTGGGTCCGTGTATGAGAGTGTGTCTTTGTCTGTTCTTGTGCAGCTGCGGGGGGCTGCTGCCCGCGACCGGTTGGTAGCTCTCGCCACAGCATCCAGGGCTTGCTTGTTGTTTTGAAACCGTGGAGCTGCCCCCGCCCCGCCCCGCACCAGGCCAGGACCATAGTAATAGGGGGTCGCCTGGCCGCACAAAGCTAGCGCCTGCCCGCCGATCAGACGCACAGCTAGCGACTGCGTGCCTACGCCGCTGGCTCGCGTGATCACGGTCACGAGATGGCCACGGATGAGATTGATCTCCCAAAAGTATTGAATTGGCGCCGCATCAGGTCTCCATCGAACCGACCCGCATCGGGAACCCTCATCGCAACCGCAACGATATCAGCTCTCGATGGAGCTTGAAACCGGATCGCGAGCCGCGTCGGTTTTCTCGATTCGATAGGGTAGGCCTAAATGCAGACGATGGGGGTTCGTGCGCCAGTGTTTGGAGGGTTGGGGGGGCCGTGGGGCGGGAGGGGGGGGGCGACGACGCCGTTGGCTTGTCGGTGGCAGCCCCTGCGACGGCGGCGGGGCGAAGCGCGACTCGGCATGTTTCAAGTCTAAATAATGCTTCGGAACTTACACCACTCTAGATGGTCTTCGATCACAGCTCAACTCCAGGCCAGGGTGTTTTCGCGTACGCGCTTTCAGT
>ENA-ORXR01004609-ORXR01004609.1-marine-metagenome-genome-assembly--contig:-NODE-4609-length-11419-cov-3.402575_pt1 | contig 11419 bp, 11 predicted proteins | sample MGYA00237866_ERZ511479 | MGnify/ENA metagenome assembly ERZ511479 | reverse complement strand
TTATCATGACCATGGCGCGGCTGACCCCGTCCATATCTTCAACATTTGCGCCGTCTAGAAGAAACACGGCATCAAAGCCCTCGGCATTTTCCGTCGACGCGCTCAGTAATATCGGTTGCAACTCTGCCTGAGGCTCATCATCCCGCCCATGAGGGAGAAAAGCATCATCCCGAAATGTCCAGAGAAAGCTATCGAGTTCAGCCAGCCTGCTCTCCGGCAGTTTCACCAAAGCCCGCCAGCCTTTCTCAAGCGTTTTCTCAAGCAAGCCCGGCAGGACTCCTTCCAACGTCGACGCTTCCAGATGGTAAAACCAATATTGCGCGGCTCCGGCCACGGTTAGCTTTCGTGGTTATCTGCAATCCAGCGGTTGAGCAGGCGCACGCCAAAGCCCGTCCCGAATGTCGGTTGACGCGGATCTTTGGAGCCATTGATCATGCCTGTTCCCGCGATATCCAAATGCGCCCAAGGCGTCTTTTTGCCGACGAAGCGTTTGAGGAATTGCGCGGCCGTGATGGACCCGGCAGCACGACCGCCAATATTTTTCATATCCGCATTGGGGGAATTGAGCAGCTTATCGTAGCTTTCATGCAGCGGCAGACGCCAAGCTTTGTCTGTGGAGGTCTCTCCCGCCTCAAAAATCTGCTTGGCGAGTTCATCGTCCGGGGAGAACAAGCCGCAATATTCATGGCCCAATCCAACGATAATCGCGCCCGTCAGTGTTGCGAGGTCAATCATCGCCGCTGGCTTATATTTGGTGACAGCGTAATGCAGCGCATCGGCGAGGACGAGACGCCCTTCCGCATCGGTGTTCTGCACTTCAATCGTCTGGCCGGACATGGAGACAACAATGTCGCCCGGTAGTTGGGCTTTGCCATCCGGCATATTTTCAACGAGGCCAACAATACCAACAACATTGGCTTTGGCTTTCCGACTTGCGACAGCGCACATCGTCCCGACTACCGCAGCAGAGCCGCCCATATCGCCTTTCATGTCCCACATATTCGCGCCGGGTTTGAGGCTGATACCGCCCGTATCAAAAGTGACGCCTTTCCCGACGAGACATGCCGGCGCGTCGCCGTCTTTGCCGCCATTCCAGCGGATGACAACCAACTGGCTATCTCTTTCTGAGCCAAGGCCGACGCCCAATAAAGCGAGCATGCCTAGCTTATTTAGTTCCTTTTCACCCAGCACTTCGACTTCCAAGCCAAGATCTCGCATCTCTTCAATCCGGTCTGCATAGGCTTTTGGATAGATTTCGTTCGGCGGGGCGTTGACGAGGTCACGCGCCAAAACGACGCCGTCGCCCTCCGGGCCGTAATAATTTTCATAAGCTGCTTTCGCTGCCTTCGGATCGTCGCTTACAACGACGATGGACTCCAACGGATCTTTTTTGGACTTCGTCGCTTTGGACTTATGTTTGTCCCAAATATAGGCGGCCAACCGTGCGCCCAATGCAGCGCGCGCCGCGTCATCCGCTGTGGCGTCAGTTCCTTCCAAATGAATTGTCAGCTGTTTAACGCCGCTGCCGCGCAGAGTCTTCGCCGTTTTGGCGGCTGCCATTTCATAATCAAACACATCCTTTTCACCGCGCCCGCAAATGAACAGGCGGACACCCGAGCCGACATATGTGTTAAACGCATCACCGGACTTGCCGTGAAACTTGGCTCCTTTTGCAGCCGCCTTGACCACATCGCTATCATAGGCGTGATCCTCCCCGGAGTTGGAGATAACTAGGGCGGCACCTGTTTTAGCGGCACCGGGAGCAGAAAATGTAACTTTCATGAATTTGCCTCAAGTTTGGTTCGAAACACTGGTAACGGAAGGGTCATCGCATTAGAAGGGGGCAATCGACACTCGGCGCAATTTTGCGCCCCAGAGGACAATTCGGCGCGCACATAGATGAAACTCTTACAGCGATATATCTTTTCGCAGGCCTTTTCTCCCGCGGTTTTGTCGTTATCGGCCTTGGCACTGCTCGCTTTGCTGACGCAATCCCTGCAAACGCTCGACCTAATCGTTGAGAACAGACAAAGCGCCGGGACTTTTTTTAAGATTACTATTCTCGCCCTGCCGCAGTTAATTGGCATTATTATGCCGCTCGCCGTGTTTATGGCCGCAATTTATGCGTTGAACCGCATGACCAATGATTCGGAATTGATTGTCGCCAAGGCCAATGGTGTCTCCCCCTGGTCGATGGGAACGCCGGTTCTGCGATTGGGCGTTTACGCGCTTATTCTCCATTTGGTTATAAATCTTCTGCTTCAGCCAATGTCATTCCGCGAGATGCGCAAGGAAATCCTGACAGTCAAAACGGATATCGCGAGTCAGATGGTTCAAGCGGGACGCTTTGTCACACCCGCACCTGACCTGACGGTTTACGCCCGTGAAATTTTGCCTGACGGGGAATTACGCGATGTATTGATCCATGATGGACGCGACGCGGACGCAAAATCGACCCATACGGCAAAGACTGGCCGTTTACAAAAGTCCGAAAAATCGACCTCGCTAATCCTATTTAACGGGTCTGTACAAACGCCGATTGCGGATGGAGGTTTGGACGTCATTGATTTCGAAACCTATCAATTGGACCTCTCTGATGTCGTTGCTCTGGACAATGTATTGCGATTGAAATCCTCGGATCGGTTCCTGCACGAGCTTCTTCGCCCGGACGCGCGCGATTATGTGACGCCGAAATCGCGCAAGGAAATGGCCGCGGAAGGTCATGCACGTCTCGCGGCCCCGCTCTGGAATATAGCCCTCGTCTTGGTTGCGTTGGCGTTCCTCTTACGCGGACAACATTCGAAACTTGGAAACGCGCGGAAAATTGCGATCTGCGCGATAACAGGATTTGTCTTACGCTTGCTGGGCTTTGCCGTCGTATCATCTGCGGAGAGTGACGTGGCGCTCAACCCTGTTCAATATATACTTCCCTTGGTGGTGATTGTGGTTTGTCTGACCTATCTCGCGTCGCGCAAACGCGTACGTTTTGGTAAAAAACGCAGGCGGAAAGCTTACAACACGGCAAAGGTCCAACCGGCAATGTCAGGGCAACCAACATGAGCCGCGCCACACTGTCTCGATATATTGCGGGCCGAACCGTGCGTGGAATCTTGCTGGCGTTCCTGATCGTCACAGCCATTATTGCCTTGGTCGATTACGTGGAGGCCTCCCGCAATATCGGGGCCGACGCCGACCTCTCTCCTTTGCAACTCCTCATTTTAACGGGCCTAAAAGTCCCTAAACTAATTGAGCAAACCATACCCTTTGTCGTCTTGTTCGGCGTGATGGGGGCGCTGGCTGGTATGAACAAGCGCTCGGAACTCACCGTAATGCGGGCAGCCGGACTGTCAGCCTGGCGGTTTCTACGTCCAGCTCTCGTGGTTACAGCCCTTATCGGCATTCTGTGGTCAACCGTCGTCAATCCCCTCTCCTCTCGCATGATGGGCGAGTATGACGCTCGTGCGGCCTCGGCTCTTGGCAGTTCACAGACGGAAGAAATTTGGTTGCGGGAAGGTTCGAACACCGCGCAACGCGTTATACAAGCGGAAAGTTTGGACCTTTCGTCAAAGCTGCTAAACGGCGCAATCTTTTACGAAATGGGTATCGCGGCTGACGGCGCGACTGTTTTCGAACGCCGGTTTGATGCCAAAACCGCGCGCTTGCTTACCCCCGGCTATTGGACTTTAAACGGCGTAATCGAGAACGCTCCCGGCGAACTCACCCGCCGCACCAATACGCTCACCCTACCGACCGGCATCACTGTAGAGGATCTCAGAGAACAATCCGGCCAGCAAGTGGATGCGCCATTCTGGGCTATTCGCGGCGAAATAAGAGCTAATGAGGAAGCCGGGTTCTCAGCAAGAAAACTCCGCCTCCAATTCCACAAGCTTTTGGCTTTGCCTTTCCTCTTGGTCGCGATGACGTTTATTGCAGCGGGTGTATCCATGCATTTGGTCCGTGGCGGAGGGACTTTGCGTCTTTTGATTATGGGGGCAGCCCTCGGATTCGGTGTTTTCTTTGCTGACAGCGTCGTTACGGCTTTTGGCGAAGTCGCAATATTGCCGGTTATTCTCGCCGCTTGGACCGTGCCTTTGCTGGTTTTATTGCTCGGAATTACCCATTTAGCCCGAATTGAGGACGGCTGAAGTCTGACCGTAGTTTAATGTCCAAAGCCGTCACAGCGTCCTAAACTTGCGGCAATGAATCCTTTGGCTATAACGGCCTAGAACCAAATAGAAGACGACCCCTATGCGCCTTTTTAATACGCTTGCGATTGCTACCGCTCTGCTTACGACGTCCGCGACTGTTCATGCGCAGTCTTCGCCGCACGGCATTGCCGCTGTTGTGAACTCCGATATTGTGACCATCCATGACCTGCGTCAGCGCGTTTTGTTCATGATGGCCACGACCGGCGCGGAACAGGACGAAGCCAGTATTCAGCGCTTGCAACGCCAAGCCCTACGCAACTTGGTCGATGAGCATTTGCAAATGCAAGAAGCTGAAAAATATGAACAATCCATTTCCGATGAAGAAGTAAACCAAAGCGTGGGCCGGCTGCTCTCGCGAAACGGAGCCGACCCGAATAAATTGGTTTCCGATCTCGCCGCAGCCGGCGTGTCGATTGAGACCCTGCGTGATCAGGTCCGGTCTGAAATTGCATGGCAGCGTATCGTCAACGGTCTTTACGGGTCTCGCATCCGTATCTCAGATGCACAAATTGATGAAACGCTGAACCAAATCACAGCGAATGCCTCGAAACCCAATTATCGTGTTGCTGAAATTTACATTGAAGCCACGCCCGACATTGGCGGCATGCCCGGTGCGATGGAAGGGGCTGGGGCTATGATCCAACAAGTCAAAAGCGGCGCACCCTTCCCGCTCTTGGCACAGCAATTCTCATCGGCAGCCTCTGCAGCGAAAGGCGGAGATGTTGGCTGGGTTCGCGAAGGCGAATTGCGCCCGGAAATTGACACGGTCATCAAAGAAATGGTCCCGGGCAGCGTCTCTACCCCCATCCAGGTTCCGGGGGGCGTCTATGTTGTTGCCCTTGTCGATAAAAAAACCTCCGAAGCCGATACACTATACAGGCTCAAGCAAGTCACCGTCGAAGCCGAAACCGAAGCGGCGAAGGCACGGTTGATTTCGCTCCGTGATGACCTAACAAGCTGTGACACCTTGGATGATGACGTCGACGGTTTAGACGACGTTGTCGCCGCCGATATGGGTGAGTTGAAGTCTTCAGACCTGACGGAAGTCATCGTAGCCGCATTAGAGCGCACAGATGTTGGCAGTCTGTCGGATCCTTTCGATCGTCCGGACGGAGCAACTTCCATCATGGTGTGTAAGCGCCAGACAACCGGGTCAGATATCCCAACCCGAGATCAAATTGAGGACCGTCTGCTGGACAAACAACTTGCGCAAGCGTCAAAGCGCGCTCTGCGTGATCTCCGGCGTCAAGCCACTCTCGTCGTCCGTTAGGGTCAAGCCACATGCGCCCTTTCGCACTCAGCATGGGCGACCCGGCAGGTATCGGCCCTGAAATTACGGTGAAGGCTTGGGAGGCGTTACGCGCAGACTCTGAACATGCCTTCGCGGTTATTGCCTCGCCTGAGATTTTCTCAGACGTCCCGCACCGCGTCATCGCAGATATCGCTTATGCAAGCGCTGTTTTTAGCGACGCACTTCCCATCATTGCCATAGACGGAGCTGTGGGCGTGGCGGGACAACCGTCTTCGAACAATGCTCCGGCCGTGATTACCAGTATTGAAACGGCCGTTAGCCTGTGCCTGTCCGGCCAAGCTGACGGCGTGGTCACAAATCCAATTGCCAAGCATGTGCTTTACGAAGCCGGGTTTCGATTTCCAGGTCATACAGAATTTCTTGGCCATTTGGGGCAGGACCAAGACGCGCCATATGCGCCAGGCCCAGTTATGATGCTGGCCGCTCAGGACCTTCGTGTCGGCCTCGCGACAGTGCATGTCTCGCTAAAATCCGCCGTAACGCAATTGTCGACAGATAACATTCTACGCACTGCGCGCGTCATGCTTGGCGCATTAGAAGTCGACTTTGGGGTTAAAAACCCGCGTCTCGCACTGACAGGCCTAAATCCGCATGCAGGCGAGGACGGAACATTGGGACGCGAAGAGATTGAAATCATAAATCCGGCGGCGAAAATCTTGCGACAAGAGGGATTTGATGTGACGAACGCCCAATCTGCCGACACAATGTTCCACGCCGAAGCCCGAAAAACTTACGACGCTGTTCTGGCGATGTATCACGATCAAGGCCTTATCCCTGTAAAAACACTGGATTTCCATGGGGGTGTGAACATCACGCTTGGACTTCCATTTATAAGAACCAGTCCGGATCACGGCACGGCATTTGGAATCGCTGGGCAAGGCATTGCCCGCCCGGATAGCCTGATCGCAGCCATCAAAAAAGCCCGCGAGATCGCGAATAACCGTCATGCCCATTGAAGACCTCCCCAGCTTAACTGAGACCGTGAAAACTCATGGTTTGGGCGCGAATAAAAAGCTGGGTCAGCATTTTCTTTTAGATATGAATCTAACGGATAAGATTGCGCGGCTGGCGGATCCTTTGACAGGATGCAGTGTCGCTGAAATTGGTCCCGGGCCGGGGGGATTGACTCGTGCGCTTCTGTTGCGGGGCGCTAAGAAAGTAGTCGCGGTTGAAATGGATAAACGCTTCATTCCCGCGCTCGCCGAAATTGGCGATGTATCCAGTGGCAGATTGGAAATTGCCCAGGGCGATGCGCTCAAATATGACATCGCCGCAAATCTATCCGCTCCCCGAAAAATCGTCGCGAATCTGCCCTATAATGTCGGTACAAAAATGCTGATTGATTGGGTCAACGCCTCTCCTGTTTTTTGGACCCAATTGGTATTGATGTTCCAATTGGAGGTCGCGCAGCGCGTGGTGGCGCAGCCCGGCGAAGCGCATTATGGCCGCTTGGCTGTTTTGTGCCAATCCGTAGCGCATTGCCGCATGGCGTTTGAAGTACCGGCGCGAGCCTTTACCCCGCCGCCGAAAGTGAACAGTGCAGTCATTGTTCTGGACCCGCTTGAGACGCCTTTCGAAGATTTGAAAATACTGGGCCGCGTGACGCAATCTGCGTTCGGGCAGCGCCGGAAAATGTTACGTCGCAGCCTGCGCTCATTGGCCGAACAATCTGAAATTGTGCTGGAAGATTGGTTGGAGAGCTGCGGCGTGGACCCGAGGTCACGCCCCGAAATCTTACCGGTAACGGCGTTTCAGGCTCTAGCAAATGCGCTTATCGCCCGCCATTGATTATCAAGGCAATCTCGTGAGCGGGAATGCCCAAAGCCAGCCCGGTTTGATTGAGCCGTCCTCTCGTCCCGGAGTCGTGATTTTGTGTGTCATGTGCCAAACGGCATAAATCTTTAAATAGACTTTGAGACATTCTGGCAGAACCGTTGACGCTGCGGCAATAGCGATGAATTGTTCGCTTCAACTTTGGCCGTTTTCGCATACCTGCCGCGAGTTTATGAAAGGCTTTCTGACGCCGACCCGAGCCGAGGCGCATGTTCGATTCAAGTCTGGAGAGCGTGAGTGCTCCGCAATTCTCGAATGAGAAAAAACAAAGTCTAATCAACGTATCCGTTCGCAGGTCCAACTCGCGATTAAGATACTCTGTCGATGTGCCAATAAGTGTCGCAGCCACAGGTTTGGACCGTTCGGCAGGCCTTGCGCGTTGGCCAAAACGTGCTTCAGGCGTTGGTGCAGATTGCGGATGCAATTTGACCCAGAGTGCATAGACATGGCCCTCGGCTATCAACTGTGCCAAGATAGCGATTGCGGCGCCGAGTAAAGTCCAAATTAAATGCTCAAAAACGCTCATCAGAGCAAATTGGACCAAATGACGAGTGAAGCTAACCGTTCCGCCCTGGGCGTATCCGATCAGAGAGGCCAGCACGACACTGTACACCAAAGCTCGCATCAAGATGCGGTCCGCTCGGGAGTGATCGGCGATGAACCCACACAAAGTAGACGCAATAGCAAATCCCAAAATTATCGAAAAACCAACTTCAATCATTCTCTTTACCTACAGGGATAAAGTAGATTTCCGATTAAAACGTCCTTTACCCGCCGTTCACTAATGACTTCACGAAACCACCCAACCACATCTGACGGCGTCGGCGCATGCGTTCGGATTTCACAATCGTTTTGAGCTCATCCAAGGCCGTAGAAACATCTTCATTTACAATGACATAGTCATATTCGGCCCAATGACTAATCTCGGCTTCTGACTTGCTCATACGCTTGGCGATAACGCTATCGCTGTCCTGGGCGCGTGTTCGAAGACGTTGTTCCAGCTCGCGCATATTAGGCGGCAGGATAAAAATCTTCACAATATCGTCGGCTGCAGCTTGGGTGAGTTGCTGCGCGCCTTGCCAATCAATATCAAAAACAACATCCTTTCCGCGAGAAAGGGCATCCTCAACAGGGCCTCGCGGCGTCGCATAATAATTGTCAAAGACTTTGGCGTGCTCAAGAAATTCCCCTTGGGCTTCCAACTCTGTGAAGCGGGTTTTATCTACGAAGTAGTAGTCTTTGCCCTCTTCCTCCCCCGGACGGGGTAGACGTGTTGTTGCCGACACACTCATTGCCATGTCAGGGTTATCCGCGAGCAATTTTCGGGTAAGCGTCGTTTTCCCGGCCCCGCTGGGCGAAGACAAAACAATCATCAAGCCTCGTCTGTCTGACTTCAATTCGTCCAAAGCGCTCATCCCCATGTTCTTATCTAAGGCCTCTCTCGCGTTGTATCTTCCGCCACTTTGAAACATTGCGCTCATGCTCCCGCAAGGTCTTTGCAAAGGCATGCCCGCCCGTTCCGTCAGCAACGAAAAAGAGTGCGTCCGTCTCGTCCGGGTTCAACACGGCAAGAATGGCTTCCTTGCCCGGATTGCAAATTGGCGTCTTAGGTAAGGCTGGGATTTGATACGTATTCCAATCTGTGACGCGGTCAATTTCTGATTGCCGGATGCGGCGGCCTAACGTTTCACCTTGCGTAATCCCATATATTATCGTCGGGTCGGATTGCAGCTTCATGCCCTTGCGCAAGCGGTTGGTAAACACACCCGCGACCATGCCGCGTTCCATCCCAACACCCGTTTCTTTTTCCACCACAGAAGCCAAAATGATCGCTTCTTCCTTTGTCTTAACGGGTATTGTGGGATCACGTTTTTCCCACGCCTCATCTAATAATTGTTTCTGTGCCAAGTTCATTTTTTGAAGCAATTGCGACTGGCTCATCCCGCGCGGCGTCAGGTAGGTTTCGGGCAACAGCGTCCCTTCAGCGGGAACGTCCGGATTGTCATCTTCTAAACTCGGTACATTATCCAAGGACCGCGTGATCATGGCCGAGGTCAACCCTTCCGCAGCCGTGAATGGATAGAGCACGGCCTTGCCATTGGCGAGCCCGTCATAAACACCCGCCATCGACATATTCTTGGTGAGATAAAATTCCCCGGCTTTAAAATTGGCTTCATTACCTCGAAGCTTTGTCACGGCTTTGAATAGAAATGCGCTCTCGATAAAACCCTCTGTTTCAAGGCGTTGCGCGATCGAGCTTAAGCCTGCCCCGCGCGGAACAGTAAAGGCCACTTGCGCATCCGGGCCTTTTTGTGCGCGCTCATATTTGTAATTAATGGCTGAATATCCGGCGATGGTAAGCCCGCCAAAGAGCGTGAAAAGTGCGGCAACGGCGACAAAGGCGAGCATGCGTTTATCGCGTCTGGGAATACCGGTCTCGCCTTTGTTCCCACTAGATTCGGGGGTCTTTTTTTTCTTCCGGGCCACGGCCCGATTATTCCGCTTCGACAAAAATCAGAGCGGAGTTCGTGCCGCCAAATCCGAAGGAGTTCGACATAACGGCTTTTCCTTCAAACGGTTTCGCTTTCAATGGAACGAGATCGAGCGAGGTTTCAACATTCGGGTTTTCCAGGTTAAGCGTTGGCGGCGCCATTTTATCACGCAAAGCGAGGATCGAGAAAATCGCCTCGACCGCCCCGGCCGCGCCAAGCAAATGTCCTGTCGCAGATTTTGTTGATGACATTTTTGCACCCTGCGCATGATCGCCGAGAAGGCGCTCAACCGCCCGAACTTCAAGCTCGTCTCCCATCGGTGTGGATGTGCCGTGGGCATTTACATAGCCAATGTCGGAGGGCTTCAAGCCGGATTTTTTCAATGCCATACGCATGGCGCGGAAACCGCCTTCACCTTCAGGTGCAGGACTGGTGATATGATAAGCATCGCCCGACAGGCCATAACCGACGAGTTCGGCGAGTATATTCGCGCCGCGCGCTTTGGCGGTTTCATAATCTTCCAAGACGACAACGCCTGCGCCCTCGCCCATCAAAAAGCCGTCCCTGCCATCGTCGTAAGGACGCGACGCTTTTTCGGGCGTATCATTATACCCTGTCGTCATGGCTCGGCAGGCGACAAAACTGCCAATGCCTAAGCGCGTGATAGAGGCCTCACCCCCACCTGCAACCATCATATCTGCGTCGCCGCAAGCAATGATCCGCGCGGCATCTCCAATCGCATGTGCGCCGGTCGCGCAAGCGGTCGCAATAGCGCTGTTCGGGCCTTTGAGTTTGTGACGCATGGACACTTGGCCTGAGGACAGATTGACCAACATGGACGGGATAACAAAAGGCGAGAGACGGCGTGGACCTTTTTCGTGCAAGAGGATCGACGCATCGTAGGTCGTCTGCAATCCGCCAATGCCGGAGCCCAAAATGACGCCTGCCCGTTCGGACACATCATCAGAGGTCGCTTCCCAACCGGAATGCGTAATTGCTTCATCAGCGGCGGCAATGGAGTATAGAATAAAATCGTCGATGCGCTTCTGATCGCGCTTGCTCATGACGGTGTCCGGGTCAAAAGACCCGGGAATGTTCGGGGATCCGCCCGCACGGCCATCTACCCGGGGAAGGACAGCAGCGACCTTGCAAGCAAGATCGCTGACGTCGAAATGTTCAATACGGGACGCGCCGGATTTTCCGGCGAGTATGTTTTCCCATGCGGTTTCAACACCGCAGCCGACGGGGGAGACAAGGCCTAAGCCTGTGACAACGACCCGTCTCATAACGAGGAAGCCTTAGCCGGTTTTCTCGGAGATGAATTTGACGGCATCGCCAACGGTCTGAATGTGCTCAGCGGCATCATCCGGAATTTCAATGTCGAATTCTTCTTCAAAAGCCATGACAAGCTCTACTGTGTCGAGCGAGTCTGCACCGAGATCGTCAATGAAGTGGGCATTCATGGTTACTTTAGCTTCTTCAGCGTCGAGGTGTTCTACAACCATCTTCTTCACGCGTTCGAGTACGTCTGACATATGTCTTCCTTTAGTCTTTGCCGAAGATAATTTTTCGGC
>ENA-ORXR01004608-ORXR01004608.1-marine-metagenome-genome-assembly--contig:-NODE-4608-length-11424-cov-9.556623_pt1 | contig 11424 bp, 10 predicted proteins | sample MGYA00237866_ERZ511479 | MGnify/ENA metagenome assembly ERZ511479 | reverse complement strand
GGATGTTCTCCAACAAAGTAATCGGACAAATTTCGCCAAATGAACTTATCATAATTAGTTTGACTTACTACTAAGTGAGTAGTCAGATAAATTTATCTTTGCTTTCAACAACTTATCAGTAAAAATATTGTTTTATACCGAGATTAGGTGGCAAATTTGTGACACTAATTAAAGATTTTTTATGAAAAACATACTCACAAAAATTGTTCATAATGAACATTTGAATAAGCCCGATTTACTTGTTCAATTAATCGAAAAAACGCGACCTTCTAAAGCTGCAAATACGTATGAAGCCATAGAACAAATTGAAAACCTAATAGCCCATTTGAATCACGATGAAACATTAAAAGAACCATTCGCAAAATACATATCTACCTTATTTTCCACTTACGAACCTGTTTATCTATATAGTGACCTACAACTGCTGAATAATACGGTATTTACAGTCGAATTGTGGTCAAGACTCAAACAAAAATTATTGCCGAAAGTCTCCGAAGCCAATGATATAAGCGTTTTGCTCCGCCAACTCTTTTATAAACACGACGATTATATTTGGTTGAAAAATATTCCTATACAATTATGGATAGATTTATTGGAATCACTTGACTTACATCAGGTATTTACACAGAGCAAAAAAGCACGAATACCAATGACCGTAGCTATACAAATGGTGTCACATCATATAGCTACGCTGGGTGTAGATTTTTCGATTATCCGTAAATTGACTCATTTGGATAAAATAGATTCACCTTTCTTGGTACAGAATAAAGAAATCACCAGACTTACAGAGGATTTTTTGGATAATGAGGTGTTTGATTTGCCCCCTGAACATTTCCAAAAAATCATGACAATACTTGATGAGTGTGATCGTCAAATCTATAACCTTCGGAGAAACAAAGCGGTATATGGTACGAGTCTTCATCTTACATACATTACGCGACGCGCACGAAGGCAGATAAAGCGGCTACGTTTATTGTTACAAATTTTTCGTCCGTGGGATTCAAGTGGCTTCTACCGGAGTCTGGCTAAGTTGATGATTATGATTGTAGATACCGAACAACACAAGACAAGTATTCGTCGATTGTTTGATGACAACATTAATTTATTGGCTTTTGAAATCGTAGAACATACCGCCCAAAAAGGAGGAAAGTATATTGCCAACAATGCGAAGGAATATTGGAAGTACCTGCGTGCAAGTATGCTTGGTGGTTTGATTATTGCTTTTTTTGCTGCTTTCAAAATTGGGATGGATGGTTATGATTTACCGCCGATTGGACAGGGTTTGATGTTCAGCATCAATTATGCAGCATGTTTCGTATTGGTCAAAATACTCGGTGGTATCATTGCTACCAAACAACCGGCAATGACCGCCTCTGCCGTAGCACAAAGCATTGATGATAACAATACAGAAGAAAGTATAGAAAACTTGTTGGGACTTAAAAGCATGATTGTCAAGGTTTCGCACAGTCAATTTATTTCTTTTGTAGGCAACTTGATTTGTGCTTTTCCGGTGGCGTATCTAATAGCTAAAGTGTATGAGTGGGCTTTTCATGTACCTTTCATTAGTGATTATAAAGCGGATTACTTGCTATACCAACTACGTCCCCTGGTGGGTGGCGCGGTTTTTTATGCGGCAATAGCAGGGTTTTTTCTGTCTCTCTCCGGTTTGATTTCAGGATATTTTGACAACAAAGTCGTGTTCAGTGAAATACCCAAACGCATCAAGGCGCATCCTACACTCATTCGTATTTTTAATACAAAAAAACTCAACCGCTTTGCAAAATATATTGAAAAAAACTTGGGTATGCTTGCCGGAAATATCAGTCTAGGTTTTTTACTTGGTATGTCAGGTACAATTGGGCAGATTACAGGACTTCCGATAGATATTCGACACATTGCATTTAGTTCTGCCAATTTGGGCTTTGCCACAGAACATGGCGGTTTGGAACTGGAGTATGCGACAATAGGACTTGCGGTTTGGGGAGTCGTATTGATAGGAATGATGAACTTTTTGATAAGTTTTGGAATGACCTTGTTGCTTGCCATGAAATCCCGTCGAATTACATTCAAACAGACGAGAAAATTATTCAGTTTGTTGACATATCATCTATTACACTCCCCCGTCGATTTTTTTATTGCAAGAAAATCATCAAAATAACAATATAGTTCTAAACTTTTTATTTTTTTCATTGTTTAATCTATTCGATGAAGCAAAACCTTTCAGGTATATTATCAAAAGGATTTCTCATTCTGATACTTTTCAGTTTGACAACCTCTTCTATTGTACCTTATTATCTTTTAGAAAAAATAGGTATTGAGTTTTTGTGTGATTCAAAAGATAAAGACACAGAAGAAAAAGAAGAGAAAAAAGAAAAAATCCGTAATGACATTGATGATAGCGAATTTTCATTTTCTAAAAAATTTTTGAAATATCATAATTTCAAAAATTTTCACCATACCCATTTTCGAGAAATCGAAACACCTCCTCCCGAATCTCTCGTTTGATCTACCGAATGGCAACATTTTACTTCATGTAAATAGCTTGTCAACACTTTTTGTAATATCATAATGGTGAGTCTTTTTCATCAGAAAAAGTACTAAAATCTGTCGTCATAATACACTCTAACACAAAAATTTTATGGCTTTGGTACGAATCCAAATAATTACTTTTGGTTAAAGTCATAACATTTCTAATAGTAAATATTTCGTATAATAAGGCGAGAGGACAGTCAATTTCAGCGATTTTATTTTTTTGACAGAAAAACATATTTAAATAGAACATAAATGAACATATTAAAGAAATTAGGTTTTGATTTTTCACATTTTAAAGGTGATATATTTGGCGGTATTACGGCGGGAATTGTAGCCTTACCGCTTGCTTTAGCCTTTGGTTTGCAGTCGGGTATGGGGGCTGCTGCGGGATTGTATGGAGCAATTTTCATCAGTTTTTTTGCAGCATTATTCGGCGGTACAAACACACAGATTTCAGGACCTACTGCACCAATGACGGCAGTGAGTATGGTGATTATTGCGGGGATTGTAGCGACTAACAACGGAAGTTTGGAAAAAGCTCTTCCAGCTATTTTAATGGTCTTTTTGTTGGCGGGTTTAATCCAAATCGCGCTTGGATTCATGAAGGTCGGGCAATACATTCGATACATTCCCTATCCTGTTGTATCGGGTTTTATGACAGGTATCGGGCTCATTATTTTGGCAACACAGATACTGCCGATGCTGGGATATTATGCAAAGGAAGATGTGGCTTTTGTGAGTGACTTTAAACCACAGGCAGAAGAGGTGATATTAGAGCGTATTTTGCAGGACGAAGCTGCCGAAGACATACTTGTTTTAGAGGATTTTAAAGAGACTATCAAACGGGCAGGTGCTATTACGCAAGATGAGATACAGGAGGAAGCCAGAGCTATGGCAGGGGGAGCATCTTCGGGGGTCATCGGCTCGCTCAAAGTACTTCCAAGAGCATTGAAAAATATCAATTGGACGGATTTGATACTGGGGCTGCTGACCATTTTTATTATATATGGTTTCAAACGGATTACGAAAGCTGTACCGAGTACATTGGTGGCTTTGCTTGCTGTGTCTCTGGGGGCGTTTCTCCTCATGGGGCGAGGTGGTTATCGAACTATCGGGGAGATACCGAGTGGCTTCCCGACTCCCTATTTGGATATGTTTGTGGGCTTCCAATTGAGTAGTATAATGCCTTACCTTTTCACGGCTGTATTGCTGGCACTACTGGGTGTAATAGACTCTTTATTGACTTCCATCGTAGCTGATAATCTAACCAAGACTAAGCACAATCCGAATAAAGAGTTGCTTGGTCAAGGTATTGGTAACTCAATTGCGGCGGTTTTTGGCGGTATTCCGGGTGCGGGTGCTACGATTCGTACGGTTGTGAATATTGAGGCTGGCGGTAAAACACGTCTTTCGGGTATGATTGCGGGTATTTTGCTATTGATGATTTTATTGTTGCTCGGCCCTCTTGCTTCACAAATTCCGGCGGCGGTATTGGCAGGTATTTTGGTGACAGTAGGTATCGGTGTAATGGATTATAAAGGTTTGCGAGCGATGCTTAGTAAGCAGATGCCTCGTAGTGAAATAGTTGTGATGCTCATGGTGATAGCTTTGACGGTATTTGTAGGCTTGGTAGAAGCAGTTGCTGCAGGTATGATTCTCGCTTCTATTTTGTTTATGAAGAAAATATCAGACGTAGTGGAAGACCGCACACAAACCGCACCACTCAGAGAGTTCTCTCGTGAGATGTCTTGGTCAGATGAAGGTGATACACTCAATAGATATAGTGATAAAGTTTATATTAAGCACTTAATCGGTCCACTCTTTTTTGGTTTTGCCTCGCGTTTTCAGGATATGATTAAAGCTCTACCAGACATTAAAATCGTCATCATGCGTATGGATAGAGTGCCGTATGTAGATCAGTCGGGTTTGTACGCCATGGAAGATGCGATTATGGATTTGCAGGGACAAAACATTACGGTCGTTTTTACGGGCTTGCATGGACAGCCGAAAGATATGTTTGAACGTTCAAGTTTAGTGCCGGGACTTGTAGATAAGACTTTTTGTTTTGAGACCTTTGAAGAGTGTTCTACATGGTTGGAAAGTGTATTGATAGCAAAAGACGGTAAGCCGATTGTTGAGTCAGAATTAATTAGATTGACTACCAAATTGAGTTGATTTACAGATGATTATAAGAAAAACAGGCATTTTTAAATGCCTGTTTTTTTTTGCCTCATCCCTTTATATAGAAAATTACTATTCAGTGCCACTGCTTACAATTCCTTCCGGCTTCGGTATTTGAGTATCATGAATGGGGTATTCGGCATTGTAGTCCGTTGACCATTCGCCTTCGATAGATATAGTAGAAGTCGGCTTTGTTGCATGAATAAAAAGGGTACAATTTCCCTATTATTTTTTTGCTGCCTAAGCAGCTATTTTCTCTGAAACAGGCATACCTGTGGCTGTCATTTTGTTAAGGCATTTAGTTTTAATTCTTGCTTCTGTTTTTTGTTTTTCAAAGTTTCGTGAGTAAAGCGTTGGTCCAAAAATAGTTTTAAACCTGAACATAGCAGTTTCTGATAGGCTACGCCTATGGTAGCCACTTTTTTTCTTCCATTCTTTTCTTCCATCCTGCTCGATTTCCTTGAGAATACGATTTCTCTCCAAATCTGAAAGCTCTCCGTTTTCATCATACCAGTAAACTGCGTTTTCCTGCGGTGGAATAATACCCTGTATCTGCTTTTCCTTTAATAACTCCCAAATATCAGAGGTGTCATAAGCACCATCTCCACTAAATCGGTCTATGGGAGATTCTATCTGTTCCAACATATCTTCCACTTGTTGTGCATCTCCATCACCTTTACCGTTTCCTGTGAGTACTTCTGCATAAATCATCCCGGTTTTTTCATCCACTCCAAGGTGAAGTTTACGCCAGGTACGACGCTTACTTATGCCGTGTTTCCTTGTCTTCCATTCCCCCTCGCCATAGACTTTTAAACCAGTAGAGTCAATTACAATAAATAAAGGAACCTTGGATTTTGGAACTTCCAAGTCAATATCAATACTCGAAGCCCGACGACAAATTTGTGAATAAACCGGAACCTGTACACTAAAGCCCATCAGACCGATTATTGAACAGGCAAAACCTTCCAACTGACGATAAGGAAGCTTAAATACGGCTTTGAGCCCAAGTAAACACTCTATGCACGTATCACTGTACTCAAATTGTCCCCCTTTCTGCGACGGACCTTCATAGTACCAGTCATTAATCGCATCTTCTTCTATCCAGATGCTTATATTGCCACGCCCAACAAGACTTTTATTATAATCGCTCCAGTTCGTTACACGATACTTGTCTTTTTTCGGATTTTCTGCTTTCGATAAGGAATTTGATGCTATCTTTGTCATAGGTCGGAATTTGTAGCTTTGTTTTGTTCTAAACTCAAATATACAAAAACTGACCTTTATTTTTTGACCGATTCATGCAACAACGCCGTAGAAGTCTCTCTTTTAACAATATTTTCTTCCGAAAAATTAGATTGCAAATAGTCTTGCATGGTGGCTACAAGGTCAAGCCGACTGCCGAGTATTAGAGGCGATTGATAAGGACGAAATTGGATAAAATTTTTGACATTTGTAAATACCATTTCGCGTTCATCCTCCTTGAGCGGTTCGGTTTTATGCTCTCCTGCAATGACGTTTGCACCTGTAATATCGGCGAGTTCTTGAGCGAAGATAATACCCGTTTCTTCATTTGGCACAGCCACAGCACAAGCTCCGAGAATGATTAGACTACCCGCCACAAATTGCACCCTTCCCTGCGCCATTTCATGGCGCAAATCTTCGAGTGTAGCACTGCTCTTTCCCACACTTTCTACATTGGGTGAAATAATAAAACCATTAGAAAAATAGGAAATTTTGCGTTCCGGTATTTTACCGAACATACGCGAATGATGTCCGTGAGAAAAGTGTATCCAGAGTCGGATAGGGTCTCCCCGAAGCGTTGCCAGTAGTTGTTGTCCGGTGTTCAATTTTCGTTTCCGCTCTTCGTTGTCAAGGTGTTGACCAATAAGCCGGACGCGGTAGCCGACATCTTCCCCCATCGCCGTGACGAGGGTTCTCTCTTGTACTTGTGCTTGCACAAGTGATGCTTTTGTTATTAATACAAAAAGCATCCGAATGAATAAACCTTTTCCTTGCATTGTAGTGTGTGGTTTCTTGGATATGCGTACTTTGTTTTACTGATATTCTACGCTTATGTTTCATGTATAATTATAATCGTAAATTATTTTTAACTAAAAAACAACAAAATACAGGAATGAAAATTTATTCACGTATTAATTTTCAATAGCTAATACAGAAAAAATAATTCAATTTGGCATTAAAAAAATTTAAAATACATAAGAGTGTGTATGACAAAATGTGGAGATTTGATAGAACTTTTTTAGAATCGGTAGCCAAAAAGTCCAATTCTCAGCCTATAAAGCAGTCAGTACGAGAATGATTCTTTAGCTAAATTTATCGACCCAATGAGAATGATAAGCCAGATAAATAAGCAAAAACTGTACGATCATCGTTCCATCCATCAAACCTGTAAAGTAATAATCATGCGTAAAACGAGATGAATAGTAGATAGAAATATAAGTGAATATTGCGGAAATGAATAGTGCAAAAAAAGGCAAATTAGCATAATTGAAATAACACAAGGCAATAAAAGTCATCATTAGAACGAAAGCGAGCCATAAAGTAGAAGTAAGACCAAGTTGAGCGGGTAAGGTGTTGACTTTATTGTGTTTATCTACTTTTAAATCTCTAATATCAAAAGGGAGCGTAATCGCAAAAATAAACAGACTTCGCTCTACAAACATCAGCGCAACCTTTTTTTCATACCATACACCCAACTCTACTGCCGGAAGCAATACGGTAACATAAGACCAGACCCCGGCAACGAGAAATATCTTAATCATATCAAGGTCGCGCAGTCGCAAGGAGCGTTCTTTGCCCAAAAACGGGAGTACATATCCGATGGATAGCAAACCCGGAATGATTAAGATAAGTTGTACGGAGAAAGGCAGATAAAAGAAACAAATCCCGCCTCCGACGAGTGCAATGGCAGCATAAAATAAAATGTGTGACTGATAGGTTTGGATGACATGAAAACGCTCTACATCCAAGAAATTCTGCACTTTGGACATGCCCACTACGCGATGCAAAGCATAGATAATCAAGGTCGCAAAAAAGACCAAACCAATCAGAGGTGTGAGTTTTAAGGGTTGACCCAGCAGAAGTTGAGTTTGCCAGGTCATCGCCACCGCACAGCAAGCAATAAATAGATTGCTATATAGAATTAGGTCGATGAATTTTTTGAAAAATAACAGCATTTCTAAAATCAGACAAAATATTGAACTTAATGGTTCAATATTTTGTTCGCGTTCCTTATACAAATCGTGCCTGTAAAGTGAATTTTTTTTGTCGACTATTATTCGGAATTAATCACTTTTATATTTTACGAAAAATCGAACATATTATCCCCGTAGCGACTGCCGCATTGAGCGATTCGGCTTTGCCATAGGCAGGAATTTTTATTTTTTGGCTGACAAAACGGCTGACTTTCGGGCGAATACCGCGACCTTCATTGCCAATAATGATAAAACCGTTTTTATTTAAATTTATTTCATATATATCACTCCCTTCAAGAGAAGTGCCATACACGGGCAGTTCACTCCAGCGTTCAAATATCGCCTCTGCGTTCGTCTGAATCACGCGCACACGCAGGAACGCGCCCATCGTAGCTTGTACGACTTTTGGATTATATACATCCACACAATTCAAACAAAAAACATGTTCAATACCAAACCAATCGGCAGTGCGAAGGATGCTGCCTATATTGCCGGGGTCTTGAATGTTGTCGAGGACAAGAGAAAGGCTGTTGGCGATTTTTTTGTCGTCCAATTTTACATTAGGAATTTCGAGAATACATAATACGCGATTGGGCGTAGTGAGGCTTGAAATAGACTTCAATTCCCGTTCATTGACTTCGGTGATTTTATCACGATGACGAGCGAGTAACGGGGCGTTTTCGTTGAGCCAATCGGCTATCGCGTATATGGAATGAATCTTGAACTGACCGTCATTGAGTATTTCCAAGACCATTTTGTCACCTTCAACCAAAAAATTGTTATACTTTTGGCGAAATTTCTTTTTTTGTAAGGCGTTTATATATTTGATGTTATTTTTTGACAACATGTGCTGTAAAGATTCGATTCCGAAAGAAAGGGCAAGATACAAATTCCATTTCAATTACACATCGCGTTTGTATTTGTTACTCGCGCTTGTATGCGTGCTTGCGTCGGCTTGTAATACAACCAAACATCTGGGTGCAGATGAGGTATTGCTAAAGGAAAATATTATTGAATTTGACCAAGATATGAAAGGCGAAAAACGCCGCAAATTGACTTACGAGCTTTCTACCGTCAGTCAGCAAAAACCGAATACCAAGTTTATGGGTGCCTTCCGTACTCGCCTTTGGATGTACTACAATTCACGCAAGGGAAAACAAACGAAATTCAAACGTTGGATTAGAAGACGGGTAGCCGAACCGCCGGCTATTTTTAGCGAAAAACAAACCGAAAAAACCGCCGAGTCAATGCAGTATTACCTCAATAATAAGGGCTATTTTAATGCCGTTGTTACGACGAGTAATAACCTTTCGGACAATAATGAAAATCCGAAAAAGAAACCACAGAAATTTGTTGATGTCACCTATACGGTAAATACCGATCGCATGTATCGCGTAGATAGCACCTCATTTGATATATCACAAAATGACGTATATCAAATCATAGATTCGACCTACCATGAGACTTTATTGCACACAGGCGCAGCGATAGATAATAAATTATTTGATAGAGAAAAAAATCGTATTACGAAAGAACTTCGCAATCGCGGTTATGCCTTTTTCTATCCCAATTATATCAAATATCTTTCCTACGATAGCCTTGATTATAAGGCAGATGTGACCACTCGAATTTTGCCGCCTACCGACAGCACGCAGCATGAGGCTTATACGATTGATGACATTTATATTTACCCGGATTACTATCCGGGCAGTAACGAGATTACGACTTATGACACTACGCAAGTCGGTGAATATAAATTTGTTATCAATAAGAAAAATAACTTGCGCGATAAGCCGATTCTGGATGCGATTTTTTTAAAGAAAAATAAATTATACAATCAAATTGATTATGAAGATACAGCGAGAAAGTTGGATGATTTAGGAGTTTACAAATTTATTTCCGTCCAGCTTTCTAAGCCTAAACCTGGCAATAAAGTTGATGCTTACATTCTCCTCACGCCTCGCAAGCGAATGGAATTGGGCTACGATATCGAAGTCAACACAGACAATGGGGGCGTGGTTGGTACGGCATTGAGTATCAGCTATCGCAATCGCAATTTGCTCAAAGGTGCGGAGGCATTTCGAGTCAATACGAATTTTGGACTTGATTTTTTGCCACAACGCATCGGTACGGATTCACTGTTTACGGGGACAGATTTTGGGATAGAAACGGAACTGTATTTGCCCAAATTCCTTGTACCGTTTCGACTGCGAGACATCACCCGTCGCAATGACCCGCGCACGCGACTCGCCTTGAATTATAATTATTTTGATAGAATAGCTTACTTCAGAAGCCAATTATTTACCCTTTCATTTGGCTATGAATGGAATGAAACATTTAATAAAAAACACCGCATTAATCCTTTTAATATCAATTACTTTCAAGTCGGTAATATACAAGATGCCTTTAAGATGGTATTGAGTAATAATACGTATCTACAAAACAGTTTTACCAATCAACTTTTCCCTGGAATTACTTACGATTACACTTATACGGGGCTTAAAAATCGGCGTGGCAGTTCGTGGTTTTTTCAAGGAAAAGCAGAAACATCGGGCAATCTGACTGCTTTGATTGACAACTGGATCCAACCGGATAATGTCTTCAAACCCGGCGGTATTCCTTATTCGCAATTTGCTCGTTTTGAAGCAGATGCACGATTTTATCAAGATATTAACCGACGCAGTTCATTGGCGATGCGCCTGATAAGCGGTATCGCTTTTGAATACGGCAAATCGGAAGCTGTCCCTTACGTCAAGCAGTTTTTTGTCGGAGGAGTATCGGACATACGTGCATGGCGTATTCGCAATCTTGGTCCGGGCGGTTACTATTCTTCACCCATAGAAGGCGGTCAAGCCTACCAGTCCGGCGACTTCAAATTGGAGGCTAATCTCGAATATCGTTTTCATTTATTTAGCTACCTCAAAGGCGCACTTTTTGTAGATGCCGGCAATGTTTGGTTACGCGAAGAGGATACAGCCAGACCGGGTGGACGGTTGACACGCGATTTTTATAAAAATATAGCTGTCGGTGCAGGTTTTGGCTTTCGATTTGATTATTCGTACTTCGTCATACGACTTGATATGGCATACAAATTTCGTAATCCCTTCCCAGATGAAAATGGTAGTTATCGATACTACCCAAGTGGTTTGCAGCAAATTAGCTTTAGGGATACGGTGTATAATTTGGCGATTGGGTATCCGTTTTGAGGCATGAACAGGTAAATAACTACTCACTTTACCAACTCTTCCATTTATTCTTGATAATAAAGTATCCACCTTTTCTTTCGATGGACTTTATTTTATTGACACTTCCGCACCCTCACCTTCACCGACTTACTCGCCGGCGTTTTGCTCGTATGTGCCTGTTGTTCAAGCGGTACGAGGACATTGGCTTCAGGGAAATACGTCACTATACAACCTTGCGCCACATCGTAAGGGACGACGATAAACCGCTTTGCTGTCCGCGTTTTTCCATTAAAATGACTGGTCAAATCTAC
>ENA-ORXR01004607-ORXR01004607.1-marine-metagenome-genome-assembly--contig:-NODE-4607-length-11429-cov-3.232294_pt1 | contig 11429 bp, 11 predicted proteins | sample MGYA00237866_ERZ511479 | MGnify/ENA metagenome assembly ERZ511479 | reverse complement strand
AGAAAATGGGCCTCGGCAGATCCGAAAGTTAGGCTTTTCGCTCCGATTGAAATTCCGAATCGGCTCCGTAACAAAAAACGCCATATTTATCTGCATTTTGAGTCCAAATGACTTGCGGCGTGCTTGCGCGATTCAAATGGTTAATGCGTATTAACCCTATCAGATCTCGAAGGGGAATTCGGGGCCTATAGGGGATTTACAATGTTACAAGTTAGCGCGGAGCGCCATCAAATTATATTGCCGGAGCAGCGCGAGCTGTATGATTACTGGCGCAGCAAATGCGCGGACGGTAAAATCCCGACACGCGAAGATATTAACCCGGTCGATATCGCCCAATTTTTGCCGACGCTTAGCCTCGTTCAACCTGTCGGCGAAGGTGATGCGCGCCGCTATCAATATCGCTTGGCTGGAACGAAGTTCTGGGATGTTTACCGCCGCGAAATAACGGGCGATTATATTGATAACCTTCCCGAGGGGAGCCGCCGTGATTATTGGGCGCGGGTTCTAAGCCGGGTCATAGAGCGCGCTCATCCCAGCGCCGGCGTGCAGCGCATGGCCATGTCGGGCCGCACACATATGGCCCAGTTTTGGGTCCGCCTGCCACTGGCCTCTGATGGGGTTAATGTGGACATGATCCTTGGTTTTGATAAATTTGTGAAGCTATCTGAGATTTCAAATCAGGCTGTGGATAACAGCAAGATTTATGCATGATTACAAGGGTTTACCCTGTGGTCAAACCTGTTGATATCAACTCGCCTCAAAGTCGAATGAAAATAAAAATAGGAAAATAATCCTTTTTCTCAGAATCTGCGCTATAGTCCCTCTAAATAAGAGGTGAATATGCAAATGATAAAAATTAGAAATAGTGATCTGCTGCGCGCGCGGTTGGTGATGGCTGTGGTGGCGCTCGAATTTTGTATTCCCGACATGCCGCTGCATTACAAAAAGGGTGGAAATTCACGCCTTATATTTGCGCGCCAGATCGCGATGTATTTGACCCATACGGTTTATCAGATCAATTATGCGCGGGTTGCGCGAACCTATAAACGAGACCCGTCCACCGTAGGTCATGCGTGCCGGGTCATCGAGGATTGCCGCGATGACCCTATGCTGGATGCGCAAATTTCAAAATTAGAAGCCTTATTAGATATGGCGCCGGTGCCAGCGCCGGAGCTTGATAAGATCGACGGAGCGCAGCTATGAGCGAAGCTTTTATTTTGCGCGCTGTAATTAAATCCGGCGCTGTGATTGTCAAAGACGGCGCAGTGGGAACCCAAAGCTATTCGGCCTATCCACGCGGGGACAAACGAAAACGCCCTGTCTGTTTTGTGCCAGCCGATATATTACAGCGCTTTGTTGCTGATGGACTGTGTGTTGAAACCCGGCGCGGTTTTGAGGTTGTGCAAAGCGCGGCCGAGCGCGCCCGGGGCGGACATAGCGCGCAGCACCGCGATATGGCTCCCGAAGTGATGACGGACGCGCATGGCCGTTTTCGCGTTGCGCAGGTTAATCGCCGCACGCGCGCGCCGCTGGAACGGCTATTGCGGCGTAAAACAAGACGCGGAGAGGCTGTGCTAAGCAGCGCGCAAATCGAAGCCGGTTACCGCCTTGGGCGTGATTATGAACGCTCAACGCTGGCCGTTTCGGTCACGCAGAAATATGATAATGTTGGGGGAAGTTCTGGGTCTTCGCGCGGACCCGAAGATGCGAGCCTTACCGCCATTGACGCGCGGCGGCGTTATCTGGACGCCCTGGATGTATTAGGCCCGGGTCTTGACCGGATAGTCTCCGGAATATGCTGTAAACAAAAAGATTTAACGCATATCGAACGTGATGAAGGGTTTTCAAGCGGCTCGGGGTTAGCTGTTTTAAAGCTGGGCTTGCAGCGGCTTGCAGAGCATTATGGAACGATTGCTGGCGTCAGGCCGGGGCGGCATTAGGGGAATGTTTTCGGGAGCGTTAATCGCAGCGTTGTTCCGCGATCATCATCATCGCTGACCAACGCGATGTGCCCGCCTAGAGATTCTGCCATACGCTTCACAATCGATAACCCGATTCCGCTCCCTTCGACTTCGTCACGCGGCTTTAAGCGGGAAAACACTTGAAAGATGTAGTCCTTGAATTTTTCCGGAATGCCCGGGCCATCATCTTTGATGTCAAATATGTGCGCAAGGTCAGTAGGGCGATATGAAATCTCAACCCGGCCGGTTTCGCGATCATGGTGTTTTATAGCGTTGGATATGAGGTTTAAGAACATTTGCCGCAAGGTTGATCGCGGGCCGCGTATTGTTGGCAGGGCGCTGGATATCACGATCTCAAAGCCGCTTGGCGGATCAAGCCATTCCCGAATTTCGCCGATGATTTTGGCAATATTTATGTCCTCAACGGGTTCTTCATGTTTACCAATTTTGGCAAATGACAGCATATCACTCAGCAGAGTATCAAGGCGCTGTATTCGCCCGTTAAGCAGAGAGAATTTTTCCTGCAAATCGGGGTTCTTATTGTGTTGGGTGTCTTCTTCAATCCATCGGGTTAAATCTGACATGCCGCGTATCGGCGCGCGCAAATCATGTGACGCGATATAGGTAAAATGCTCGAGCTCATCATTTTTGGTTTTGAGCCTTTTTTCGTAATTCTCCCGCTCCTCTACAAAACGAACAATTGTTTTATGTCCCGGATAGAAAATAAATAGCGCTTCGAGCGCAAGAATACCTAATGCCAAGATAAGGAAAAAGGCCGCAATATTTTCGACTCGCTGAACCTGGTTAAGTGCATAGACTTCGTAGCGTTGTACGGCGATATTTAGCTTGATTAATTTATCATCAAGGTTGGTTTCAATAAATTTTCGAAATTCAGGCTCGGAGGGGGAGGCTGGCGGGGCGAGTGCATATTGCTCCGCGCGGGCTGTGAATTTTTCAACATTCAAATCCAGTGCTTCAAATTCGGATTTGATTTCTATACTTTCTGCAGATCGATTCAGTTGCGGCTCCACATTTTCTCTGAAAAAAATGGAAAGTGTGTTTTGAGACTCACGCATGGCGCGTGCGTCATCCATCAGGCGCGATGTATAGGCATCGATATCATCAGGCTGTGTCGCAAGATATGACGTTAGGAATAATATGCGCTGACTGCGCATCCGTTGAAGCCCGCTAGTGTCGATAATATTTGCGCTGAGTCTCAGATCATCAAGTGCAAATTTGGGGGCGAAATAGGACGCGAAGAGCGACAAAACGACAAAGATAATGGCGAAACCATATCTAATCCATAATTTTCTAGGGTCACCACCTGCAATCAGGTCGGTAATTTTTGACAATGCTGTCAATGCGCTATGACACCAGCATCCAATTGCGTTCCAGTCCGGTGATCGCTTCGCGCATGCTGTCAACTAAATCAGATTTCAGTAAATATCCCGATATGCCATGTTTATGAGCGCCGATAATGTCATCATCAGTGTCCGATGTGGTTAGCACAAAAATACTGGTTTTGGCGAAGTCCTGATTTGCAGAGAATTTATCCAGAAATTCCAGACCGTTCATGCGCGGCATATTGAGATCAAGCAAGATGATAAATTCATGTTCTGCCGTCTTGTCTTGCGAGGCCTCTGAAACAATATCCCATGCCTCTTGGCCATCTACAGCCCGTTTTATAGGGTTTACAATACCAATTTCTTTGAACGCACGCTGGATACTCATCATATCGACGTCGTCATCTTCAACCACAAGAAATGTAATCGGTGTCATATTTATACCTACTCGGTCAGATCGGATGTGCGGTTTTTAAGTAATTTTGCCAGGCGGCGCTGCGATTCTCGAAATGTCTTTGCGCGCATAGACACAACTTTGAGCGAGCGCGTTAATGCTTCATGGTCATAATCGGCATCTTCCTCGACTTCACCTCTCGCCAATTGATCAATAGCATATGTAAATATGCTCATGAAATAATCAGATGCTTCTTTGCCCTTATCCGTTGTTTTAAGGATTCGGCTGCGTCCATCATTGTAGTTTTCAACAGAGATGACATAGCCATTACCAATAAGCTTGACCAAAGAGCGGGTTACCGTTGCAGGGTCTTGTCTTAGATGGTCTGAGACATCGGACGCGCTTTTATTTGACCCTAGCTCTGCAATTGAATTGAGCACGCGGACTTCGCGGATTTTCAAATCATAGCGAGCGTTAAACTCGGGTAATATAGATCGCTTTACAAATGCGTTGTAATCACCGGATATCCACTCGGCATAGGACAGATATTTCATATCCGCTAAATTTAATTTTTCCATTACTCTTCCCGACTGCGCCCTTTTAAACTGCCATTATACATTCTGCATTCTTCCCAATGCGGGATTGTATAATTTCGTATAGAATCAACGCCCAATTGAGACGCTGTGACTCGACGATAGTACACTAACCTTAAAGGGATGTTATTACAATCTGAAAGCGAAGGCTGAAAAATAATTCTTTTTAAACGCGATATTTAGGCGTCCAGGGCCATTTTTGCGTCTCTTTGAATGCGCTCTACCATCGCGCCAAGGCCATTTGCGCGCTGTGCAGACAAGTGCTCGGATAATCCGAGCGCGTCAAATATAGGGCGAGCAGGGGTGTTAATGACATCACTTGCGGCTTGGCCGGAGTAAATGTGTAACGCAATCGCAATGAGGCCTTTGACGATGAACGCGTCACTGTCGCCGCGATATTTCATAATCGGAAAGGCAGCATTGTCGCTTTCGCTTACAAGCCAGACCTGACTTGCGCAGCCTTTAACCTTGGATGCGTCATTGCGCTCGGCTTCATCTAAGGGATCAAGCCCTTTGCCCATTTCGATGACATGCATATATCGCTCTTCCCAATCATCCAGAAAGGAGAAGTCATCAATCAGGTCTTGGACATGCGGGGCAAAACTACTCATATTGCGCAGATGGCGCGACGAGGTGAACAATTCAAGCCCCGTCTGTCACTTTGCTCTAGTAGCCGTTTTTTGTAAGGCACTCGGAAATATCTTTAAGCTCATGCTCAGCCACGCAAAATGCGTCTTCGAATTTGTAGTGGCCTGCGGCGAGGCATTGCTCGGTATGAAGGCGCGCCCAGTTCAAACACTGGTTTAAATTTATATCTGTTGTGTAATTGGCAATCCACGTTGAGCTGTTCTTGCCCGATGAGCCTAAGATTTCAAGCGCACCTAGCGTCAAAGATCTTGTGGCATTCGGGCTAATTTGGGCTCCGCTGCTGTAGCTTACAGGTTTGGATGTTTTGCCATAGGCCTGCCAGAATGCTGCGCTGCGCGCTGCGCCATCATAGTCTGACGAGGTGACGCTGCCTGCGGCCGCAATTGCGCGCTGCGATGTTTGCGGAAGGCTGACGCCATATGTCTGTGCGGCTTTGAATTTTGCAATGCGCGCTTTGCGATCGCCCGAGCGCATCTTCTTCCAGTTTGGGTCTTTTTGAAGTTCGTATGATTGGGATTTGACGGCTGCTGCGGCGCTATCAAATGCGGATATGTCCTCTTGCCACGCGGCCATGATGTCGCTCGCCGCGTCGTAAGAGCCGTTAAAACTTAGGGCATAATTCGGGTCGGAATATAATTTGTAGACGATCGTGTCAGCGCCTTCATTGGTGGCGCGCTCAATTACGCTATCGGCAAATGATGAATTTTGCGCGGCGATTAATCCGCCATAACTGAGAAGGCCTGCGCCGAGCCGCGGGGTAAATACTCCGGCCAAATTATCCAAGTGACCATCAAGATCTTCGCGCGTTTGAATGGGATTATAAGCGGCGCGGCTTACATTCTGCATTGTCGATCCATGATATGAAGCGTCGCGAACGAGCACTTCTTTCATGCGCTCATCAATACTGCGTGTAGGCGGGCTGTAAACCGTAACGACGGGCGCCGGAGGCGGCGTGTAAATAACAGGCTCGGGCGGCGGCGGAGCTTGAACAATCGGAGCGGGCGGGGGCGGAGCCTCAACAGGAGTTGCGCAGCCGGCAGACATTAAAGCGATTGCCGTCAAAGTTGATGATGTCGCAAGAAATTTTTTCATAATGTTCCTAAAGCCCCGGCCATTTGCGTGATTCGTAAGCTATAGTAGCGCGAAATCAAGGGCGCTGCTCTCGCTTTACAGGTGAAAACTGTAGTCAGTGTTAATAGTTTAAGGGCATGTGTTAAGAAATACGGTTAACAAAGACTAAACAGGACATTATGGCCACGCTTTCAATCATAGATAAATTCGCCGGACGCCGCGTTAGATTAACCAGTATCATCTGGATCGCGGCGATTGCGGCGGCTGCGTTTGCGACATTTTTAGCGCTCGAACTGGATAATGTTTGGCCCTTTGCCGCTGCGGCCGTCGTGCCCGGTCTGGTTGGGCTTATATTGTCGCCGGTCATGGACCGGGAATGGGCGCAGGTCACCTTGCTGTTCACATGGATCGCGCTGGCCGTGCTCGCTGTTGTGGCTTTGGCTTTTCTGCCTATGGCGATATTGTTTTTATGCGCGCCTGCAATCGCCTCGCTATTCAAACGCGAGCGCGTATTAGAGGCGATGGTGCTGTCGGCGATTGCGGCCGGCGCGAGTTATTACGTCATCTCATTTGGTCTCGCGCCTGATTTTCAAATGAATGAAACCGCCTCGCAATGGAGCATGATTACAGCGCCGGTGGCGACGATCATCTTCATGATTTCCGCTCTGTTTGTCGTGTCTTATTCGCGAAAAGATCTTTTCTTAATTGCGTCAGAGTCAGCGGCAAACAGCGCGTCGGACGAACAAACACGCCATAACAGTGAGGTTTTGGATGTCTATCCCGGATCAGCCTTTCGCCTCGATGATGTGCAAAATATCGCGCACGTCACGCCGCAGGCCAAAGGGCAATATCTCTATTCCGATGAGCCTTTGGAGGGGCGCAGTTTAGGCGATATCCTTGATCTCGACCCCGCTGACACGGACGCGCTACGATACGCTGTTGCTCGCGCGCAGCGCGATGATGAAAATCAGCGGCTGATTTGTCAGGTTCCGGCAGGCCCGAATGGCAGCACTGCGGCGCGCGCTGTTCAATTTGACATCGCGCCGGCGCAGGGCGGCGGAGCTTATGTCTATTTGCGCGACGTCACGGGCGCGATGGATGAAGTGGAGCGCCTGCGCGCGCAAACGCTTGATGCCGATGCCGACGCCCGAGACAAAGACCTTTTCTTTGCCGGGGTAAGTCACGAGCTGCGCACGCCGCTCAATGCCATTATCGGGTTTTCCGATATGATGCGCTCGCGCCTCTTTGGCCCTCTGCCCGGGAAATATAGCGAATATGCAGACCTGATCCATGATAGCGGGCAGCATATGCTCGACCTGCTTGGCGATGTGCTGGATATGTCCAAGATTGAAGCCGGAAAATACGCGCTGAATTATGACCGGTTTGATCTGGCCGATGTTGTGCGCAGCACGATAAAAATGGTTCGTCCGCAGGCCGATAATGCCGAGGTTGTGATTGAACCGGAAATCGCAGATCCGGACGGGTTGATGGTGGACGCAGATCGCCGCGCCGTGCGCCAAATCCTGCTTAACCTGCTCTCCAATGCGATTAAATTCTCTGAAAAAGGCGAGCACATTACCGTTCAAGTGAGCGCCAATGAAGAGGCTGCAACACTGCGCGTGGTCGATACCGGACGCGGCATGAGCGCCGAGGAGCTTAAAGAGGTTGGCAAACCTTATGCCCAAGCCGGCTCCGCGCGTATGGTCAATAATCGCGGAACGGGATTAGGGCTTAGCTTAGTTAAATCTCTAACTGAAATGCATGACGGCGAATTTGATCTGGCCAGCGAGATTGGAAAAGGCACAACCGCTATCGTCGTCCTGCCGCGCGAGCGCGGCGAGGCTTAAACCGCCTAGTGGTGGCGATTGGCTGAGCTTGGGACGGCTGTCGCGAGGCCAAAGACCAGTAAAGCGGCAGCGAGCAGAAGCCATAGAGATTTTGTCTGCAAAGCCTGCGTGAACCATTGAGCCGTGCTCTGGGTGTTGGCATTTCCAGAAAATGAGCGCTTGGTTCCGTTGCGGAAATTGCGCGCTTTGGACCGAACATTGGCCGTAAAGTAATCCCAGCTAAATTCACCGGCTTTGGCGGTGCTAGCTCGCTTAGGAGTGGTCGCGACCGGCGCAACACCATCGGAGCGGCCGCGCAGTTTTAGCCTTGGCGTAGCAATCTTCTTCTGAACAGCCGGAGCGGCGACAGGCGCAGTTTTCTTCGGCAAAGCCTGCGCGACGCTCATCGGCTCAACGTCACGCAGCGGCGCGGCCTTTGGGGCGACAGGCTGTGATTTTTTCATCCAGCTCGGGCGTTTAAATTCAGGCATTTTAAATTCCGGAATGTTAAATTCTGGCATTGTAAATTCCGGCAGATCAAATCCTAATCCGCGTGTGGGGGCTGTCGCTGATCGGGCAGGCATTTTGATGCCGCCAGCTTGGACAGACAGAACGCGGCGACTGTTCCAGCGCGTCACAGATCCGGAGAGCTGCTGCCAATGGGCCGGGCGCACTAATTTGTCGGCCATCGCTGTAAAGCGCACGCCGGGCGCTGCGGTAAAGGCTACAACATTCTGGCCTGCAGGCGTGGTGTAGATGGCGGCAAGACCGCCCATCTGAACGCGCTGCTGGCTGGTTCTTGCGGCCAGAGCAAAGGCGGCGCCTTCATTCACGCCGGCCACAAGGACAGGGCTCATTTCGCCGGTTAGCGGAATAGTCGAGCGCACAAGACCGTCTTTGAAGGCTTTTGGAGCGCCAAGTGTCAGGGCTTTGGGCAGATCACGGAGTGGCGCGATTGCAATGATGTTTTTCACCCCAGCGGTTTCGCTTCCGGCGAGGGTGAAGCGGGCTTCGCTCATAGCATGGCCGCTTGTTTTTGAGCTCATGGCGAGCACGCGCATGGCGCTTTCGCGATCCGCTTGGCTGGACTTAGGCAGTAAAACTTGCGTGGTCTCGCCGTAATTTGCGGCGAAAATTCCGCCGCTCGAGGCAAATGAGGACAGAGCCTGCTCATTAGATGCGACGCCGAGTGTCAGGCGGCTTTTATCGCCCAGACCAATACCCGGAGCGTCCAGCCAGCCTGTACAGCCTGCCGTTTTTGCTTCCAAGACAGGGGTGATGACCATTTTATTTTCGCCCGCGCGCAGTGTTCCGGCCGGAATGGCAAAGGAAACTTTCTTGCGCGATTTATTCAGCTCTGTTGTGCCAAGCGCGCGCCCGTTTAGCTCAACGGTTAGAACGCTGTTATTGGCAACAGATCCATTGCGGTTAATATCAAGCAGCACTTCGCCTTCGCCCTGACGCGTATCAGAGGTCGCAAATTTCAGCGTAACCGGGTTAGGGCGGTAGACGAAATCAAATTCCGTATTGCCAATATCATGTAGCTTGGTCTTTGAGCCCGGCTTTAAATGCAGCGGGGAGAGCGGAATTTGCAATTGCATCTCGCCAAGAGACACCACTGTGCGGCGCACAGCAGGCACATGGTTGCGGGCAAAGGCTTTGGTCAGCTCTAAAACTTCGGCTTCGGTGTCGCCGGTCAAAACGAGCTTGAGCGGGCGGTCTTCGGTCAGTCCCATGACAGCGCCGCTCGCGTCCATGACTTTTGGCGCGTCCAGATTAAAGCGCGCGAGATCGCGGCGCGTCCCGACATAAATTGTAAATGGCGCTTTCTTAGCTGATAAAGAAATGCGCGGAATGTCTGATACGCGCAGGCCAATGGCTTGGGCGGATAGCGCTTCAAATGTCGTGCGCTCATTGCCGCGCGCAACTATAGACACGTTTTTCGGAGCCGTCAGCGCGCTGCTGAGGCGAGGTTCAATCTCATCAAGACGGTATGAGCGTGACCGATCCCGGCTGATCATCGTAATTTTTGACCGCGCCATATCAAGCGTCCAGCTCCCATGGCTAGCCAGTAGGCAGTCCTCGCCCGAAGGTGTTTTATAGGTGATTTTCAGCTCGTTGCCCCGCGCGCGCAGACGCAATGTAGAGAGTTTGACCTCGGCATCAAAACGGCGGCCTTGGCTGTGAACCGCGACGGGTTTGCTGTTATTGAGGCTAATCATAAGCGGCGTAGAGCGGCTTACACCGTTTTGCGGTGTTGCGGACAGCTTTAACGTCAGAGCCTTGGCATAATTTCCATCGGGTACATCAAAGCGAATTGTTGTAAACGGGCGGCGCCAGTCTAAAACCTGCTCGTCAAATCCGCCAAGTGAGGCCAGATCAACGCTGGCCTTATATGTTGATGCACGGTTTTGACTGTCGGGAACAACAGCGGCCGTAGCGGTCAGGGCCGTAACCAGACATATCACCACGAATGCAGTGAGTATCATGAAGGATTTACCGAGAATAGCGCTTGCAGATTTATAATTTTGAGACATTTTACGAGGGCCTATGATTAACATAGCCTTCACAGAGCAATTTAAGTGCCAAACGGGAGCGCCGCTGTGCCAATTCGCGTAAAAACACATATATTTGTGTCCGCCTTGGTCCGTCAGGCCCAAATTGGCGATGCATTCGCCTATATTGTCAGCAAAGGTGACCCCGATGCGGGCAGCGTTGTGCTGCGGGTCGCCGACCTGTCGGGCGGGAACCGCCTATACCGACCCGTAACGGCGATGGACGGCGATCGCCTCTGGATGGAAAGCGAGATGATGGACGATATGACAGCGCATACCGAGATCGGAAAGCTGCTCAGCTATGATTCCGATCTGTGGGTGGTTGAGATCGAAGACCGCGCAGGCCGTCATTTTCTGACGGAACCTGTTCAGGCGCGGCCTTCCTAAGTAAAAACGCTATTGGGCTAGAATATCGCCAATGCGGCGCTGGGCGATGGGGTGATAGCCCGCTTTGGCCTTGGCAAAAATCCGGTTGGCCATATCAGCCTGTCCATTATCTTTGAGCGCGCCATAGAGGCGGTAGATGAATTTGCCGCGCCCAACGCTCATCAGGAACTCTTCCAGCGCGGGCATGGCAGGGGCGTAGCCATTTTTAATGGCCTGCATATACCATGCAAAAGCCGTCTCGGCATTTTGCGTCCCCGTAAGGCTGAATGTATCGTCCAGCTCTTTCATTTGCGCGGGGGTTAAGTCCGGCAAGTCGTTTAAGAATTTCAACCATTCATGCGTTGACCAATTGGCCGTGGGCAGCTCCGCAGCTGTAATCTCGCCGCTCGTCCAGCGCGCGGAGGCCGTCGCGACTTTATCGAAAGCGTCTGATTGCGGATTACGGGCCGTAGAGGGCAGGCCTTGGCCATAGACCCAAGCCTTAATCTCGGCGTCCGTCACCGCGTCGGGATAATCCTTGCGGATATTGGCATCCATAAAGGCGAGGAAATCTTCGGTCGTCACGCTCTCAAAGGCATAGGCGTTGAAATAGGATTTCAGGAACGGATCAAAGGCGTCGCGTCCAAAACGGTCTTCTAGGAAAAACAGAAA
>ENA-ORXR01004606-ORXR01004606.1-marine-metagenome-genome-assembly--contig:-NODE-4606-length-11429-cov-15.436135_pt1 | contig 11429 bp, 7 predicted proteins | sample MGYA00237866_ERZ511479 | MGnify/ENA metagenome assembly ERZ511479 | reverse complement strand
CTTTCACAAGTCTGGGGTGCACATCGCCAAGGCTGGGCGCGTTGTGGCCGAGGGCGCCTACCACGGGGACGTATGCGTGGTCTCCGTACCGGAGGGCGCCGCCACCGCGACTGGGCGCGCCCACGCTGCCGTCACGGCAAGGACGTGGCATCGACGCTTTGCACACGCCGGACCTGACACGCTGGCCCGGGTGCCTCAGGCTGTCACCGGGATGAAGGCGACCCCGGCGTTTTTGCGACGACAGGGGGGAGTGAGCTGCGCCCCGTGCATGCGCGGCAAGATGAGCCGCCTGTCCTTCCCTGTGTCCACCACGCGGACGACACGTCCCCTTGAACTGGTCCACACTGACGTGTGTGGGCCGATGGACGTGAAGACGCCCGGCAAGGACCGGTTCCAGGTTGTCGTCATAGACGACTATAGCCGATACCGGGTGGTCGTGCCGGTGGCAAGCAAGGGCCTTGCCAAGAACGTGGTGATGGCCACACTCAACCAGTGGGAGACGGAGCTGGGTGCAAAGGTCAAGACCATCCGTCGCGACGGAGGTGACGAGTACGCCGGCGCAAGCATGCGCGAGTGGCTGGAGGCGAAGGGCATCCAGACGCAGAGGAGCGTACGGTACTCCCCGGAACAGAACGGGGTAGCGGAGCGGTACAACGGCGTGCTGCAGGAGCGAGTGCTCGCCTCACTGGCTGACAGCAACCTGGACAAGAAGTGGTGGGCGGAAGCGGGTAAGGCGGTCAATTATGTCAACAACCGCATCCCGTCCCGCGGCCAACACAAGACCCCCTACGAGCTCTTCCACGGGAAGGCGCCCGACGTGGGCAACTTAAGGGTGTTTGGGTGCCGGGTTTGGGTGCACGTGCCTAGTGCGACGCGCAAGAAGATGGGGGACAAGGGCGTCCCCGGGACCTTTATGGGGTACGCCGACGGCAGCAAGGCATATCGAGTCTTGGTCGGCGGCCGCATTGTAATCAGCCGGGACGTACGCTTCGACGAGGACGTCGGTGGGGACGGCGACGCCGGCCCCCATGGCGTGGAGCCGGCCGGCGTCGCAAGCATTGACGACGCGGTGGCGGCGGCCCGCCGGGTGACGGGGACACCACAGCTGGACGAGGAAGGAGTCGTCAGCAGTGGGAGCGAATCTGGCTCTACAAGCGGCACGTCAACACACGATGGCGTGCGTGGCAGCGGTAGTAGAGGCACAGAGTCCCCGATGGGGGGCGGTGATCCGTGTACGGGTCCACGGCGGAGCACCCGCCGACGGCAGGGGGGGGGACGCCCCCTCTGGGATGAGGACGGCGGGTTCATTGGCGGGGTCGGTACGTCATTGGCCGCCATGCCACAGGACCCTGACAAGATGCGGATCCACCAGGCGCGGAAGGCGGCCGACTGGACGGAGTTTGACAAAGCGGTGAAGCGCGAGGTCGACTCGCTGTGGGACAACGGGACCTGGGAGCTGGTCGACCTCCCCCCCGGTAAGAAGGTGACCGGCACGCAGATGCTATGCGAGCGCAAGCGCGGCGCCGACGGGGAGGTCACCCGGCACAAGGGGCGTTTTGTTGTGCGAGGCGACACGCAGCAGGCGATGGTGGACTACGACGAGACGTGGGCCCCCGTCGCGCGTCATGCTACGCTGCGGGCGATGCTGGCAAAGTGCGCGGCGGAGAGGCTGGTCATTTGCCAACTCGACGTCGAGACGGCGTTCCTACATGGGGTCATGGAGGAGGAGGTGTATGTTCGGCAGCCGCAGGGGTACGAGCGTGGCGACGCCACCAAGGTATGCAGGCTCGTCAAGGCGCTCTACGGACTGAAGCAGGCCTCCAGGGCTTGGTACAAGAGGCTCGCCGAGGCCTTGATGGCGGGCGGCCTTAAGGCCACCGACGCCGACCCCTGCCTCTTTGTTGGAAGCGTCAACGAGGAGGTGTGTTACGTGCTTGTCTATGTGGACGACCTGTTGCTGGCAAGTGCCTCCCCCGGGGCGGTTGAAGCCACCAAGCGGCACACCATGGCGACCTTCAAGAGCCGCGAGATGGGGGAGCCGTCATACTTCCTTGGCATGCACATCCAGCGGGACGTTGCGGCCGGGGTGCTGCGGCTGGGCCAGCGCCAGTACGCGATGGAGGTGCTCGCGCGGTTCAACATGGCTAACTCAAACGCAGCGCGGCTCCCGATGCCAGTCGGAGCGCGTCTGCAGAAGGACGGCAAGGAGCTCGACACCCAGGGCAAGGCGCGCTACCAGGAGCTGGTCGGCTGCCTCCTCTACCTCGCAACGTGCACGAGGCCGGACATCTCGTTCGCCGTGGGGCGGTTGGCACGCTTTGTGAGCGCCCCTACCCAAGCGCATTGGGGCGCGGGCAAGGCGGTCCTACGCTACTTGCAAGGCACCAAGGACTTGGGGATTGAGTACGGTAAGGCGAGCGAGCTGACGGCCTACCACGATGCCGACTACGCGGCGGACGTGGACACCCGGCGGTCGACTACCGGGGCGGTCTTCCTGTTCAACGGCGGGGCCATCTCGTGGACCAGCAAGCAGCAGAAGTCGGTAGCAACCTCGACGACGGAAGCCGAGTATATGGCGGCATCGATGGCCGCCAAGGAGGCAGTCTGGCTGCAGCGGCTGCTGGGGGAGCTGGGCAACGAACAAGCGTCAGTAGAGATGAGATGCGACAGCCAAGGGGCGGTCGCGATGATGCGTAACCCAGTGAGCTCTCCCCGCACGAAGCACATCGACGTGGCCTTCCACTTCGTGCGCGAGATGGTCGAGGTGGGGAACTTGACGGTCTGCAATGTCAGTACGAGCGACATGAGGGCCGACGTCCTGATCAAGGCCTTGCCCATCAACGGGCACGTCAAGTGCCGCGAGGATATGGGGCTCGTCAAGATGACGACCGACTCGGCATCTGCCCGAGTGGGAGTGTCAGACGGGACGCCCGCGCGGGACGGCGGCAAGGGCAATGGGCCGGCAGCAGCCAGCGCACCTGGCGCGCCGCCCGGCGCCAACGGGGATGTCGACGCGCGACCCCCCACCAACACGTGAGCTGGCGAGCGGTGCCCCGGCCTGGGGCGCCACGGCGAGCGGCGCCTGACGCCAAGGTTGGCGTAAGTGCCGCCCACTGGGGAGCGGTGCCCTGCCTAGGCTGCGGCCTGTGGGGGCGGACGAGCGGTGCCACGCCGAGGCTGCGGCCTGGGGCGTTAGGCGAATGGACACCCACCGAGGCTGTGGCCGACGGAGGGGAGGACAAGCTGGGACCCACTCAATGGCGCCCTGAGGGGCGCGGTGGGTGCGGCGGTGGCGGGTGAGCGGGGCGCGCGTGTGTGCGGGCAGAGGCCAGGAGTCAGTATACATAGCGGTGCGGGGCGAGCCCGGGTGCCGGAGGGGGGGGGTAGAGTAGCAGAGAGAACGATCCCCCTTTTTGTCATCCTTTACTCTCGGGTGTGGTGCGGGCGGTGAGGACATCCTCCTCCCCCCCCGTCCAGCAAGGGGTTTGACGACAGGTTATGGGCCCAGGCCACGGGGTGTGACCCTGTTGGAGCTGGTCTGCCGCAAGGTGCGCGCCGTGCTAAGGCGCTGCATCCGGTGGCGGCGAAGGAGCGACTCGGCCAGAAGCCGGGGGCCGACGACGATGGCGTCGATGTCTAACGACTCGGTGCCTCGTGTGGCCAAATTGGACGTGCACAACTACCTTCAATGGAGCACTGAGTTGGAGCACATCATGAGATTCAAGGGCTGCTGGCCGGCGGTTGATCCCGCCGCCCTGGCAACGCCAACGCCGCCCTCACCGGGGGTGGGAGCGGGCGGCACCGTGTCGCCGCTAGCCCCCGACCTGGCTGCGGCCTCTGAGATGCAGCAGGCGAAGGATGACCGAGCGGAGCAGCAGGCGGTGTCGCTGATCATGCTCAACGTGAAGCCGCAGCATTACGTCCTGGTGCGCGCGGCCGGGACGGCCCGCGCCGCGTGGGCGGCGCTGGCGGAAGCGTTTCGGTCGTCGGACCGTGCTCGGGTGATGAACCTGCGCACGGAGGGCAACACGATCTACATGGCGCCCAAGGAGACCGCCGTGGAATACTTCAACCGCGGGCGGGCGCTGGTGTGGGAGCTCGGCATGCTCGGGGTCAAGCTGGAAGAGGAGCACTTGCTGTCGGCGCTGCTATCCGGGTTGGAGCCGAAGTTTGAGTACAACAAGGAGATCCTAGCGAACATGGACGACCTGACGCTCGATAAGGCGCTCGTGAAGCTGCGGGCGGCGGAGACGCGTATGACGGCGGGCAAGCAGCGCCGTGCCACCCCCGCCAAGACGGCGCTGGCGGCAACGGGCGCTGACGCAAGCGACCGAGTAAAGCCGCGAAAGCCTGCCGACACCAAGCGGGTGGAGCGCCGCCGCTGCTTCCAGTGCAACAAGGTCGGGCACCTGCTGGCAGATTGCCCAGATGGGGATGCCAAGCCACGTAACCGCGGCGGGGTGTCAATGATCGCGTCGGCTGGTGTCGCCCTGCATGGGTCGCAGAGCCCTGAGGACCAGGAGGTGGCTGCGGTCGGAGCGCTACCCGACGGATGGGTCGTTGACTCTGGGGCGTCGCACCATATGACGGGGGGGGAGGAGGCAATGACGCGCCTCGGCCCCTGCGACCCGGTCAAGATTACGCTCGCCAACGGCAAGGTGCACACTGCCACCAAGTCGGGAACGGTGGAGTTTGACGCACTTGTCGAGGGGGACACGGTGCGGATGACGCTCGAGGATGTACTCGTTGTGCCTGGGCTCGCGGTGTCCCTGCTCTCCGTGCCGACAGTAGTCGACCGTGGGTTCGAAGTGACCTTTCACAAGTCTGGGGTGCACATCGCCAAGGCTGGGCGCGTTGTGGCCGAGGGCGCCTACCACGGGGACGTATGCGCGGTCTCCGTACCGGAGGGCGCCGCGACCTCGACCGGGCGCGCCCACGCTGCCGTCACGGCAAGGACGTGGCATAGACGCTTTGCACACACCGGACCTGACACGCTGGCCCGGGTGCCTCTGGCTGTCACCGGGATGAAGGCGACCCCGGCGTTTCTGCGACGACAAGGGGGGAGTGAGCTGCGCCCCGTGCATGCGCGGCAAGATGAGCCGCCTGTCCTTCCCTGTGTCCACGACGCGGTGGCGGCGGCCCGCCGGGTGACGGGGACACCACAGCTGGACGAGGAAGGAGTTGCCAGCAGTGGGAGCGACTCTGGCACTCCAAGCGGCACGTCAACACACGATGGCGTGAGAGGAAGCGATAGTAGCGGCACAGAGTCCCCGATGGGGGTCGGTGATCCGTGTACGGGTCCACGGCGGAGCACCCGCCGACGGCAGGGGGGGGGGCGCCCCCTCTGGGATGAGGACGGCGGGTTCATTGGCGGGGTCGGTGCGTCATTGGCCGGCATGCCGCAGGACCCTGAAAAGATGCGTATCCACCAGGCGCGGAAGGCGGCCGACTGGACGGAGTTTGACAAAGCGGTGAAGCGCGAGGTCGAATTGCTGTGGGACAACGGGACCTGGGAGCTGGTCGACCTCCCCCCCGGTAAGAAGGTGACCGGCACGCAAATGCTCTGCGAGCGCAAACGCGGTGCCGACGGCAAAGTTGACCGTCACAAGGGCCGCTACGTAGTGCGGGGCGACACGCAACAGGCGACAGTCGACTACAACGAGGTTTGGGCCCCCGTCGCGCGCCATGCCACGCTGCGTGCGTTGCTGGCGAAGTGTACGGCGCACGGGTTGGCGCTGCGCCAGCTCGACGTTGAGACGGCGTTCCTCAACGGCGTCATGAAAGACGAGGTGTACGTGCTGCAGCCGTCGGGATACGAGCGCGGGGACCACACCAAGGTCTGCAAGCTGGAAAAGTCACTGTACGGCCTTAAGAATGCCTCACGGGCCTGGTACAAGAGGTTCGTCGAGGCCCTGATGCAGGGCGGGCTTAAGGCGGCTGACGCAGACCCCTGCCTGTTCGTGGGCGAGGTCAACAAGGAGGTGTGCTACGTGCTTGTCTACGTGGACGACCTGCTGCTGGAAAGCGCGTCCCACAAGGCTGTGGAGCACACCAAAGAGCACATCATGAAGACGTTCAAAAGTCGGGAGATGGGGGAGCCCTCCTTCTTCCTGAGGATGCACATCAAACGAGACGTGCAGGCGGGCGTACTCCGCCTCGGGCCGCGGCAGTACACCATGGACGTCCTTGTGCGGCTCAACATGGCCAACGCTAGTGCGACGCACCTACCAATGGTGGTAGGGGCGCAGCTACAAAAATACGGAAAGGAGCTCGACGACAAGAGCAAGGCGAGCTACCAGGAGTTGGTTGGCTGCCTCCTCTACCTGGCAACGTGCACCAGGCCGGACATATCTTTCGCTATGGGACGGCTGGCACGCTACGTAGGTGCCCCCACCCAAGCGCACTGGGGTTCGGGGAAGGCGGTTCTACGCTACCTGCTGGGCACTAAGGACATGACAATCCAGTACGGCGGGGCAGAAGAGCTGGTCGGGTACCATGACGCTGACTACGCGGCAGACGTCGACACGCGGCGGTCAACCACCGGTGCTGTCTTCCTGCTCAACGGGGGGGCGGTGTCCTGGACCAGCAAGCTGCAGAAGACCATTGTCACATCAACGACGGAAGCTGAGTACGTGGCAGCGGCGGTGGCCGCAAAGGAGGCCATCTGGCTCCAGCGCCTGTTGGGGGAGCTGGGGTGCGGCCAAGCGTCGGTGAAGATGCACTGCGACAGCCAAGGGGCTGTAGCCATGATGCGCAACCCGGTCAGCTCCGCCGGTACCAAGCACATCGATGTGGCGCACCACCTCGTGCGCGAAATGGTGGACTCGGGGAAGCTGGAGGTGGTCAATGTCAAGTCGAGCGACATGACGGCGGACGCCGTGACCAAGGCCCTGCCCATCGATGGGCACGTCAAGTGCCAAGAGGGGATGGGGCTGGTCACCATTACGGACAACGACTCGGCATCTGTCGGAGTGGGAGTGTCGGAAGGGACCCGCGCGCGGGACGAGGGCCATTTCAACGGCCCGGCCAACGGGCCTGCGCCGGCCAGCGGTGCTGGCGCACCGCCCGCTGCTGGCGGGGATGTTGGCACGCCGCCCGCCACGAGCGCGTGAGCGGACGAGTGGCACCGAGATGAGCGGCGCCGGGAGCCGAGCCAGGCGTGGGCCCCGTTCAGTGAAGGGGCTCTGGGCGAGCGGGGCCCTCGCAGAGGCAGTTGCCTCCGGCATGGGCTGAATGGAGCCGTGCCAAGGCCGCGGCCTTGGGTGGGAGACGAGTGGCGCCGCGCTCTGGGTTCGACCCGTGGCGTTGGGCGAGTGGACCCCTGCCGAGGCTGCGGTTGGTGAAGGGGAGGACAGGCTGGGACCCACCTGGGTGCGCCTCGAGGGGCGCGGTGGGTGCGGCCGGCGTGGGTGAGCGGGACGCGCGTGTGTACGGTGACGGACCCACTTTGGGAAGTGGAGCCAGTGCGGGCAGAGGCCAGGAGTCAGTACATAGAGCGGTGCGGGGCGAGCCGGGGTGCCGGAGGGGGAGAGGTAGAGTAGAAGAGAGAACGATCCCCATTTTGTCATCCTTTAATCTAGGGTGTGGTGCGGACGGTGAGGACATCCTCCTCCCCCCCCGTCCAGCAAGGGGTTTGCCGACAGGTTATGGGCCCAAGCCACGGGGTGCGACCTTGTTGGAGCTGGCCTGCCGCAAGGTGCGCCCCGTGCTAAGGCGCTGCAACCGGTGGCGGCGAAGGAGTGACTCGGCAAGAAGCCGGGGGCCGAGGACGATGGCGTCGATGTCTAACGAATCGGTGCCTCGTGTGGCCAAATTGGACGTGCACAACTACCTTCAATGGAGCACTGAGTTGGAGCACATCATGAGAATCAAGGGCAGCTTGCAGGCGGTTGATCCCGCTGGGCAAGCCGCCTCAGCGCCTGTGAAGCGGGAGGTCAGTTGGTGGATGCGTTGCTTTACTCGAGACCGGTCTGAGGCTACAGGGCAAGCAGCCTCCTACCCCCCTCGTATGCCCCTCTCTCAACGTCCTGGAGGCACACCCCCTCCAACGCAGTGACAGGGCCCACAAATCGCGACGCCCCTCAAGGAGCCCACGAGAATCTCCCCGAGCTCAGCTCCAAAACGAGCTCCCCTCGAAATACAAGTACGAGTAATTACATCACCCCCATACAGCAATGCATGTCAAAGGCACAGACAAACAAGCCGATCACCAGATATGTTTTCCTGGAATTATTCAGGCAGTCCGCGGTTACTCCGACTTACCAGTGCGGGCTTGGGGGGCTGGCTCAACAGGGATACGAGTTGTGCGCCGACTTCAGTTGGTGTGATCTCTCACTGAGCACCTCCTCGATAGGTTGGAACTCGGGGCTGTACGGGAGGATCCGCAAAGGAAAGATGCCATTGGCGCCGATGAAAGCGTCCGCCTCCGCCGAGTGGATAGGCGCATTGTCGTAAAGCAGAACACACCTGTCGGGTTGCAACACCCAAGGTAGACCAGGCAGAAACCGGTTCATAGTCGGCAGCAGCCCGTTGAGGAATAGCATCCAATCGTCGGCGTTTTGGGACGCGGGAGATGGGGTGGTCACCGAGTGCAAAACCCCGTTCGTGTATGAAACGGCCATCATCGTGGATGTCCTCAGCGTTGCCCGTCGGTCACGCACTTGGAACTCGTAGCACACACCACGCAGCCACCGACCCCGCCGACGCCGCAAATCCCCACCGTCCCTGTGCGTCTCGTCGGCCGAAACGAGGCACCTAAGAGGAACCACCAAGAGCAGTTTAGCGAAAGCCTCTCGTCCTGCTTGGTCCCGCTCACGACACATTCGTTAGAGTTGCTTGTACGAGTAGCCCGCCGCCCGCAGCACTCGGTCGAGGGTGGCTATGGAGCACTTGTAGGCGTTGCGGTGACCCGGAAAAGTGGATAAAAGCAACAAAACGTCCTTCATTTCTCCCAACAACTGCTCCGGGTCCGACAAGACGTCTGCGGCCACAGCTTGAACTAAATGCTCATCGAAGGGAACGTTGTCGGCGTGACGATTCCCGATGGTCGGTTCAGGCCACCACTCGCCCGTGTCCTTGTACGCCTTAATCCATGCTGCCACCGTGCTCCGGTCGCAGAGTAGGCTCTTGGCCGCCGTCGTCTTGCTCTCGCCTTCAAACAGGACCCATGATATCGCCAAGAAACGCGCCGTGTCCTCGAACATGAGGACGAACAGCACGAGACGGGTGCTTGGCGCACACACACGGGCGGCGAGCTCTGGTCGAAGGCCCCCACTGCGTCTTGTCCTGCACTAGTGACGCAGGCGCATTGCAAGTAGCCCATCGGTATGATCTGAAGACGACTATCGGTCCATTACTTCTCGCGGGTCGCTTGGACTGTCCGGACAGGAATGACCTGTACTCCTGCACCATCACTATCAGTGTTATGCTGCTATTCTGTAATGGCACGATGCCAGGTCAGTGGAGTTAGCATGCAACACTTTCCACAGTCCATCGCCAAGGTCGAGTTGCGTCATGTCTGGGCGCCGCGTGAGCCCCACAGCGGGCTCTTGAAGCACCTTATAGCACAGTGCTGGCACCCAATCGCCCAACTGCAGCGGTGCTGATAGCCGCGCCGCCTCAGCCCCGGCGAACGTCCGGACGAATGCCGCCGGAGCTGCGTGCCCGGCGACCTCCAAGACCCAACGGCGCCCCATGAGGAGCCTTAAGGGGCCAGGGGCCGCGACGAGGGGTACGCGATGAGGCGTGTCGTCGATGATCTGTCGCCGCCGGCTTCCTGCAGGCCCCACGAGCGACGCACCTCTGAAAGGATAGATGTGGGAAAGGCCTTGAAATTGCTACCAGAAGCGCCCAGCTGTCAGCAACCAGACGCTCAGTCACGAGAAGTCCGCGCCACATGCGGTCCCATTCTTGGCGTTCTCTACAGTAGGCAAGCTCTCCGCTGCTGCCGGTGCGTCGTAGAAACCTGCTACGGCGCCGCGGGCTTCTCGAAGAAGACGGGGACCCGGGACCACGGAGGTACCGGTAGCGGGTCAGTAGCGCCTTCAAGGGTTGAAGCGGCCCTGTGTCTGTGCGGCGCCAGCGGTGACCGGCCGTCTCGTGGGTGCGGCGATGGGAACAAGCTATCACACCGCTAGCTGCCGCCCAGCTCCAGATCTAAACTCTGCGGCGTGGGCACTTCTCTGATAGAGTGAGCCCAGCGGAGGTGCCGCTACTCAGAGGAGCGGCCGACCACCAACGGCTGCGCCACGTTGCAGACGGTTTCGGGACTCATCGCTGCTCTTCTAACGCCCACCGCCAAGAGTCTATCCACCATGCCGCTCGCCGCGTGCCTCCTGGGCGGCGCGGTCGCGGACGTAAGCGGTTGTGGATGTGGCGAGCAAGCCCAATTCCTGGTTTCGAGCATTGTTCACGGCCACCCCCCTGGCTCTGCTGAGCATGATTGCTTTGTGGCGAGACGCCCGGTTCTCAGCTCAGAGGTGTGTCCTCGTCTACTTGTGTTCTGACCTGACCTTTTAATCCTCCATTCCGTTCTCATCGCTCTCTATACTGTCCCATTCTTTTATTTCTTGCATCTGGTAGAACAACTCACAGGCGGGCCCTCTACGATGGAGAGGAACCACCCCCCCCGCCCCGATCCCTGAGACCGCCGGCGCAATCTATGCAGCTGCACCAGGCGGCACTGACTCGGCAGTCACGGGGCCGCGTGACAGCGCGTTTCGGCAGCTGGGGGCGACAGCCCTGGCCGAGGACATGGCTTCATTTGCATTTAAGAGTGGGGACGATTCTGAGCGTGCTGCGTTCATGGAGAAGGCCCGTCGGGGAATGGTTTCCGGATTTCCAAGTGGTCAAACTTTTTGCGGTTCAACTGTGAGTGCGATGGATGTCTGAGTTTTGGTTCTGTCTAAGTGGGGTGATCCGGGTGAGCCGCATCGGGATGTGTCGTCCCTCCCTCTGGGACTGCGTGACTTGGTTTTGTCGTGGGTCGCGTTGTATTGTCGTTTGCGCCTTGCTTTCATGGTCATCTGGTAGACCTGTTATTTGATTGAACATTGATAGTGTTCCTTTAATCGCGCACGTCCGGAAGAGATGCAAAAAGACTTTCCCACGGCTCAGCAGGCCCATACAGCTCTGAAACGTTTCAAACAGCCTCCAACAGGCCCTGCTAGAATTGCGACGCAGTGTTGGGCCCGGGATACGAGTTGTGAGCCGTCTTGAGCTGGTAAGAAAGCTCGCTGACCACTTCCTCTATCGGTTGAAACTCGGGACTTTACGGTGGAAAACGCAAAGGTCAGATGCCGGTGGTGGAGATGAATGCATCCGCCTCCGCCGAGTGTATAGGTGCATTATCATAAAGTAGAACACACCGGTCTCGTTGCAACCTCCACGATAGACCGGGCAAGTATCGGTTCATCGTCGGAAACAGATCG
>ENA-ORXR01004605-ORXR01004605.1-marine-metagenome-genome-assembly--contig:-NODE-4605-length-11431-cov-3.293553_pt1 | contig 11431 bp, 4 predicted proteins | sample MGYA00237866_ERZ511479 | MGnify/ENA metagenome assembly ERZ511479 | reverse complement strand
AATGTCTTGGTCCCGGCCCCAGGTGCCCTGGGCGAACACATCGACAAACGCCACATCCAACGCGTTCGTTGTTTCTTGGTTCAGCCCTTGGGTGGGCACAGCGGGTGGGGTGCCGAATTTCTGGAGAACATAGTCGGAAAGGGGTTTGGCGGTTTGGGCCACATTTTGCGCCTGGGCTGACAGGGTCCCCGCCAGACACAAAACCACCAGGGCTGTTACTCTAAAGAAGGGGGGCATGGCGGGCTCCTTTGGCACGGGGATCGGTTGGGACCCACTGTAGCCAGAAAACGGGGGTTCGCCCAATCACACTGTCTTCACGTTCTGGGGGGCCTAAATCCCCGCCGATTCTTGAAAATCCGCGCCATTTTCGAAAAATCCATGCTGATTTTTGAAATCAGCGCGCAGCCACGTCGGGGTCCAGGGCACACCGGGTTCAGTTATTTCGACCGCAACACACAACCCTTAGAAAAGGATCACGACCATGACCAAGACCGCCCACATCGCCGCCCGTACCCTTTTGGCCCACCAACGCCCAATGACGTCCCTCATGGAAAAAGAGATCGCGACTGTCAGCACCGACATGGTGTTTGATAAATCCGATTGGGTGCCTTTGTACTTTGACCGGGGCAATGCGGTTGTGTCCGATTGCGGCCAGCTGACCGCCTACCGGGCCGCCACGTTGAAAGGCCAGCTGTTGTGGATGGTGTTTACGCCCGGCAAGCTGCGCGGCTTTCACGCCGATTGCACAGACCCGGTGGAAGCCATGGATCAGGCCAAAGCCAGCTTGATGCACCGCCGCGCTGTGCGCCAAGATTGGACCTTGGTGGAACAGACGGCCCGCGATCTGATGGTGGGGCGTCAGCGGTTCAGTGTTCGGGTGGAAGACCTGCACGCATCGCCGCTTTGCGCGATGGGGATCGAAGGGTTCCGCCGGACCATCGGTATGGGCAACGTCACCCGGATGCCCGGTTGGATGGCGGCGTTGTTGATGAAGATCGAACCCCAGATGGGGTTTGTGATCCACGCCGCACTGCAACGCCAAAACCGCAGCCAAACAGTGGATGGCTTGGCCGCTGCCTGAATGGGGCAACCCACCCTTTGATACGGCTTGCTGGACAAGCCCGCGCAATCGGTCATCATGGGAACATGGTGGCCGGAGGCGTGTTGGGACGTGGACTATCTGATATTGGACATTGCGGTTCGGGGCTTCGCCACGGGGGTCTGCGTGGTGCTGACCACCTTGATCTGGATGAGCCGGATCGCCCGCGACGCACAGATTTCCATAACCTTGGTAACTTTGTTTACCGTTCTTAAGCTGTGGTCCACCGTCGCCCCCACCATTGGTCTGCCCGATCATATATTGCCTGCTATGCGGGTTTTGATCGCGGGGAGTTCTTTTGCCATGACCTGGTTTGTGCTGACGATTTTCTTGGATGACCGGCGCTCGGTGGTGCTGTGGCTGGGGTCGGGGCTGGCGATTTGGGTGGCGATATTATCCACCCCGATTTGGCCCGATATCATTGCCTATTTGCGCGCCTATGCCATCGTGCATTTTGCAACGCTGCTGGTATTGGTGGTTTATTCTGGCATTGGGGATTTGCAGGATGCCCGGCGGCGGTTGCGCCCCATTATGTCTGCGTTTTTGTTGTTCTATTGCTTGGGGCGAGCCCTGACCTCGCGCCCGTTGCAGGACGTGCGCACCATTGATTTACAGCTGGGGCAAGCCAGCGTGTTCCTGTTTTTCATCACCATCTTCGCGCTGTGGTCGTTGAAGGCCAATCTAAATACCTGGCCGGGTAAGATTGAACCCACCAGGACGGGGCAACCCAGCCCCACCGAAGTGTCGTTTGAACAAAACGCCCTTGTGACCCGCCTTCAAGCGGAGATGGACGGCGGGGTATGGCGCACCGAAGGTTTGACCGTGGCGGCCCTGGCCCAAAAGGTGGGGGTGCCCGAACACCAAGTGCGCAAAGCCATTAACCAAGTGTTGGGCCACCGCAATTTTGCCAGCTTCATCAACGCCGCCCGGATTGACGCCGCCAAAGTCCGATTGATCGATCAAGACGCCCAGGGTGAGACGATTTTGGAAATCGCTTTTGACGTGGGTTTCAGTTCGCTTGGGCCGTTCAACCGGGCCTTTCGCGATGCCACCGGAATGTCGCCGACGGATTACCGCAAGCAACGCTTGGCGGTGCCTTTGGCATAAATTTCTGAATTGCGCGTGTGACGGGCGGGCGTACCCTTGTCAATTTGTCAACGAAGCCCTAATTCACATCTACCAGCGGGACCGACGATTCGATCCCGCTGTTTGGCGTTAGAACGGATGTGAAAGGAACTTTACCCTAAATCAGCAACACAGCCTTTCAAAGTAAACCGCCGCTTATCAAACAAATGACGGTTTTCTTGGAAAGGATGGGTCGGGCGCGCACCACTGGGCCGGTGTGCAAGGATAGACCCTTCTTTTCAGTCTTTGACCGTTCACCTGCGGTGCCCCGACGCAGCGTGTGCAAACAAAGATGGAGTGCGCTTAAGCATGGCACAATCGTTCCTAGGACAAAAACGTCTTCGTAAATATTACGGTAAAATCCGTGAAGTTTTGGAAATGCCGAACCTGATCGAGGTTCAGCGGTCTTCTTATGATCTGTTCTTACGGTCCGGCGACAGCCTGACCCCGCTGGACGGCGAAGGGATCAAAGGCGTGTTCCAATCGGTTTTCCCGATCAAAGACTTCAACGAAACCGCAATCTTGGAATTCGTGAAGTACGAGCTGGAAAAGCCCAAGTACGACGTTGAGGAATGCCAACAGCGCGATATGACATATGCAGCCCCCTTGAAGGTGACGCTGCGCTTGATCGTGTTTGATATCGATGAAGACACAGGCGCGAAGTCTGTGAAAGACATCAAAGAACAAGACGTGTTCATGGGCGATATGCCTTTGATGACCCCCAACGGTACATTTGTTGTGAACGGCACAGAGCGGGTAATCGTATCCCAGATGCACCGTTCCCCCGGTGTGTTCTTTGACCACGACAAAGGCAAATCCCACAGCTCGGGCAAGTTGTTGTTTGCTTGTCGGATCATCCCGTACCGCGGGTCATGGTTGGACTTTGAATTCGACGCCAAAGATATCGTGCACGCACGGATCGACCGCCGTCGTAAATTGCCAGTGACCACACTGTTGTACGCCCTGGGCCTTGATCAAGAAGCGATCATGGATGCGTATTACAACACTGTCGATTTCACATACGAAAAAGGCAAAGGTTGGGTTACCAAGTTCTTCCCTGAGCGGGTCCGTGGCACGCGCCCCTTGTTTGACTTGGTCAATGCAGAAACGGGTGAACTGATCGCAGAAGCGGGCAAGAAAGTAACGCCGCGCGCTGTGAAGAAAATCCTGGACGAAGGCGACGCCCCCAACTTGATGGTTCCATTTGAACACATCATGGGCAAGTTCGCGGCCCAAGACATCATCAACGAAGAAACCGGTGCGATCTACATCGAAGCGGGTGACGAGTTGACGTGGGAAGTGGACGCCAAGACGGGCGAAGTCATCGGCGGTTCCATCAAAGAACTGTTGGATGCGGGTATTCTGTCGGTGCCTGTTTTGGACATCGATAACATCACCGTCGGTCCCTACATGCGTAACACCATGGCGGCTGACAAAAACATGTCGCGCGAAACAGCGTTGATGGACATTTACCGCGTGATGCGTCCGGGTGAACCCCCCACCGTTGATGCGGCGTCTGCGTTGTTCGACACGTTGTTCTTCGATTCAGAACGCTACGATTTGTCGGCTGTTGGTCGGGTGAAGATGAACATGCGTTTGGCGTTGGACGCCGAAGACACTGTGCGCACCTTGCGCAAAGAAGACATCGTATCGTGCATCAAGGCACTGGTGGATCTGCGCGACGGGCGCGGCGACATCGACGACATTGACCACTTGGGCAACCGTCGTGTGCGGTCCGTGGGTGAATTGATGGAAAACCAGTATCGTGTCGGCTTGCTGCGCATGGAACGGGCCATCAAGGAACGCATGTCTTCGGTCGAAATCGACACTGTAATGCCACAAGATTTGATCAACGCGAAACCAGCTGCGGCTGCCGTGCGTGAATTCTTTGGCTCCAGCCAGTTGTCCCAGTTTATGGACCAAACCAACCCATTGTCTGAAGTGACGCACAAGCGCCGCTTGTCCGCGTTGGGCCCTGGCGGCTTGACCCGCGAACGTGCGGGCTTTGAAGTACGTGACGTTCACGCCACGCACTATGGCCGGATGTGTCCGATTGAAACGCCGGAAGGCCCGAACATTGGTCTGATCAACAGCTTGGCCACGTTTGCGCGGGTCAACAAATACGGCTTCATCGAAACGCCTTACCGCAAAGTGGAAAACGGCAAGGTCACTGACGAAGTGAACTACATGTCCGCCACAGAAGAAATGCGCCACACAGTGGCCCAGGCGAACGCGGCGTTGAACGAAGACGGCACTTTCCAAAATGAAATGGTGTCCACACGTCAAAACGGGGATTACACCCTGGCCGCCACTGAAAATGTCGACCTGATCGACGTATCGCCCAAACAGCTGGTGTCCGTTGCGGCATCGCTTATCCCGTTCTTGGAAAACGATGACGCCAACCGGGCCTTGATGGGCTCCAACATGCAACGCCAAGCGGTGCCATTACTGCAAGCGGAAGCCCCGCTGGTGGGCACAGGCATCGAAGAAGTTGTGGCAAGGGATTCCGGTGCGGCCGTTATGGCCAAACGCGGCGGGATCATCGACCAAGTGGATGCACAGCGGATCGTTATCCGCGCCACGCAGGACCTGGAATTGGGCGATGCGGGCGTTGATATTTACCGCATGCGCAAATTCCAACGGTCCAACCAAAACACCTGTATCAACCAGCGTCCACTGGTGAAGGTGGGCGATTATGTGACCAAAGGCGAAGTTATCGCTGACGGTCCGTCCACTGACTTGGGTGAATTGGCCTTGGGTAAAAACGTAGTCGTCGCGTTTATGCCTTGGAACGGGTACAACTACGAAGACAGTATCTTGATTTCTGAACGCATCGCCCGCGATGACGTGTTCACATCTGTCCACATCGAAGAATTCGAAGTGGCGGCCCGTGACACGAAACTGGGTCCAGAGGAAATCACACGCGACATTCCAAACGTGGGCGAAGAAGCCCTGCGCAACTTGGACGAAGCGGGTATCGTTTACATCGGGGCGGACGTGGGTCCAGCCGACATTCTGGTGGGGAAAATTACCCCCAAGGGCGAAAGCCCCATGACACCGGAAGAAAAGCTGCTGCGCGCCATCTTTGGTGAAAAAGCATCCGACGTGCGTGACACATCTTTGCGTTTGCCCCCAGGTGACTTTGGGACAATCGTGGAGGTGCGCGTCTTTAACCGCCACGGCGTGGAAAAAGACGAACGTGCATTGCAAATCGAACGCGAAGAGGTGGAACGCCTTGCCCGGGACCGCGACGATGAGTTGGCGATTTTGGACCGCAACATCTATGCCCGTTTGCGTGGCATGATCGAAGGCAAAGAAGCTGTCAAAGGCCCCAAAGGCACCAAAGTCGGCACGCTGACACCCGAACTGCTGGACGAAACGCCCCGCAGCCACTGGTGGATGTTCGCCATGAAGGACGACGCCGATGCGCAAGTCCTGGAAGCGTTGAACGAACAGTACGAAGCCCAGAAACGCACATTGGATGCGCGGTTCGAAGACAAGGTGGAAAAAGTCCGCCGTGGGGACGATCTGCCACCGGGTGTGATGAAGATGGTCAAAGTGTTCGTGGCGGTGAAGCGTAAGCTGCAACCGGGCGACAAAATGGCGGGTCGTCACGGGAACAAAGGGGTTATCTCCAAGGTTGTTCCCATGGAAGACATGCCATTCTTGGCCGACGGGACACCCGTCGACTTCGTTCTGAACCCGCTGGGTGTGCCTTCGCGGATGAACGTGGGTCAGATCCTGGAAACCCACATGGGTTGGGCCGCACGCGGTTTGGGTCTGAACATCGACGACGCGTTGGGGGAATACCGCCGCAGCGGTGATTTGACACCCGTGCGCGACGCGATGAAGTTGGCTTATGGCGACGACGTCTACGAAGAAGGCATCAACGGCATGGACGAAAAGTCCCTGTTGGAAGCAGCCGGAAACGTGACAAGCGGTGTGCCAATTGCAACGCCGGTGTTTGACGGCGCCAAAGAAGGTGACGTGAACAACGCATTGATGCGGGCTGGTTTCAGCGAATCCAGTCAGTCGGAATTGTTTGACGGCCGCACCGGTGAACAGTTCGCGCGTAAAGTGACAGTGGGCATCAAGTACCTGCTGAAACTGCACCACTTGGTGGACGACAAAATCCACGCCCGTTCGACAGGGCCGTACAGCTTGGTCACCCAGCAGCCGCTGGGGGGTAAAGCCCAGTTCGGTGGTCAGCGTTTCGGGGAGATGGAGGTCTGGGCGCTGGAAGCGTACGGGGCTGCATACACCTTGCAAGAAATGCTGACGGTGAAGTCGGATGACGTGGCCGGTCGTACCAAAGTGTACGAGTCGATCGTGAAGGGTGAAGACAACTTTGAAGCCGGGGTTCCTGAATCCTTTAACGTGCTTGTCAAAGAAGTCCGCGGCCTTGGCCTGAACATGGAACTCCTGGATGCGGAGGAGGAAGAATAAGGGGCCTTTGGTCCCTTCATTCACCCCTTCGCTTTCGGCCTAATTTATAGGAATTCAAAATGAACCAGGAACTCTCAACCAACCCGTTTAACCCTTTGACACCACAAAAGGCGTTCGACGAAATTAAAGTATCTTTGGCGTCACCCGAACGGATCCTGTCGTGGTCTTTTGGTGAAATCAAAAAGCCAGAAACCATCAACTATCGGACATTCAAACCAGAACGCGACGGTCTGTTCTGTGCGCGTATCTTTGGCCCGATCAAAGATTACGAATGTCTGTGCGGCAAATACAAACGCATGAAGTATCGCGGCGTTGTCTGCGAGAAATGCGGTGTGGAAGTTACGCTGCAAAAAGTGCGTCGTGAACGCATGGGTCACATCGAACTGGCGTCGCCTGTGGCGCACATCTGGTTCTTGAAATCCTTGCCATCCCGTATCGGTTTGATGCTGGACATGACGTTGCGCGATCTGGAACGCATTCTGTATTTCGAAAACTATGTGGTGATTGAGCCCGGCCTGACTGATTTGACCTATGGTCAGTTGATGGGCGAAGAAGAATTCCTGGACGCCCAAGACACATACGGGATGGACGCGTTCACCGCGAACATCGGTGCGGAAGCCATCCGCGAAATGTTGTCTATGATCGATCTGGAGGCCGAGGCCGAACAGCTGCGCGCCGATTTGGCCGTGGCCACAGGTGAATTGAAGCCCAAGAAGATCATCAAGCGTTTGAAGATCGTTGAAAACTTCATTGAATCCGGCAACCGCCCGGAATGGATGATCATGACCGTTGTGCCGGTGATCCCGCCAGAACTGCGCCCCTTGGTGCCGCTGGATGGGGGCCGTTTCGCGACGTCTGACCTGAACGACCTGTACCGCCGCGTGATCAACCGGAACAACCGTTTGAAGCGTCTGATTGAATTGCGTGCGCCCGATATCATCGTGCGGAACGAAAAGCGGATGTTGCAGGAATCTGTGGATGCGTTGTTTGACAACGGCCGTCGCGGCCGCGTGATTACAGGGGCCAACAAGCGCCCGCTGAAATCTTTGTCTGACATGCTGAAGGGTAAGCAAGGTCGCTTCCGTCAAAACCTTTTGGGGAAACGCGTCGACTTTTCGGGTCGTTCGGTCATTGTGACGGGTCCGGAACTGAAACTGCACCAGTGCGGTCTTCCTAAGAAGATGGCGTTGGAGTTGTTCAAGCCGTTCATCTACAGCCGACTTGAAGCCAAGGGCCTGTCTTCCACAGTGAAGCAAGCCAAGAAATTGGTGGAAAAAGAACGCCCCGAAGTGTGGGATATCTTGGATGAAGTGATCCGCGAACACCCCGTCATGTTGAACCGTGCGCCCACGCTGCACCGTTTGGGCATCCAGGCGTTCGAACCTGTGTTGATCGAAGGCAAGGCCATCCAGCTGCACCCCTTGGTGTGTTCTGCGTTTAACGCGGACTTTGACGGTGACCAAATGGCGGTCCACGTACCGCTGTCGTTGGAAGCCCAGTTGGAAGCCCGTGTTCTGATGATGTCCACGAACAACGTTCTGTCCCCGTCCAACGGTGCGCCGATCATTGTTCCATCGCAGGATATGATTTTGGGTCTGTACTACACATCCTTGGAACGTGCCGGCCTGGAAGGCGAAGGCATGGTCTTTGGGTCCATCGAAGAAGTGCAACACGCTTTGGACGCTGGCATTGTGCACCTGCACACCAAAATCCAAGCGCGGATTCCGCAGATCGACGACGAAGGCAACGAAGTGATGAAACGCTTCGACACAACGCCGGGCCGTGTGCGTTTGGGGGCTTTGCTGCCCAAAAACGCCAAGGCACCGTTTGAACTGGTGAACCGTCTGCTGAAGAAGGGCGAAGTTCAAACTGTCATCGACACTGTGTACCGGTATTGCGGGCAAAAAGAGTCCGTTATCTTCTGTGACCAGATCATGACCATGGGCTTCCGTGAAGCGTTCCGTGCCGGGATTTCCTTCGGCAAGGACGACATGGTTGTGCCGGACAACAAGTGGGAAATCGTCAACGGCGTGCGCGAACAGGTTAAAGGGTTCGAACAGCAGTACATGGACGGTCTGATCACACAGGGCGAAAAATACAACAAAGTTGTGGATGCTTGGTCCAAGTGTAACGAAACGGTCATCGTCGCCATGATGGACGCTATTTCTGCAAAGAAATACGACGAGAACGGCACCGAGATGGAGCCGAACTCAGTGTACATGATGTCCGACTCCAAAGCGCGTGGGTCGGTCCAGCAGATGAAACAGCTGGGCGGTATGCGCGGTCTGATGTTGAAGCCCAATGGCGAAACGATCGAAACACCGATCATTTCGAACTTTAAAGAAGGCTTGACCGTGTTGGAGTACTTTAACTCTACCCACGGGGCCCGGAAGGGTCTGTCAGACACGGCTTTGAAAACGGCGAACTCCGGGTACTTGACCCGTCGTTTGGTGGACGTGGCACAGGACTGTATCGTGCGTGATCCCGACTGTGGGACCGAACGGTCCATTACAGCGCGGGCTGCCGTGAACGATGGCGAAGTGATCTCGTCCTTGGCAGAACGCATCTTGGGCCGCGTTGCGGCAGAAGACGTGTTGCGCCCTGGCACAGACGAAGTGTTGCTGACCAAAGGCGAAATGATCGACGAACGCAAATCCGACGCCGTGGATGCGGCTGGTGTTGCGTCCATGTTGATCCGCAGCCCGCTGACATGCGAAACCGAAGACGGTATCTGTGCGGCGTGTTACGGTCGTGACTTGGCGCGCGGTACACAGGTGAACATGGGTGAAGCGGTGGGTATTATCGCGGCACAATCCATCGGTGAGCCGGGCACACAGTTGACGATGCGGACATTCCACATCGGCGGCGTTGCCCAGGGTGGCGGTCAACAATCGTACCAGGAATCCAGCCAAGCGGGTAAAATCGTTGTGCGTAACGCGGTCACGTTGGAAAACAGCGCGGGTCAGCAACTGCTGATGAACCGTGGCACAGTGATTGCTGTGTTGGATGCCGGTGGCGCTGAAACTGTCAGCTACAAGGCGGGTTACGGTTCCACGCTGTTGGTCAAAGACGGTCAAGACGTGGTGCGCGGCGACAAGCTGTTTGAATGGGATCCGTTCACACTGCCCATCATCGCGGAAAAGTCCGGTACAGTTAAATACGCCGACCTTACGGTGGGTGTGGCTGTGCGCGACGAAACCGATGACGCAACAGGCATGACGCAGAAGATCGTTATGGACTGGCGGACGGCCCCCAAGGGCAACGAGCTGGCCCCAAAGATCATCATTGCGAGTGCTGATGGCGAACCGATGTTGAAAGACGACGGCAACCCAGTGGCCTATCCGATGTCTGTGGACGCGGTTCTGTCCATGGAAGATGGTCAAGACGTTCAAGCTGGTGACATCCTGGCGCGTATCCCGCGCGAAGGTGGTCGGACAAAAGACATTACCGGTGGTTTGCCACGGGTTGCGGAATTGTTCGAAGCACGTCGCCCCAAAGATCACGCGATCATCGCGGAAATCGACGGGTATGTGCGGTTCGGCAAGGATTACAAAAACAAGCGTCGCATCGCCATCGAAGCGGCGGATGATCCCGATACCAAGGTCGAATACATGGTGCCCAAGGGTAAGCACATTCCCGTTGTGGAAGGTGACTACATCCAAAAGGGTGATTACATCATGGACGGCAACCCAGCCCCGCACGACATTCTTGCGGTCATGGGTGTGGAAGCTTTGGCCGACTACATGATCGACGAAGTGCAGGACGTTTATCGCCTTCAAGGGGTGAAGATTAACGACAAGCACATCGAAGTGATCGTACGTCAGATGTTGCAAAAGTGGGAAATCACGGACAGCGGCGAAACCACATTGCTGAAAGGCGAACATGTGGACAAAGCCGAGTTCATGGCTGCCAACGAAAAAGCCGCCGCCAAAGGCGTGCGTCTGGCCCAAGGCGAACCCATCTTATTGGGGATCACCAAGGCGTCGTTGCAGACACGTTCGTTTATCTCTGCGGCATCGTTCCAGGAAACCACGCGGGTGCTGACAGAAGCATCTGTACAGGGCAAGAAAGACAAACTGATCGGTCTGAAAGAGAACGTGATTGTTGGTCGTTTGATCCCTGCCGGGACGGGCGGGGCGACGCAGAAAATGCGCCGTGTGGCCCAAGATCGCGATAACGTGGTTCTGGAAGCGCGCCGCGAAGAAGCGGAACAAGCCATCGCCTTGGCGGCACCTGCTGCCACCGCCGCGGATGACGTGTTTGCCGCGGATCCAACGCCAACGGCAGACACCGAAGACTAAGATAATAGGCCGCCTTTAGGGGCGGCCTTTTTCGTTCTTGGGGGCAGGTATCCTGTCGATCCCAAAGGACCGCATACGATCATCACTCTAAAACCAAGTATGTTAAGGCCAGGGTTGGGCTACAACGACAGCGCCAAATCCATGTTGCGTTGAAACCGCTGATCGTTTTCAAAATTGCGACCCGTGCGTGAACACAGCCATTGAACGTAAAACGCACAGGCAGAGTGATGCGCCCGCATCAGATCGGCGTTCGCCTTTAGCGGCTCATGGCTATGGGCAAACTGCAACTGGTGGCGATCGGCGGTGAAATCTATCTCTGAACTGCGATTATGCACTTCGAAAAATTCGTCGGTATAGCGATCAGACAGTGCACTGGCGCTTAGGATACGCTTTTTCGCCTGCATATGTTCGCGTGATCGTGTGACGTAGTGGTTCAATTGAACGCGCTTGTGGGTGACGG
>ENA-ORXR01004603-ORXR01004603.1-marine-metagenome-genome-assembly--contig:-NODE-4603-length-11433-cov-19.813843_pt1 | contig 11433 bp, 7 predicted proteins | sample MGYA00237866_ERZ511479 | MGnify/ENA metagenome assembly ERZ511479 | reverse complement strand
TTTTTTATAATTGTAGTTAAGAAATATGCCTTCAGTATTTAAGTTTGAATTTAGCCAATTTAATGAGTTTGCAACCATATCAAGAATGACATCCGTAGGTGTATATTGGTATAATCTGCAGAGTCCAAGAAGGATTTGAGCTGTATCAAATATTATTGGTTGTCGGTTGCTTTCTTTCTGAAAGAATGACCCATCAGTGTTTTGGATACTTGAAAAGAATTTTATTTGATTATTAGCAAGTTCTAAGAACCGCTCATTCTGAAAATGGTCGTATGCTTTCAATAAAGTAATAAGTAGATATCCTGTAGTCTCAGGATACGTTGTGGAATTAAACCCTAATGCATTCTTATACGAATATGAACCAAGGTTATTGTTATAAGCAAAGCTCTTAGTTATCCACGCCAGATTCTTAGAAAGTGATTCTTCTAAATGTGATCGACCTCCTAACTGTGATATAATATCACCAATCAAGGAAAGGTAATTTTTTGAATTTTGTAATGAACTTCAGAAGCGGGCTATTAATTTTCCATACTTTATAATGTGGTGTTAATTGCCCTCCAAATGCACGAAAGAAATATTCTACAGGCTTTATCATACTTCCTTCAAAATCAAAAATAGGTGTATCACAATTTTTGATACTATCCCAAAGTATATAGGAGAGTGCACCACTATCTTTTTTTTCTGAAAGATAATAACCAGCAACATAGTAAGTTGAGTAAGTATCTTTTGTCATTAAAGTTGCTGCCAGTATTTTGTTAGATTCTATATTTACACAAGCTTTAATTACACAAGTTCCTTTTTTATAAAAGCTATCGTAGGCTTTAGAGAGTATCGTCTTATTAAATGGAACTGCTTGACCTTTTATCGCAAATGCTTTCTCACAATGAGCCCAGAAAGTATTAAAATCTATACTGATAACCTTGGTGAGGCTTATGGCTTTTCGGATTTTATTTCTCTCAAATATTGGATTGAAGAATAAGAACAGGTGAAAACATTGCCCTTATAAAACAAGTATTTCACGCTCAAAACGTAGTTTATTTGCTTAAATTTCTTAGATAATAAAAATTTGATTATCAATTAATTGTGTAATTTATTTTGCTTTTGTTTCCATTATTTATTTATTTTTTTGTCAAGCAGAATATTATTTATTCTCCTAATTTTGTCAATGTCTTAATTAATCATTTAACAAAAAAAATGTAGCCATGAAGTCAAATCTAAAATTGAGTCTATTATTGATAGTAGTATCCTTTTCAGGATTATTTGCTCAACGCAATATACCTCCACCACCACCTGCACAAGGACCTTATGAATGTGAAGAAACTACCGATTTCAATGGCGGGATAGCTACATCTTTCATAAAACCTATTCTTGAAAGTATCATACAAGAACAAATTGATACTATCAATAACGATAAAGAAAAAGAAGTAGATTATAAAATTCGTTGGAAACTATCCGAAAAAACAAAAGTCCATAGCCCTTCTACTCAAGTCACCAAACATAGAGACCGTTCTAATCAAAAATATGTGTTAATGCCATTTTTAGTACAGTTAGAAGCCTATGATATAGGTCCGCTCAATTTTGAAAGAATCATTTCTTTTACGGTCAACCTTAAACTATTCTGTCGGGATTGGCAGCATGGGAATGGAGTGGTAAAAATGGATGTTGATTTGACCGAGCCTATTATAAGTGGAGGTACGATAGCAGAAAGCATTCTTAACTTTTTTTCTTCAGGTAATTTAACCTCTTTTATTGACAATAAAATACAAGAGAAATTAAAGATTAATAATAGTTTCGGTGATTTTCCTTTTGGAAATCCTAATTGCGATTGTTTTGATATTAACAAGTTCTCAAATACTCCTCCTGCGTGGGAAATTAGTTGGGGTAAAAAAACGTACAGTGTCAGAAAGCAAGGTCTAAAAGCTTTTAGAAATGTAAAAATAGATTTTCAAGAGATTATCAGACATAAAGGACTGAGAACTCCTGCCAACCTTGAGGAAGATGTTGCTTTTGATATCTGGGTGAATGGAAAATGTTTTGAATATCCTGCCAGACATCAAAATAAAATTGTGATGAAAGAGGAGGATAAACGTTCCATCAATAATTTCTCCGTAAAGGTTCCTATCGAGGATAGAGTAGAAACTCTACAAGTCATTGTGGTGGCAAAAGGAAGAAAAGCAGGAACGAATGGAAACCGCAGTCAAGTCACTTCTGGTTGGTCAGATTTTACGAAAGCGAGCAAATATGGTCAGGGCAATCGCTTTGTTCAAACTAAAAAGGAGAATATTATTCCTCCCGACCGTTTTAATCCCAAGCCTAGTTCTATGTGGGTTAAAGACTATGAAATTAAATTTAAAGTTGAATATTTTGATAATAGTGTGGCAGTAACTCCCGATAAGGTAGTGGCTCCAGTTGAAACAAAGCCCCCTACCAAGAAACCATTTCAAAAACAACAAAAAGCAAAAAGACCTCAACTAAAAGTCGATAACTAGATTTTGCGGCACAAAATAACACCAAGTAAAATTGAATACTTAAAATTTGTCACACCGAAAGTGCGAAGGTTTAAACTTAAATCTGCGGACCAATAAAAAGACTTGACAATATTACGGATTGCCTAATTTAAAAAATAAAGGTGACTTTTCAATCATTGAAAATGATATATAACTGAAACGATGGGCATGTTTAGGCGAAAATTAAACATACCAAACGATGTTTCAAGTTCCTTGTTCAACATTGATTCTGGGGCATAATTCACTAAGTAAAGAAAAAAAATTATGAAAAGTTTGAAAAAAAATAAAACCGAAGTAGGCAATTACTATCTCCATCTTTTGAGAGGGTTTTGTCTATTATTAATTTGTTTATTGACCATGCCTTCCATGCAAGCTTCTGTTTTAAAGTTTGAAAAAAACATTGCTTGGGCATCCTTTCGAGATTTGACGAGTTCTGAATTTAGTGCAAAATTTAGTGAATATAAAAAAGACTATATCTTAATTGACACAGAAGCCTATAAGGCGGGGTCTCGCACTAAATATGCCATGGTTTGGCGCAAAAATACTGATAGACGAGCTTGGGCTGCTTTTCGAAATATGAGCAGCAATGAGTACCACGAAAAGTGGGCGCATTACAAAAGTCAAGGCTATCGACCAACCGACATTGAAAGTTATCGTGTGAATGGTCAGCAAAAGTATTCTGGAATTTGGGTCAAAAATAAAGAGGGCTATGGTTGGAGTTCCAAACGTAACTTAACAGCAAGTGAATATGGCACCTATTTTCAAGAACAAAAACGTAAAGGATACCGAGTAGCCGACATAGAGGCTTATCAAACTAATGGAGGTACTCGTTATGCTGCGATTTGGGTACAAAATAAAGAAAATATTGCTTGGGCACAACTCAGAGATATGTCTAGAAGCTCTTACCAAAACAAGGTCAACGAATATAGTAATAAAGGTTATATACTCGTAGATTTTGAAGCTTATAAAGTGGGAGATTCCGAAAAGTACGCTGCCATTTGGGAAAAACGCTCAGGCTTTGCTTATCAAGTCAGAACTAATTGTTCAGAGGTACAATTTGCTAATCTTTGGAGAGAGTATAGAGACCAAGGCTATCGCTTAGTCGATTTTGAGCGTTATCAAACCAATGCTGGAACCCGATATGGTGGGGTGTGGATAGAAAATAGTAGCCGATTTAAGTACTCCAAAAAAAGTCAATTGGATGCCGTAATCAAAAAATACCATTCAGATAATAATATACCTGGAATTTCAGTAGCAGTAGTGAAAGATGGTAAAATGGTTTATCGTAGAGGCTTTGGTTATGCCAACAAAGAAGCTAAAAAGGTAGCACATGGTGAGTCCATTTATTTATCAGCTTCCATTTCTAAAGTAATTGGTGGAACTATCGCTGCAGAATTACAAGAAAGGGGACAGTTGAATTTTAATAATACCACTCGAAGTTACTTGACCAATGTTAGACAATCTGATGGAAATCGAGTCACCTTGCCAGCCAGACATCAGCACACAGTAGGACAGCTTTTTGCACACCTCGGTTGCATTCAAGCTTATAGCGGACCAGAACCGACCACTCAACACTATGTCAAAGCTATTGATGCTTTGCCTCAAATCTGGAATGCCTCCTTCATAAACGATTGTGATACTGGCTCCGATTATAATTATTCTACGCATGGCTTTACCTATTTGGCTGCTGTTTTAGAAAAAATTACTGGAAAAACATCGGCTCAACTTATTCAATCTGAAATTGCTGTACCTCATAAATTAAGCTCTATTCGGGCTATGTATACTAGTGCCTCTGTTCCAGCCAATTATGAACGAGTTAAGCCTTATAATGATAATAACACCCCCACGTCATTTGCCGACAACAGTTGGAAGGTTTTTGGTGGTGGCATTGAAGCTTCGCCCGTTGATTTGGCTTGGTTTGGTTGGAAGGTTTTGTATGGCAAAGTCGTTAGCAAAAGCACTAGAGACAATGTACTTTGGAATAGAGTCAACCCTAGTTTTGTACGGGGTATTGGTTGGAGAATCCCTACCGTAGATGGAAAAAAGGTGGCAGAACACGGAGGTTCAGTTAAGGGTACAAGAACATTTATGCGAGTATATCGAGATGATGGATTAGTGATTGTGGTCATGACTAATCGCCGTAATCAGGGGTCAGGCAGTTTATCAGATTTAACGACAGCTATTGCCAATACCATATTTTAAATATGTAAATCGATATTTGAGCTTATAGCTTGAAAAATAATAAACCTACGTGACAGTTTGCAAATAACTGTCACGTTTTTATGTTTACCCTCAAAAATACGCGCCAATTCATAGTGCTTCTTTTGGAGGACACTTGGATACGATAAAGGTGTTGGTCAAAAATGGGGCAGATTTGACCCTAAGAAATGAATTGCCAATTGATACGGCAAAAAGGCAAAACCAAATGGAAACTGTTAAATATTTTGAAGAATTAAAGTAAACACAAAACGACTCCGCAGCTTTGAAAAATAAGCCTTTTCTCCTATATTTGTAGAGGCGATGTGTAACTTTAAAGAGATTGGCTTTTTAGAATGAGTAATCCGCTAAAAAACACTCACCTACACATCCGCAAGCGACACACTCAAAGCTGCGTTCAGCACTTCTCTTTTCTGATGCTTCCATGACTTATTTTCTGCCAAAACAAAACAAAAATTACTACAATGGCTATTTTTGAACGCTTCTATTTGAACACAAAACGCCGCCGCAGCTTTGAAAAATAAGCCTTTTTTTCATGTGTGTAGAGGCGATGTCTAACCTTGAAAAGACTGGCTTTTCGGATTATACTTTTCAAGATAAATTACAGATATAAACTAATCGCAAAAATACATCTCTCATTTTTAGTGAAAAAAATATTTAATTTTATTTGCATTAGTTAAAATTAATATTTATAATTGTAGTCAAGTTTAGCTTCAAAGCAAATCTCCGTATTCCACTTGTCAGAAAGCTATGTAAATAGCAAATATACTTAGTAAAACTATGAAAGAACAGAACTTAGAACTTCAAGCAAAGGCATTAATCCTTCGTGGAAAAAATGACGAGTTCAAAAAATTGGCTCAAGAAGTCGGATTAGAAAAAATAAAGTGCAATACCAATCCCGGCGAATTGGCATCCATTCATTGGGCGGCAGGTGCAGGGAATATTGAGATAGTACAATATCTACTATCCGATGACATCAGTGAAAACCCGAGCCTAACAAGAGGCAATAATTTCACACCCCTCCACGCTGCATCCATGCACGGATTTACCCAAGTCGTTGAACTACTCATCGAAAAAGGAGCAAATGTCAATATCCAAACAGACCCTCAAAAATACGCACCCATTCACAGTGCTTCTTTCGGAGGACACTTGGAGACGATAAAGGTGTTGGTCAAAAATGGCGCAGATGTGACCCTAAGAAATTATAGAAATGAATTGCCGATTGATACGGCTAAAAGGCAGAATCAAGTGGAGGTTATTGAATATTTTGAAGAATTGACATAAGAACAGAATGGGGTAATACAACAGATAAAAGCAGTCTAAATTACCCATATTTTTATAGCAGAAAGCTATTATTTTGACAAAATAAAAACAAAACATCATGCCAGAAATATTCAGATTTACTCAATTAAGAGAACCCACAGGAATTAATATCGAAGAGGTTCGACTAAAACATATTCAATTTTTCAACCAAATTGAAGAAGTTCAAAATATGAGTATTAATAAAGCTTTCTCAAAAGGCTTTGAAAGTGGAATTGGCGCAGTCGAAAATTATATAGAGACCAATGAAGGATTTCATGACCGAGCCAAACTTCCTAATGCGACAATTACTGGAAAATGGGAAAGCCCTTTGAATGCGTCTCATAGGGCTTTTTTTGAGTTAAGTTTTTTACTTTCACAGTTCAACTCTGACAAGAAAGAGAACAAAAATGAAGACTTATTTTCTCAGATTTCAGAACAACTAAAAAAACTTGATGATAGCAAAATTGAAGAAGCAATAAAAGGATTCACAGTATATTTTGAGGACTTATTGGTTCTATATTTTAATTCAGGTAAATATCCAAGTTACTTAAGGCTTTTAAGCAAATTACGGAGATGGTATTTTGTATTTAGCACATTTTCATTGGATAAGATAAAGGACAGTTTCAAGAAAGTACCTGAGTCAGTTGACAAAATTGAGATTGAAACTCCTTTACATTTTCTAATCAATGCCAAAATTTTATTACCAAAGTATCTTTTTGCTAAGTCAAAAAAGAAAAAGGCAACTAAAAGAAAAGCAACACCTATAACCAATAAAAAATAATAATTATGAGTGATAATAGATATGACTTTGACAAGGATGAGTTAGAAAACTATCCTGAATTTTCACCCAATGAAAACCTAAAATTTGTTGTGGGTGATTTGTTTCAAGCCAAACAAGAATTGGTGAAATATGAATTAGGTGAAATTGCCTCAATCAATAATTTGCTTGCTGGCTCATATTTGAAAATGAAGAACTTTCACGAAGAACAAATAGAATCTTCTCTTTATGAGGAAGAAGAATTTGAAAGTGAACAATCCACTAAAACTTCACAATCTTCTCAACAAATGATGAGTCAAGTAAGTAGAACCAAACTCAATCAATCAAATAGTTTTTCTACTGGGGGTGAAATAAGTGGTTCTTATGGAACGGTAAAAGCGAGTGCTTATGCCGATTTTAACAACAATCAATCAAAACAACAATCTAAAGAAACAGCCAAAGAGTTTGCGAGTCAAGTTGTCAACGAAAGTGAAGAAACGGTAAGAGAGCGTAGATTAAGAAGAGCATTTTCAAGAAATTTAGAAATCATAAGAAAAGAAGAAGAATATGGTTTTGACAATAGAGGTGGTGGACACGTTGTGGGTATAAAATGCTTTGTAAACGAAGTTCATAAAGTTACCTTGCTGAATCACAATAAGTATTTGTTTAGCACTATTATGTTGGCTCATCCCTCTGAGATGTATAAAAAGTATTTGTATAAAAACAATTTAACCTATGAGTCAGAGTCTTTAGAGAACCCTGTTAAACCATTGATGATCCCAAAATCTTTTATACCAAAAGAAAAAGTAAAAGATGTAAATGATATAGATGAACAAAAATATATAGAATTAGGAGATAGTATACCATTAAAGCTAGAATATATTGATTCAAGTGTTTGGCAAAACCTAGCATTCCATTTTGGAGTATCCTCCGAAGATTTACCCACACCTCCTATTATAGATACTAAAATAGTAACAAAAAGTCAATATTGGGGTAAACCAGATGGTTCAAATGATGAATTAATTCAAAATATCGAATTTGAAATTCCTAATAACTACAAACCAATAAGTTTGGATTATGGAGTTGGCTCTTTTTCAAGTAATGGCAATGAAGTAATGGATTTATATATTTTGGATTCTCTAAAAATGACACTTATTCCTACTGGAGGGTATGGAACAGGAACCATTCCACTTGAGAACACTAAAATTCTTGAATTATTCCCAGAAAATAAAATAACGGTTTCATTGAAAACTAAATTTAGTTTCATTTTTAGTTTTCACGGCTCTATTAAGTGTAAAAAAGTAATTCCTGAAGTAGAATTCAAAACTTGGCAGTTAGACTTCTACAATTCATTAAAAAATGCCCAGCAATCAAATGAAGAAGACAATCCGATGGCTTTTCTTGATAATTTAGGTGTAGGTAAAGTAGATTTTAGAAACAATCCAACGCTTGCTAAAAAATTTATTAAGCACGAATTACAACGGTGTGTTTTACAGCAAGTCTTTGGTTCTGACTTGAATGGTTTTTCTGTGTTGGATAGAGAACAGAATATTTCAATTCCTGACTATCCAGATTGTGATTTAGAAAAACTGAGTAAGCTAAGTCCATTGCTTACTTATCTTAATTCAGTTTTTGATTTTGAGAAAATGACCTATCGTTTCTTACCCAATTATTTGGGTGCCAAATGGAATAGAGAAGAAATTTATGCAGATACTCCAGTTGGTTCCTTAAAGGATTTTATGGAAGCAAGTTTTGCTCAAATGATATTGCCGGTTGCGAGAGGAATGGAGCATAAATTTAGATATTTTATGCTAACCAATGGGATGGTTTTTGAAGGGGAAGACGTTCCCGTGATAGATGATGAAATTTCATTGAGCATTTTGGATGAGTTAAGTGATGACCCGAGTTTATTGGACGAAGAAGCGGCCATAGTTAATGAAACATTTATTAAACTACCTTCTCCTCATATTATACTACAAGAAAATGCAATTTTACCTGTGTACTCAAAAGAAAAGGATGACGATAAAGTAAATATACCTGGACCAGCAGAATCAATTAAACCAATGAAAGGAGAAGGTGAGGTCGAATAAATAAATCTTCAAATAATATAAATACCTAATTATGAAAATTGAAGACTTAAAATATCTTGCATTAGAAGGAGGAGGAGGTAAAGGAGCTGTGTATAACGGTGCTATCCGCACTATAGAAAATAAGCTGGGTGGTAGTATTTGTGATTGTAGAGATACTAAAGAAAGGACAAAAAGTATTTTAGATTACGGTAAAATTGAAGGTGGAAAGTTTATACCTCAAATAAAAGGAATAGCAGGTTCTTCCGCTGGTGCTATAACTTCATTTGCATTAGGTTTAGGTCTAAATTCTGAGGAAATCAATACAGTGCTAGAAGATTATCCATTTGAGAATTTTTTAAAAGATACTCATGTTGGCAAATATCGTATGGTTGGCTATGATAATGAGATTATTATAGGGCAGGATAGAGGGAAAAAAATTGGAGGAAACTCGACTGAATTATTTAGTCGAGTGATGATGAGAAAAAAAACAATAAAGGACAATTACCTTAAGAGAAAATTAAGGGCTGGAGTTCTTGTAATTTGTAGAGAGACAATAATTTCAGGTATTAGAGATACTATCGAAAATTTACCCAGAAGATTACTAAATTATATTGTTTTTTTATTCCCTACTTTTTTTAGTTCTATAATTAGACAACTAACAAATGCTGTAGATATACCTTCTGTTGAGGATGTTGAAGGAGAGTTAGAGTTGAATACTGAAAATGTCCGTTTGGTTAATAATATTACCGACCAAATAAATTTGCCCACAAGTGTAATAATTAGACAAGCGTTAGATTATTTAATACAGACAGGTCTTAGTACTTTAACTACTAGCAAAAAAAAAGTCACGCCAATTAAATTAGACATAGATTCGATTTCTGGAGTTCTATTTGATAGAGGGGCTTTTTCAGGATTAGACGTTCGAGATTTTTTCTTTAGATTAACGTTGTTCTCTATATCAAGAAATACGTATTTCAAGCATAGATTTATCAATGCTTTGAATCAGAACAGTTTGACTCTAAAGCAATTAAGTGAAGGGCAAAAAAGAAAGTTTAAAAGTATTGTTGAAAGCATAGATGAATATAAAATTAACTCCACTAATGAACCCACATTTTCAAATTGGAATCACTCTATTACAACTGGCAATAAAATTCACAAGTCAATAAAAGAGTTTGATGAATTTATTAGTACTTTGACGTTTAAGGACTTCTTTGAAATTACCGGTATTGATGTTGGATTCAATGTGACAAATTTTACAACTGACTCACCAGTATTTTTTTCTCACAAGCATACACCCGATTTTCCTATCATAGAAGCTGTTGGAGCTTCTATGAGTATTCCTCCAGCCATTAAACCTTTGTATACACAAGCCGATGTTATGACGGACAATGGAGACTTCTCGAGTAAACACTTTTATTTGTGTATAAACGATGATTCCATAAAAATAACGGATGAAGATGGAGACTTAATTAAAGACAATGATAAACCAATATCACCTATTGAGGCTTACCATTTGGGTAAGGCTGCATTAAAAAAATATTTATCTCTAAAGTACGAGATTTCAACCAATAATAACATTGACAATAGCTCTTTTCTCCCTCTTTTGAAAAACGAAATTAAAAATTTTAAAGGAGCAAAGGAAAGTATATTGGAAAATTATACTGTATCTATAGACTGGCATACTCTCCTCTTTTATTATAATGCAGAGTATAAAGGAATGTTTTTTGATGGGGGGGCAACAAACAACATTCCTTACAACTACTTTAGAGAAGAGAAGTTCATAGGTGACAAGGAGGGAGTATCATTAGAGGGAGTTTTAGCTCTAAAACTTGACAATAGTTTTCCTTCTGAATGGCTTCAAGCACTAAAAGAAGATATTAACAAATTGGATAAGATTAAAAAACTGCAAATTAAGCGTCCAAATATTAACATTTCGGATTATTATAATTATGAAATATTCGAATCACTTAATAACCCTTCGTTATTTGTTGCATTAAATAAAAAAGTAAAAAAGAATAAAATAAAGTTGAATAAGGAGTGTTGGAAAAAAATAAGGAACGAATTGCTAAGTAGGTATAAAAGTCAAAAGCATAGTGTTCTCCCTTGGCAATCTAAAAAAAGTATATTTGGAGTAATATCTACTATACAATATGGTTCTGAACAAGGGCAGATTAGACATCTTTCTGACCACAAACACATTATACCCTTATATTGTTATGGAATTGGTGTTTATGATTTCGAAATGGCTAAATTGGAACCTCTATTGAAGTTAGCACAAAAGAAGGCAGAAGAACAAACTGAACGATATTTTAAATCTGAATAATATTATGAACCCTGTTGTTCGCACCATGCCTAGCCAAAACGTTAAACGTAAACTCCACCCCCCTCACCGCACCACCACCTCATCCACAAAAACCCAACACTTCCCCCCGGCACCTTTATGAAAAGCCGGACACACCCCCCGATTCTTAGCCACCACCTTCACATACCGTGCTTTCCGGGACGTTTTCACCCCAAAATCTTTGATAATCGAGCCTTGCGCTTTGGGTGAGATGTCATTCACCACCTTACCGGCAGATTT
>ENA-ORXR01004601-ORXR01004601.1-marine-metagenome-genome-assembly--contig:-NODE-4601-length-11436-cov-11.756845_pt1 | contig 11436 bp, 7 predicted proteins | sample MGYA00237866_ERZ511479 | MGnify/ENA metagenome assembly ERZ511479 | reverse complement strand
AGCGCGCGAACGCTCCGACCCGGGGGGGAGGGAGGGAGGCGAAAAAACAGCGGACGTGGGGAGCCGGGGAGCAGCACTGGGAGACGCGGGCGGCGTCGCCTTATGCGGGCTGAGGGAGGACTCGGGCGGCCGACGCGTGTGGCTACGCGCCGGCGGCTGCTCGGGGCAGCAGGTGCCGCCGGGGATGGATCTCCGGCGGAATCCGATCCCACAGCTTAATCCCTGGTGTTGCTTTTAATCGGTCCCGGACCCAAAACCCGCCAACTACACTCTAGGGGTCAGCCCCTTAATGCAAAAGGTGAGCCACCAGCGGCGGAGCCGCCAGTAGAGCCCCCCCCATCCGAAAAGAATTCGCAACCCGGGCCCAAACAATCCGCGCATTCCACCTCCACAAACTCAGCGACACATCGGTCAGCAATCCGGACAGGGCCTCCCGGTGGTTCTCCTCCCCCAGCGCCAAGGCGAGGAAGGACGCCGTGGCCGGGCCAACCCGCCCGCTTGCCTCCCACACTAGGGGTGTGAAGGTGTGGGGCGGGTCGCCAGCGGGAAGGTACGGCGTGTACTTGCCGACTTTCTCCGTCTCGCGCACCCGGGCAGCCCCGGGCACGCGGGGAGAGCCCGCCGTGCGGGAGACGTGGTTGGCCGCCGTCGCGGCGACTACCGAAACGCCCCCCCACAGCGGCGCTCCCGACGCCACGCGCGTCGCCCGCAGGTCCGGGCGTAGCGCGGGTGACTGCTCCCCTGCGGGGAGCGGCGGCTCTGCCACATCTCCCGTCCACCGCGGGTCTACGCGCAGCACCGTGGCGACCCGCTGCAGCACCTCCGTGTGGCGGAAGGAGCGCAGAGGGACGCTCCGCGGGCACCCGCCCAGCCAGTGGGAGCCAAGTGGGTCCGCGATCTCGCCGCATCGGCACTCACGGGCGGAGGCGTGTGTCACGGGGGAGATCCCCAGCCACAGACGCACGGCCACCACCATCTCAGCGCCCTTCATTGCGCCGCCCAGCCGGCCGCAGCACGGCAGTCGGTTCAGCCACAGCCCGGAGCCGTGGCCGCAGCAGGCGGCCCAGCGCGCGCGTGCCGCCAGCGACAGTGACGCCCGCATGCCGCGCGCCGCCGCCAGGTGCGCCGCCTGTGCCAGCTGCCGCTGCGTGGGCCGCGTCGGTGCCGCGAGCATCGCCCCCCAGCTGTCCGGGACGCCCCCCAGGGAACGGAGTAGGCCAGCGGCCGGTATAGTGGCCGTGTGCAGGGGGGGCGGCAAGGACAGGAAGAGGTGAGGGCTCGGCGGCGCGACAGACTCAAAGGGAGAGCGGCCGGGCGACCCCGTCGCGGCGGGGGTCGCCTTGGCGACGCACGCCGACAGGCACACCTGCAGGCGCGGCAGTAACGGGCCCCACAATCCCCCTTCGGACGCGAAGGCGGCGAGGGAAGCGGGCGAGGCCACACCCAAAGGGGCGGCGGAAAGAGGTGGTTCCAGGGTGGGGGGCGTTGCGGCAGCAGCGTTCCCGGCCAGCGCCAGCCACGCACTTGTTCCCCCCCACTCAGCAGGAGGCGTCCTGCTCCCCCCGCCCGCGGTGGTCGGGGGCGCGGCTCCGAGCGCCGGACTGCCCGGCGCGGTGACCGCCGGCAACGCCGACAGCGCCCGCACGAGCTCCCGCAGCGCCGGCGCTGGAAGGTCCACCGCCCGCCACGTGGCCAACAACGACGCCACGTGGGCGGCGGACGTGACGACAGAGCGGCCGCCGAGCCCAAGCCCCCCCATGGGGACGGGGAGGGCGGCGCGGGCCACGTGCGCCCGTCGCGTCCCCCGGAAGTCATCCTCGGCGCGGAGGAGGTGCAGCAGCGCCCGCCGGATCGTCGAGTCCACTCCCTTCGCCAGCGCCGTCGCCGCCGCCGGCGGCAGGCACCGCAGCGCATACGTGACGAGAGGCGCGGCGCACATGCGCAGCAGCAGCAGCTGCGCCTGCACGGCGTCGGGCGGGAGGGAGGCGACGGCCCGCACCACCCTTGCGTGCGCCGCCCCCGTCTGGTCTACCTCCGCGTTGACAAACTCGGCCCCCCCGACCGGGATCCCGAAGTACGTGAGCCCCGCAGGCCGCCACTGGTCGGCGAGGTCGGCGGGCGGTGCGCGCGGCGTCGGCGACCAGGCTGCGCACTTGGCCGGTGCCAGCTCGGCGTCGACCTTGGCGCCCAGCTCCGCCGCGGAGCGCATGACTGCAGCCAGCTCCTCCACCGGGCTGATGACAGACCCGCCGTCGTGCAGGCCGAGCACAGTGCAGCGCGGGTGGCGCGCCGCGAGGGCCTGGAGGGCGGGGTGCCGCGCGAACGCGTGGATGAGCGGCCCGAGCACGTCTCCCTGATGGGTGCCGCGCTCGAACCGCCGCAACAGCTGTGCCGCCAGCCCCCCGTTCCCGTCGTTCACCCCCCAGCCGTACACGGTCGGCGACTCACCAAGGTAGATGCACCGCAGGTACCGCACCAGCTCAGGGAAGGCCGCAGCCGCCACCGCCCACGCCGACTAAATGGAGATCTTGTTGAAGGCGTTCTTGAAATCCAGCTGCAGCACCCCCCAGGTGGGCTCCAGCGCCAGCCGCGCATCCGCCTCGTGCACCAGGTCCTCGCAGGCGCCGGACACACTGACCTCCCGCTGCAACGGCACAAAGTAGCGTCGCGCTTCGGGCAGCACCTCCCGCATCAGCGCCTTGCCGACCAGCTTGCGGATGGTTTCTGGCATGCCAATTGGCCGCAGGCCCGGAACGCCCGCCGCGTCCACCCCGCCCGGCTTTACCAGCAACAGCAGGTTGGCCGCACAGAGTGCACGCCGGGCCACTGGCGGCACCTGGTCGACGCCGTCGGCCGACGACAGCAGCTGCACGACGCGCACGAGAGCGTCGCTCCCGGCCACCGTCAGGGCCCGAAGGTGCTCCATCCTCAGCCCTGACGGGCCGGGTGCCTTTCCCCGTGCCGCCGACCGGATGGTGGCGACCACCGTCTCCGCGGCAAGCTGTCGCGGCTCCGTCCCGGCACGCGCCTCCCCGAACGGCTTGGCGGCCGCCAGCTTGGTGGGGAAGGCGTCGGCCAGCGAGTTGGCTGTCGCCAGCTCGGGTGTCGCCGCGGGGAAGAGGGTGCTGTCTTGGCGCGCACCGCGTCGGTCTCCGCGGCCACGGGCTTCCCGGTGAGCGTCTGCACGCACCCCCGCAGCTGCCCGTGGGCGAGGCGACGCAGCGCCCGGCGCTTCCGCTTGGTGGGGTGCGGCCCCCCCCCCCGCCCCCGCCCCCCCCGTTGCTGGCACGTCGGCTGCCCCCGCGTCGTGCGCGGTAGCACGACCACCCGGCGGCTGGCGCCACACCCCCGCGTCTCGATCCGCGAGCGCATCAGCAAAGCGGCCGTCGAGGAGGGCGTCGAGGCGCGCCGCCCTCGAGAGAGCCTTGGGGCCTGGAGCGCGCCCGACGCCCCTAGCGGGGAGGTGGACAAGCATGGAAGGAAGGAGGAGGAGCCAGAGCCAGGCGTGGGCATGCGCGGGTGCGCGGAGCACCCACCGGAACATGTCCGCGCCCAGCTGGCCCCATCCGTCAGCAAACACACGCGCACAGACCCCTGCGTCCGCGCACACGGCGCCACGAGCGGCGCCCAGTCGGCCCCCGCCGGCGCGGCGGCCTGTAGAAACTCGCCGCGCCCGCGGACCCACTCCCCGTAGTCCGCTGTGAAGAGCGGCTGCGGAGGGGCATCGGGGTCCACCGGTGGCGAGGAGGGAGGCGAAGGAAGCGGCGGCGGCGGCGGCGGCGTAGACGACGGCGGCCGTGTGGACGGCGGCGTAGGAGTACGCGACGTCGAGAACGGGGCAGGAGGCGGGGAGCTGCCGGCCGGGGCAGTCCCCGCGGCCGATGCGGTCGTCGCGTCCGCCGGCCCGCCGGGCGCCGTGGGCGGCGGGTCCGGCGGCGGCTGCGGCGCGGCAGCGGCCACCGGAACGGCGTCGCCCGCCTGGCACTTGCGCACATGCACGGCGAGCGGTGACGAGCCGGAGCGGGGCTTCTCAGCCCGGTACGGCTGCGCGCACCGTGGGCACGGCGTGAGCATCATCTCCCGCACGGTCGCCGCGGGCTCCTCGGAGAAGAGGTGGCACCGCGCGAGGTGCAGCGCCAGCCGCGCCTTGTCGGGCGCCGCCTTCACGCGGCGGGTGCACTCGGCCACCGGGAACGCCGTCGGCGCGTTGCCGGCCGCGTACTCGGCTGCCAGCACCGGCGTCGCCGCGCACCGCGCCAGGTGGGCGGAGAACGGCTGCCGCACCCCGGCCGTCTTGACGAGGGTGTACAGGCCCGCACACGCCGGGCATGTGCCGAGGCGATGCACCTTCAGCACCGCCGCCGGCACGTCGGTGCCCGAGTGCACGCGGCAGAGGTGCTCCTCCACCGTCGCGCCGACGTGTACCACCCTGCAGGCGTCGACGGGGCAAAGCAGAGTCCCCTCACCCCTCCCGACCACGGCGTCCGCGTCACCCGCAAGGGGCGGCCCGGCGGCCGCAGCCGCCGCAACCCCCCCAGCCGGCGCGTCCGCACCGGCCGAGGTCGCCGCCATCGGTGCACCGGTCACGGGTGCACCGGTCGTTGGCGCCGAGGAGGTTGGGTCGGGCGAGCCCCCGCCCCCCCCCGCCGCCCCGGCGACACCCCCGCTAGTCATTGGCGGGGGCGTCGCTGACGGTGATGGGGGCGGTTCCGCCGTCGGGCGCCGCTGCCGCGGTGGGCACCGCGGCGCCAGGCGGCGGGACCAACGGCAACGATGCGGGCGGCGTCTCCGACGGGTTGACCGTGGCCGCCGGGGCGGGGGGGGCAAGGTCCATGCATGTTCCCACCCCCCCCGCGTCACCCACCCCGTCCCCCGTCGCGCTCGGCCCAGCCGCGGCCGACGCCGCCGTCATATGCAGCGGCCGCGCCGCCGCCCGCTGCGGGGTGCGCAGCACCTTGCGGGTGCCGGCCGGCGACGTCGTCGGCGACGGCCGCGCCTTGCGGCGCGACCCCACCGGCGCCGCGGTGGCGAAAAAGGTCGCGGCCGACGGCGACGGCGCCGCGAAGACGGCCGCGCCAGTCGCGGAGCGACGGAAGCGGGCGGCGCTCGCCACCTGCATCGCGACCGCCGCCGCCATGGCGACAACGCCCGGCTGGTGGCCGAGCGCGGAAGCCGGGGCCAGCAGCGGGGCCCGGGGGGAGGGGGGTGTGGCGTCCTCCAAATCGTCCGAGTCGGACGCCACCCCCTCCAGCCCCCACCCCATGCCGCCGTCCAGCCCCCCCCCCTCGGCGCCCGCTAGCCCCCCCGAATCGCCGCCCACCTGCGGCTCCGAGCTCCGCTCGTCGACCGGCGGGCCGAGCGCGACCGGCGCTGCCGCCGCGGGTGTCGACACCCCCGCCGCCGACGCCCCCCCGCTGCGGGCGGGAGTCCGCGTCCGCGGCGACGCAGGCGCACGAGCCACGCTGTCCGCCCCGGCCGGCGGCGGTCGGCGCCCCCCGTCGTGTCGTCGCTCGGCGGCGACCGACGCCCCGACAGCAAAGGCGGGCGGCTGCGCCGTCGCCGCAGACCCGGCCGTCGGCCGCGCCACGTGGCGGCCACGCGCCGCCGCCGGCGCGGTCGGCGCCATCGCCGGCGCCGCCACCACCGACGCGCGCCAGCCTGACTGTGGGCCACCGGCCGTAGCAAGCCCAGCACGTGTTGCCGACCGGCTGCGCGGCGGTGCCGGCGACGCCGCTGCGCCCGGTGGCGCGACCGACCGGCCACGCGCCGCCGCACCCGACAGCGAAGCCGACCGGCCACGCGCCGACGCCTGCGTCGCCGACGCCGCCGGTGGCCGCCCGGTTGCCCGCCCTCCCCCCACCGCGGCGTCCTTGCCCAACGCCGCGGCGGTCTTGCCCGTCTGGTTCGTCGCCGCGGCGGCCTTGTCCGTCTTGCCCGCCGTCGCCACGGCCGCCACCTTGTCCTTGTGTTCGACCCGCGTGACGACGCCCTGGACCTTGGCCGTGGGCGGCGTCGGATTGGCCGACGCCGACAACGGCACCACCGTCGACGACGCAACGGGCGCGGCCGGCGTCGCCCCGTCCATCGCGTCGGCGTCGGTGGTGACAGCGGCGGCGTCGAGGTCGGCGGGCGCTGGCGTCGTCATCGACGTCGTCGGCGGCCACGCCGACGGTGGCGCACCGGCGACGGTCGTCGACGTCGGCGGCGTCGCCACCAACGACGGCGGCGTTGCGGCGGTCGACGTCGACGGCGGCGCGGCGGCGGCGGCGCCCGCCGCCCGGGCGGGGACCGACGACCACCCGGTCGTCAGCCCCGCCCCGACGGCGGGGACCATCCCCGCTATGGCGTCGGCGTCGGCGTCACCGTCGGCGCGGGCACCACCGGCGGCGGTGGCAGTCGGCGGCGACGCGGGCACAGGGTCGCGGGTGGGGGCTGGGGGCACGCCCTGGGGCGGAAGCGCGTCCGGTGGGGATGGGGGGGCACGTGGCAAATCGCCACGTGGCGGCGGACGGACCACCGTCGTCACGCCCACCTCTGTCGGCGAACGGGATCCGCCCGCAGCCTCCCCGTCCCGGGCGTCCCCACCGCGCGCGGATTCCCCCCCCCCCGATGTACTGGCCACGGCCCCGGCGGCGGCAGCCTGGCCAGTCACGGAGGGGGAGCTTACAGTCTGATTTGGCTTTTGGCCACCCTTGCGGCGGCGGCGGCGGCGGCTGGAACGGCCACGGTAGGATCCGCCAGCCGCGTTCCGCGCGGGATCGGCGGGAGCCGCGGCAGCGGCCGCCGGCCCGTCGGCTGGCGCGACGGCCGCCGCGCCCACCGTTCCCACCGCCGGTGGGGGCCCGGCAGGAGCGGGGCCCCGCCGTTGACGAGCGTCGCGGCCCCCCCCGCGAGGAGGTGGGTGGGCGGGCTCCTCCCCCTCCGCCCACAGTGCGTCCGCCACCGGTGCCAACTGGGCGGCCAGGTGGCGGCGAAACGCCTCCCTCTGCGGGGGGGACATGCCCCCCCGGCGCGCCAGCTGCTGCAGCTTGGCCGCCAGGCGGCGGGCGAAGAACGCCCGAGCCGCCGCGCTCGCAGCCGCCGGCGTCAGGCCGCGGCGGCGCGAGGCGCCGAAAAAGGAGGGGGACGCGGGGTCGGCGTCCGGCAGATGCGTGAGGACAGCCGCCGCCGCCGGCGTGCGCAGCGCCGCAAGAAAGGCGGGCACCGCGTCCGCCAGCAGCGTGACCGCCGCCACGTCGCCGCACCGGTCGACGTCGACCACGGCCTTGCGCGGCAGGCCGACGACGTCTGCCACGAGCCGCCGCAGACGGTGGGCGCGCGTGTCGCGCGACAGCCCGCGCACGTACAGGGTGCCGAGGGCGGCCTCCCCCGCCCGGCAGCGGGACGCGTCACCCAGCAGCGTGACGGCAGCGGCCGAGGCGCGGGTCACACGGGCAGCCGTGTGCGCCGCGCCTCGGGCGCCGTCTCGCCATGCCGCGGGCGGCCCGCGGGGGTCGCCGGGCGGGGGGCGGGGACGGACGGCGGCGGCCGCGCCGCCGTCGAGGCGGGCAGCAGCGGGCACCTCGCCGCCTCGGAGAACACGGGGGGGCGCGGGGGGGGCGGCAGCTGCCGGAGGGCGGCGCACGCCACCGCGCCCGTCGGCCACCTGCCACCCGACGTCGCCCGGCGGGGCGGGCGGCGCCGGGGAGGGAGGGGGAAGACCGTCCGGCCCGCGGGGAGGGGGGGGCGGGGGGCCGCCAGCAGGGGCGGCGGCGGCAGCGGCGGTAGGGGGGGCGAAGGGGGGGGAACGAAGCGGGGGAGAGGGAGAGCCACGCCGCAGCAAGACGACGGGCGCCACGGCAGCCTAGAGCACCAAAGCTCTTGCCGCCTCGCCATTAGTCAACGTACCACCATTCGGCGACTGCCCAGCGGGCGTCGCGCAGTCGGCGGCCGGAGAAACCGCCGCGGCCAACCGCAGAACGTCCTCAGCAATTCCTAGCAAGTCCATTCGCGCGGACGCGGTCGCGTTCCCGGCGACGGCGACGACGACGGCGTCAACCGCCGTCGCCGCCCGCTCGACGACGGACGGCGAAAAGACAACCCCGTCGCCGCCGCCACCCCCCCCCGCCATGGGGAGGGAAGCGTCCCCGGGAGTCGAGTGCGGGGAAGACGACAACGTCCCTCTCTCGCCTTATGCGGGCTCGGGGAGGACTTGGGCGGCCAACGCGTGCGGCTACGCGCCGGCGGCTGCTCGGGGCAGCGGGTGCCGCCGGGGATGGATCTCCGGCGGAATCCGATCCCACAGAGTAGTCCCCGGTGTTGAATGAGAACGGGCCCATTCCCCGCACGTCGATAAATCTCGTCGCCCAACCCCGCCCGAAATCAACGCCCGTGGTAATAATATCCGTCGGCCACAGACAATACGGAGGGGTTGCTGGGCAGGGGCACCTACTGGTGAAGGCACCGGCGTGGAGGTCTTTGCCTCGGGGTTGTCCGCGGCAACGAAGGGCACTTCCTTTCCCGACGGCCGGGGCGTTGGGACGTCGGGCGCGGGCGGCGCGGCAGCCGGCGCCATCGACGCCCTCGCCGTACTCGCAGGCGTCCCTGATCGGGGACCGCGTGCAGGTCATCCTCGTCACCTTCGGCGGCGGCAGCGGCTGCGCCGCCTCCACTGCCGGCGGCCGACGATGTGGCGGGGCCCGCCGGCGACGGCGACAAGCTCGAGACGGGCGCCGCCGCGGGCGCTGTCGTCGCCGCCGCCGCCGCACGGGCGCCCCCGCCCCCAACGCCCCGCGCCCCCCGACGCAGCGCAGACAATCGACAGAGTCAGCGACCGCCGCAGCACCGCGTCCCCCGCCGGAGCGGTGGTGGCCAACACCCGCCGCCCCGCGGTGTTTTCGTGGCGCGCATCCGCCCACGCGAACCCCCGCCGAGCGAGCAGCGTGACGAGCGCGTCGAGGCGCTGCTGGAGGTTGTCCCGCTGCCAAACGCAACGGTGGCGGCAAGTCAGGCGCCACCTGCGCAGGACAGCACTTCGGCCGCGAGCTGGAACCGCCACCGCTGCACGTCCGTGACGCTGCGCAAGAGGGCGCGCGTGGCGGGAACGGCGGTGGTGGAAAACAGAAGGGTGACTGAGGGGCGTCGCGACGTCTTCAGCGCGCACTTGAGATTGTCGAGGGCGCTCACTGAGAAGCGACCGCCGCTCAAGCCGCGGCTCGGCGAGCATGGAGGTGGCCGCCGCCGGCGCGGAGGAGGCTGCCGCATCCGCTGCCGCCGCTGCCGCCACTGCCGCCGCCGCCGCCGCCGCTGCCGCCGCCGCCGCCGGCGCCTGTGAACCCCTCATCTGCAGCGGCTGGGCGCCCGGGCGCGACCAACACCGTGGCCTGCGTGGCTGCCACCACTTCCACCGCCGTCCTTTCCGCTTCCGGCGCGACTTGATTGGCGCCCGACCCCCGTCCCTTCCCCGCCATCCCGACCGTGGCCAGCGCCACTAGCGCCACGCGCGCCACGGCCGTCAAGAGAACGCATGGCATCGCCTCCCACCAAGTGAGGGACGCCACGTACACTCCCACCGCCGCGTCGTCCAACGCCGCACACTCGGCAGGCAGCAGGGAGCCCCCCCCCCGCCGGTCCGCCTCGTCGGTGAGGAGGACGGGCGACAAAAACCAAGCCGCGACGGCGCGCCCGCGAGGCGTCCGCACGGGCAAGCCCGACGTGGTGCGGAGGAAGCCGTCCCCGTCTGCCAGGAGCGCAATCTGCGCCGACAGGATGTTGGCGCAGAGCTCCTGCGTATCGTTGGCGCGCGCCACCTGTGCGTCAGCGTCCATGCCCGAGAGCAGCGCGTCGAGGTCGCCGTCAGCGGGAGTGGCAGCTGGCGGCGGGCCAGTCTCACAGCGGGTGGGCGGCGGCCCCCACACGTCGGCAGCTCCGTCTGCCGACAGCCCTATGGGAACAGATGCAGGATAAAACCCGGATATCCCAGGATCTGGGGACTCCTGCCGCAAAAAAGGAGCAGTCACCGCGGGTGCTGTGTGCTTACAAAAGAGCGATGCTCGCCACAGGTGCTTCTGGGCGCCTTCCAGCACAGAATGACCGCGTGGACCTTTTATCGACATCTGAGTGGTCGGTCGGCTCTCGTTGATTGACCCTTGGAGAGCCCAAGTTGGCGACTGCACGTCTTGGCCGCGGCGTCCCGTCCAGGACGAACTGATCTGCTCCGTATTAATACCGCGGTTGCCTTCGTCGTGATTGTGTCGTGCCTGAGGCTGTTTGAATTGCCTGCCCACCGTGTGTGACATGTCAGGTATATCTTTGTGTCGCTTTTCGGGGGGGGGGGGGGAGTGAGGCGCGGATCCTTGCGGCGGTCGGTGGCCGCGCCTCGAGTGCCGCGCCCTCCTCGTGCAGGTCCCGTCTCCACCCGCACCTCACCCCCGTCCGTTCCCTTTAATCACCTTATGCGCTTGGCTGCTTCCTCTTTTCCATGTTAATTCGCCCACCTGTGTCTGACTGTTGACTTCCTTCGGGGGTGCAGGATGTGGGGGGGGAGGTGGCGTCCCTTTGTAAGAGGGTGGGGGGGCGGTTGCTTGGAGCATCTTGTGTTGCTCGGGTGGCTTGCAGTGGACATGAGGGTGTGACGCAGGCCGTCATATGTGGCGCAGGGTCTTGCTATGATTTCTTGCCTCGAACGGGACGTCTTCTGACCGTTTTCCTTTCGCTCGGTTGTTCCGCGTTGCTGTTTCCTTTTTTCTTTTCTTTCTTCACTTCTTGTGCTCGACTGGGCTTTTCTTCTCAGTACGGGGGGTGGGGGGGGGAGAGATGAGGATGGCGCTTTTCTGTGAGGCGTGGTTGGCGTCCCAGTTGTGCTGGGTGACGGGCTTGGTGCTGTCTTCGCTTTTAAGACGGTGCATATGGGGGTGGTAGTGGCGGTGGGTGACCGTGGCCGTTGCCGTGGTCGCCGTCTTGGGCCCTCGTGGCCTTTGCGTATGGTTCCTATAAACAAAACCATGGTACTGAACGTGGTCACAGAACGGCTGTAATGATGAGGATAATGGCGAGGCACCACACTGCTGTCGGCTGTCCGTGAGGGCGGTTGTGAGCCAATCAAAGTGCCATCGATCCGGGTTTTATCCAGGCCTCATCAAGAGTATTTCGGCAAGGGTATCACCCCAGTATATTTTTCGGCTATATACTCGTACCCGCGGGATATTTTGATGCGTCGCCCATACTCATACTCGGCGAATTGGACGTCCCCAGATACACAGCGTTTCGTCCCCGATTCCTTAAAACTGAGAACTGCCAGATTCGAACACGCCCACCGACGGTTCTCAGAACTGTCACACATTGATCATGGGATCAAATTATGCCCACTTTTTGTTGATCGTGGAGACAGAGCCCGCAGTGGAGTTCAGAAGAGCTCCAATTCTGTGTGCACCGATATTCAGTGGGAATCATCTTCAC
>ENA-ORXR01004600-ORXR01004600.1-marine-metagenome-genome-assembly--contig:-NODE-4600-length-11439-cov-10.347650_pt1 | contig 11439 bp, 6 predicted proteins | sample MGYA00237866_ERZ511479 | MGnify/ENA metagenome assembly ERZ511479 | reverse complement strand
GACGATGCAGATCGTCGACGAGGCGGAGCTGCTCAAGACGCGCACGCGCGAGCTCTTCATGCCCGCCCTCTCCTCCACCATGACCGAAGGGGTCATTGTTGAGTGGCTCAAACAGCCCGGCGATTACGTCGAGGCGGGCGACATGGTGATGGTCGTCCAGAGCGACAAGGCGGACATGGACGTGGAGGCCTTTGATTCCGGCTACCTCGCGTCGGTGCTCGTGGAGGCGGGCGGCACCGCCGCCGTCGGCGCCACGGTCGCGCTCCTCGCGGAAACCGAGGCGGACGTGGCGGCGGTCCGAGAGTGTGGCGTCGACTGCATGGTGTCGGGCTCCAACTCGCGCCATGACGGGACGACGGCGGTGGCGCCGGCGTTGGATGAGGCGGCCGTGGCGGCCGTGGCGGCCGCGTCGGGGGCGCCGGCGGCGCCGGCGGCGGCGGCGGCGCCCGCCGCGCCCGCCCCCGTCGACGATGTGTCGGCGCATGAGCTGTTTATGCCCGCCCTATCGTCGACCATGACCGAGGGCGTCATTGTCGAGTGGCTCAAAAAGCCGGGCGATTACGTCGAGGCCGGCGACATGGTGATGGTCGTCCAGAGCGACAAGGCGGATATGGATGTGGAGGCGTTTGAGACGGGCTTCCTCGCCGCGGTGCTCGTGGAGGAGGGGGGCTCGGCGGCGGTCGGCTCCACGGTGGCCCTGCTGGCCCCCTCTGAAGCCGACATTGAGCGCGTCAAGGCCAAGGCCGCCGCGGGCGGCGGCGGCAGCGGCAGCGCCGTGGCCCCCGCCGCCCCCGTGGCGGGTGACCCCGCCCCCGCCCCCGCCATGGCCGCCTCCCCGGGCGCCGTCGCCGCCGCCACGGGCACCGCCGCCGCCGCCGCCGCCGTTGCGGCGCCGATTGTCAACACGGGCCGCATCGTGGCGTCGCCGCTGGCCAAGAAGCTCGCCGCCGAGGGGGGCGTCGACCTTGCCACCGTGGGGGGCTCGGGGCCCGGCGGCCGCATCATTGCCGACGATGTGACGGCGGCGCTGCACCGCCCCGGCGGCGGCGGGGGGGGGGGGGGGGGGGGCGCCCGCGGCTTCCGCGCCGCCGTCGGGCGGGGTGCTCCGCGCGACGCCCGACGCGGTCAAGGTGGCCAAAAAGGAGGGCGTCCCCCTCGCGTCGGTGACGGGCACGGGCAACTTTGGCCGCATCACCGCCGACGATGTGTTGGCGGCGGCGGGCAAGCCGCCCCAGTCGGCGGCGTGGACGTCGGGCAAGGCCGCGTCGGCCGCCCCGCCGTCGGCGGCGCCCGTGTCGGCGGGCTCGTCGGCCGCCTCGACGGCGGCGGCCGCCGCCGCGCCCGCCGCCGCCGCGCCCATGCCCGAAGGCGCCGTCGCCATGACGGCCATGCAAAAGGCGGTGGTCGGCAACATGAACGCGACGCTCGGCGTGCCCGTCTACCGCGTCTCGTACGGCATCAAGACGACGGCCTTTGACGCGCTCTACGCCAAACTCAAGCCCAAGGGCGTAACCGTCTCGTCGCTCCTCGCCAAGGCCGTCGGCCTGACGCTGACCAAGCACCCGATCATCAATGCGAGCTACGCCGACAATGCCATTGTCTACCGCGGGGACGTGAATGTGGCCATGGCCGTCTCCCTCCCGAATGGGGGGCTCATCACCCCGGTGTTGGCGGCGGCCGACACGACGGACATTTACAGCCTCTCCCGCTCGTGGAAGGACCTTGTCAAGCGGGCGCTGCAAGGAAAGCTCCAGCCCGCCGAGTACTCGACGGGCACCTTTTTTGTGTCCAACATGGGCATGTTTGGGGTGTCCCAGTTTGACTCGATCCTGCCGGCGGGGGCGGGCGGAATCCTGGCCATTGGCGCCTCGGAGCCGACGGTTGTCGTGCCGTCGCCGGGCACGTTTGCGGTTGAGAAGAAGATGACTGTGACGATTACGTGCGACCACCGGCATATTTACGGCTCCCACGCGGCTGAGTTCCTCCGCGACCTGGCCCACTTGATTGAGAACGACGTGGAGAGCCTGCTGTATTGATTGCCTTGATCGTTGTTCTTCATTTTTTTCCTTGTTGCTCGTCGCTGCTCGCCCTGCTTGGCTGAGCCCCCCCCTATTCGTCGCTCCGTTTAGCGCGCGCGTCGGGTCGTGCCCTGGTCAATGGGCGTCACCTGCCGACCAGGCATGTTGTCTCCATGATGGCCGCGTCGACCGACAATGTTCGTGTGCGCGGTGCTATTCGATCAACAAAGCGCTAGGTCCTCTTACATGTGGTTGTCTCATGTATATCGTTCACGATGTTCGGTGTCTGGTACTGGACGCACGTGACGTGGGAGAGACTCGCAAACGGAGACCGCACCCGAGAATCCTCTGAAGAATTCGGGCGGCATGCTCGTGCACAACTGTCCGTTGCTTGAAGGCGTGTTGCCCTCAGCCGTATGGCGAGTGGGCAAGGGTTCAACGTCAACAGACCACGAGGCAGCCGGCAGGTAATGTCCTACCCAAGCGATCACTGCCCAGTTGCCTCCTAGACACCAGGTAGGAAAGAGAGAATTAGGCGCGCGGCCACCGCGCACACCACTTCAACGCTCGCGGTCCCACGACGCGAGCGAGTGGACCCCCCCCTCGGCCTGCGCCGCAGGCGTCCGTACTTGGAAGCGCAGGTTGTCCGCCCGCATGAACTCGTGCATTTGCGCGACGGACATGACGCCCATGTCTTGCAAGCCGTGCTTGACCGCAGTGGTCAAGTAGGGCAAGTAGCGCTTCAGGGAGCCCTTGTCCGCCACAGAGCCAGTCACGCCCTGCGCGACGCGGATGCGTTCATTCTCTCCTTCCGCAAAGTAACGGACCGCGGACCCCGCCTTCATCGCCGCCACGCTGCCCATGCCGCGGTACTTCTTGTACCGGACGGTGCCGTCGCCGCCTGCCGCCGAGCGGTAGACATACTCTCCTGGGCTCTCCTGGGTGCCCGCGAGCATCGAGCCCATCATGACGGTCGACGCGCCGAGCGCAAGGCCCTTGATGATGTGGCCGACCGACGACACTCCACCGTCGGCAATGACCGGGATGCCGTGCTCGGCAGCTAGCTTGGCCACCCGGTACACCGCCGTCGCCTGCGGCCGCCCGCACGCCATCACCTCCTGTGTCGTACAGATGGAGCCGCAGCCCATGCCAACGCGGAGGCCGTCGGCGCCGGCGGCAATCAGGTGAGCGGCCTGGTTCTGCGTGACAACGTTACCGGCAATGACGTCAAGGCCCGGGTGGGCGGTCTTGATCCACCTGAGCATATCCAGCTGGAACATCGAGTCACCCTGCGAGGAGTCGAGGACGACGACATCAATGCCCGCCTCAGCGAGCGTGTCGAGCCGGTCACGGTCCTCCTTGCGCGTGCCGATGGCCGCCCCGCACAGCAGGCGCTTCCGCTTGGCGTCCTTGGCCGAATTGGGGTAGTCCCGGTTCTTGAGAATGTCCGTGCGGGCGACGAGGCCCACTAATTCCCCGCGCTCATTGATGATGGGGAGCTTTCCCTTCTTGGCCTTCTTGATAATGTTGTACGCTTGCTCCAGGGTCGTCCCCTGGTTGGCCGTCACCAACTCGGTGGTCATCACGTCCTGTAGGGGCGTCGTGACGTCCTTGACAAACTCCACATCACGGGTCGTGACAATGCCGCAGAGCTTGGACTCCATGCCGCCCGATGAGGTGATGGGGATGCCCATGAAGCCGTAGCGCTTCTTGATCTCCAGGGCGTCTGCGACCGTGTCACGGGGGGAGAGCGTCTTGGGGTCAGTGATGAACCCATTCTCGTACCGCTTGACGCGGTCGACCTCCCGCTTCTGCTCCCGCACAGTGTTGTTGTAGTGGACGACGCCAATGCCGCCAAAGAGCGCCATGTGGATAGCCATGTCGCTCTCCGTCACCGTGTCCATGGGGGACGACACAAACGGGGCGCGGAGCGTGACGTTGCGGGACACCTTGGTCTCCAGCGACACGTCATCGGCGCCGAAGTAGATGTGGCCGGGCAGCATCACAAAGTCATTATAGGCGTAGCCGGTCGCGCCCGAGTTGAACAGTTCCGTCGCAGATGCGCCGTCCTGGTACTTGAACAGCTCATCGGCAGGGACGACCGGTTGCAGCTTCTTAGGGGGGGGGATGGTTGAGTTCATGATGACCGGGCGGCAGCCTGCAAGTTAGGACAACAGAAGGGGGTCGACTGCGTACCAGTTACGACTAGAGACCAGTAGAGACCAGCAGAAAGAAGGAGGAAGGCGGGGGAGTGGGGGAAAGCGGCGCCGGTGCCGCAGAAGGGGTGCTGCTTCTCGGCGCCGGCGCAGTGAGCGAAGCGATTGCCCGGCCCTCGGTCCGTCGGCTCTGTTCTTTTCCCCCACGGCATCGCGTCGCCGGCGGCGCCTCAACTGTCGGTGAGTGCAACTTATGATCTGGGTCGCACAATTAACCGGATAGAAGTTAATATCTGTTCTGACCAATAGAAAGAGCTCTTGAAAGTGAACTGATTGAAACGTGTGTTTCAGCCATCCAATGTGTTGCGGAAAATCTACAGCAGTGCGGATCTTGCGACCCCGTCGGGATCTCTGAAGTCGTATCCGAACGAAACGCGGACTTCGCGCCAATGGTCGGATGCATATTTTGAGGTCAACGGGTGTGCCTCTCATTTCCTGCAAGTCCGGCTAGACCGCCGATTGCGTCCTGCACAGCTGCTGTACCGAACTGTGCACGGCGCGCCCTTTCCCGCACATCGCGTATCGCTGAGTGAGCCTTGTTCTCCGCTTGACTCGGGCCTACGTCCCTGTCGTGCTTGTGCTCGGCTGCACCTGGCGTCGCTGCCCGTCTGTCTGGCTCCAGGGTTTCTTTTGAGCCTGTTCCTGCTCACTTGGTGCTGCTGTTCAAGCTCACCATCTCGTCTCGTTCGACGGCGTTCTTGTGTGACTGCTGCCGTTACAGTACTCTTCGTGCCGCCTCTCCTTGGGGCCAGTTCTGGTGCGGTTCCCTCTTCCCCCCCGTACGCCACCCATTTGACCTCGCGACCCGCTCAACTTTTACGTTGTCTCATTCCCGCCTCTCCCTCCCCCCCCCCTTCCACAGCCACCCGACGATGCCGTCTCGCAAGCGGCCGGCAGCGGGCCCACCCGACGACGACGCCCCCCCGGTCCGTCGCGGCTTTGGCACGGCCTCCCTCGGCGGCGATGGCACGCCCGGCAAGACGCCCGAGCAGAAAAAGCGCGAGCGGGAGGAGGCCCGCTTGAAACAGAATGCCGTCACCGCCCGCCTGCGCGCGCACATGGAGGACGTGCAAGACCATCGGGAGGAGGCGTCGAACCCCCGCTCCACGGAGCTCACGCGGCTGCTTGCGGACAATGAGCGGCTGACCGACAACGCGCTCTCCCTCACTGCCTCCCAAGGCCTCATGGGCTACCGCGCGTTTGCGCAGTTGACCCACTGCGCCAAGCGGCAGGCGACGAAGGTGCAAACGGGATTGAAGGACTTTGATACGGCCACGTTTGTCAACAAGATCCGCTCGCAGATGATGGGGCAAGCGGCAGAGGTGGGGGACGGCGAAGCGCCGACGGCGACGCTCGATTTTGCGAGCCTCGGCACGTCGACGTGGCGGAACTACGCGCGCGCGCCGGCAGTCGACTTTATGTTTGGGCTCGCCGACATCCAGCCCCGCGCGCCCATCCAGCGCAAAGCGCCGACGGGGCCGCGGGCCGGCTCTCTGCGGGGGGCAGCCGCGGCGCGGCCGGAGAACGTTGTTGACAAGGATAAGCTCGACAAGACCGAAACCGACTTGCAGATCGAGACAATGCGGCGCGAGTTGTCGCGTCGGGGCGCGGACGGGACCCCCTTTTACTCCTTCCTCGTCGACCCCGTTTCCTTCTCGCGGTCGGTGGAGAACATCTTTCACTCGAGCTTCCTGATCAAGGACGGGCGTGCGCGGCTGGTCATGCGGGGCAACGTGCCGACGCTCGTCGCCAAGGGAGTGTCGGAGAGGTCAGACCCAGGGGGGGACGCCGAGACCCCCATGGAGAATGCCCAGACCATCCTGCGGTTTGATTACGACAAGTGGGAGGAGGTCAAGGCGACGTACCGCATCAATGCGAGCGTGTTTCCGTCGGTGTAGCTGTGGAGAGAGGGCGCCCCGAGTGGGAAGAGCAAACGGGCCGGAACTCTTCGGTGACGCGTGGCGGCAGTATGAGACTGGGAGCAACCTAGAGGCAAGCGTTGGGCACGGACGGGGTTCGCCGCGGCAGCCTGCATGTACAGACTTCGGAGCGACCGAGCATTGCGAACAAAACCAAAGATGGATACGCAGATGTAGTACACACTTGGTTGAGCGACGGACCACCACCAAAGAACACCAAGCCGCCGGACTGCAACGAGCGCTGCAAAAGCGGCGCGCAGGACCAGACGCATGAAACGAGGTACAAAACAAGCAAACCAAACCCTACTCAGGAGGACAAAAGACACCTCCGATCACTCACGGACGCGCAGGTTCGTTGGCCAGGACAGAGCTCCCCACCTCGCCATCCCCCTGCCTCAAGCTGACTGGAAGATCTTTCCCAACACAATGAGCCCCTTAGCCCGTCGTTCTCTGTCCCCCTTAGACACGCCCTCCTCTTTGCACACCAGGCCAACGACCTTGCGGAGAGTCGTCTCCACGTCAACGAGGGATGCCAGCCAGAGCGCGCCGAGGCCGCTCACTGCTTGGCGCGTCTCTTGCTGGTGGATCTCGTCCGCATCCGGGTCGGCCTTGTCCTCCTCCCCCGTTGGCGACGACGGCGACCCGGCCGTGGGGGAACCCGCCTTGGGGGAGCCCCCGCTGCTCACCCGGCTCGGTGCCGACTGCGCGGCGGCAGCGAGCCCCATGGTCCCGCGCAGTGACGAGACCTGCGTGTGGAACATGTGGCCGAGACCTTCCAGCTCCGAGACGTAGCCCATGAGCCCGAGGGGGCTCTTGAGAGCGCCGAGTGCCATCTCCCCCTTGTTGACGTACACCCACCCGACTGCGTGGAAAAGGTCCTTGCCAAACGGCTCGCCACGAAGGACCGCAACTTCCCGCTTCGCGTGCTCAATAAAAGTCGTCTCATCGCCGTGGACAAACCGCTGGAGGCGGCGAGACAGGAGGCGGGCAAGTGACTTCTCCCGCTCTGCTTGGACGGCAGCGAGGCGGGCCCGCGTTTCGAGGCTGTCGGCCTCTTCACCAGGAGCCGACGTAAGGTGCATGGCCGCCGTCGCCATATCTCCGATGAGGTGCTTGAACTTATCTGTGAGGGGAAAGGGCAATGCGGGTACGTACATGGCAAGATACAAGAACCGGGAGGGGTCGTGCGTCGCATCAGAGGTGTGTTAGTCGCCGGAAAAGCGTACGGGTACATCAATGGGCACCGTGTAGACAAGCCTGGCACCCCCGCTGTGGCACAGCAGCATAGAGGCACCGTAAGTCCCCTCCATGGCGGGGCCATACAAAACGCAGAGAAACTCGCCCAGGCGTCTGCCCACACCTCATACCGAGTCCACTCACGGTCCCTCATGCCAGCCGACTCGCACTCGCTGCCGTACTCTCGCGGCCACGCCCACGCAGCCATACTGGCTCTCCTTCCATCATCAGCACTCCCCTCCTTCTCCAACCGAGAACCTCGCTCAAACGTACCGGCACCAAACATCAGCGTGAAGAGCCGCTCCGCGTCCAGAAGTTGGTCATTGTTGACCGCGTCCTTCCCGTGGGCGTGATAGCTAGCCCGCTTCTCATCGTCGCTGAGCACTTGGTACGCCTCGCTGATAACGATGAACTTCTCGTTGGCGTGCGGGTCATCTGGATGCTTATCGGGGTGGCTGGCCCGGCTCAGCTTATAGTAGGCTTTGCGGATGGTCGCCGCATCTGCGTCGACATCTACCCCCAGCACCTGGTAGTAGGTGGTGTCCGCCGGCTGCCCCGCCGGCACTACCGTCGCTCCGTCGGCCAGTAGCCCCTCATACAACGCCGCCCGTTCCGCCTCATACGCGCGGGCGTCCTCCTCGAGCACGACCCGCGTGCCAGACGCGTCGATGCCGTCCTCTTCGTCTGGCCGCTTTCCCCGCAGTTGGTGCTTGACGCCCGTCCCAAACTTGTAGATGCCCGTCCCAGCGCCGGCCAGCGGGGCGGCGACACCGACCAACAGCCCACCGGCGACGCCCGCAAAGAAGCCCTTGGCGCTCTTTGTACGCGCGCCCGCGATGGGGCCCGCCACAACCGCGCCAATGCCAATCGCCAGGCCGCCCAGAGCGTTGGTGGCGAGCTCCTTGGTGCCTTGCAAGGCAGACTGGGGTTGCGCAGCAGAGCGAGCGGCGCGCTCCTCACGCAGAGCGACCCGGGTCTGCTCAAGAAGCTCCCGCTGTTGATCCATGGCTTCGGAAGCGGAGGGAAGAGTGCACAAAAGCGATGGAAGACAACAGGAAAGAGAGCGACCTGCGGCCGCGCCAGCACCGCCTCGTTGACGACAGAACGGGACGCAGTGCCGAAGCACACGGAACCGGCCGATGCAGCAGCACCGCAAGCGCGTGGGGGAGGGAGAGGCAGGCACGCAAACCGTCCAGGTGGGCGCCGATTGCGTCGTGGGGGCAGCCGAGCGTAGGGGTTTGGGTGAGTGAGGTGGGCAGAGGCACAGGCAGCGGCGCGCCGCCCGACGCAACAGCTGAAGAATGCAAGAACTGGACGGGCGCGACAACGGCGGCGTGCTGGCGACGCGTCGCAACTGCGTCGACGCAGTTGCACCGAAGTCTTACGGGCCCGCATTGCTGTGTCGGAATGCATAGGTGGACGTTCCGGAAGATTCTTCTGCCAGTTATGGCAATCTTACGTGACAGATGGTGCTGTACATGTGCGAATAAGTACTCTACGTCAACTGTAGCCTGCTTATTAATAGAGCAGGTTATGGTCGTTCCGCCAAAAGCTAGAGAGGTCTCCACTTTTTGGCGCAACGACAATACGCGTGGAGCACAGCAAGGACTCTAGATGCTGGCCAAGCCTCTTTCCGACTGAGCGAGACCATCAACCAAGAGAGCGTTCGGCTCCCACGCGATCATAGTCTGGCTCAAGGAAAAGCCGTACTCAGACTACCCACACTACTGCATTGTGCATGCAGCTCCCTCCAAGTAACCCATCGCCCACCCGTATTTCCATTCAATTGGCGGCATCACGTATGAGAGAACACCCATTGGCTTGGTGCTTCGCGTGTTGAGCACTGCTTTCTTTTGCTGAGCCTTTGACGTTTCCAATGGGAGGGAGAACTGGGTGGCGCTCGGCGGAAAGGGGCCATTGGCGCCCAGGGGAAGCGTGGAGGTATGGGTGAGAAAACAACGCCTGCAGGGCGCTGAAGACACCAGGGCCCCGGTGCATGCGCGACTGGGACCTATACATGTAGCGTGAGCGTGCTGTCTGAAAGGCGGGGGGGGGTTGTGGGCTGCGCTCATCCGATGCTCGACTCTTGCTCTCCCTCGGTCGGAGCAACAAACCTCACTTGGATTTCATGGACGGACTCCTTGAGTAGTTGAATGACGTGAGGGGCGTCGACATCAACTACACTGCGTTTTGGTCCAATAGATACTATACCAAAGTTGTCGTTGTCGACGCTGACTGGGGCCCCCCACTTGATCCTCTGGTGTTCCAATCGGATCGGACCCCGGCCTTGGTCTCGGGGTGTTCAGCAATGTGAGGTTGGCAAGCCGTCCGGAGCTGAAGCGTGGAATCGACTCATCAGCATCGGTCACTGTGACTCCAAAGCCGGCCACTGCGGTGTGGCCGGCAGTCCCCCGCCGCCGCGGGTTGCGGGTGACACCAAGCGGCGCGTCGGCCTGCCCGCGGCCACTGTTTGCGCGTTGGGTCCTTCCACGTAGTCTACGGGTGTGGCCAACCCCAGCCGGAGGTACCCGACCTGCCACCCCGCCTGCTCACTGCGCGTGACGGTTGGTTCTCCCTCCAACCCCCCCGCCCACCCCTCTCCTGCGCTGCTAGAATGGCCTTCATTGCACACGGCCTGCCGTACACGCGCGTCGCCGGCCCCGTTCGGTCCGGTGCGGCAACGACCACGACGCGGGGTCCGCGGAGGAATGCGGCCAAGCCGTTCTCCGGTCTGCGTCCCATGGTCGATGCGCCCCTGCGTGCGGCCGGCTGCGCCAGCGCTTGGACGATGACGGCCGCCCCTGCCCCCACTGCGGCCGCCGGCGTGGCCCCCCGCCTGTCCGACCCGGCGTCGATGCTCGCCGGCATCAAGACGTTTATCTTTGACTGCGACGGGGTGGTGTGGCGGGGCGACTCGCTCATTGACGGCGTCAAGGAGACGCTCGACTACCTGCGCAAGGACCTCGGCAAGCGCGTCTTTTTTGTGACCAACAACTCGACCAAGAGCCGGGAGCAGTACCTCGGCAAGTTTACCAAGCTCGGCCTCGACGTGGCGGCCGAGGAGATTTTTTCCTCCTCGTTTGCGGCGGCAGCCTACTTGGAGCAAACGCAGTTTGCCAAGACGGGCAAGAAGGTGTACATCATTGGGGAGCAGGGGATTGAGGAGGAGCTCGCTCTGATTGGCGTGCCCTACATCGGCGGCCCGTCGGACAAGGCCAAGGTGGCGGACATGTCGCCGGGGTCGGCCATGCCCCACGACGCGGACGTTGGCGCGGTGGTCGTTGGCTTTGATCGCCATGTCAACTACTACAAGATGCAATACGCGCAGCTGTGCATCAATGAGAACCCCGGCTGCCTCTTCATCGCCACCAACCTCGACGCGGTCACGCACTTGACCGACGCGCAGGAGTGGGCGGGCAACGGCGCCATGGTCGGCGCCATCCGGGGCTGCACCGGCAAAGAACCCATTGTCGTTGGCAAGCCGAGCTCCCTCATGATCGACTACATTGTCGAGAAGTACGGTATGGCGCCGTCAGAGATCTGCATGGTCGGCGACCGGATGGACACGGACATCATGTTTGGGAAGAACAATGGCCTCCAAACGATGCTCGTCCTGTCGGGCGTGACGACCGAGGAGAAGCTGCTGGCGGCGGACGCGTCGTCGCAGCCGGACTGCTACGCGGACTCGATGGCCAACTTTATGGCTTGAGGGTCGGACCGGTTTTTTCTACTTGTACTTTTCTTTCCCCACCGCTGCTCCCCGCTTTCCTCTCTTGCCCTGGACCATGTAGCGCGCATGGCTGTTGGGTGCGACTATTTTTTGTTGGTTCCTGGGGCACTCTTGTCCCTCGCCGGCTTGTACTCCTTCTCTGTCCCGCGTTGCAGGTGCGTCGGCTCCGCAGGTTCCGTCCCGCAGACGGTAGCGCCCTTGCGCGCGAGCGAAAAGGCACTACGCAGACGCCTCGGCGACGCCCTGGCCGCGCCGTGTCCCCACCACGGTTGCGCCGCTCACCCCCCCCCCCCCCCCCCCCCCCCCCCCCCCCCCCCCCC
>ENA-ORXR01004599-ORXR01004599.1-marine-metagenome-genome-assembly--contig:-NODE-4599-length-11442-cov-11.403960_pt1 | contig 11442 bp, 12 predicted proteins | sample MGYA00237866_ERZ511479 | MGnify/ENA metagenome assembly ERZ511479 | reverse complement strand
GGGGGGGGGGGGGGGGGGGGGGGGGGGGGGGGGGGGGGGGGGGGGGGGGGGGGGGGGCGCGGCGACCCCGCGCCACGTCGCGCGGCGCGCGCGACGCGAGACCACTTCCAGCGCCCCGTCCCGGTGGCAGTGGCGGGCGGGGGAGGGGGGGGCGGGGGGGGGCGCCGCGCCAATCCGCTTGGCGGGGAGGTGGTCGGCCAGTGCAGCGCCCCCGCAGCCGCCGCGGAGCTGTCAGCGACCCGCCTGCGTTCTACGGCGTGGCGCACGGGGGTTGGGCAGTCGGATACGTGGAACCGCACGGGATGAGGCATGAGTCATACTGAAAACAACAATCGTCTGGGACTCGAGTACACTGTACAGCCAGAGAAAACTGCGCCATTCGACATTCAACCCATACAAAAAGCGTCCAACTATTTTTGACGGAACCCTGTCACACTGACTCTAAGTTGAAAGGGAAAATGAGAGTACCAAGCAGCTGTTCATCGATTGAGTCATTCCCTTGTTAACAAGTGAGCACAGCCTCGTCAGTCGTTTTCCAATGTGGTTGCTCGCTTTGAATTGAGGGGTGGATAGCATCGGAAGTACGTTGACCTGCCGATACAGCATATGTTTAACTGTTTTTTCCATCGCTTTGTGCGCGTGGCCCAAAAGCAGGCGGCTCGGGCTTGCATCGAAGAAAAAAACGGTGCTGGCCATCCAACGTCACTTAGGGTGAGTCAGTATAGAGAAGGACTGTACGGGACTGCTTCTTATCCATGTGTCGAGAGGTTGTTATCAGACAGAAGAGTTACCCACCCTCGTTGAAAAGAATATTCATACCTTAGTCAGAAGATTCTGTGACCAAAGTTTCACCTCTTACGGAAATGTGTTTCTGATATCGATTTCACGGAACCTCGTGCCTGGTGGGACGAGCGACGCGTTTGTCTCTGTCGAAAGATGCTGGCAGGGAAGCAACACCTCCATGCCACGCCACTTCGGGAGGGTGGTGCAATCTGCTGTCCGCATCGTGTGGTGGTTGAACAAGGAGGTGATGGCGCCTGCAACTGCCTGTCGCCGGGTGGCCCCCCCGTGAGATCGTGGGATAGTCTGGAGACTCGACGAAGAGCCATCTGAGCGACCCGCCTTTGGGCCAAACGCGAGCCGCGGCATGGAGGCCCGTCCTGCCAGGCGATGCGCGGCCGACCTACACCGCCCAGACGCGCCCGCGGCCAGCGGACCCCTGTAGGGGGGCCGGGCCAAACCGGCGCGGCCGCCGCACCAGCACGGCTCCTCGAGGTGCTCCTGCAAGCAGCAAGCGCCTACCCCCACCGTCGCCCCTGGCCACGGGCACCATTCCTTGTCTCGTCCGTGCGCTCCGGGTCGTGAGCTGGCCTTCCCCCGCCGCCGCCGGCCGACACTGCAGCGTCCCCGTCTCCCGCCTCGGCCGCACCCCATTGCAGGGGCGGCATGGCCCCGACGACGGTTGCCACGTCGCGCGCGCTCCGGTGGCGCCTCCCCCCGCTGCTGCCGCCCCTCCACTTTGGGTGGCGCGCGCCCGACGGCCGGTCTGCTGGCGCGGCGGCGGCGGCGGCGGCGGCGGCGGCAGCGGCGGCGGCGACGGCAGCGGCGGCGACTGCTGGCGGCACCCCCGCCCCGTGGTCCGCCCTGCCCGTGCCCCTCGCGACGCGCGCCGTCGCGGATGCGGTCGACGCGGCGGGGCCGGGCGTCGACCGGGAGGCGGCCTTCCGGGCGGCAGCGCCGCCCGGCTACGCCACCAACTACTACCGGCGGACGGTTGGGCGTGGGGAGGGGGTGCGTCAGAGCGGTGAGGGGAGAAGCTGGTGATGGGCTCCTGTAGGCGAGTGGCAGTGGCGGTCGGGGGTGGGTGGGCAGTGGGGGCGATTGCTGGAAACCATGCGCTGCACCTCATGCGGCGTGCTCAGAGTTGCGGCGGTGCAATGGGACGTTCTTGGCGCGGTAGGACGTTTCCTCGCACGCACCGTGTGTGTGGACCTGTCCAGCTGCCAGCAAACTTGTCCGTGACGGTGTTGGGAGCGCCCTTGGACTGACGCCGTTGTCATCCTCCTCATGTCGCTGCCTCCCTCCCCCCCGTCTCCCCCCCCCCAGGCATGGCGTCGCGCGACGGCCGCGCTGACATCCGCCTCGGCCATGCAGCTGGGGTGGGTGGCGACCACGTGCGTCCCCTCCACCGACCACCCCGCCACGTCTGGCCCCGTGTCGACGGGCGACACGCTCGTCGTGGCGGCGCGCCCCCTCCCTCTCCCCCTCTGGGTCGTCAACATCAACCGCGTGCTGTGGACGTCGCCGCGGTCGGCAACCGCCACCGACGGCATGCCGCGGGTGGCGGTCGTGTGGGGGACGACGGCCGACCACGCGCTGCGGGGGGAGGAGCTAGTGTCCCTCCGACTGCAGGGCGGCGGTAGCGGCGGGGGTGGTGGTGGCAGCGGTGGCGGCAGCGGCGGTGGCGGCAGCGGCGGGGGTGGTGGGAGCGGGGGATGGTGGCCCCGCTGGCGGCGGGTGCCGGCGGCGGCGGCGGCGGCACCCGCACAGGAGGCGGCGGTGGTGTTTGAGTTGGTCAGCTACTCGCGCGGCTTGTGCGCGCCGACGCTCGTCGGCGGGCCGTGGGTGCGCGCCATGCAGCGGGCGTTTGCGCGGGGCGTCGGCGACCGCTTTGCGGCCGCCGCAGCGGCGGATGGAGGGCGGTGAACGAATATTTGCCACCACATGATGCCACGGTCGTGGCTGGCGCGCCGGCGCACGACGGGTGCGACACAGCCGTGTGGATGTACAGGGTGGGGACCTGAGAAAGAAAAGGAAGTCTCGGACCACCCTGCCTTGTGCGCGACCATCACCGAGCCCCTGCGGGAGGGCGGGGCGGCGCGGGGGGGAGACGATGCAAGTGGCTCTGGTGGGGCCCCCGCTTGTTGGCCAAGGCACGCGCCTCGTCGCGCTGTGTCAAACATATCCGCTGCGCTGCGCGGCGCGGGGAACCGTGCAGGGGCCCCCCTCAGATCCGCCGTCGGGTGGAGGTGTCAGAGGGGGGTGGGACACCATCGTCGGCGGCGTGCGGTTTGCCAGCCCGAGCTGGCGTGAGCCGCCCCTGTGGTTGTACGCAGGAACTCGGGGGTCTGCGCCGGTACGCGGCGGCGGAGGATGAGCGTGTAGGCCTAACTGAATAGGGTGCGGGACGGAGAGTTGGGCTCACCTGCATGTTCGGGAAGGAGCTGTTCCTTGTTCGTCACGTGGGGTCTGCACGTGGACCCGCCATAGAGTGCAGCAGTCCGCCATCCCGTCTCAATTGCTTGCTTTCTTCAGGCGTAAAGTACGGAAGCTGCCTTCGCTCTTGCTTCAGCGCAACCTCACTGCATTCAGTGCTTTGGTAGACAGCATCTGCGCAGTTGGTTTCTGTTTGCCAGCTGGCATCCCCCCCCCACATGTCCTCATCTCGTGGCAGCAAGGCCGTCGCTGAGCTCCCACACACACATGGTCGCCTGGGACGTGTACATACGCCACGACCCTACCTGCTCAACATGATCATCTCCCCAAGCGCGTGGTGCCAGCGCCGCGCCACCTGAAAGAGTTCGCGGTACTCTCCCTACCAGAGACAGTCCCCTCCCACTTGACAAGGAGCGCAGGCGGCGCACATCCCTTCCTTGCGGGCACCAGGTGGTAGCGGTCTCGTCTGACCCGCCCTCGTATCCTGTCCAGCCCATGATACATCCATCCCCAGGTCCACCCACTGCAGCTGCCACCGCACCCCATTTTGACGCAGGCGATTCCGATCTCCTTGGCGGCCAACCCCCCGCGCTTCCTCGTCGTGACAGCCACCCCCCATGTGGCTCCATGTGGCTCCTTGTCCAGGTGGATGCGGTGCACCTGCGGCCGCGTGCCGCCGACAATGGCGGCAGAGCAGAGACAGCGAATACGGCAGGGAAGGAAAAACGTAAGACGAGATGGCGGCGCGCGCGCGCTCATTGGGGGAGGGGTCGGGGGCGCCCGCAGGGCGCATGCCGCCACCAGCCGCAGGAGGCGACCGAAAAGAACCGAGGGGGAGGGGGTAGTGTACTGTACAAAACAAGAGATAAAACCAGATAGTTCAAACGTGAAGCAGCCACCATGCCTAGCGACGCGCGACCCCGACGCGGGTATCAAGTGCTTGAGCTCCTCCGGTCGCTGACCCCAACCACACGGGGCTCGAGAAAGCTGCCCAGATGGTCCCGCACCGCACCCACCGATGTGCACCCATTCGACACATGTGCGCGGCTCCCACCACCGCTCGCCACCCACCACCCTCCGCCCCCACACCCCTCACATTGTCTCCTCTTCCACGACCGTATCCCCTCCGAGTGCGAATGCCCCACCGTCCGCGTCGGCTCGCCCGCTTGACCGCGGCGCTACCGCCGTCCGCGGCGCGGCGGCGTCGCCACTGCCCACTGTAGGGGCCACGGGGGCGGACCGCCCGCCGCTGAGAGCCGCGCGACCTCCACCACCACCAGAGGAGGTGGCCGCAGCGGACCCGTGGACCACCCATGACGGTGGTCCAATGGCGGCGACAGGTCGACGAGCCACCCACAACGGCGGACCGTCGATGGTCGCAGCGGCGTCGGCGCCTGGCAGTGAAGGGTCAGCCCGCCGCCCCTCGCCTCCTCTCCGCATCTCGTGAGCGGAAACCCCTACTGACGTGGGCAGTCCACCGTCGACCGAGCGACTATCGTCGGCGCGTCGGCGCTTGCCGCCTCCGCCACGGCGGCGGCGGCCACCACCGAGGCCTCGATCCGGGAGCTGGAATGCAAATGACCCGTCGTCTTCGTCGTCCTCCCCCTCGTCCGTTCGCACAGAGTCGGCGTCTGGCGACTGCACCTCGAATGGGTCCGCGTAACGCGCCCAACGGCTGGACGCCAGCGCCACCTGGCTGAGGGCGGTCCGCTTGAGACCCCCTCCCGTGGCGCGGCGCGTGGCGCAACCTGCCGGCTCCCCGGCACCTCCCTCCACCCACCGACGGCCGTACATACCGTCATCCTCCTCCTCCTCCTCTGCATCGACATCGGCCGCCTGCCTACTCGCGTACGCGCCTCCCCATCCTGCACCACCGCCACGATCACCACCGTCGTCCCACGCGTCCCGTGCCTCCGCCGCCGCCGCATTAGCCGCCTGCACCGCCGCGCGCACATCAGCTGCCTTGGGCGCAGTCCAACGGAAGGCGCGCACGGACTGGGATTCTCCACAGCGGGGACAAGTGAAGCGGGGCGGGCGCGGCCGCCCGGCCGGATGGGCGGCGGGAGGGACAGGGCGCACCTGGTAAATACGGCATGCATGACATTGAACGGCCCCGAAGGAGGAGGGCATGGTGGAGGAGCAGGGAGGGGAGATGCGGGACGAGCACGGCGGGGGGACAAGTGGAAACGGGGACGATTGGTTGGAGAAGGCATGAGAGAGAACGGGTCCGCCCTGGACGTGCCGTCGGAGCCTCGGCGGCGCGACCGTGGTACGTACTGTATTGTAGTCGGGACGATGGTGGAGAGCTTGCAATTCGTGCGGCCGCTGTCCTGGGATCACTGGGTGTTTGGAAAAAATTGAAGTAAATCATGCATTTGTATAAAGTCGACTATGACATGTGAGGAAATACCATGTCATGCCTGAAGTAGGCTGCCGAATTGTGATTTCGTCATGCGCTGCCAGCACTGGCTGAGTGGGAGAGCGTAGTCGTCTTCACCCCCTCCCAGAAGCGATTCGTAGGGGGGCCCTATCCGAATCGCTCCTGCTCTTCGCGACCATTCGCTGTCCCTCCGCGGCCTCCGCCGCGCTCGCTGGCGCCGACCGCTGCGCGCCTGGATCGCGCCCGTTGCGTACGTGGCGGCTGGTCAGGGTTGAGCCGCGTCAGTGTCGTCCTGTGGGGGGGTTAGACCGGGCGGGTCGTTTTATTTTTGACGCGATTGCCTGGGCCTCATTTTTCTTTGGGCGCCTGTGCTGGGCCGTGACCCGTGGCCTTGGTGGTGGTAGCAGCTGTCGTCCCCAGCCGCCGCCCGTCCCGCCCCCCCCGACATAGGGCGAGCACCCGTGCGCCACCTGTAGGGGGTGGCGTCATCCCTTGCATTTGGGGTCGCGCTGGGCGGCGGCAGCGGGGGGGCACCCGAGCGCTGCGTACTGGTAGTGGGCGACGGAGACTTGCCTGCTCGGGCTCCCGTCGTTTGACCTGCTGGTGCGCGTCGTGGCGGGTGGGCGGGGCTATTGCGTTGTCTGCGTGGGGAACCGCGGCGCTTGGGTGCTCCATAGCTGACTGTGTAGCCGTCGTTTGTGGCCTGTGGCGCGACGCCCATCGCGACGCTGGCTGCCGGGACGCGGTCGCTGTCAGGCGCGACCTACTCCCTTGTCTATCATCCTGTCCCGCTGTACTATCTCGCTGTCGACGTCACGCCGGGTGCTCAGTGTCGGCGTCGGCACACGTGCCTGGGTGAGAGGTCGAACGGCCTGTGACGGGGGCGCCCCCTGCAGGGACGCCCGGTGTCCTTGTCAATGCGCCTGTCGGGCACCAAGCGTGCGCGTACGCCAAGCGGGGGGGACGGCGCTGGAGCCGTCGCGCCTGGTAGGATCCCGCCGCTGCCGCCGGGCGCTTGCGCGACCGCTGGTGGGGGGCGGGACGGCCGTGGACGCGGCGGCGTGGCGTCGGGCAGCCGCCGTGACGCCATGGCGGGTGGGGGTGGGAGCGGCGGAGGCGCGGGCGCCAGTGCCGGGGGCGGTAGCGGCGGTCACCACGGGGGGGCGGCTGCTGCCGCCGCGGCCGTTGCGGCGACTGGTGGCGGGGGCGGTCCTGGCGGGAGCGGTTCGTCGGGCGGCGCCGCGTCGACTCGAAAGCTCAAGTTCACCATCGCCCCCTTCCGGCACCGCACCGCCGCGGCTGATTCTTTTGCGGAGGAAACATGGGCGTCCATTCGGTCGGCGCTGTTGGCCATTTACCGGCGGGACACCTCCTCATTGAGCTACGAGGAGCTCTACCGGTATGCGTACAACATGGTGCTCCACAAGCTGGGGGATATGCTCTACAACGGGCTGGCCGAGACGCTTCGTGCGCACCTCGCTGGCGTGGCGTCCGCAGCGGCCGCCGCGCCGGCGGCGGGCCTGCTCGCCGAACTTGGTGCCCAGTGGCACTGGTTCTCTCTCTCCCTCGTGTCCGTGCGAGATATCCTGATGTACATGGACCGCACGTACGTGGTGTCACGGCGACTGCCATCTGTGCGAGCGCTCGGTTTGGCGCTCTTCCGCGATACAGTTGTCCGCGCGCCTACGGTGCGGCCGCGGCTAGTTGCTGCGCTGCTTGGGGCGGTTGAGGCGGAGCGCCAGGGCGCCACTGTAGATGACTCACTTCTGCGGGCGACGACCAGCATGCTGGCCGAGCTTGGTGACGACGATGACGGTATCGGCTCGGGCATTGGGCTTGGAGACGAGGGCAAGGCGGGCTCGGTGGCCGGGGCTTCGTCTGCTGCCGCTGCGGGAGGGGCAGCGGGCGCGTCCGCGGGCGCTGCCGCGAGCTCGTCCATGCGCAGCAGCGGCCAGGGCTCTGGTGGCAGCGGCCGGAGGCGGTCAGTGTATGAGGTGGACTTTGAGGACCCCTTCCTGGAGGCGACGTCTACCTTTTACGCGCGCGAGGCCCGCAAGCTGCTCTCGGAGAATGCAGTTGCCGACTACCTACGTGTGGCGGCGACGCGGCTGGAGCAGGAGACAGCGCGGGTGAATCGCTTTCTCCAGCCTCGCACCCGCAGTCGCGTGAGGGCCGTGACGCAGGACGAGTTGCTGAGCAAGCACCTGGAGGAGCTGGTGTCGGCGCCCCAATCAGGCCTGTTGTGGATGCTGCGCAATGACCGGCACGCTGACGTCGGCCTGATGTTCCGCTTGCTGCGCGACGTGCCAAGCGGGTCGGCCTCTCTCCGTGCGACCCTCAAACGGGAGGTGTTGGACCGGGGGTCGGACATCGTACAGGACGCCAATGGGCCGAATGCGGATCCAGTGGTGGTGGTTGAGGCGTTGTTGGCGCTTAAGCAGAAGTACGACCGCACATTAGCGGCGTCATTCTCGCTGTCGGGCTCGGCGGGCGCGCTGACGGCGGCGGCAGCCGCGGCGGTGGGCGACGCGGGCGTGTCGGCAGACCGGCGAGCGTCACCACGGGGGACCAGCGGCAGCAGCGGCGCTGTCGGAGACGCATTTGCATCGCGGTCCTCGGGCGGTGTCGCCGCCTGTGCCAGCGCCGATGGTATGGTCGACGTTGGTGTCGTCGGTATTGGTGACGCCAATGCCGTGCCCGAGCGCCACTTTGTGACGGCCGTAAGCGAGGCGTTTGAGCGCTTCCTCAATTCCTTCGAGCGCGCTCCTGAGTATCTGTCTCTTTACGTGGACCGGTTGATGCGGTCGGCGACCAAGGGTCGCGCTGAGGAGGATATTGACGGGCGCCTTGATGCGGTGCTGACGCTCTTCCGGTTTGTAGACGAGAAGGACGCGTTCGAGCGCTACTACAAGCAACATCTGTCCAAGCGTCTCCTGTCATCACGAGCGATCAGCGACGACGCGGAGCGGTCGTTTATTGCGAAGCTCAAGAACGAGTGTGGCCACATCTACACGTCCAAGCTCGAAAACATGTTTAAGGATATCAAGGTGTCGGCGGAGACATCGGCTGCGTTTAAGGCGTCTGTGCGGGCGAGCCACGCGGAGGCCCATGCGGGCGGTGGTGCTGGTGCTGGCGGCGAGGGCGTTGCCGCTGCGTCCGCTGTGGCATCTGCAGCCCCACCGGCTGCCAATAACGGTCATGCGGACGTGGAGATTGTAGACGCCTACGGCCCGGCCATCGCGCCGCCTTCAGCGCCCCAAGCTGTCGCGCCTATGGACGATGGCGGCGTGGACGGTTTGCACGGTATCGACTTCTCGGTCGCCATCCTGACGACGGGCTCGTGGCCGCTGACGCCATCACCACTGCTGGTGGTGGCCCCGGAGGTGTCGCACTGCATGCGGCGGTTGGAGGCGTTTTACGACGCCCGCCACACCGGCCGCCGGTTGACGTGGCTGCCCCACATGGGCAACGCCGAGCTACGTGGCCGCTTTGGCGGCGGCAGCCGCATGCACGAGCTGTCCATGACTGCTGCTGCCGCAGCCGTGTTGCTCTTGTTCAACCGGGCCGACTCGTTGACGACGACAGACATTGGGACGGCCACTGGCTTGACCGGTGGGGAGCTCAAGCGCACACTGCAGGCGCTGTCGCTAGCGAAGCACAAGGTGCTGAACAAGAGCCCGCGGATACGGGCCGTTGCTGACGCGGACGTTTTCTCGTTCAACGACGCCTTCAGTAGCAAGCTCTTTCGCTTCAAGGTCCTCACCGTCTCTGCCGGCAAGGAGACGGACGCGGAGAAGCGGGAAACACGTTCCCGCATCGACGATGACCGCAAGCCCCAGATTGAGGCCGCCCTCGTACGGATTATGAAGGCGCGGAAGCGGTTGGAGCACTCGGCATTGGTGGCAGAAGCCACCTCACTCCTGACATCGCGCTTCACACCACCGCCGGCGGACGTGAAGAAGCGGATTGAGTCGCTTGTCGAGCGGGAGTTCCTCACACGCGACGCAGACAATGTGCGCGTGTACCACTACGTTGCGTAGTGGTAGCGGGGCTGTGCATGGCTTGCGACGGTGGCGGCGTGTAAGGGTGGTGGAGGGCGCGCTGGGATGGCAGCGATGGGAACGCATAGGCGGGTCAATTCATGCGGTGGACTGCTTTCGTTCTGCGTGAAGGGCCGTCGATGGGTGGGTGTGCGTCAAGCGATTGAGGACGGACATTTTCTACGTTTGCAGTCGCATGGCGTTTGGATGTTTGCGCATGGACCCGCCCTGCCCTGGTCCGCTTTGATACTCCTCCGCATCGCAGCGTCATCTCCTGGAAAAATGATCGTCGTTGGCCAGACATGTGCCAGTGCATCGCCCTGTACTGCAGACGCTCGTTGTGCGCCACACGGAAACAGGCAGCGGCGGCCCAAGTTCAAGGTCACAATACCGTAGAAGACACTAATAGGAGGAGAGCAGGCTCTCTACGCCTTGAAGCACCGCAATCATCAGCAGCACCGCGGCCAGGCATCGTCACACAGCTATGGCAATACGGCCAAGCACCTCGCGACACAGCATCAGGCAGCGCGTAGCTCGCCAGTACAGGCAGCCCATGCACCACCCAGCACTCGACCATCGTCCGCCCTTATGTACATAGACACACCACATGTCCCACTCAATGCGCGTGCAGCACATCTAAGCCAAATCCATGGACGGCTTGTTCTCATCCGGGGCCTTGTGGTCCCCCGCCAATGGCCGTGCCTCGTAAGTCGTCACGACCGCCTCCCTCCGGTAGCGCGTGAACTCGCCCTTGAGCCCAACGTACTGGACGATCGTCTCATCCGCCCCAAAGTTGCGGTCGATGAAGAGCGCGAGCGAGGATACGTTTTGGAAGCGCGTGAAGCGGGTCGGGTACTCCACACCCCCAGCAACAGTTTCGCGCACCAGCTCCCAATCCTGCGTCGACTTGGCACCCTCAGCGCCCGAAAAATCAAAGCCCTCGGGCGGGTTGACAAACGCCGCCATATGGGCGGGGTTGCCCAATCCTCCAGACCCAGCGCCGCCAATGACGCAGATGGACTTGATTTTGACGGGGCACACAAACGACAGGCAGATGAGCAACTGCTCGTCCGCGTCGGAAGTGACGACCGGCAGGGACGTGTCGGTACGCGCATGGCGCGGGCGCAGGATGGCCGCCAGGGCGGCGGAGGGGTGGGCGGCGTTGAGGACGCGTGAGCGGGGGAGGTCCACTTGTTGATACAGAGACCATTCCTCGCCGCCGGCGTCCTCCCCATGGTCGTGGTCGTGGTCGTGGTCGTGGTCGTGGTGGTGACCGTGGTCGTGTCCATGGCCGTGGGCGCCAGCCTCAGCGCCACAAGGGCCAGAGTCGCCCCCGCGCGCCATGAAGAAAGACAAGAGGAGCAACAAAGATGGTGGATGGACCAAAAAGCCGGTGCAGGAAGAACACGGAGGGAGGCAAGAAGCCGGTGTTTGCTTCCGGCTGCAGAAGCTCGCTGTCGCTTGGGTCCCCGACACGATGATGAGGCCAACAAAAAAGCGGGCACGTCGTACTTTAGCTATCATCAATTACACTTCGCTGCATGCTATTTATGGTCGTTCCGCCGGAGAGACCCCAGTCAAGCCGGTCGCTGACTGGGCCGGCATACCATGCATAAACCTGGCTGTTGTTTGAAATACGAGAATGCGACGAAACGGGAGGAGTTCTGGGCAGAACTCTTTTTAGAAGGGGCTACATACTATAATGCATGGATCTAGCTGTAAGCTCCATGCTAAGTGCAATACTAAGAAGCCTATTAACCGGCCGTCGAACGCATCGTCGTGTGCCCTGTCATAGCCGGGCGCCGT
>ENA-ORXR01004598-ORXR01004598.1-marine-metagenome-genome-assembly--contig:-NODE-4598-length-11446-cov-4.967104_pt1 | contig 11446 bp, 2 predicted proteins | sample MGYA00237866_ERZ511479 | MGnify/ENA metagenome assembly ERZ511479 | reverse complement strand
TGTATTTACAGTAACATCCAAATAGACTGAATCTATTGTCGGGATTTGGTCTTCACAGATAACGTCTATAAATATCGTAATAGTACCACATACATCCATATCACTGCACGTAACTACGCACATAGAGTCTCGACCGCAAAAGTCTGTATCTGGAATATATTCAATGCATTCATTATCATCTTCAAAAAATACAGTTCCATTCATTGGTGCTCCACAAAGGAATAAAGAGTCAAAGCCATTACTAAAGAACTTTTGCCAAGGCATACACTGAAATCCTGTGCTCGTATTTTGAGGTACAGTATACACAATAGTATCCGTCAAACTATGAGGCGCATCTGAAATTGTAACATCTACAAATGTTGTATCGCAAATTCCCGACTCATCACATACTACGACACAGAAACTATCAACTCCGATATAAGAAGCATTCGGTATATAAGTCATACATTCGTTACCAGTATCAAAGATTACCTGACCATTTACTGGTTCTTCACAGTATTCTAAACTGATAGGAGTTGTTTGTAATTCTGATAAATTAACACACAAAAATATTGGATTATTGACTTCCGTAAAATAACTTGTATTGTCAGTTGTCAATCCTTCCCCAGGTTCTACGATAACTGCTAATACATCAGTACAGCACGTTACCGAATTATAGATCGTATACTCATAATTTCCGACCATATCTGGTACATCGTAAACTTGCCCGTTTGCGATTCCTGTGATATTAAAGTTTATAAAGGCAGTTATTTGAGTGCCCATATGTGTTATTTCCATATCACCATACATAGTATTATCTGCTCCACCACTGATTGTGAAGTTAGAGGTATTATTAACCCAATTTCCTAGAGGATCCCAGACATTCATACTATCAGCAAGGTGATCCATATCATCAAAAATACCAGTATATACTTCCCCGTTGGCGCAAGTCCATCTGTCTAGTCGATAAGGTCCATCACTACCTTGACCTACGAGTAAAGCGTAAGTGTAAAAGACTACAGAATCAATATCACATCCGTCTACAGGTTGGATCTCTCCTACACCAGTAAGAATTACATCATATATATCCTGTGACTCTTGATAAGTAAATGGTAAACAAATTTCTGTAGGGTCACCAAGTTCTATAAATAAACTATCAGCAGCTACTAGATCTGTGCAGTTACAGTCATTATCAATAGTATAAGATTGAATAAAGTCGCAATCTCCTTCATCAGTAATGGTAACATCATAACTGCCCTCATCCAGATCTGAAACTGATAAGCCTGATAATGCAACATCACTCCATGTTGCTATATATGATCCCGAACCTCCAGAAACATTTAAAGTGATAGATCCACCACTACAACACGTCATATCAATTACGTCTTCATCTACTATTATCGGTGCTACAACAGTTACTGTTACGTTGGCTGTTGAGCTACAATTAGGATAAGTTGCAGTTACCTGATAGTTAACAGTTGTATTAGGTGAAGCTATTGGATTAGCACAGTCTGTGCATGATAATCCATTGCTTGGCACCCAAGAATATGCAGCCCCTGCATCAGTATGAGTGGCTGTTAACTGTACAGAGCCACCTAAACAAGTAGATGTATCTGCACTGACCATTACGTCGGCACAATTCATAAATACTATACTAGCTGTATCTATATCATCTTCATCATTAGGATCATTGCCAGAATCGCTATCTGGCGTGGAGTCTAATTCATCATCTGTTCTATCATTTCCATCAGTATCAGTAAATTTGCTAATCTCCGCGATATTATCTGCACCAGCAGGGTTAATGCTAGAATCAATCAGTACGAGAATCTCTATAATTTCCGTTCCTCCCGCAAAAATAGTACCCGTGAAAGTGTTTTCCAACATACCTGATCCAGCATCTATCCAACCATTCGTATCCGCATTACTAAGCGTCATCCCCTGGGCTAAATAATCCACAACATCAACGTTGGTTAAGTCAACGGAACCTTGGTTGTATAGCTGTATTTCAAAAAGTACTTCATCTCCTATTCGAATAGGTAATTCTTGAGTTGGTGAAATCACTTTTGTAAGAGCAAGATCAATTATCTCTACTTCAATTTGAGCTATATCATGATCATCTTCATCTACAGATCCATCATCATTTATTTGATCGTCTTGGACAAGGTCGTTCCCTGGATTAACATCTACTTGCGAATCGATATCATTATTAGAAATACTATTTCCTGCACCGTCCTCAAAGTCTCTTATTTCAGCTATATTAGTTAGTGTTCCAGCAGGAGTCCCATCTATAACAGTTGCTATCAAACTAATGCTTTCAGATAGACCTGGAGCTATTGGTCCTGGAATAGTATTAATAACATTCCCACCGGAAACCATCCAATTATTGGTATCGTTAGAGCTAAGTGCTAATCCAGCAGGCAAATAATCCGTTATTAACACATTAGATACTGGAACATTTCCTTGATTAAATACTTCGAAGTTAAACATAACATCATCTCCGACGGTAACTAAAGTACTGCCTGATCCAGTTTTTTGTAGAGCTAAATCAACTACCATTGCAAATGTAACATTAAATGGAGCTCCATCATGGTCATCCTCATCTACTACTCCGTTATCGTTTAATTCATCATCGATATAGTTATCATTCGTATTATTCATGTCAGGTGAAGAATCCGTATCAGAAAGAGCGGCACCAAAATTATCCTGAGCAGACGAAATCTCTGCAAAATTATTACCCATTCCAGGTAAAGCAGATGAAGCAGTAAGTATTATATCAATAGAAGTTTGTGTCCCTGCTGCAAGATTAGCAATAGTAGTCACCGCATTTACACCACTCATGGTCCAAGCAACTGTATTCGCGGCACTCAATGTAAACCCGCTTGGAAGATAATCCGTTATCACAATATTTGTAGCATCTATATCACCTTGATTAAATAACTGAATCGTAAAAGTAATGTCTTCTCCAATCAATATTGGTTCCGTCTGCGAAGTAGTTTTTATAAGGGCTAAATCAAAAATTAGAACTTCAAAATTTTCTAAGTCTGCATCATCCTCATCAAAGCTACCATCATCATTTATGACATCATTTATTTCTGTGTCATTGCTATCATCTGTATCAGCAACAGAATCATTGTCAAGATTGGTCATATCATTACCAGCAATATCTTCAGAGCCAAAAATCTCAGCTCTATTTGTATAAATTCCACTAGCAATTGTAGCATCAGCTCTCAGCACTATCTGTACAGATTCGGAAGTGTTCGGAGCTATTGGTCCAGCAATAGTGTTCACTCCGTTGGTACCACTTAAGAACCAGCTATTCATATCTGCAGGGCTCAATGTAAATCCTGTTGGAATATATTCAAAAATTTCTATATTCGAAGCTGTAATAGTACCTTGATTAAATACCTCAATTTCAAAGGTTATATCTCCACCTGGGATTAAATTTTGGTTACCTAGAATTGTCTTTCTAAGCGCTAAATCATAAACCTGTACGGAAACTAATTCTTGATCGTGATCATCATCATCCCCTCCAGCGGAACTTATATCATCATTATTTAGATAGACATCATTTAATTCATCATTGTCAAATGTAGAATCGGAATCATTTTGAGGACTACCAGATGAGTCTGTTGCACTGCTTATTTCGGCTGTATTAATTATATCTGAACCAGCAGTAATATTTGCGTCTATTCGGAATGTAATATCAAAGGATACAGATGAATTAGGCTGTAGATCGCCTGGTATATTCACTATCCTATTTGCTATACTTCCTACATTCGTCCAATTAGCGTCTTCTAAAGTTAGTGCACTTGGAATATAGTCTGTCAGTTCTATGTTATTTGCGCTAATCTCACCTTGGTTATACACATCAATAGTAAATGTAATCAGCTCCCCTGCCAAAATAGGTCCTTGCGTATTTGAAATTCGCTTAACAAGAGCTAAATCGAATACAGGTTCTACTTGAATAAGCGCACCATCATGGTCATCTTCATCTGTACCTGCAACGCCATCACCTGGAGTACCACTACTATCTCCATTGATATGGTTGTCTGCTGGAGAATCGGGCAAGCCACCTGCATCGTTAGAATCATCCATATCATAATTACTATCTTGATCAGTTGGTGGCGTATTATTTTCGTCTTGATCGTCATCTGCACTAGAAATTTCAGCAAAATTAATAACTACACCACTTGTAAAGCTAGGATCTATCTGAAGCACTAATTCAATAGTCTCCGATCCTCCATTCGCATTTATAGGACCTGCTATTGTTGTCGCTATATTTGTGCCGTTAGCCGTCCAGGCATTATTCACGTTTATTATGTTCGAAGCATCAAATAGTAAATTATTTGGTAAGTAATCTACTATATCGATTCCGTAAGCATCAACACTACCTTGATTAATTATATTTATTAAGTAAGTAATCTCATCTCCAGCATTATAAGGACCAGGAGTACTTATCGTCTTGGTGAGTGCTAAATCAAATACTTGTCCGATAATTATCAACGCTGGATCAGCATCATCCTCATCCGTTGCTGCATCTCCACTACCTACTGGTCCAGAACCATCTCCTGAAATACTATCATCTGCAAGTGAACTAACAAGACCACCTGCATCGTTACCAGCATTGTTATCGGGATTACTATCAATATCCACAGGAGCCAAATTTCCTGAATCCAAATCGTCATCCGCTTGGCTTATTTCTGCCACATTTATTATTGAGTTACCCATAAATGATGGATCTACACTCAAGATTAGTGGAATAATAACTGTTGAGTTAGGCGCAATAGGCCCAGCTAGTATGGTAGTTGGATTTCCTGAAACTGTAGCCCATCCATTAGCTGTATTGATACTATTTCCTGAATCGAAGTTTAGCCCATTTGGTAAGTAATCTGTTACCTCAACGTTGTAAGCATCTAGCGAACCTTGATTATAAATTGTCAAATTAAATGTAAGATTATCCCCAGGACTAAAACCTGATCCAACTACTTCTTTAGTAAGTGCTAAATCAAAAATCTGATTTACATTTAGCGAAGCTTCGCTGTAATCATCGCCAGTAGAATCATTAGGAGTGGAATCTATGTCATTGCCATCATCAGAAATTATTTCTACAACATTACTTAAAGAGCTTCCCATAAATCCACTATCGATTTCTAAGACAATCGTTAAAATTTGACTTGAATTAGCAGACAAATTAGTTACCTGAGCTACAAATGGAGCACTATTACTAAAATCAGGGCTGCTAATGAAATTCATTCCCGATGGAATAAATTCCTGTATCTCAATATTAGATGCATTTAAGGTTCCATTGTTAATTACTTCTATTTGGTAAGTAATATTGTCACCAATATTATACGGCCCAGCAGTTATAATAGACTTCAATAATTCAAGATCATAAATTTGTGATACGTTAATATTTGCAGTGCTAAAATCATCACCAGATGAATCCCCTGGTGTCGAATCGATATCGTTTCCATCATCCAGCGTTATTTCCGCCATATTTGTCAATGATGTTCCCATATAATCTGGAGCTATCTGTAACGAAATATTTAATATGGTAGATTCACCAGGATTTAACGTTGATATCGTAGCAGTATAAGGTGCAACAGGATCAAAAGTTGTACTAGAAAAATAACTCATTCCAGCAGGAATAAAGTCTGTTACTTCGATGTTATTAGCTGGCTGCGACCCTTCATTTACTACGATAATTTGATAGTCAACTATATCTCCAGCAATAAAATCACCTGTTGAAATGACAGTCTTATCAAGTGAAAGATCGTAAATTTGATTGATGCTTATGACGGCATCATCATAATCGTCTCCCATACCATCACCTGGGTTAGAATCTATATCATCGCCATTGTCAAAAACAATTTCAGCTTGATTGGTGATTTCTGTTCCTGTAAAGTCTGAATCAATCTGTAGTAGTAAACTTAGATCAACTGACTGAGAGGGTGACAAACTTGTAATGATTGCCTCATATGGAGCTGTAACACTAAAGTCAGAACTTGACACAAAACTCATTCCCGTAGGTACAAGATCGACAACAGAAATATTTGCAGCTGTAAGTGTTCCTTCATTAGTAACTGTAATAGTAAAAGGAACATTATCCCCAGCGTTAAATGGTCCAGCAGTATCTACTGATTTAGACAATGCTAAATCATAAGTTTGCACAACTGTGACAAGAGATGGATCTGCATCATCTTCGTCTGTTGTTGGATCACTATCATTGGGAGCACCAGTTCCATCACCGTTGATTGCGTTATCAGAATTTGTTTCTGCAAATCCACCTGCATCATTGGTTATGATCAAATCAGGCGTAGAATCAATATCCATTGGTGGAGTATTATTAGGATCTGTATCATCATCAAAATTTGAAATCTCTGCTTTATTTACAATTAGAGTAGATTCAAATGATGGATCAATTTGAAGAACTAAATCAATAGTTATACTTGTTCCTGGTGTAATCGGTCCTGGAATAGTCGTGTTTGCATTAGCTCCATTCATTGCCCATCCATTTGCAGAATTTACTGTATTCAATGGATCAAAATTTAAATTTATTGGTAGATAGTCTGTTAATTCTACATTATATGCATCAAGTGTTCCTTGATTATAGACTACAAAATTAAATGTAACATCATCTCCTGGTGCATAGGTACCAGGCACTGTCATTTTCGTCATTGCTAAATCAAATACTTGACTTATTAGTACTTGCACTTCATCTTGATCATCTTCATTGATATCATCATTGTCTGGAGTGGAATCTGTATCCGATCCATCATCTGTCGTAATCTCCGCTTCATTGGTCAAAGTCGTACCCATGAAAGTATTATCTATCTGCGCTACTAAAGTTAAGGTCGTACTTGCACCTGAGGCTAAACTCGCTATTGTACTGGTATGGGGTGCTGTTGCACTAAAACCCGTTCCACTTACAAATGTCAAGCCTGCTGGTAAACGATCTGTTACCACCACATTCATTGCATCTAATGTTCCGTCGTTGGTTACTACTATTTCATAAGTAACGTTGTCGCCTGGCTCATACATTACTCCACTTGTGATCGATTTGCTTAAGGCTAAATCATACGTTTGCGTTACCGTTAATGCAGCTTCATCTTGATCATCTTCATTGATATCATCATTGTCTGGAGTGGAATCTGTATCCGCTCCATCATCTGTCGTAATCTCCGCTTCATTGGTCAAAGTCGTACCTTGGAAGTTCGCATCTATCTGCGCTACTAAAGTTAAGGTCCTACGTCCACCTGGTCCTAAGTTTGCTATTGTACTTGTGTGGGGTGCCGTTGCACTAAAACCCGTTCCACTTACAAATGTTAAGCCTGCTGGTAAACGATCTGTTACCACCACATTCATTGCTTCTAATGTTCCGTCGTTGGTTACTACTATTTCGTAAGTTACATTATCACCTGGCTCATACATTACTCCACTTGTGATCGATTTGGTTAAGGCTAAATCATAAGTTTGCGTTACCATTACAAGGGCTGGATCTGCATCATCTTCATCCGTAGCAGCTACCGTATCATTAGGGGTTCCTGTACCGTCTCCGTTTATAGCGTTATCTGAAGGAGAACCTGCAAAACCACCTGCATCATTATTCAACAATAAATCTGGTGTACTATCTATATCCGTAGGAAAAGGATTAGTTGCATCCGTATCATTATCGGCACTAGAAATTTCAGCTTTATTGACTATTAATGTTGACATATAATCTGGATTTACTCGAAGCACTAGCTGTATAACTACAGAATCTGTAGGATTAATCGGACCAGCAATGGTAGTAGTAGGATTACCTCCAACAGATGCCCAACCATTACTAACATTGATCGGATTAAATGAGGTGAAAAGCATACCCATTGGCATATAATCTGTGATTTCAATATTGTAAGTAGGGATATTTCCTTGATTGGTAATAGTGAAGTTGAAAGTTTGACTATCGCCAGGTCTTATAGTCCCTGGAACTGCTGTTTTTGTCAAAGCTAAATCAAAGCAAAACTCTTCAACTATTAGCGGACAACAATTGCCAGCTCCACAACCTACTGCATTATCAGCGGTAAATGTATATGAACCTTCAGCAACTATATCTATAGGAGAACCTGTTCCAAAAGCTACTGGCCCCGAACCAGTATCTCTAAACCATTGAATATTTGTATAACCAGAAACTGGAACAGTAGCGACTATGGTATCCATAATGGTAGAGCATAATCGGACAGGTACAGAAACACATGCGGAACTAATATCATCCTCATTATAATCTCCATTGCCAGGTGTTGAGTCATCATCTGTTTGATCTATTGCTGTCAATTCAGCTTGATTATAGATAATTCCCTCTCCTGTAATTTCTAATGTAACAGTAAAAGTGGCAGTATTACCTGCGGTGATAGATGGAATAGACCATATTCCCGTTCCAGAATCATAAGTTCCCGCACCTCCAGATGTGACAAATATTGTATTAGCAGGAAGCGCATCTGTGACTACGACACCTGTTAGATCAACAGTACCTTCATTGATAACATTGACTGTAAAAGTTACTTGATCACCGATGGAAGCTGTGGATACACTTGCAGTTTTAGTAACTGCAGCATCAGTTTGCGCTGAAAGAATATGGCCACTAAAAACAAGACTTAAAAATAGAAATACTATCTTTGAGAATACTGAGATTGACAAGTGTAAGCGGGGGGATGTAAACATTCTTTATTAATTGTATTTGTGTTGTTAAATACTCAAAATCAAAGCTTATTACTTTTAATACTGCCCTGACAATGTGCTATTCTCAAAATTCTATTCTTTTAAGGATCGAAAATCAAGTATTTATTAGGTTGTTCATCATGTAAAGTTCTACCTCCTACTCTAATTTTGAGTCTTTGAGTAGGTATCAATTTCAACATCATTCGTGTCCAATAAATAAACTAATAGTCTATTATGTGACATGGCATGACGTTAAATCAATGCCTCTAGGCAAAAAAATTAAAAATTTAAACTTGGATAAGATGGTTAATCAGTAGACTAACTACTCAATCTTTGAGCTTTTAGTCTATCTTTAACTATAGGACATTCAATTAATATGCCGTATATCGATAATATTAATTACAAATAATAAATGTTAAGATAAAGCTGAAATAATTTTTCTAGCTTGATTTTTAAACCCAGGGGAAGAATGTGGCATGTGATATTCTAGGATGGGTATTAACTCCAGAGATAATTCGGGCTCAACGAGACAAATTCTATATAAAATGGACATAGAAAAAGCCCTCACTGCAATGGTTTCGTCTGTATCCTCAAGGAAATTAAAACAAAGATCTGCTAAAAGTCCCAATTGAATTAGAGGTACATTCCTATTATTTAATGCTCTGAGTATATTGCGTTTGACCGCCGCATGACTTGGCGATTTTAGCTTAATAAGTAGATTATTAACGTGGGGTATCAAAAGAGTTGGGTGTTCATCAACTATAGATCCTAGTACCCAAGCTAATTTTTGACTCTCCCGTGCTTCAGCTTTCATAAATTCTGAGATAAATGCTGCAAATATTGCGGCACTACCATCGATGTATGCAAGGGCTTTTAGTACCTTTGATTTGCTTTGCTTACCTGAAAGTATATCTAGTACGGACATTATAGCGTTATTTTTTTTGATGGATGGCAAAAATTCTATTGCAATTTCAGTATTATTAACACATATATAGCATGAAAGTGAACATAAAATTTTGGCTTAGTCTCAGCTTTGTATCCATTCTCCTATTTTATTTTTATCCATTGTCCGCTCAACTCAATCATGTAAATCCTATTAATAACTACATCTCCTTTGCTAATGAAAGTACACATGGTCTATTAATAGCACACCGAATACTAGAAGGCTTTAATCAAGACATAAACGCTTATGTAGATTTACAGAGTAATAAGCTCAACTTTTATGGCAATAAAGATTTGCCCAAGAATCTATTTGAAGATCCAGAACATTGGTTCTATGATATATCACCGAATAGCTGGTATACAATAATTGAGTCTCAAGATTGGGAATCTCCTTTGAAGACTGATTTAGATAATATAGCCTTAGAAATGCATTCAATATGTAGTGCTGTAAATGAGATGCGTTTTACCATGGAGTCTTTTATTAAAAATAACGATCTGCAACTAACGGATAACCAGATTAAAATTTTTGTGCTGCTGAACAAATGTGCTTCTTTGTATGACAGATATTATGAGGCAAATGATCGATTGCATGTAATGGTGGAGAATGAAATACGACAAGAGCAAAACAATAGCCGTCAGAAAACTAATTTTAATAATCTTCAGAAATCAATAAAGTCATTATTGGAGAGCATAAGATATGGTTTTGATGATGTGTTACGCGCAACTCATGAGGATCTTAAAAAGGAGAATGAAAAATTGCAAAATGAAGTAGTAAAAGATGAGCGTTTACGTGAAATGCAATCAGCCTCGCTTGAAGCTATTTCAGTAGTGCAAGATTATATAGATATGAAACCAATCCCAGAAAAATATAATCTCTATGGACCTTCATATTATTACCACAATGTGCAGTTGATATCGACGCTTAATAGATATGGTAAAGGTTTAGTTTCCAACGCCAATAAAATCCTATATTTACAAGACCAAGCACAAATACTTCTATTAGAAGAACCACATTACTTTAAAGTTGTACTTCCTAAAAAGGATATACCGATTGAAGATAATCTGATGATAGCTGCTTTACCTTCCAAGGTAGAAGAACGGCAAGTAACTATTTCACCTACTAATATAGAAGTTCTTGATAAGAAAGTTCTGTTAGAAATATTCGACCATAGGCAGGAAGATGGAGATATCGTCAGTATCAATTTTAATGGTAAGTGGATCCTAAAGGAAAAGAAGCTGAAGAAAGTACCCTTAAAAATAATTGTTGAGTTGAATGAAAAAGGCGAGAACTATTTATTATTACATGCTGAAAATCTTGGCGAAGTACCACCTAACACTATTGCGATAAGATACTATCAAGAAGGTCTTCGCAAAATGGTAGTCTTAAATTCTGATATGAATCAAAGTGAGATGATACGCTTTCAAAAAATAAATAAAGAGTAGTTTTAGAGTTAACTTTATTTGGGCGATTCCTCGCTGAAAATCGCTCGGGGCAGGCTATTCAGGGGTCCACTTCGTTTCCGTCCTACGGACCTTCTCGCTACCTCTCGCCGCCCTTACTATCCTTTTCGCAGAGGTTTTTTATTAAATTGCTAACTCATACTTCCTAGGAATATTTATAGAGAGGATAACCTATACAATTATAAGTAAGTAGATTATCAAATAGGGATATTCACAAGAAGAGTAACCTGCACAACCATAAGGAGATAATCGAAATTTAAGGGTTTGGATTACACCATTTTTCTAAATTTTTCGCTAAAAACGGGGTAATTCTTGTTGGCAATTTGTTATGATTTTTTCCAAAAAATAAACCTCTTATATCAACTCT
>ENA-ORXR01004596-ORXR01004596.1-marine-metagenome-genome-assembly--contig:-NODE-4596-length-11449-cov-7.274710_pt1 | contig 11449 bp, 4 predicted proteins | sample MGYA00237866_ERZ511479 | MGnify/ENA metagenome assembly ERZ511479 | reverse complement strand
GGTCCCTCGACGAGGTGCCCGTCCTCAACGCGCTCACGCTCCTCGACAAGCTGATGCGCACGTGCCCCTTTTTCTACCGGCACGTGGCGGGGCCCAAGGTGTCCGGCGGCTGTGGCAACGGCGGCCGCGACCGCGTGCCGCTTGGGGGACCCAGCAGACGCCCCCCCCGGCGCGCCGTGTCGGGGGGGCGGCGGCGGACCAGAGCAGCCCTGCTGCACCGCCGCCGCCGCCGTCGCGTCCACCCTCAACGCCCTCGACGCGGTGGCGGCGTGGCCGGCGGCGGCGCTCGTCGCCCCGGTCGGCGGCGACGGGGGCGTCTTTCTGCCGGCGGGGCCGGCGCGCCACGCGCCGGTGGTGGTCGCCGCCGCCGCGGCGGGGCACACCGTCGAGCGCCACGGTGGGGCGGTCGCCAGCGTGGAGCGTCGCGCCGTTGCGTGCGAGGGGGTGCCGTCTCGCCTCGGCGATGGCGGCGGCGGCGGCGGCAGCGTAACGCCCCCCCCGCTGCTCGCAGCCGTCGCCCTCGCAGACGTGCTCACGTGCCCGCCTGCGGTCGACGGTGTTCTACCGACGCCGCGCCTCCTCGGCGGCGCCGCCGGCGCCCTGCAGGGCGTTGCCGCCACCTACGTCACCGTCGGCGTGTCGATGGCCGCCGCGGCGCTCGTAGTGGCGGGAGTCAAGGCCGCCGAGGCCGGCGGCGGTGGTCAGCCCGGCCACGCGCCGCGCCAGCCTCTGCCGGCCGTGGCAGCAGTGGTGGTGGGGTCGGCGCTCCTGCCGGGACCGTGGGGGGGGCTCCTGGCGGCAAGCCTGGGCTGCATGGCCTATGCGCCGGTGGCAGCGGCGGCGGCCGCAATGAGGGCCGTCGTCGCGGCCGAAGGCGCCGTGGCGGCGGCAGGCGTCGGGGGGGGGGCGGCCGCCGCCGCTGCTGCGGTGCTGGCGGCGGCGGCGGCGTGTGGCTCCTCCCCGGCGGGTGGTGTCGTCCTGGTGGCCATGCCGCCGCCGGACGACGCGGCGCTCGTGGCGGCGATGCTGCGGCGGCCGGCGTCGGCGGCCGAGGCGGCCGCCCCCGCCGCCGCGACGCCGTCGGTGGTCGGCGCGGCGGTGGCGGCGGCGACGGCCGGCGTCCGCGCCACCGCGGAAACGGCGGCGACCGTCCTGACGGGCGCGGCGGGTCAGGCGGGGTCGCCCCCCGCCGCCGCCGCGCTCGCGGCCGTGCGTGCCGCGGCGGTCGGTGGTGTCTGGTGCGGCGGGGGGGGCTCCGCCGCCCCCGCGGCCCTCCTGCCCGCCGTCAGCGCCACCGTGGGCACGCTAGTGGCGGCCGCCGCCGACGGGGCGGTGGCGGACCTCGCGCCACTGCCGCCGCGGGGGACACACCTTCGGCCACGGTCCTCACCGCCGCCGCGGCGGCGGTGGCCGCGGCGAGCGCACACCCGCCGCCATCCCCGCCGACGCAGCTGCTCTGCGGCACCCTCCGCACCGCGGCGGCGGTGTTGCGGCCGCCCGCCGCGGGCGCGGCCGCCCCCGCCGCCGCCGGCGGCAGCGCCCCCCCGCTCCCCGACGCGCACACCTCGTCGGTGGCGGCCAGTCTCTTGGCCGCCGTCGCGCACCCGCGGTCGCCCCTCGAGGCGGCCTTCCCCCACCCGCCGCCGAAGACCTGCAACTGCGGGCGGCGGTCGTGCTTGCAGCCTCCACCGCGTCCCCGCACCCGCCCGTGCGGTCCGCGGCGGCGGCGGAGGCGGTGGCGCTCCTCCGCGCCGGCCGCCCGGCGGTCGTGCGGGAGGTCCTCGGGGGGCTCCTCCACGCGGGCGCGGGGGGTGGGTGGGGGGGGGGGGGGGGGGGGGGGTGCCCCGCGCCGGCGGCCGGCGCGCCCCGTCGGCGCGCCCGGGGGGGGCGCCCGCGTGTGCGAGTGGCTCCCCGCCGGCGGCTGCGTCGGCGGCGCCCCGGCCGCGCCCGTGCCGTGCGGCCGCGGCTGCCGCCACGCGCCGCGCGGCGGCGGTGCGGACCGCGGCGGCGCCTGCGGGCGTGGCGTTGCGGCGGCCGCCCGCGCGGACGCGCCGACCGCGCCCGGGGGGGTGCGGCGCCCCGCCCGCGGATGCCGGTGGGGGTGCCGGCGGCCTCGCGCGCGGCGCACCGCCGCGGCAGAGGGCGGCGCGTGCGGCGCGGCTGTGGCGGCGGGCGCGGGCGGCGCGCCCGCCGCTGGCGGCTGCCGCGCCGTGCCCCTGCGTCGCACGCGCAGAGGGGGTCGGCCGCTCGACGATTTTTTTTTGTTTTTTTTCGGCCGTCCACACGCACCCGCACCCACCAGGCTTCCACGCTGCGCTCATGCGCACGCGCGCTGTGTCGACGGTCGGTTGGGCGCTCGGCTTGCTCCCGCCTCGCCGCGGCTGCTGGTACGCCTCGGGCGCACCCGCTCTGCACGTCTGGCGGCGACGGCGGCGGCGGCGGCGGCGGCGGCGGCGGCGGTGGCGGCGGCGCAGTGGGCGGGGCGGGGCGTGTGCGCGAGCGCGTGGGTACCGTGCCGGTGGTGGCGGCTTTTTCGGCGCACTGGTGACGCCCCGGTGCGGGCGCACACCCACCGTCGACGCGGTCCCGGCTGGGCGCGTTTTTTTTTGTGCGGCCGCTGGGCAGGGGCTGGTGCGCGGGCGCGCCCGGGTCGATCCCGCCGCCCGCTGTTTTGGACCATGCAGCGCTGTGGGCGCCGACCGTCTGGGCGTCGGCGGTCGCCCCCTTGTGTCGCCTGCAACAGCCGCGGCGACGGCGGGGGCAACGATGGCGGCCATGGCGTCGCTGTCGCCGAGCCTGCGTCGCTTTGGGTCAGAGGGGCTCGGCGGCGCACGGCCATGCGTTGCGCGCCGCCGTCGCGGTGACACGCGCACCCGCGTCGCCGCCAACGTTGCCGACGCTGCCGCCGGCAAGACACTGGCGCCCGAGGCAATGCCTGGAGCAACACGCAGACCGGGGCGCAGCGGCTTGCCCCGGGCCGCGCGCGGAGCGTGGAGCAGCGCGCCCGCCGACGAGATGGCCCTGTGCACCAGTCGAGCCCGTTAAACAGTAAACCAGTGATGATTGAAATGCTCGCACGAATGTACAGCAAAAAAAAAAAACGACGCAGACCGCGGCGGACAAATGGGTGCGCAGGGACTGGGCGGCGGCGCCTCCGCGCCCCGTCACCGCGTCCCGTGGCGGGTGAACTTCAAGGCCAGAGCCGTCATGACGCGAGCCAAGACGATGAAGCCGACGAGCGCGCCAATGCCGACCCACTTGTCCATGTCCGTGACTGTGAAGCTGTCGAGCACCTCGACGCCACTGCCGATGGGGCACACGTCACAGGCGGGGTCTCCTGACTGCAAGGTCACGTCGATAAAAGTGGCGCCGTCCGGGATGGCCGTGCATGTCGAAAAGTCGGGGGGAAGGGGGATGGTCATGCGCTCCGCCGACGTGCAGGTGAACGTCATGTCCGGTAGGAGGTTGCGCAATACCGCTACGTTGTAGAACGAATAGGGGTTGCTCCAGAAAAGCCATATCCAGTAGACTGGGATGTCCACACGACGTATGAGGAAGCCAGACAGCAAATTCATAATCGTGTTGAAGAGGGGCGCCAGAGTGAGAGCAATCTCTTCCGTGGGCGACACTGCGGCAATGGCCTGCCCCATAAAGATGGCAAAGCCGTAGAACAGCACCGACGCAAGTAGGTAGACAGGAAAGGCCGACCACGGTAGGCCAACGAGCGCATTGTACGGGACCAAGAAGACAATGGTCGTGAGCACGGCGTATGGCACCTCGGCCGCCCCCGCCGCCATGTAGTATGCCCAGACGCCGTACTCCCCCGCAGCCAGCTCTCGGTACATGGCGGCGCGCGTGGCAATTGCCGGCGACACGGCGTTGTTGGTGGAGAGGATGCCCGGCAAGAGGGACAAGAAGGCCGCGCCGGGGATGAGGCGCGCCGCCTCCTGCGTGTTGCCGTCTTTGGAGAAATTTGCAACCTGCAGCAGCGACAGGCCGAGGAGGCAGGCCAAGAAGGCCATTGTGACCAGCCGCGTAAAGTTGTACGCGGGGAGCCGCCAGTAGCGACGGTACACACGCACCGTCAGGTACCGCAGCTGCTGGCGGCGGCTGGCAGCGCGCTTGCCCCCCGTGGGCACCCGGCCGTGAAGCTCGGGGGGGACCAGCGGTGGCTTGCCGTCTGTGCCGGCAATGCGCGCCTCAACGGCCCGGCGCTCGTCCGACTGGAGCCACACCTCATTCCAGTCGATGGCAGACTTGCCGGTGGTGCCCGCGCCAATGACCGTCAGCTGCGGGTGGGGGACGAGCACAGATACAACAAGGAACGAGCAATGTATGAACAAGTTAGGGTCGGTGAGTGAACCGAGTCGACAGGGGACACACTGCAGCGCCCGCACGATGGCAAGCCCGGTCGCCACACATACCCAGCTAATCACATTCGAACCCCGATGCAGGCACGTACGCGACATGCACACTCCTTTGCAACAACTCCTACCCCCCCAACGTACCATGTGGTCGGCCGGGCTGCGCCCATGAGGCAAAGGCACCGCCCCGTGGTCCTCAAAGTATCCCATCAGTTTTCCCCCCGCCACGCCCGCGTGCGGCTCCCCCTCGGCCGAGTTGAGGTCGCCCATGTAAACCATGCGGCCGCCACGGGAGAGCAGCAGCAGACGGTCAAAGGACGCAAATAGCTCCTGTGACGGCTGGTGGATGGTGCAGACGACCGCCACGCGGTCGGCGGCGATGAGTCGCAGACCGGCGACAACCGACAGCGCGTCACGCGCATCAAGGCCGGACGTCGGCTCATCGAGGAAGAGGATGGCGTCCGTGCCGAGGCCGACCAGCTCACAGCCAATCGTCAGCTTCTTGAGGTGCGACGGGGACAGTGACAGGATGAGCTGGTGTTGCACAACCCGCAGCTGCAACTTGTCCATCGCGTCCTCCACACGCGCCGCCTGCTCCGCGGCCGTCACATCGCGGCCGCCGCGGAGGGCGGCAGAAAACTCGAGTGCCTCCCGCACGGTTGCCTCCCGCACGTGTAGGTCTGCCTGCTCAACATACCCAGACAACTTGGCAAAACCGAGGGGGCCGAGTGGCACACCGTTCACCAGCACCTCGCCGGTGGTGTCCCCCCCCGTCTTGCGCTGCGCCAGGACGTCAAGCAGCGTCGTCTTGCCCGCCCCAGAGCTCCCCATGAGTGCCAGCAGTTGACCATGCTCGGCAAAGCCGACCACCTCGTTCAGCAGCTGCTTGGGCTCCTTTTTGGCGTCGATGGTGTAGCTGAGGTTGCGCCACGTCAGCACGGCACCGTGGCCGCCCTTTTCCGGCACCGACGCCGGTGCCGGCCACCCCGCCGCCGCCAGGTCCGAGGCAGACGCGCGAAAGATGGACGACGTCATGGACGTGGTGTCGGCCACGTCCTCGGTCGGCACCGCCACCGTCACCGGCTTGCCGTCGACAGTGGCCGTGGCGAGGCCGTACTTCTCGCGTAGCGCCCCAATGATGACCGCCGTCGCCCCCGACAGCGTCCCCGTCGATTGGCGGCTGAGCTCCCGGTCGAGCGCCATCCGCGGCGGCGACCGCGCGTCCGGGTCGACCGAGCCCACAGGCCTGCGGTAGGCGTAGGCTGCTGGCTTGAGCCGCCCCATGCGGTACGCCGTCAGCCCGACGGTGAGCAAGAAAAAGCCGACCAGCGCCAGCGCGTCCCACAGCAGCCACATCCCGCCGGTGCGCGCTTGGAAATTGGTCTCAACGTAGGCGGTGCCCGTCGACACGGGGCACACTTTGAGGGCGTCGGGGATGGCCGCGTTGAGCGGCAACAGGCCAGCCGCCGTGCACGTCAAGTTCAGGCCGTCAAACTCATTGATGAGGAGCGCATGAAACGCATACTGGACGGGGCTTGCCCAGTAAATCCAGACGAGGAACTTGGGGATGGCGGAGCGTGGCACCAGGAAGCCCGAAAAGAGGACCGCTACGATGAGCGCCACGCCGCCAATCGCACCAGCAACGTCCTTGTTGCCCATTGTCGACAGCAGCCGCGCGTACGTGGACACAAACAGCGACAGCAGGAAGAGAATGGCGATGTAGTAGGCAAAGCGCTCCCCAAACGCCCCAAGGTTGAGGCCCGCCAAGAAGTAGATGGAGACGGAGTAGCACACAGACTTGACGAGCACCGTGAGGGCATCCGTGATGCTCGCCGCCAAAACAAACGGCAGGACCGAGTAGAAGCCAGCCCCGCCGCTCTGCTTGGCAAAGACGGTGCGCTCGTCAAACTTGGTCGGCAGACTGCCCAGTTCCCCAAACGCGAGGAAGAGCATGCCCATGAACAGCAGCCCGCCACGGGAAAAGGCGCCCGCCTCGGTGTCGTCCACGCGAAAAAAGATGCTGCCGAGCACCAGCCCAAAGACGACGTTGGCGAGCACCGTGACGACAAACGTGACGGGCTGGGAGAGGATCAACTGCAACGACCGCCGGAGGAGGATGGAAAACTGCCGGGCGGAGCTCTGCAGCGCCACCCGGTTAACCTTGCGCTGCAGGTCGGGCGTCGGCTCGGTGGGTGGCGGCGCGCCCTTGACGCCCTCCGCCAGCGCCGCCTGCACGTCGGCGGCGTAGGGAGAGCGCGAGAAGGCGTCGACAAAGTCGCCGACCGTGCGTGGGGCGGTCGCCTCGCAGCCGGGAGAAATGAGGGCCTCTTGAAAATTGGGGTCACTGACGGTAGTGATGAGCTCGGGGACGGAGCGGGTGGTTGGCTTGTGGAAGCCGAGGCCCATAAAGTACTCGAGCGCCTCGCTGGTCGGCCCAAAATACAAGCAGCGGCCCGCATCGAGCACGCACAGCTGTGGAGGCCGGCGGCGGACGGAAGAGCAAGAAGCACCATGCAGGGGGCGCCAGCCAGAGTCAGGCCAGCAGTGCACAGAGTGACAGCAAGCGGGGGAAGGGAAGAGCGTCGGTCAGCACGTTGCCCGCAGGCGGCCTTCACACAGGGCACCACACCCAAACATCCGCGAGCACACCCCTCGACGCGCCAGCTCAACAAAGCCGCGCGGCACGTACCTTGTCAAACTCGTTGAACACCTCCTCGGGCGGCTGCTGCATGCTGCTAATCACCACCGACCGGCTGCGGTGGGTCATCCGCCGCATGGCGCGAACAATGTCCAGCGTCGTTGCCGAGTCGAGCCCCCGCGACCAATTGTCCATGACAATGACCGAGCCCGCCATGCCCGCCACCGCCATCTCCCCAATGGTCACCCGCTTCCTCTCGCCGCCACTGACGCCGCGGAGCGTCGCGTCCCCGACGGGCGTGTCGAGCGTGCCCGCAATGCCGAGCGTGCGCGCGACGAGCCGCACGCGGTCGCGGCGCAGGGTGGGCGCGTACGGCACGTAGTCGGGGAGCTTAAACTCGGCCGCATACGACAGGGTGTGCCGCACCGACAGCTGCGGGAAGTGCTCGTCGTGCTGCCCAACCACCCGCAGCAGGTGGTTGACGGCCACGCGGTCCTCGCGCGGGATCTCCTGGCCATTGTACAGCACCTGCCCCGCGGTCGACGCGAGCCCCTGCCGCCGCAGGGAGAGGAGCTTGAGCAGCGTCGACGCGCCGCCGCCCGGCGGCGCGAGCACCAACACCATCTCCCCCGGGCGGGCGTAGCCGCTCACCTTGGAGAGGATGGTGTGGTAGCGCTCCGCGTCGGGCAGCTGCCGCGCGTGGCGCCACCGCACCAGCCGGCGGGCGGCGCGGTAGAGGCCCTTCCACACGCCCAGCGCCTGCGTGCCGACCGTGTCGCGCAGGGGCCCAGACGCCACGTCCACGCGGGCGGTGAGGTCCCGCCACGCGACGCCGACTTCGGGTTGGGTCAGCCCGGCCTTGTCGACAATCTCGGTGACGAGCGCCTCGTAGGCGGGCAGGTCAAACGCCTCCGAGTCCAGGTCAAAGCGGGGCTCCTTGTGCCACTCGCCATACTCGGCTTCGATGGCCCTTTTGGTGCGCCAGTAGCTCGCCGTTTTGCCAAACGGGCTCATCGCCCGTGGGGGGGGGGGGGGGGGGGGGGCGGCGGGGGGTGGGGTGGCGTGGCGTGGCGTCGGGTGGGGTGGCAAGGATCCGCCGTCAGCCGCCCGTCGGTGGGGTGGCGGTGCCGCGCCCGCGACCGCGGTCGGCGTCGCCACGATGCAGCCGCCCGCGGCGGCCGGTGCCGGCGGCGGGCGGCGGCGGCTCGCCGGCGCCCAAACCTTTTCTCGCCTCTTCCCCCGCTCCGCGTCGCACGCGTCGGGAGGCAGCGGCAGCGGCTGTGGCGGCGGCGGCGACGCGGCCGACGTCCGCCCCCCGTCGGCCGACGCTTCAGCGGGTGGCCGGCCGAGCGGCGACGCGGGCGCCAATGGCGCTGACGGCGGCGCCTCGGCCACTCCCACCTCGGCGGCGGGCGCCCCCGCGCGCCGCGGCGGCCGGCTGTCCGAGGCCATTGCCAGCAGCGGCGGCAGCGGCAGCGTCGGCGGCGGCAGCAGCGTCGGCGGCGGCGGCTCGACGCGGCAGCCGTCCGTGATACACGCGCGCGCGGCAGCGCTCGTTGCCGACGCGACCGCCGCCGGGGTGGCGGAGGAGGTGGCCGACACGCGGCGCGTCGCCCTCGTGCGGGTGGTGCTCGGGGAGCACGGCGGCGGGGATGCGGTGGTCGACGCGGTGCGCGCGCGGCTGCGGTCCCTCGACGAGTTGCCCGTCCTCAACGCGCTGACGCTCCTCGACGAGCTGATGCGCACGTGCCCCATTTTCTACCGGCACGTGGCAGGGCCCATGGTGTCCGGCGGCGGTGGCAACGGCGGTCGCGACCGCGTGCCGCTTGGGGGACCCAGCAGACGCCCCCCCCGGCGCGCCGCGTCGGGGCGGCGGCGGCGGACCAGAGCAGCTCTGCTGCACCGCCGCCGCCGCCGTCGCGTCCACCCTCGAAGCCCTCGACGGGGTGGCGGCGTGGCCGGCGGCGGCGCTCGTCGCCCCCGTCGGCGGCGACGGGGGCGTCTTTCTGCCGGCGGGGCCGGCGCGCCACGCGCCGGTGCTGACCGCCGCCGCCGCGGCGGGGCACACCGTCGAACGCCACGGCGGGGCGGTCGCCAGCGTGGAGCGTCGCGCCGTTGCGTGCGCGGGGGTGCGGTCCCGCCTCGGAGAAGGCGGCGGCGGCGTCCGCAGCGTCACTCACCCCCCGCTGCTCGCAGCCATCGCCCTCACGGACGTGCTTACGTGCCCGCCTGCGGTCGACGGTGTTCCACCGACGCCGCGCCCCCTCGGTGGCGCCGCCGGCGCCCTGCCGGGCGTTACAGCCACCTACGCTGCCGTCGGCTTGTCGATGGCCGCCGCGACGCTCGTAGTGGCGGGCGTCAAGGCCGCCAGGGCCGGCGGCGGCGGTAAGCCCAGCCGCGCGCCGCGCCCGCCGCTGCCGGCCGTTGCCGCTGCGGTGGTGGGGGTGGCGCTCCTGACGGGAGCGTGGGGGGGGCTCCTGGCGGCGGGCCTGGGCTCCATAGCCCCTGCGCCGGCGGCAGCGGCGGCGGCCGCGATGGAGGCCGTCGTCGCCGCCGACGGCGCCGTGGCGGCGGCGGGCATCGGGGGGGGGGGAGGCCTACGCCTCTGCTGCGGTGCTGGCGGCGGCGGCGGCGTGTGGCTCCTCCCCGGTGGGTGGTGTCACCCTGGCGGCCACGCCGCCGCCGGCCGACGCGGCGCTCGTGGCGGCGCTGCGGCGGCGGCCGGCGTCCGCGGCCGAGGCGGCCGTCCGCGCCGCCGCGACGCGGTCGGTGGTCGGCGCGGCGGTGGCGGCGGCGAAGGCCAGCGATGGCGCCGCCGCGGCAACGGCGGCGGCCTTCCTGAGAGGCGCGGCGGGTCGGGCGGGGTCGCCCCGCGCCGCCGCCGCGCTCGCGGCCGTGCGTGCCGCGGCGGCCGGTGGTGTCTGGTGCGGCGAGGGGGGCTCCGCTGGCCCCGCTGCCCCACTCCTGCCCGCCGTCGGCGCCACCGTCGGCACGCTGGTGGCGGCGGCCGCCGACGGGGCGGTGGCGGACCTCGCGCCACTGCCGCCCCCGGCGACACCCCTTCGGCAACGGTCCTCACCGCCGCCGCGGCGGCCGCGGCCGCGGCGGGCGCACACCCGCCGCCGTCCCCGAAGACGCAGCTGCTCTGTGGCGCCCTCCGCGCCGCGGCGGCGGTCTTGCGGCCGCCCGCCGCGGGCGCGGCCGCCCCCGCCGGCGGCGGCGGGAGAACCCCCCCGCTCCCCGACGCGCACAACTCGGCGGTGGCGGCCAGCCTCTTGGCCGCCGTCGCGCACTCGCGGTCGCCCCTCGACGCGGCCTCCCCCCACCCGCCGCCGAAGACCTGCGGCTGCGGGCGGCGGTCGTGCTGGCAGCCTCCACCGGGTCTTCGCACCAGCCCGTGCAGTCCGCGGCGGCGGCGGGGGCCGCGGCGGTCCTCCGCGCCGGCCGCCCGGCGGTCGTGCGGGAGGTGCTCGGGGGGCTCGTCGACGCGGGTGCGGGGGGGGGGGGGGGGGGGGGGGGGGGGGGGGGGGGGGGGGGGGGGGGGGGGGGGGGGGCGTCGGCGCCGCCGCCGCCGCCGTCGGCGCCCCGTGCCACCTACCCGGGGGGGGGTGGCGCGCGCGGCCGGCGGAGCCCACGGCGCCACGGCTGGCCGTGGCAGCGCTGACGCGCTCGCTGGCGGCGGTGGCGGCATTCGACGCCGCGGCGACGGCGGCGGCGGCGGCGGCGCCGTCGGCCGCTGCCGCCGCCGCCGTCGCCGCCACATCTGCCGATGCGGATCTGGTCGCCGCCATCGGGGCAGTGGCGGCGGCGGCCACCACCCCCGCAGTGCGGTGCGCGTTGCCGCCAGCTCCTACTGCGGCGCCCTCCGCGGCGCTGCCTGCGGCAGCGGCGGCGGTCCCTGCACGCCCGGGGGCGGCCGCCGGCTTCCCCGCTGCCGCGCGCGCGGCGGGGGCGGGAGTCGGCGGTGGCTCCGCCGCCGCCCGGTCGGCCGAAGCGGTGGCCGGCGCCGCCGGCAGCCTGCCCCCGCCGCACCGGCCTCCCGCGGCCGCCCTGACGCTCGCCTCCGTGGCGAGGTTGCTTCTGGTGGCGGCGGAGGTGCACGGGGGCGTTGCGGCCGCGACAGCCGTGTGGCTTGCCGTCGGAGGGGGGTTGGTTGGGGGGGGGGAGGCGGCGTCGGCGGGCTAACGTCCGCATCGGCTTCGGCGTCGCTCCCCCACCACGTGCGGGCGGCGCCCACTGTCGACGCGGTGGCGGCGCTGGGCACGTGTGGCGACGCAAGGGTGGGCGCGGTGCTCCACGTCGTCGTTGAAGCGCTTCAGACGGCGGGGGGCGGAGACGGGGGGGCGCGGGGGGTGCTCGCGGCCCTCCCGGCGGACCGCAAGGGGCTCTGCAAGGCCGTCGTGCGCGCGTGGGAAGCGGGGGCGAAGTGTTACGGAAATCTGTGAGG
>ENA-ORXR01004595-ORXR01004595.1-marine-metagenome-genome-assembly--contig:-NODE-4595-length-11449-cov-12.271017_pt1 | contig 11449 bp, 6 predicted proteins | sample MGYA00237866_ERZ511479 | MGnify/ENA metagenome assembly ERZ511479 | reverse complement strand
TTTGTCTTCAAAAGGTGTTCCAAACTGGGCGGTGGGGGAACATTATCTCCGTAAAAATCCTTAATACCTGACAAAGGGATTTGTTCGATATCGCCGCCGATTGACCCTTCTGAAAAGAACATTGGCATCCAGGGATCAAACTTTGTCAGAAGCTCCGGCTCGACGTCCGGATGATCTTCGAGATAATTATTTAACCCCGCCGCCCAAGCATCGCATAATGCCTGCAGCCATTCGGGTGCATCAGCATAGGCCGCCTTCGCTTCATCTACCGTCATATAAAGCCGGGCGCGTAGGTCGGAAAATAGCGCGTCCTCGCCTTCGACCTCCGCCAGCCGTCCCGTCGCCCAAATATAATTGCGCTCAATCCGCGGGAAGTCATCTTCCGCCTGCGCGTAGATCATCCCGTAGACGGCATCGGCATCCGTCTTGCCGTAAATATGAGGAATACCAAAATCGTCGCGGATAATTTCAGCAGAATAAGTCGACGCTTGTTCCGTTTCCTTTTGCCCGCAGCCGGACAAAATAAGGCCCGCAGCCAACCCGAAAACAATGACCTTAAACCACATATCTATCTCCCTCTATTATCGCTAACAGAGGGCTTCATTAAAGGCCAGTCCTGACGATTACTCCGTATCGCCAGGGGCTTCAGGTGTTGGAGGCGTTTCCGGTGTTGGCGTTTCTTCAGCGCCGTCCTCGCCCTCTTCATCATCCGTTTCTTCAATCCGGCCAACACTCACCACGCGTTCTTCATCCTTCACGCGGATGACGGTGACGCCGCGCGCGCTGCGGGAGACGATGGAGATATTTTTGACCGGGCAACGAATAAGCTGTCCGCCATCCGTCACAATCATCAACTGGTTATCCTCGAGTATGCTCATGGAACGAACGAGTTTCGCGGGCTCGGATTTTTTGCCTCTGTCGAGGTTTTGAGCCGTGACACCTTGCCCGCCGCGATTCATGCAACGGTAGTCATAGGACGAGCTGCGTTTGCCCATACCATCATCCGCAAGGGTCAGAAGGAATTGCTCATTGGCCTGCAAGAAGCCGAGACGTTCGGGGTCGAGTGAGGTTTCAACGGCGGCATCCTCTGCTTCATCCTCGGTTTCATCAATATCGTCCGACCCCGACAAAGCGCGTCGCATCGCGTTGGCATGTTTCATATAAGCGCGGGCTTCGTCGGTTTCGATATCGACGTGGCGCAAGATGGCCATGGAGATGACTTCGTCGCCGCCCTCTTCTCCATATTTAGCCAGTTTAATGCCGCGCACGCCTGATGACGTTCGGCCAACAAAGCGGCGTACATCTGTCGCGCGGAACCGAATAGATTTGCCGTTAGCCGTTGTCAGCATCACATCGTCATCTTCAGTGACCACGCGTACATCGACAATGCCGTCACCCTCATCGGGTTTCATCGCGATTTTACCGTTGCGGTTAACACGGGTGAAATCAGACAAGCTGTTGCGGCGAACCCCGCCGGAGCGAGAGGCGAACACGATATCGAGTTCCGCCCAGCTTTCTTCATCCTCGGGCAAAGCCATGATGGAATTAATTGTCTCGCCCTGTTCGAGCGGCAGCAAATTCACGAGGGCTTTCCCGCGCGTATTCGGCCCGCCCGGCGGCAATTTCCAAACTTTTAGCTTATAAGCCATTCCGGTCGAGGAGAAAAACAGAACCGGCGTATGTGTCGTTGCGACAAAGACTGTCGTGACGAAATCTTCGTCCTTCATCGACATGCCGGCGCGGCCTTTACCGCCTCTGCGCTGGGCGCGATAGGTGTCGAGCGGCGTGCGCTTGACGTAACCCGCAGCGGTCACAGTGACCACCATATCATCAACAGCAATGAGATCTTCATCTTCGAAATCCATGCCGCCTTCGGTAAAGATAGAGCGGCGCGGCGTTGCAAACTTTTCTTTTATTTCAGTAAGTTCGCCTGAAATGATAGTCTGAACGCGGGCGCGGCTGCGCAAGATATCCAAAAGGTCTGTGATGGTCGCCGCGAGCTTTTCCGCTTCCTCGGTAATCTCGTCCATACCAAGTTGCGTGAGCTTTAAGAGACGTAAATCAAGGATCGCTCGCGCTTGTTCTTCCGTCAGTTGGATGCTGCCATCAGCCATTAATTTCGAACGCGGGTCCGCGATTAATTTAATTAACGCGCCCATATCTTGCGCGGGCCATGTCCGCGCTGTTAGCTTATCGCGCGCCTCTTTTGGGTTCGCAGATGAGCGAATAATCCTGATAATTTCGTCAATATTCGCAACAGCTGTCGCCAGTCCAACGAGGATATGTGCGCGGTCGCGGGCTTTGCTGAGATCAAATTTCGTGCGGCGGGCAATGACTTCTTCCCGGAACGCCAAGAAGGCTTCCAGCATATCGCGAACATTCATTTGCATCGGTTTGCCGCCATTCAAGGCCAGCATATTAGAGCTGAAATTTTGCTGCATGGGTGTGTAGCGGAAGAGTTGGTTCAGCACGACTTCGGGGACGGCATCCCGTTTAAGTTCAACGACGAGGCGCATACCGACACGGTCCGATTCATCGCGGACGGCAGAGACGCCTTCGATCTTTTTATCATTGACCAATGTCACGATTTTCTTTTGCAAATTGGCTTTATTGACTTGGAACGGCAGTTCGGTCGTCACGATGGCAAAACGGTCTTTGCGAATTTCTTCGATCTCTGTTTTGGCGCGAACCGTGACCGACCCCCGGCCTGTCATAACGCCTTGGCGCGCACCGGAGCGGCCCATGATCAAGCCGCCGGTCGGGAAGTCAGGCCCCGGAATGATCTCGAGCAGTTCTTCATCCGTCAGCTGACCGTTCTCCATGAGCGCCAAGGTGGCCTCGATGACTTCGCCGAGGTTATGCGGCGCAATATTCGTGGCCATACCCACGGCAATACCGCCCGCGCCATTAACGAGAAGGTTTGGATAGCGCGCAGGCAGAACAACAGGCTCGCTCTCTGACGCATCATAGTTATCTTGGAAATTGACCGTATTCTTTTCGATATCAGCAAGAAGGCTTGCGGCGGGACGGTCCATGCGGACTTCCGTGTACCGCATCGCAGCGGGCGGATCGCCGTCCACAGAGCCAAAGTTGCCCTGCCCGTCGAGCAGAGGCAGGCGCATGGAGAAATCCTGCGCCATACGCACCAATGCGTCGTAAACAGCCGTATCCCCATGCGGATGGTATTTACCGATAACGTCGCCAACAACGCGGGCAGATTTACGGTAGGCCTTCTCGCGCGTAAAACCATTTTCGTGCATAGCGTAAAGAATACGCCGATGGACAGGTTTCAGCCCGTCGCGAACGTCAGGAATGGCCCGAGAAACGATGACCGACATCGCATAATCGAGATAGGAGCGTTTCATCTCCTCTTCGATTGTTATCGGCGAAACTCCATCCTCTTGGATCGGTTCCGGACGTTCATTATCGTCTTCCGGGATATCGGTCTCATCGGCCATTCAGCACTCGATTCGGCAGGGTTGAATTATTTGTTAGACCCTAGCACTTTGCTGCTACGTATTCAAACCTGACAGCCTATTAAAACCGCGTTCCTGAGGAGAGATAAAATGAGAAAAACTGCAATGATTACAGCCCTTACCGGGACGGCGATGGTGTTGGCTGCGTGTGGGTCGGGGAGTTTCGTTCCTGAAGACGCCACTTTTCCAATTATGGACACCAAAAGCGACCAGATTGGTACATTGGTGATCACAACCCTCAAGGACGGAGGCGTTGAATTAAACGTGGCCATCAGCGAGTTAGAGCCGGGCTCGAGGGCTATGCACATACACGAAACCGGAAGCTGCGTGGGCCCGGACTTTAAAAGCGCCGGCGGCCATTATAACCCGGCGAGTGTTGCGCATGGGCAAGTCGAAGACGGCCCGCATGCCGGCGACATGATGAATGTCGAGGTCGGTGCGGACGGTATGGGCCGCTTCACCGTAATCAATGAGAACGTTTCCCTGCGGGGCGGTGAGCGTCCCGCCTTGATGGATAGCGACGGCTCGGCTCTGGTCATTCACGGCGGCGCAGACGACTATAAGAGCCAACCTAGCGGCGCCGCAGGACCTCGCGTGGCCTGTGCCGCTATCCCTGCGGGGTAGAGGCTCAGCCCGCTTTAATTCAGCCGGACATTGGAGCGGATAATATCTTCTCCGATTTTTTCAAATGCGGCTTCAAAGGCCTTCGCGTTACTTGCATCAAAGTAATGCTGTGTTCTCGTAGACCGATCTGCGCAATGTCCGAGCGCCAAGCCGTTTCCGTTGCGTCCGTTGGACAAGCAGCGGCTGCCGTCGTCCTTGGGCCTGAGATCCTCTACTGAGGTATCGTTTGGCGAGGCACATTCCACGAGTAGTAATTCGCCGATATCTTCCGCATCGAAAGCTACGGAATAGAGGGAAATCCCCGCGTCTTTAATCTCATTACAAAGCTTAATCGACTCCTGATCAAATTCGGGCTCATTATTGTTCCCGTCAGTCATGAAAATCATGTATTCTTGCAGGCGGGACTGATCAAAATCCGGATCAGTTGACGCCCGAACGGCCCGGTCGTTTATCAGTTGCGTATAACTGTTTTGGAGCGCGGGAGAAGAGTCAGTTCCGCCGTCCGCATAGAGCGCCGTGACCGAGCTCTCAAGATGACGCCACCCCCAATACATGGGCTGTGTATCTACCAATTCGGTATTATAGGCTGACATCCCTGTTCTTATAACATTGCGAAGCTTGTCAGGCTCGTCGGTTCCGGCTTCGATAGCTCTAAATAGGCCCGCCGTCGCCGACTTCAGAACTTCAATTTTCTTGCGTCCGTCTGACGTCGTGTCATCCATTGACCCGGACACGTCGAGCGCGAAAGCAATTGAGACGGGGTCTAAATTGTTCAATAAATAGCTTGCCGTGCTGTCTGATCCGATGGATTGGACACTTCTGCCGAAAAGGCCGCCGAATGAGAGATTTAGTTCGGCCGGTATGGTCACGGTCACTCTTTCAGTCGTATCATCAAAAACGACAGTAGGTTCGCCGACTAAATATCCCGGGGCGAGATTAACGACATTGGCGTCGAGGTAAGCCCGCACAATTTCCATCCGGTCGCCGTCATCCGCCTCGGAAGCTATTGCGCCTGCGAGGGCTGCAGCGTCTGCGATAGATTGCGCCCGCGCTTTGGTGGACATCATCCGCGTGCCGTCAATGGCTAAGCCGAGAAACATGCCGCAGGTCACGACCACGGCGCTAAACATCATGGCGACATTGCCGCCTTCAGATTTTAAATAACAATTCCACATAACCCACATCCAACCCACTTAGTATCGTTACTTATGGAACGGGTTTCGTTAAATCACCGTGAATCGTTATGGTTTACGAGAGGTGTTTATTTCGGAGATGTAGGCTAATGATTATCAATCATTTGCCATCGTCACCCCAAAGATCCTTCCACCAGGTCGGACCTCTGTCTTCGTTTTTATCTTTGACATCAAACTTCGCGCCTTTTCCGGATGACGAAATATCTTCCCAGATATCCGAGCGGTCCCAGCCCGTTAGATTGGCGAGGGTTTTGACTTCCTTCTCTTTGCGCTCATTGACCATTTTCTTGTAATCCTTGGCGGCGTCGCATTGCATGTCCCCTTCAAAGGCGTGACGCAGCACATATCGGCCTTGGAAATTCTGCTTATTGCCCGTCGTTTTAAATTTCAGGTCCTCCGGGAAACTCTTGGCATCATATCGCACATGCAGCCGCGTGACGAAGACGTCTTGCGCTTGTGGCATAGGTCGGAACGTCAGCCCGCCCGGCATGGGTTTCTGATTGCCATTTCCGCCAAGCCAGAAAACGCCCAGTTCCTGCAACTGTTCCCGGCTCAGCGGGTCTGCGGCGCAAGGATCGCACCAGCCCATATCCCAGGCATATTCCATAAAGACGCCGTGGCCGCCCTCACCCTTAGCCGCCGTCTTATACATGCTCTTATAAAAGTCAGGAAATTCATCTTTGATATAGACGGGAAGCTCTTGCCCTGACGGGATTTTTTGCGTGCGGTAATTCGTTGTCTCTACCTGTCCTTCGCGGGTCAGCGCGTAAACGAACAGGTCCTGATCGCCGCGCGCGTTGAGCGTGCCGAGACGAATGGGCAGCATGAATTTCGGGCTTTCAAACGCAACCGCAATTGGGCGTAAAAACTCGTTTCCGGTTTTGGATTGCTCTTCGAGGTTCACTTTAGCGATAAAGAACTTCATATCCTGCTTAATATAGCTGCCGAGAATACGTCCCGCGCCATTCGGTACTTGGTATCCATTCTCATCGAGGTAAGTCATCAAACCATCAGATTGCGTCGCAGAGAGGAGTTGTATGTCATATTCACCCACAGTGAACTCATCTTCAATTGTAACACCGAGGGATCTGGCGCGTTCTTTACGAGCTCCAGTAACTACAAAAGTGTCCTGAGCAGATCCAGCCGCCATACGCTCATATATCATCTGCGGTGCGCAGGGATCATCGTCAAAATATTCAACCAGACGCGGCGCGGTGTAAGCGTCTAAATGCTTCAGAAGCGCGGGGTCGCTGATGTGAACTTGCTCGCGCGTGATGGCGGTTGGCACGGGAATGACCATCGCAAATTCGGTTAACTCGCCTTGGTAATCATTCGCCATTGTGATGACTGTGCGATCTCCATCGCGGACCAAGGCCACTTTGGAGCTTTCATTGAATAAATCCGTGCCGGCCTTTGCGACATAAAATCCGCAAAATGCCTGAGCGGAAGATGCCGTCGCAACGACGCCCAGCGCCAGCGCGCTACTCAGCAGGTGTGAGAGTTTCATGATGATCTCCATGTTTACTTGAACGGGAAAGGGTGAATTGGGTTGGCCAGTGATAGCGGCCGGACGGGAGGATGCGGTCAATCAGCGGCACTATGGGCGCGCAAAGAATAAGCGCGAGAATAATGCCCGCCGCATTGTAAAATCCGAATTGAATGATGAAGCCGACTGTCGCGACAAGCGCGGCAAATATCACGCGGCCAAGGCGCGAGTCCGGCGTCGTCTTCGGGTCGGAAATCATAAAAAAGGCAAAGATAAGCAAGGCCCCTGATTGCATTTGGTGGACGGGAATGGCGAGCGGGTCGCCGAGCCAAAGCGCGCGGCCGAATATCAGCGCGGCGTAGAACCCTAGAAGAGAAAGCGACACATCCCAACGTTTCGCCTTGCCCGTCACCACGCCGCCCAGCGCCAGTAGCAAGAGCGCAAAGAGTGTCGCCTGCCCCCACTGCCCCGGAGAAATCCACGCTGCCCCAAAAAGGAGCGAGAGGATAACGAGTCCGAAATTCGCAGGATTGAAGATGTGCTTGCCCCTCCAACGAATGAGATATTTCGACGCGACAGCGATAACGCCCGCCGCAACTGACAGCGTGACTGACCCGGTTCGGAGTAAAAGCGTCAGAGAAAGCGCAGAAATAAGCGGACTGCGCGGGTCAAATGGGCGCTTGATAATCTTATCGGCAACGGCCTGTGTCGTCAGCGTCGCCCCGACGCATCCGACCACATGCCACCACGGCAGATGGAAGCCGTAATGGAAAAGGCCCATCAAAATGAGGCTGGAAAGAACGGAAATCTGATAATTGCGCGGGTCAGCGAGAAGAACGCTTAGCTTTCGCGTCTGATCGGAAACTTCCGTCATATCCATCCTTTCCCAATTGAATTACAATAACACGAGAACAATGCGGCGTAATAATGACAAATTAACCACGTTCTCCAGTGTAAGACGGATCTCAGAGGGGAATCCTTGGTGGGTGTGTGAGGAAATGTGAGATTGTTTAGGTTATCGGCAAATATAGAACCCGCAAGACCCGTATGAAACAACCCCTCGGCTGGCCTCGGCTCAAGGCCGGGGTGACAATTATTAACCAACGCAGCGTTGGTCTTCCCATGTCATCCCGGGCCTGACCCGGGACCTTTGCAGATTGATATATATGCGACGTCAGAGAAACACGAAACAAAGGCGTCAAACGCAAAGCCAAAGGTCCCTGCTCGAGGCAGGGATGACATGGGCGTGTTGCGCTACGTCAATCCGCTCAATCCGCCTCCAAATTCTTGATTGTCAAATCTTCCCAATCAAGGTTTTGTATTTCAACCCCAATTTTGAACGGGCTTCCCACTCGATTGTCGTGACAGTGGCCAGGCCCACGATGGCCTTGCAAGGCGAGTTTAGGTAGAGACACCTATAACCTTGGCCAAAACTGAGAGGAACGCCAATATTGGGAGTGCAATTATAAATGCCAATATGCAGCAAATCCCAATAAGGAAACCCTTCTCTATCACGTCCTGCATAATACCCTCTCGTCAATTGTTACAGCGTGTTATACTGTTTTATTAGGCCTGTAAGGACCTAAAACGGGATTTCATCATCCAGATCGAAGTCGCCTTTCGGGCCTTCCATTGTGGAGGCACTGCGAGAGCCGCCACCTTGATCCATATTACCATAACCGCCGCGGTCTTGATTGTAGCCTCCGCCGCCGCCTTGACTGCCGCCTCCGGAGCGTCCGCCGCCCCCGCCTTGACCGCCCGCACTATCAAGCATGGTTAAATTGCTGTTCGGGCCGGAAACTTTTACCTTCGTGGTGTAACGGTCGTTCCCGTTCTTATCTTGCCACTTATCTGTTGTGAGTTGACCTTCGATATAAAGTTTTGATCCCTTCTTAACGTAACGCTCAACGACACCGCAGAGACCCTCACCGTAAATTTCAATGGAATGCCATTCAGTTTTCTCACGACGTTCGCCTGTATTACGGTCTTTCCAGTTTTCGCTGGTGGCCATCCTTAGTTTCGCGACTTTGCCGCCATTACCGAATGTGCGGATTTCAGGGTCTGCACCCAAGTTTCCGACGAGAATTACTTTGTTGACTGAGCCTGCCATGGGACCACCTATTGAGTTTTTGTTCGCTTTATGTTCTAGCCGACTCACAGCTTCGTTGCAAGGCGCGGCTTCATTCACCTTGTTTTGGGTCGGGGCGACATCTATGTCCACGCCCAGCCGTAGATAACTTGTTAAGAACCGAGACCCTCACTGCATGGCCATGTTAAAAAATATCGAAGTTCGCGGTGCGCGTGAGCATAATCTGAAGGGCGTCAATGTCGACCTCCCGCGCGATAAGCTCATCGTCATTACCGGGCTGTCAGGGTCGGGCAAATCCTCGCTCGCCTTCGATACGATCTATGCCGAAGGTCAGCGGCGCTATGTCGAGAGCCTCTCGGCCTATGCGCGGCAGTTTTTGGAGCTGCAATCCAAGCCGGATGTGGATTCGATTGAGGGCCTCTCCCCCGCCATTTCGATTGAGCAGAAAACAACGTCCAAGAACCCTCGCTCGACCGTGGGGACGGTGACGGAAATTTATGACTATATGCGTCTGCTCTGGGCGCGGGTCGGTATTCCTTACTCCCCCGCAACAGGCCTGCCGATTGAAAGCCAGACCGTCTCGCAAATGGTCGACCGCACCATGACCCTGCCCGTCGATACGAAGCTCTATATCCTCGCACCTGTTGTGCGGAACCGCAAAGGTGAGTTTAAGAAAGACCTTGCGGAATATATGCGCCTCGGGTTTCAGCGCGCTAAGATAAACGGCGAGCTTGTTCGCCTCGAAGACGCGCCCGATCTGGATAAGAAATTCAAGCACGACATTGATGTGGTCGTTGACCGTGTTGTGGTGCGTGAGGGTTTGGAAACGCGCCTCGCAGACTCGATTGCGCAGGCTTTGCAACTGGCTGACGGGTTGGCCGTTGCGGAAGATGCCACAACGGGCGCGCGCATGTTGTTTTCGGAAAAATTCGCCTGCCCGGTTTCAGGATTCACCTTGGCCGAAATCGAGCCGCGACTGTTCTCATTCAATAATCCGCAAGGCGCTTGCCCGAGCTGTGACGGGCTTGGCAAAGAGTTGAAATTTGACGAAGGCCTAATTGTTCAAGACACCTCCCGCAGCCTCGCGGGCGGCGCGATTGTGCCGTGGTCGAAAACGCCGACCAGTCTTTACATGCAGACGCTAAAAGCGCTGGCGAAACATTATAAATTCAGCGTGGATAAGCCTTGGAGCAAATTGTCCGACGATGCTAAATTCGTGGTTCTCTACGGGACCGGCAATGAGGAAATTGCTTTCGTCTATAAGGACGGAAAGCGGAGCTATAAAACAACCAAGACATTCGAAGGCGTCATTCCAAACTTGGACCGCCGTTACCGCGAAACGGACAGCACATGGATGCGCGAAGAACTGTCCAAATATATGTCCGACGCGCAGTGTGAAACCTGCGAAGGCAAGCGCCTGCGCCCCGAAGCGCTTTCCGTGCGCGTCGCCGATATGGATATTTCCATTCCGGGGGAGCTGTCGATTAAAGATGCCTATGAGCGTTTTGACGGATTGCGGAAGACGCTGTCCAAGAAAGAAATGGAGATTGCCGAGCGGATTTTGAAAGAGATTTTGGATAGGCTAAAATTCTTGAATGCGGTCGGTCTGGATTACCTGACCTTGGGCCGTGGGTCCGGCTCGCTCTCCGGCGGTGAAAGTCAGCGCATTCGCCTCGCCTCCCAAATCGGGTCCGGCCTGACGGGTGTTTTATATGTGCTGGATGAGCCGTCCATCGGGCTGCATCAACGCGATAATGAACGCCTGTTGGAGACGCTGCAAAATCTGCGAGATCTCGGCAATACTGTCATCGTCGTGGAGCATGATGAGGAAGCCATCCTGACCGCAGATTACGTCGTCGATATGGGGCCCAAAGCTGGCGTGCATGGCGGCGAAGTTATTGCGGCGGGAACGCCTGCGAAAATCAAGAAGTCCAAAAAATCTATCACCGGACAATATCTGACAGGTAAGCGCGAGATCGAAATCCCGGCCACCCGCCGCAAATTTGACCCTAAACGCGTTATCAGTGTGCGCGGCGCGCGCGGAAATAATCTCAAGGACGTCGATGTCGACTTTCCGCTCGGGCTGATGACCTGCGTGACGGGCGTTTCCGGCGGCGGTAAATCTACGCTGACGATGGAGACATTATATAAACAAGCGGCGCGGACCCTCAATAAATCCTCAGTCCAACCCATGCCCCACGATAGTATCGAAGGTCTGGAGCAGCTCGATAAAATTATCAACATCGACCAATCCCCGATTGGGCGTACCCCGCGCTCTAACCCCGCAACTTACACGGGGGCGTTCACCCCTATCCGCGATTGGTTCTCAGGCCTGCCGGAATCCAAAACGCGCGGTTACAAGCCGGGACGTTTCTCGTTCAACGTCAAAGGCGGGCGCTGCGAAGCTTGCCAAGGCGGCGGCGTCATTAAAATAGAAATGCACTTCCTGCCCGACATCTATGTCGAATGCGATATCTGCAAAGGCGCGCGCTATAATCGCGAAACGCTAGAGATTAAATTTAAAGGCCAATCCATTGCCGATGTCCTGGATATGACCATTGACGAATCCGCGGATTTCTTC